>OGOW01001422.1_pt1 | contig 22216 bp, 21 predicted proteins | sample 1552781 | NCBI WGS metagenome assembly OGOW01 (sample SAMEA2580145, study PRJEB22360) | human gut metagenome | biome: human gut; feature: human-associated habitat; material: faeces | place: Denmark | collected 2008/2010
CTCCCTGACCTGTTCTCTGAACATATTTCAAATTCTGAAGTGTCTCTGCTATCAGCTTATTCCTTGGTATAGATGGATGCGTTATGATATTGTCCTCTGTAATTCCATCAAGGAATCCGCCTGGATTTTCAATAACTATTCGATCTGGGTATTGTTTTACATAAACCGCAGCATTACTCTGGTAGTCTCTATGAGACAACGCATTAAGCAATGCTTCCTGAAATACCCTTTCAGGAAAATCCTCAACTTCAAGTCTGAATAATCCTACCTGAATATTCTCTATCTTACTGTATGCCTGTACCCGCTCTGTCAACTTGTCTATAACGCTTATCAACGGCAACTTCAAATCTAGCCTTGCATCATATTCCTCCAAATTATCAGCTGAATAATGTAAGTATATAACTTCCGCCTGCGGTAACATTCTTTGAATAGATGCTTCTTTTCCAACGAACAGTAATCCAGCAATCGTCAGTCTTTCTACATTTCCATCATATTTTATAAGCTGTAAGTCTCTCAAAAAATCTATATCATCCAAATCTGGTAATGTGGATTTAGAATCCCTGACTCTTAGTTTTTCCTTCAAGCTGTACACTTCTAACTTATTTACATCATCCAGAGTACTTTCGCCTATAATTCTGCCAGAAAAATCCGGATTCTGCACAGATGAATACACATTACTTAATTCATCTGGATATGCAGGTTTTGAATTTCTACCTAATCTCTTCAGACATCTGCCATCTGTAGTTGTATATGTCTTTCCATCTGCTTTAACTGATATTGCAATAACAAGTTTTCCTTGATACTCAAAGTCTGATATTTCTGTAAATAATGGTGGCACAGTTCTATCATAAATTCCCTCAATAATACGCTGACCATCATAATTCCTATCACAGCCAGTAACTTCAATAGGCTTATCTTCTACTCCAAAATAAACTGTTCCACCCTTAGTATTAGCAAATGCAATTAATTCATCAACCGCAAGAGAAATAATTTCTTTCATATTTCTTGCATTTATCCAAGACTTAAATTCAACTGTATCAGTTTCCTCTTTATCTAATATTTCCTTAAATTCTTCTTCAGTCATTAGCGTTACACCTTCTTTCCCAATAAGCATTCATACCTTATAGTAGAATATATTTTTAATTATACAATGACTCCATTAACTCTTGTATCTCCTGTTGCTCAATCCTTTTCTTCCATCTTCGTATATTCTCTTGTATATACTGTTTATGTTTAAGCAAATCAACACCAGTAAAATAAGACAACAGAGACTCATAAAATTTGACTCGTCCTTGCATACAAGGCACCATGCTTCCGGTTCCGCCCCAATGATTAGATTCTAACGATAACTTAGTAAAGATTTCATAATCTTTATTATACTGAACAAACTTTGCTATAGCCTTTTCACGGATACATGTACCCAATTCCGACAATGCCTCAAACAAAGCTATCATTTTCTTGTTATCCTCATTATATCTCTCTATGGTTTGTAATACCCATTCTTCTTTTCTTTCATTTCTTAAATCTTTTCCCTGCTCATGTACAAGCAAATTTTTAAATTCTTCTTTGGCTCTCCACCTATAATGTTCACTCTTTTCTACAACAAAACCAAACAAGTAATCAAATATATTCATATAGTTATCCAATTCCCAGCATGCCATAATTCTATCATGTTCATACAAATATGACCTATCTTCATTTTCAATAATATACTCTGCATATAACTGAACCCAAGAATTATCAACACTTATAAAACACTTAATAAATTCACCATCATAATCTGTGTGCGAATCTAATATTATTGTACATAAATATACTTCCTTCAATAATTCAATATCATCGGAAAATTTACACATTAACTCTTCCGGTTTCCACACATGGTCATTGAACAAGCATTCAAAATACATTCGTACCATGAAATTACTATACTCTTGTTTTTTTAAAATAATTCTAGTAACTTTACAATATATTTTCGGTTCAAATTCAATAAAGTTATCTAAAAATCTTAGATTCCTATATGGGGATGATTTAATTTCTTTATCTCCATCATCCTGAAAAAATTCAATCAATCTTTCTAACCACAATGGATCAATTTCTTCTTTTGGCAATGTTTCAAAAAACTCAAATTGCCACTTATTTTTTTGAGCAAATTCCTTGCTCCATATAAAGTTGTAAACATACTCGCTACCATATTGTGCTATTAAATTCTTTATAAGCGTATATGGATGTAAATCAATACAATCTCCCTTTTCAACAAACACTTTTGCAAAACGACACAATTTGTCTTTGTCACTTGATATTTCATCTACAAAGATTTCCAAGCCATGAACCATTTCATATTTTTCTCGTTCTAACTCAAATGTGATTTGATTGACCTTATCCACAAGATTGACTATATCCTCTTCTGTCAAAGAATTAGCATATTTTCTAATTTCTAATTTTCTCTGTTCTTCTGCTTCTTCATAGGACAATTCCTGTTCCAAACGCTTGTCCGAAAATACATTATATATCTTCCACTCTTCACATTCAAAAACTATATTGAACTCATCTGCAGAATCAATTCCATAATGATTCCATTTCTTTTTTAATTTTTTGCATAAAACACAATATCTTATCTTATTTATTTCCCACAGTTTATCAACCAACTTCACTACATATTCTTTATCAAATTCGAATACATCTTTTTCTACTTCATCATACCAGCCCTCAGCATATTTCTCCAAAATATTTCTAATATCTTTTTCCCAATACGCCTCTTCACTAAGCAAAATTAATTCTTTCCAAATGCTACCACGATACTTCTTACACCCTTCAGTTAATATAATAGGTATAGTATACATCGTTATTGTCTTTCCTCTGCCCGATTCTGCCGGTCGGTACAACACCTCTAAAAAATGGTTGGAAATTCCCATAAAGAGTTTTGTAATAATAAGACTATTCCTTTTTTTCACTCCTTCTACAATCATATTTACTGTAAAATAATCGTACCTATAAGCATTTTTATCAATGCTGTAATTTGTTTTTATACACTGCATAACCGTATCAATCGCTGATTGCTTCTTTTCTACATATTCACACATTAGCTCAACCGCCTCTGGCAAAAGAGTACGATTGCAATAACCGGAAAGCATTTCTATTATTACATCTTCTGTATGATATTTATCCTTTGAAAAATCTATTTCATCAATGTTGATTTTATCTGCATCTACCGCCTCTATTCTATCCTTTACAATCAACAAAACTTCTTCAGGTCTAAAGTCGTGAAAGTATTTAACAAATTCATAAAATATTTCTCCACCTTCTTCTTTATATATATCCCACACTTCCTCTATCTTTGAATACAAATAATCATGAATTTCCGACGAGCTAAAAATGTTCCACAAAATACTTGTAGCTTTTACGATTCCATTTCTAAAACTTCTAAAGCCTATCTCTAATAATTCTGAATATGGCACAATTCGTTTTTTACAAAATGCGTAATATAACATATAATTTCGCAGACATTGATCAGATATTGTTGCAACTTTATCAAGTTTAATCTCAACAAATTCATCCTCGCATAAACGATATATCATTTTCAAAAACAATTCTTGATTCATATTCAATTTATCCAGCAAACTCTCCAGAGGCTTTATATCTGATAGATTGATTGTATGCAATAATGAAATAACACTTGCCGTTAAGTACAAATTCCTATCTGTAGTAATTGCTGAGCTTACCAAAAACTTAGTATAATAGCTTTCATATAACTGCGTTGCATCATTAATTGCAGACAATGATTGTTCTGCTTTTGCTAATCTACCAGCCATATAAGCAATTCTCGGATTTCCCTCTGCAATTCGTATAATAGTATCCACATAATCTCCATTACGAATTTCCATATTAACATTCAAAAATTCTTTTATTTGCTCATCTGTAAAAGGAACCACATTTAATATGTGTGGCTCCGTATATTGGCGAATTTGATTAACAACTCCAGCCGCCGTATAATCTCTTAATGTTGATATGATTTTTATATCATATCCCATATTCTCCATATTTATATATTCCAAAACATATTTTAATCCCACCAATTCATTGGCATCGTCAATCAAGAACAGGTACTTTCCTGCATTTTCCATATAGGCAGCAACATCTTCTGATATTGACAAATCCATACTCTTAATGCAAAACACCTTATATCCGAATTTATTTCCAAAATCTCTGGCTACCTCTAAAGATAATCTTGTCTTTCCCACACCTGCTTTTCCCACCACCACAACTACTTTTTTCTGCAGTAAAAATGACATCATCTCTTCATATTCATCTTTTCTAAATTGAAATGTAGTTGATAATGGCGCCATCATCTCATTTGAATCATACTTATTAATAAAGTCTCTTTGTTCAAGTATTTGATTTGTATCAATAGACATACCTAGATGATCTTTAGCCAATATTTTGTATTTTCGATATATTTCATCTGCTATTCTATCTATACCATAGATATCAAATAGAATTCCTTTTTGAGAGCATATATCTTTAAGTTCCTTATCTTCTCCCGCCGATAAATTTGATGAAGTATGGCAAAATATTATTTCCTCAATATCTTTTTCTTGAATTCCTGTCTTTTCTGGATCTAGACATTTTTCTATATCATCTTTTGCCTTCTCAAATAAATTGTCTTTTTGCGTAGTATATGCCACAAAAATATATTTGCCATTTTTACTCTTAAAGTACGTATCTGGATTTCCTTTTGTTGTCTTCATTGTTCCAGCTTGCATTCCATATGCATGAATTCCTTCATATCCTTTTCGTGCCAATAACGCATCACACAATTCCTGAAATGCTCCTCCCTCAAGAACATTAATTTTTGCTTTTATGTCAGTTAATCTAGACATGAACACCTCCTTACGAAAACGACTTATGAATTTCCTCATCAAGCACGTTTTCTAGCTGTACAACATTTGCTTTTCCTGATGTTTTTTCTCATCTCATCATGAATATCTTTAGATATTTCCTCTATTCTTCTATGTATCGAATTTATCTCATCATATTTATTAATAGCTATATATTTTAAAACATCCGCTCCTCTATTAATTGATATTGCATAACCATCTACAGTATTTATAATACTATGAGAATTAACAGTTCCATATACCACTCAAGTATTCGTCTAATGTTATTATCAAATCATATTCTAATATATTTTCATTGTAATTCCAATATAAACTAATTGCTCTATATTTAACAATTTCCTTTTTTTTAATCGTTTAACCATATAAACATGCTAAATCTGTGAAATGCAGAAAGAATTTATTAAATGCTGTGAAGAACAAACTTTGAGCCATCTTCCTAATAGTGATGAAATCAAGGAGCTACAGACCGACTACATCAATGTGCTTACATCCATCATTGATCTGCTTGATGGTGCCAAGTATCTGTGGGAAGGAGAACACCATGAAACAAAATAACCCTTGTTACCTGTTTGGCATGTATGGACCTGATACAGATTCAGTTATCATTAATGCCATCAATAATACATATACCAGTACGCCTCTTACTATCAGTTGTAAAAAATGCAATTCCTATGTCTTGCTTGATTCACCTGATGATATTGCGTATCTATACAGGCTGGCACAGAAGACTCCTCTGCTATATGCTGAATTAGCTTGTAAGCATAATGGATTACAGGAATATGTGGACGCTATGAATGAATTTAATTAATATTAGCTATTTTATCATTATCACAAGCTGATTTAGTAATGTTTTGCCTGAACTGATGAAAACTTTTCGTCGCTTTTCCAATGAAAAAAGCGACGAATTATTTTAATCTATATAACTTGCCTTTCCACTATCAATGCTTTTCCCAATCTTCTCTATTATCCCTGCCATAAAACAAAGTCTATCCTATACTCGTTATCATTAGTAATAATGAAACTGGATATATTTAATCAACAGGCTTAATATATCTTCTTCTTTTAGTTGTTCCAATACAAGCCAATAACTCCTTATTCACTAATTCGTTTAATAATTGTCTTGTCCTTGGACCTTTTAAACCTATCTTTTCTGCCACCTGTTCCGTACTATATTCAATGCCAGCCTCCATAATGGCTAAAATCTGCTGATGTCTTTCTGATAACATCATTCCTTCCCTGTTTTTTAAATCTGCTGATTTTTCTGCTGATTCTGCTGATTTTTCTGCTGATTTATCATCAGATTCCTTTTCCATCTGCATCACAAGTGTCACCTGATCGAGATTTGTATCTTCAATCAATTCAGGTTTTATCCATCCTTCTGACTTCCACACATCAAGAATTGTCGGGAATCCTGAGCCAGCATTATCGCCAAACCCAACCAATCTAAGCATAGTCTGCATATGAGGATTTCTTGACTTTGAATTGCCTCCACGATAAATATCCTCTAGCGGAAGTTTCAAAATTCCCGGATTTGTAAATTCGAACGAATCAGACCTCTTAATTACTTTCAATACTCCTGCATCCATTAAGTAATCCGCGTGAATAATCATATTTACAAAGCCTTCACGAACTGCTTTGTGAACTGGAGTATCATCTATACGCTGAACGCCACCTTCCAATTTAAATGGCTTTTTTAAGTCCTCAGTTAATTTAGGTGTTACTTTGGTAAAGAAATTAAACAGGTTATTTTCCCATGTACCATCATAAGTAATTCTGTCATTCCAGCGGATATCTGCTGTCACTTGACTCTCATTACGATAATCCATAAAAACATTATCAAATCGTTCTCTGATAGCCTGTCCTGTACCAAACATCAAAAGTCCAGCTAATGTCAAGCCTTCTACTCCAGTTTTTCTATCTTTACTATAGCCACCCAGCTTTTCAAGAAAAGATTTGTCATCCAAATCATTCCATACATCCCCTATAAATATTTTAATACATCCGATAAGTTATTAATTTCCATATCAGCTTTTTCACTCTCATCTGTTATATTCCACAAACTTCCTAATCCCTGTTTTACCCATATAGTTTTCATACCCAACTGTTTTGCGGGTACAATATCATTATCAATACGGTCACCAATCATGACTGCATTCTCTGGCTTACAACAGCTTCTTTCCAATGCAATTTCAAATATGCCCCTATCTGGTTTTGAAACGCCTTCTTCTGCTGATGCGATAATCAAATCAATATATTTTCGTACTCCAAGATTTTCTAATCTCTCAGAAGTTCCTAATGATTGGTTTGCAATTACACCAATTTTATAAATTCTACTTAACTTTTTCAAACAATCTTTAGTATCTGTATACAGCCTCTCGTATTGCGATTCCCATTTAGGTAATTTCACCCCCAATTGCCTTGCTACCTCTAAATCTCCTTTTTTGTTTTCTTTATAAAACGACATGGCATATTTATAAATTTGCTCGTAAGTTAAACCTGATAAATCCGCTATCCTTTTCATCCTGTCTTCATAAACTTTGCTTTCATCAACCAATGTCGACCCAACATCAAAAAATAGCCATTTTATTTCGTCCTTTTTGGGGCAAAATCCTCTTTTTCTTGCTTCTTCTAGCAGTTTGGGTTGAATTTCTGGGTAAGTCCAATTAATCGGTAGTTCATCCATAATTGCTATTTTTTCAATTTCACTGTGAAGCTCTTTTTCAAATGTATGTATATCTGAGAAGAATAATTTTCCAAAAGTCTCCATTCCATCGAAATTATCTGGTGCAGTCACAGAATATATACAAATTGGAGTAATATCAAAAGTTATTGCTCCTGTTTCTTCATATAGTTCTCGTTTGGCTGTTTCAAGAATATCCTCACCATCTTCTCTATGTCCCCCCGGTGCCTCCCATGTATTTCTTTCCTTGTGCTTGCAAAATACCCATTTACCATTATGTCTGGCAATAATAACTGCAAACTTCAGCATTGAATCATTAATACTATCATAAAAATTCACTTTCATCATATAATGCTTCCCTCTGAACTTTTTTCTATTGCTTTCAACACACGATATTTATTACGAATATCCTGATTATCTACCACATAATCAAATGCAATATAATATTTATCGTCATCTTTAATATCCAAATCTAATACCGCATCTAATAATCCCTGATTATTCCCCTTGCTTGCAACTACATATTCATCATCTAAGAAAAGTTGATTAACCAATTTCCAGAAATGAAGTCCAGCACCAGTATCTTCTGTCCACAAATACTTCATATCACAACTCCTCTTCCAGTGTTATCTTATTATTATCAAACTTCATAACCTTAAAACTCTTATCTGATACATTCAATCCATCGCAATTTCGTAAGAAAAGCATATATTGATTCGATAATTCAAAATTAATAAATTTTCTAACTTCATCATTTATCAGATTATCCGCATTATCTACCACAATAAAACTATCTCTGCATTGCTTTATTGTATTCTGAAAATCATCTGACCGGTAATTAAATAATCTGATAGCCTTATATTCATCTGTAAGTCTTATATCTTCCAGCATTTCATACAGTACTGTTTTTCCAACACCACTGTCTCCACCAACAAGCGTTATTCTGTCATCGAATTTTAAGTCGTATGAAAATGGATCTGCCTTAAATATAATATTCTTATAAATCATCTGCCTCTCTCCTTTCATACTCCTTACTCCACCAGGCATTGTATCCCTTTCTACCAACTACTACATCCGAATCGTTAAATCTTATTTCTGCATCATCTGGTATGTCAAACAAGGTCGGTCTTGACATATATATCTTTATATTATCCATCGTAAAAATGATTTTAAGTACATTGGGACCACATTCCTCTACATTTACCACCTTATCAGAATGCTTAACAATATTGAGTAATGTCTTGCAGCCTGATGACAGGTTACGGATTGTGCCTATACCATATTTTGTTTCTATGTGCTTATCTGGAGTCAGTTTTGCACCATCTATCTGCCGGATTAAATCGACTTCCTTTTGAGACATTTCTTCGTTAGATGTATTTAGGTTAAAATACAAGTCATTCTGAAGTATCCAATCCTTAGAATCAATTTTTTCTGTATATATATCAATCATTCGACGTAACTCCTTTCCTATATCACTTTTCACCATTCTCTAGTTCTTTTAAGATAAGTCCAACTAAATTTTATCAACGCATCTTTATAATTACAATTATAATCTTAAAAGCAAATAATCATTTATATAGGGTATTTCGATAGCTTTTTTACTGAATTAAATAACTTGTCTTTATCTGACACACCAGCTGTCTTTAAAATAAGCATATATACCATTGCTCTTAACAGTTCTGCATCCCAATACATTTGTCTTTCAAACTTATATTCAACATTTCCATGGTCTAACGCATTTCGACTATTTTTTATACGCTCTGGCATATTTACATAATCTTCTTCGAAATCGCATTTTATGTTTAAATCTCCATAGATTTGTACAAACTCTTGAAGTACTATATCTATACGCTTTTTTAATATTTCCTTAACATTTTTTATACCAACAAGTATTTCATCAAAATGTATCTTTTCCGAATCAGAAAACTGTATTTCTCTACTATCCTCTATGATTTTTATAATTTTCTTTTTTACTTTTTCTTGCTCTTTATATTTATAATTTTGTTTTACACTTATATCAAACTGTAATTCAAATGCCGCACATATGTTCATAATGTCTGCATATGTTATTTCATTCGAACTACATGGAAATAATGATCTAAAACAAATTTCATTGTTACATATCATAGTCAACAATTTTGCCAAACCACTTTCAGTATCGTCATATTTTAAGCATCTATTTGAATTAATATGTTCCACTTTATTCGGTTTTATATATAGCATAGTTGTATAATTGTTGATATCATCACCGCAGCCAATCATAACTGGATTAATTATATCTACTCTAGAATTCACTGATATAAATTTAAAAAATGTTTTTGCCATATGAATTGCATTATGTAACAATTTCTGATCTGATGTCTTTTTCACTCCAAAAACCATCACATTTCTTACATCATATGGAAATGGCTTATCACTGCCTTGAATCATTGTTTTAAATTCAATTATAATTTCTTGATTAAATGCATCTATTTCATAAGTCTTCCGATTAATCCTGTCCTCATTAATTTCTTTACCATTCCAACAGTCAATAAGATTGGATATATCACTTTTGTATTTAGCATCATCTCTAAAATAGTAATCTAAACAATCTGATTTGATCCATATGTGATCAAATTCTAATGTATGTTTTTCCCCTTTTCTATGCCAGTCAATCACATAAAATTGCAAATTGCACTTATATTCATACAAATTTAAAAATTCTACATCCTCAATATATGCATATATAACATTCTCTGAAAAATCTTCCAATTTAATCCATCCGTCATTAATAATGGCTTTTATATCATTCCAGCTGGTCCATTGTCCTTCTGAATTTGAAATTATTAATTCATAATCATCAAGTCTAAACATCATCGTATTATCGCTTAACTTAATTTTACCCACAAACATATTTTTACCTTCAATATAAAATAATTGTAAATCAACCTCTTACTTGTCACTACTAATTTTATTCATTAGTCGTATATTTATTTTCTCTTTTATACCACAAGCATGTAAAATATGTAAGATTATACAATCTATCTTAGACTACTAAACATTATTGCCGCCTTAATATATCCATCAGCAATAGTCATCTTACCTACTTTCCAAAACTATATATTCAAATTTCTGAAATGATTAAAATCTATAAAATATCAACCAAATACCGTCCACCAATTAATGAAAATAACACTTTTGATGGAAATAATCTTTCGCCCATGTTGGCAGCCCCTACGACAGTAATAGTCCAATCACTGTACTCATTCGGCAACCTATAACATATAGGCTTATCATTTTCAGAGATTGTTACTAATGGAGTTCCATTCTGTGAAAATCCAACAGAAAGAACATAAAACTCATTTTGTCCACTATGTAATGGCAACATGGGTTGCTTATTAATATTCTTATAAACCATTGCACCTCTTTGATTATAAAAATAATTTTTGTCATCTTCTACTATAGGATCAATCGGTAATTTGTTTCTCATTATTTTATAACGTTCGTTCAAGTTCTCGCAGACAAAAGCATTATAATATTCTGGTTGCATTTCTATCTTACTATTACGAATCTCATCTGCATCTGAAAATTGATTCATAAATTGAAGAAGTGCTACAAAAGACACTAAATCATCCGAATATATTCCAGAAAAAATTTTATACCAATATTTATTGTTCTCACAAATTAACCGATATAATTTCTTATACAAATCAAGTTGCCTTTGATTCAATGCAAACCAGCCAGGATCCAAAAGAATCTTCTTAATTTTCCCTTCTTTATAATTTCCAGTTAATGATATCTTCAATGATTGCATCAATCGAGATATCAATCCAGCAAGCATATCAGCCATTCTGATTCCAATATAATCCTTAGAATCTTCTTCGATGACATTTTTAAGTCCTACATTCTTTGCAGAATTCAATGTATGCGATTCTTTTCCTTCTCGGTCAATCATCAACTGATATTCATTAACATTCATCTCTGTCAACAATTTCTTAAATCCATCAAAAGGTGCAAAATAGACCCAATCTAATGTTTCGGGTACCTCTGTGTCCTCAAGCAGTAAAAGTATTTCCTGAAATGCTTGATTCTCATGCTCTTTCAAAGCAGTATTCGCTTGATTTTTAATAATCCTATCTTCTAAAAAAGACCGTAGTTCTTTAACAAATATTTGTGGCTCTTTATAAATTGCTTCTATCACATTTTGTGGTCGATATACATTGATAGCCTTAATTATTGAGTATTTCATGTAATCAACATCAACAAACATAGAATTATGATAATTTACAAACAGCTGGCTAATAACATACTCTATTTTGCTAAACACAGAGAAATAAATAATTATTTTCTCGTCAAATAGTGATACAAGGTCTTCATATAACTCAATCGTATGATTATTAAGAGAAGCAAACCCAAGCCTAAAATCTTTTGCTTTCATAGTCTGACTCTTTAATTCTCCGTCTTTTTTTCTATAATCATACTTCGATTCAAAAGCAAGGTATCTGTCAGAAATACATTCATCATCTTCTGCTTTCCACCCTACAATTCCTGTTATGAAATTATCATAGTAATTATTCGCGGTAACAGTTTCATAATTAATCTTTCTACTATGCCCTGTTTCATCATAGAAAAAAATGTACTTCATCTTCAACGCCTTCCTACTGATTATTTTTTGAATCACCATAATGTATCGAATCTTCCGCAACCTTCATCACCTTATACTCTGGCTCATATTGATAAATCTTTGCAGAATTATCTACTTCATTTCCTATATCTTCTGTTATGGAATACTCCTCAAAATTCTCCACCTGTTCCATAACTTTATTGAATACTTCCGGACTATACTGTGGTGGATAACCATTCTTCACCAAGCAGATTTTTATATCAAGTTTTAATTGGTTACGAACATTCTGATTATTGAGCCAATCAGCAAATGAGGATTTTGTATCAATAATATCCTTTATCTTCTTAGCTAATGCTTTACATTTATCATTGACTGCAACACCATCTACCTCTTTATCTGTTCCGTACTCAAAGTTATATTGGTCACGCAGAGAAATCAAAATATCATAGAATGCTTTTTCCTCAAATGTTAAGCCAATTTTTCGAAAACTCTCTCTATTTTCGTTCATCTGACGAAGAATAGCTAAAGCCTGTTCCGTTGCAATCTTAATGATATCCTCTGATGCCTTTTCCTGTGTCTCACCGGCTTCTTCAGCAGTAAGATGTTTACGTCTTTCATGATATTCTGCAATCGTCTTTTCCAACATTTCCTGAAATGATTTTGCAGCTAACTGATTAACTTTTCCATATTCCTTAATTTGTTTACGGATCATTTTCACAAGAAGTTCCAATTTAGTTGCCGGCATTTTGACATCAGATAATTTTTCAAAATATTCCGGAGAAAAAATATCTTCTTCCTCTCCGCTTTCAAGAACACTTTCCACCTGATTATATTTTAATGCTTCTTCAACCATCTTTGAAACTGCACGATTCATCGTATCAGTGTCTACTTCACTTGTTCCGCTCATCTTACGAACAAAACCTGCTATAGCCATAAAGCATTGTGCAAGTGCAGATTCTTCTTCCCCAAGATAACCGGAAGGCTGACAAATATCAAAAGCTGCCCTCATTCGTTTTACTGTCTTTAAAAAGTAGGTTTTGAAAGAAACTTTCTGAACACCTTTATTTCCTTCCGACTGTAATTCTTCTGTTGATACAAATACATATTCCGCTGCTTTTGCAAGGAGTCTGTATCGTTCTATAGGATCACATTCCGGATTTAAAAACGGTAATAAATCATAACCTGTGAACATGTTTTTCAACACTTCTAGTTCTTCTCTAAACACTGATGTAGCCTGCTCAACATCATCGGATGTCGGTGCAACAGATGTATCTCCTCCATATACCTTCATAGCTTCACGCATATTGTCGCGAATACCAATATAGTCGATAACCATACCATATTCTTTCCCCGGATATTTTCTGTTTACACGGCTTATTGTCTGTATCAGCAAATGCTTTTTGAGAGGTTTATCATTATATAAATATGTAAGGCAAGGAACATCAAAGCCCGTAATCCACATATCTACAACAATGACAATACTGAAATTTGATTTTTCCTGTTTAAAAGCAGCATCCAATTCTTCTGAACGCTTATCATTTTTAACTCCGCCAAGATAATCATACATATCTTTTTCATCATTACTGCCGACACTAGATACCATTGCCATAAATGGCATTGGTTTCAATTCTTTCAGTTCCTCTTCTGTTACAGAAACCCCATCCGGTGATTTCTTTTCCTCAAACCATTCCGGGTATTTATCCTTAAACTTTTGTAATAATGCATAAGCAATCTTTCTATTAGAACATACAACCATTGCTTTTTGTATTCTATCCGGATCACCTGCACAAGACGCAACATAATGGTTGTGGATATCTGTAGCAAGACGCTCAAGTCTGGAAGGCTCACCAAGAATTATTTCCATAGAGCTCATTGCTTTCTTACTTGCTTCGATATCCTCATATGTTGCACCATCATCTGCACATTTTTTATAATAATTCTCAATTTCTTTTACTTTTTTATTATCAAGCAATACCTTTGCAATACGCGGATGATACTTAATGGAAACAGTAAGTCCATCTGCAACTGCCTGATCCATTGTATATCGATCAATTTCATCACCAAAGGTCTGATAAGTTTCCGCAATAGGCGTTCCGGTAAAACCAACGAAAGTAGCATGTGGAAATGCTTCCTTCAATACTTTTGCATATGGTTTTGAAACCATAGCTTTCATGTTTTCATCGGCATCTTTACTAAATTGAATTTTCTTAGAATGTTCAAGCTGAGTTCTGTGAGCCTCGTCTGAAAAACATATAATATTCTGCCTATCATTGATAAGTCCGATTTTATCATCTTCCCTATCACAGAATTTCTGAATGGTACAAATATAAAAACCACCACTTTGTCTTGCACCAAGCTCCTGCCTTAATTGTGTTCTGTTTTTTACAACAGATACTTCTCCCAGATTAAGAAACTCTTTACTCTTTGTAAAAAGCTTTGAACCTTGTTTTTGCAGTTCATCTCTGTCAACAATTAATATAATTGTTGGTGAACCGATTTCCGGAATATCAGTACAACGAAGTGCAAGCTGACGTGCAAGAAAAGCCATCGTATATGTTTTTCCACATCCGGTTGCTCCAAAATATGTACCACCTTTACCACTCCTAGTAACAACAGAATTTACAATACTTTGTTTTAAAAGTTTTGCTGCAAAGAACTGAGGATATCGGCATACGATTTCTACTTCATCACAGTCGTAAATACTATCTTGGAAATAGATATAGTCCCTAAAAATCTCCACGAACCGCTCTGGTGTATATATACCCTTTATCATAGTTTCTGTTTCTGCAAAAGGAAGAGTGGATACAACATCTCCTTCGTTTACTCTACGCCAAGCATAAAAATGCTCGTAAGGTGTACGTACTGTACCTAATCTTGTTTTCACACCATCTGAAATGCAAGCCAAAGGGCAATAATGTAAAAGGTGTGGAATATCTCTCCAGTATCGAATATTAATTTGTTCCCAAGCATCATAAATAGTCGCATTCGCATCAGCGGGATTTTTCAACTCGATGACACACAGAGGTATACCATTTACAAACAAAAGCACATCCGCTCTACGATTTTCTTTTTGACCATTGTTTGTATATTCCACTGTAAACTGATTCACTACACGGAAGATATTCTTATCCCAATTATCAAACTCAATAAGCGGTATCATTCTTGGCAATCTATCTTGCGGCGTAAACTGAACACCATTTACCATCCAGCCATATACTTTATGCAAAGTAGCAAAATCACTTTCCGCACCTACAAGACGAACATTATCATATATCTGTGTCACCTCGTCTTCTGTCAAATCCGGGTTGGTGTCTGCTATAAACTTCTTGAAATCATCAGCAATCAGTACATCTCTTTTTGTGACACGAGAGATATTATTGCCAGAAGAATACTTCCAACCTTCCGCTTCTAAAAATTCAATGAAGGCATATTCATATTCTGATTCACAATAATGACCATTGTATTCTTTTAATCTTGCCATAGACTATGCCTCCTTTGCTTTTGTCGCCTCTTCTATTGAGCCTTTAATAAGAATTGGACAGATGTCTTTTATTTGTGCTTTGAGTTTTTCGTTAATCTCTTTTCGTATTGTGTATGCTTCATAGATACCAACTATGGATTTTTGAACGTCAATAGATGGAAGTGGCATTCGTACTTCTTTCATATCATCAAGGCTAAATGTTTCTCTTGCACTCCCCCACGAATGAAAACGGGCATAACGATCAAATTCTGTTCTGCAAAAAAATAAATACAAATATTTAGGAAGTAGTTTAGTATTATCAGTTTGTATTACAGTTGATATTGACGATACTAAATAGTTCTCTTCCGACTGATTCAAAGCTATCGACATTTTATCTGCTCTTCGCGAAGTGTCAGAAATAAAAGCAATCATTCCAGGCTCTACTACCTTGTAATTTTCTAGAGAAACTCCCTCCATATTAGCTTTAGTATTGATGAATTCTTTACTTGTTGCTATACCTCGTACAGAATCCAACTTGAGATTACCAATATTTTTTTGATTGACCTCTTCTATATAGAAACCAATTGCTTCACAAGGCATCTCTCGCCTCAAATCTTCAATATACGCATCACAAACAAGTTTTATATCATCCAAGCCACGCTCATAGCTTTTCTGATTTTCCAGCATAGCATTATAGATATCTACATAATTTTGTTGAATTGATAGTGGCGGCAGTTCAAGTTCAATATCACAAAACACATCCCAATCCAGATTTGAACGAATACTTCCATCACTACAAAAAGCACCATATCTATCCTTTTCCTTAGAAAGAAATTTCATAAAGAAATACAACGGATTAACGATATCCGTCGCAACAACTTCAAACGTTGTATATGCAGGAGATACCAATATCGGAACATCTTTGTTGTACATACTTACTCTAATGCATTCATCTCGACCTGTTTGCATCCCGCTATAAACAAAACGATTCTTTCTAACCACTTTATACTTAGTTTCATCTAAACCTTCAGTATTTGCAACAGTAGGCATAAACTCTTTATGAATATTGATTCCAAAAAAATCTCTAATACCAAGATTGTTTCTTTCATCAACTATTTCTATCAATTCTCCGATTTTATATTTAGTCAATCCCATATCCAATCCCCCTAAATGCTTCCTCCAGCATCTGCTGGGATTTCTTTTCTTGTTTCATAACCTCTTTCATTTCAGATTGAATACGAGCCATTTCTTTTTCATAATCAATTTCTAAATCATGGTCAATAAACTCAATATATTTGCTTGGTGTAAGTGCCCAACCTTTACTTTCAATTTCATTAATGCACACACTACGGTAAAGTTCTGGCATCTCATAGGCTGCTCCATCAGTTCCCTCACATTGCCATGTGTGATAAATATCTGCTGACTTCTCAATTTGTTCTGTATCCAACCGAACTTTCTTTTTGCTCTCACCCTTAACAGCATTTTCTGTCCATTGGCGTAAATCCATAAAGAGCATCTCATGCTCGCGGTTTCGGAGATTTCTTCCATGATATTTTCCGCCTTTTTTATTCTGATTCAGTATCCAAAGAGTAACACTGATATCTGTTGTAATAAACAATTCTCTTGGTAGAACAACGATAGCCTCAATTTTATCATTCTGAATCAGTTCCTTACGTATTTCCAATGTATCACTATCATTCAACGCACCATTCGCAAGAAGGAATCCTGCTACTCCATCAGCTTTCTTCAAATGTGAAAGTATATGCAAAATCCATGCATAATTTGCGTTGCTTTCAGGTGGCGTTTGATAGTCAGACCAACGACCGTCATTTTTCAAATTGTCATTATACCAGCCTTTCAGATTAAAAGGTGGATTTGCCATAATATAGTTAAAGTGCAACCCCTTGTGTAAATCATGTGTAAATGATGAATCTGCTTCTTCTCCTAGATTATGGCTAATTCCACGCAAAGCCAAATTCATTTTCGCAAGGCGATATGTAGCCGGTTCTTTTTCCTGACCATATACATTGATACCATTTAAGTTTCCCTGCTTTGACTTTACAAGTTCAGCACTCTGAATAAACATTCCTCCCGAACCACAGCAAGGATCATATAAGGTGCCATCATAAGGCTCAATCATCGTTGCAATGAGTTGAACTACGTCATGAGGTGTATAAAATTCTCCTTCCTCCTTTGTAGCATTTACCGCAAACTCCTTAAGAAAGTATTCGTATACACGACCAATAAGGTCTTTTTCCTCTCCAAATGTCTTATGACTGATTTTGTTCACTTCATCAACAATTTTCTTTATATCATTAGCTGCTAAATTGCGTGCTGTAAATGTTCCTTTAACAAAACAGCCTTTCAACTGTGGATCTTCTTCCTCAAGCCTTTGCAAAGCTGTATCAAGTGCAACATTAAGCTGTGGTGCCGGTGTACTGATAATAGTCGACCATCTTGCTTCTGGTGGTAAATTATATGTACCATCTGCAAAAGTAGCATCATCAAAGAACGCTGCTCTAATGTTCTCATCTTCCGGATCTAATCCCTGCTCTTTAAGTGTTTGTTTTAGGTTTTCAATTCCATCCTCATACTTTTCGCCGATAAACCTCAAGAACACTAGCGTAAGCATCATATCTCTTTTTTCAAAGAAAGAACCGGAGTTACGTGCCGCACGTAAATAATCTCTACAATTAAATAAAATATTATCTATGTTCAATGCCTTTTCAGTTGTTTTCTTCTTAGCCATATTACTTTTCTTCCCTTTCCTCGTCTGGAACAAATTCCATGATATCCTGTATCTCACAATGCAATACTTTACATACTTTTTCCAAAACTTGTGTACTTACATGTTCATTCTTCCCTAGTTTTGCCAACGCATTTGTTGTAATTCCTGCCTGATCTCTAAGGTCAACTTTCATCATATTTTCATCTATTAAACGTTTCCATAATTTGCTGTACCTAATTGCCATTATTAATCCCTTTCGCGCCATTACAACTTTTTACTATATCATTTTCATTATATCACCAAACTATCTATATTTCAATCTTAAATTGTTTTTTTCAATCTGTGTGTTTCAATCTGTGAAATTTATGTATACCGTAAAGTGAATTTTTTAATTTCAGTTAATTCCAGTTTTTTGAATCCCAAAATAGCAAATCTAAAATTTACTCTTGTACATAGTTTTTGATACAATTTCACATGGTTATCTGTCTGTTGGAAAGGATTACCATATGAACGAACATAATCAAAAACATTTGACCCTGTCTAACAAGACATATATTGAACAGGAACTGTTACAGAAAAGCACCTTTTCTTCAATAGGACATGTCTTGCACAAAGACCCATCCACCATTTAAAAAGAAGTAAAACGTTATTCAAAAATTGTTCCTGCCAAATTCAGTTATAAATGTAATCTCTGCAAACATTACAAAGACTGTGATCTCCTAAGTAAGGAACTTCAGTGTCAAGGTTATAACAATCGCTACTGCTCATTTTGCTGCAAGCGTTGTTATCGTCGCAATCCTACTAATGTAAGGATGGACGTCCATGTATAACTCTCGACGAAAATCATCGGGCTTATGACCAGATATCACCTATGCTTTTTGCTTGGCTTAGTCAATATTCCAAGCTTAAACAGGGAAATATCTCCGAAGATGAATACGACAATTGGAGATATAACTACCCTAACATTGAACCAACCACCGGCTTTGTAAAAAATGCCATCCCTGACGATCTGGATGCCGAGCTCCAGGATGCATTGTCAGAAGAAATGAAGAAACGAGGTCTGCTTTAATTCCTTTTCCAATGGCAACAGACCATACAAGAGACTGATAGATAAAAAGAAGACCTAACCGAAATTCCTCTCCAGTTTGGAAAAGAAAATCAGTAATATCTTCTTTCATATTGTAATTTACATCATTTTTTACTTAACACTTTTGCGTTAGATTGTGTTGCCAACTCATTGCCAATACTTAACACTTTTTGTTTGGAATAGTTGTAAACAAAGGCTCGATTTTCACAAAAGGTTATTCAAACTCGGCGCAGAGAAAGATAATTTCCCTGCTAAAGCTTGAATCTCAGAGCTTTAAATGGCGATTATTTCGCCTTTTATCACAATTATTTTATGTTTTCAAAAATTCAGGTATCATATAGGTATCACATGTGATATCATTATTGAAAAATCATATCAGTTCCATTACTGACTTTTTTTATACTATCAATCAATGTAGCATCACAATTTTTCCCAATTATAATTTTATCTAATGATAAACCACATTTATCGTAGGCAACGTTTCTTCCTTTGTAACCAAAATCACTTTTGACTTTTGGATATACATTTCCAGAATTCAAAATCCCCTCTCCAAATGGATCACTCAAAATCCTGACTTCTTTTTCGAGATATGATTTCATTGATTCATTATTTGGATTTTTAATAACATATGGAAGTTCTGCCATTCGCATTCCCTTATCAAACAATTCTTTAGGACTTGAATTATACGCTTCTATCAACATTTCTGTATAATCAACCTTGTTCTTATCAACATATTCAACTGGATATAACATATCATAATCTATAACATTAAATACTAGGCATATTCCCCTGCTGTTATTACTATATGCCTTCCACATATAGTAATAACACGAATATGTTAATGAACACACGTCATATATTTCTTTCATAGTTGCTATAAAAAACATTATATTATCACTAGGAATTCCTGTTCTACATGACACTTTTTTCACATTATATTTCATATCAAATTCTGTTTTATCATTTAGAAATTTATAATATGAGAACCATAACTGTCCCTTATCCAAACTTTGAAATTTTATCCGATTCAAATATTCATTATTATCGAACGCAATAAATTTATACAATTTATCGTTTACTATTATTGATTTTAAAAAATCCATCTTGTATTTACTTAAATCTTTATGCTTACTTTTGTCATATTCTTGGTAAAATCCTAAATTCATAGCAACTCCCCCACATCAAAATTTGGTAATACCATCTGACTTTATCTTTTTTATTTGCTCTTCTAAGTTGTTTTCCCATTCCTTATTTTTGTTATAATATAATTGTAATGCTTTTATCAGTTCTAATGTAAATGTGTAAATTAATGCTGCCAAAGATAAGCTTCTTGCTATCATACCAGCATTTTTCATTTTAATTCCAGCAATTAACACGACCACTAATCCTATTGATAATATCAAAATAAATATTCCATTATATATCCATATAGCATTTGCATTTTTCTTTTTGTTATTATAGTTCTTATGTATGACATTACCATTATCGCTACAGACATTACTGCTATAATAAAATCAATTACTGTTGCTATTTTTTCATTACCTTGATATCTCATCAAATAAACCACTATACCTATAAACATCAAATATAGAATAATCGGTACAGAAAGTTCCATTCTATTCATCACTTTTGAAATAAGCAAATATTTTTTCTTACCTTTAATATTATTAAACCTCTTTAGTTCTTGATTTTTTACATATTTTGTAGACCTATTCATAAATTAATCCTTTCCCAATATTTCCGTCTGTTCATCCATTATTACATCTTTAAACTTCCGTCCCTGAATCATACAATTTTCAAGTACATCGTCTAAATCCGCATACCATCCAATTAGTTCATAGCTCTCTGACTGGGGGTATACTGTCTTTTCACAATGTAATAAAATAACATCATATTGTCCTGTTCTTCCGTCTGAAAGAGTAACTTTTTCATTCTCGTCTAGCGGCTCTCTGCACATTCTGTAATATACATCATTGTACTTAAACTCTATGCCCATAAACTTTTGTCTGTCTAAATTATCTGCAGGAATTGATTGTCCTGATTCATACTCATATATAAAATCCTTTAATTCTTTATATTCATTAACTCTCATGACAATCCGAACCTCCTCTTAATCTTCTTAATTAGTTTTTCTTCATCCGCTGTTATCCTTTATCGCTATGGTCTAAATTCAAGTGCTTATGTGGCATCAATCCATGATGTTGATGTAGTAAATCAATGCTTATAATCTGCCTATGTGTCTCATCATAAAAAGATAAATGTTTTAACTTTCCATTCTGAACAATCGCATATGCTCTTTCTGCTGAGTGCAAATATTCAGGAGCCTTAACAGCACCACTATTCTGTAAAATTACCTGCACCCCATCTACATCGCCTACAGTATGATAATTCTGCCCATTTTCAACAAAATTAAATTTTCCTGTATCTACATCTTGGAATGCTCCTCTACTTCCCATATTGTAACACATCCTTTCGTTCAATAATATTAGATTCTTTCCATAAACACAATTGCTTAAATTCTTTATTTTTATAATTAAATACATCCTATTGTTGAAACTATAACTATAGAATTCTTCTCTATTCCACTAAAACATATGTCATAAGTATCTTCTGCCCACCATGATATAACTGTTAAGACAACACATACAGATATTACAAAACAAATGGAAATGGTACTGTACAGAACCGAAGATGATAACGTGACTGTAAGTGCCTTGATAAAAGATGAAACGATATGGCTGACACAAAAAGCTATGGCTGAAT
>OGOW01001423.1_pt1 | contig 22211 bp, 25 predicted proteins | sample 1552781 | NCBI WGS metagenome assembly OGOW01 (sample SAMEA2580145, study PRJEB22360) | human gut metagenome | biome: human gut; feature: human-associated habitat; material: faeces | place: Denmark | collected 2008/2010
ATATTTCATAAAAATACCCCCAATACTGGGTGTCCAGTATTGGGGGTACATATCATTCTCCGACTGCTTTTTCTGTTTCTATTGTTTCTGCTTCTGGCTCAATCTCTACGCTTGATTCTTCCTGTTCATCTTGATTATTTTGTACTAAAACATCTGAATCAAAATCATCTCGTTCCGTTGGCCGCAGCTCCAGATAATCGGCTAACGTTAGCTGTACACCAGTTCCTTCAGAATGATCTCTTCCACCTGATGATTGCAAGCTTCCATCTTGCGAACCCACTCCAGTTGATTCGTTCTCTTCAATTCCTCGGTTACTCCCATCTCTTTCGCCATCTTCGTCAACATCTGTTCTCTCATCTGATCTGCGATCTCGTCGATCTTCCTCATCTTCTGAAATAATGTCCCGTTCATCACCATCTTCTCGTATAGCGGAAGATAATGATTCTCCAGATATTTTTTCCTCATCATTCCGTATTTCCTCAGCTCTATTTCGCTCTCCTCGTTCTTCGCTAATCCAATCTCCGGTACTAGAAATTCTCCCTCCTGATGGTACGTGATTCTCTTGCGGATATCGTCCATTGTCATTTTCGTCTCTGCCATAATTATTACTCCTTTCTTTCTGCGTCTGCGCTTCCCGTTGAACTTGTGGATGAATCTGCCTAATTAGCTTAGCTGTCCTACTTAATATTGCAGATGCCGCAATCCCTGCACTTTCAAATGCTTCTCCATCTAACTTTGTCATACAAGAAAAATCAAGTTGATTTGCTTCTTTGTCAAATCCATATTTTGAAAGAAGCAGGTACATTGCACTTGTTGCTGTTGCTATATAATAGGAAGGAAGTTCTTTATCTTCAGATTGCTCTGCTGCTTGATCTGGCGATATATCGTAGTATTCCTGTGTCATGTACAAAGTAATCTGTGATAACGTATGCTCCAAATTGGTATTTTTCTGACTAATATCTAACGCATAATCCGTATTCTCCTGTGCATACGCAGCACTCAATCTCCGTGCTAATTCTTCTCTTTCCTCTGGCAATATTGGGATTGGCTTATACGCAAATTCCTGTTCTGATCCTGTCGATGACACATCAAACACATGCCGTAATCGTAACCTGCTTCCCGTATCATCTATCAGTACGATACTATGTTCTCCACTTTTAACATAACGACCAATCTTTTTCCATTGGTCAAATGTCGCACAGGCGCTTGCCTGTTGATTTTGTGCATAGATCAAAAGCTGATCTCGAAACCGGTAATGCGTAAACTGCGCTGCAAACCTCAAAAACTGCTTCCATAGTTCAACATCTCCTTGAAGGACTGCTTCGCTATCCTTTAACAATCTGCTATATTCCTCTAGTTTCTTTTGGTTCATGTTCCTCCTTCCTGCTTGAAATCTCGTATTTTTCGCCTTTATAGTAACTTATTAGTTACATGTTGTCAAGAGGCTTTTTTCTTTTTTTCAAGCTTTCACACTTCCTATCGTTCTAATTCTTCATCTTCTTCCAAGTCTACTTCTTCCTGCTTTTTTCTATACTTATACATGTAAGACTTTGGTGCTACTTTTTTTGATTCTTCCATCGAATCTTTTTCTTTCTTTTGATGCACCTGTAAGCTGTACTGATATTGCTCTAACAAATAATCAGATGCCTTTGCTGCATCTGCACTTGCTTGGAACAAGGCATTGGGATTCTCTTTCAACACACTCATCCAATTTTGCAAATATGCTGCGTGATTTGCAAACTGTTTTGCTCCAATATCTATCCCTAAATCAGCTTGCACAAATACAGATGATAGCTCCGCAATCAACTCTTCCTTCGCATACTCTTTACTGCCGAATATGCTTTTTTGATCTCGATTCAGACGAGATGGATGCCCAGTACTATGACCCATCTCATGAATCGCTGTTGCTAAGAACTCATTTGCAGAGTAAAAAGAATCTCTTGCTGGGAGATGCACTTCATCCTGTATCGGACTGTAATAAGCTTCTGTCTCATTTTTATTTTCAATTATCGGACAAGCAGACGACTTTACAAATTGATCTGCTAATGCAAGCTGCTCATCTATAGGTAGTGGTGTTTTTGCTTCTAGTTCTGGTATTCCTTCAATTTGAGCTGCATTAAACAAGACAAAATAGTTGACTTTGGGATGATCAAGTTCCTCATATACCGTTTCCTTCTCTCCTGTGATTGGATCTTCAATCGTTTTCTTTTCCTCAAAGATCCATTTCTCACAAAGCATTCCTTTTTCACCTTTTTTTACTGTCCATCCCTTTTCCTTTGCCTGGGAAAATGTTACCCAACGATTGTCGGAAAACCGTTCAAAATAAGATGCCAGCATCAAGCGGAAACGATTTCCACCTTTATAGACAGCTTTTGTCACCGGATTATATGGGCGCTTTCCTTCACTTTTCCATCCTTTTGTCCATAGTAACTCCCCTTGCTCCATCTCTGCAAGCAATCGCTGTGTTAACTCTTTTCGACTATCCATTACCTTGTCATAGACTTTCCCCATATCACATATCCTCCGTAACAGGATCAGATTCTACTTCCAATTCATCAGCAGAAACATCATCACCTTGATCTGCATAACGATATTTTTGTAATTCTAAGATATGTACATCATAATCAATCTCTTTCTCCGCTTTTGACTTCATATTTTTCCTTTCTTTTGATGCGAAAAAGGCGTGTCTGCATCAGACACGCCCCTATTTTCTTTATCGCTCCAATTCTTCCTCCTGATGTAAAGTTTCTTTATGATAAGATGAATTTGCAAAGTGCTTTCTTCCCGGTTCCCATCCATCTGGAACTTCTACGACTGGCATTCCTCGACGCGCATACCCTACCATATCTATCCTTACACCATAAATATGAGCCTTGGGATTTTGATATGAAAAATAATCTCTAGCCTGTTTTCCATTTTCTGCTTTCACAAGATTTGCCTGCGCCACATGATTCTTTTCAAAACTTACGACAAAATTTTCTTTCATTACGTTTTGGCTCCTCTCTTATCGCTCCAGTTCTTCCTCCTCTTGTGGTTCTTCTCTCTCTGGATTTCTTGATGAAGACTGTCTGCGTGAATGATCTTTTTTTGTTTCACGCTCTTTTTCAAGTCTCGCTTCATACTCCGTTGCTGTTTCTAAGAGATCTTTTCTAGCATCATAGTGATATGCATTATCTGTAAGGCGCTCTGTCTCGTCTAATTTCTCGTAATTAACCATACCTACAAGTTGCTGAAAATTATTTGGTAACATATCAGGATTTTCTTTTACCAGCAAAATTTCATGGATAGATGAAGGAAGAACATAATAGCTACCACCAATCTTCCTTGCTGCCTGTTTAAAAAAATCATATGTACATATTACACTCGCACCATAACACATATCATTAGTTGTTGCCACAAACATGGGGATTTCTTTGTCTTTTTCAGGAAGTTCCTTGCCAAATTTTAATTCCGTAAATTCATGAATTTCATAAAGCGGTTCCATTTTCTTTGCCGTCTCATCCTGTACTACTTGAATCAATTCTTCTGGCGAAATTGAAAATCGACTACACTGTTTCTTTGTAAATGGAACCTTTGCCATTATTCCCGGATAATCATCAAACTCTGCCCACACCATTGGCATCGCATTCATATCCTGAATTACAATATGCGGGCAATTCTTATACAACTCCTGCTTTGGTGAATCTTCCGCAATCATCTCAAATGCAAGATACGGACGAATCTGCTCCAAATCTCCGCTTTCCATCATTCTCTTAAGTTCATCATAACGCATGGTTCTTTCCCTCCTTCTGCTTCTGTGACTTCAATTGCTTTGCAGCCTTAAGATATGCTTCATAACGTTGCAACTTTCCTTCCTTCGTTTCTGTCTTCTGAATTATCTGCTTTTCTTCCATAATTTTTTCCTTTCCTGTTTTGTTATTTATATCACACGCATAACTCCGCAAATATTCCATCGTTTCTGAAATTCTCGTAAGTCATGCTTGTAATAATCTTCCTTTGCAACCAATGTCTGATATACTACAGAATGCGGTGCTTGCATTGTTTTATACAAATACCCTTTTTTAACTAAGCGGTTTGCATATGTAAATGTTGCAGACCATTTTTGTGGATCTGGACCTCGCACCCATTGTTTCTGTAATTCTTTTATTCTCATTGGATGATCAGACTCCCAAAAACATTTCATCATTTCAAATTCTCTCTGTGTCAATGTCTGCATCGTTTTCTCCTCTATTCTGGTTCATTTTCCAGCCAGATGGCTTCACGTATATGTGCTTCTTCCTCCTGTTGTTGCTGTTGCTGATTCCATTGTGCCTGACGTTGTGCTCGATCATACGCAGCCAGATTTTTGTAGTGACGGTAACTATCCTCAAAATATCGCTCTAATCTTCGGATACGAATTCTAGGTATTCGATACTTACTTTTTTGGTATCGTAGCGGCAATTTGCTTTGTTCGCGCCAGCGTTTTTCTTTCTCCACTTCTCTTAATGTTTGAAGTATTGCATTTCCACAACGTTTATACAAATCTTTCTCTTGATTCATGCGATATGTTTGCTTTCGTGAGCTTTTTCCATATGCACGTTCTTGCTGCTTTTCCAGTGTGTTCCAAGTTTCTTGAATCGTACTCCAATGCTCCGGATGCACCTGTTGCAGCCATCGATTGGTAATCGCATCAATATCTTTTCGGTATGGTGCCATATCTGAAAATCCATACTTCCATTTTGGGAAATCAGGTACTTCCTGCTCCAGCTTCTCAAGTAACTTCTCCAGATCATCCTGAAGAACCATTTCTTCCCGCCCCTGTTCCCGAAGTGGCTTTACAATACTTTGCCGGATTAAGTCATTTAGCCGCTTCATTGTCTGATCAAGATCTAATAATTCATTTACTGCGGCAGACTTTGCATAACGAATAGAGCGAATTCCCCATGTTCCTTTGGGTTCCCCAGCATATTGACCATCCTTCACTAGCTTTCGTTCCCCTGTTGGATCTACAACCGCAATATGCACATGAATATTGTCTGTATTGTAATGTACAGCTGCGGTCCATGCCGCCAAATGCAATTCTTCCTTATCAAGCAATGTTTTCATAAACAGTCTTACTGCACCTCGAATACGTACTTCATCTAATACCTGAGATTCTGGATCGTAAATACCAAGTTCTTCCAACCACTTATTGTCAAAGCTGACTACAGTTTGCCAAAGCAATGAACCGTTTTTTTGTGCCTGTTCAAACTGCTCTTTATAAATCTGTGCGATCTCTTCTGATAGTTGGTCATAATCCATGCTAAACAAACCTGTTGTTTTCTCTGGATTGCCCATGTACTCTTCTGAATACGCGCTATAGCTCGAATGAATTGCCCCACCATTCACAGCCTCATCTCTGTCCATATACTTAATATAAGATGAAAATACATTTGAGCTAGAGCGAACAAACTTTGTAATTACCACTATTCCAGGTGTTTCTACCATAAATCATCCTCTTTACATCGAAGCCGCATTTTTACCACCATTTGCTAACCGTTGTTTGTGATATTCCGGTATCTCTGACACAATCCGCCTTTCTACCAAACGGATTCATAGTTCGCCATTCCATCACAATATCTTCTGCGGACCCACTTCTATACTTAAATTGCTCAGATTTCTCAGTCCACCAACGATCCACTGTTGCATGAGCCAATTTTGTTTCTTTAATACAATCAGACTTCTTACCTTTTGGGTGCAGTTTTCTCCATTCCATCACCGTAGCCTTTGCAGATTTCTTTCTCAGAGGAGAATTTGTAGGTGTTTCGACCATTCCAGTATGAATTACCTTCTCTGTATTCACCTCATTTGCTTGTATTTCACTTAGTTCTGTTTTTGCAAGTGATAACTCTTTGTCTGAATCTGCCTTCACACGTTCTTCTGATTCCACTTCTGTTTTTTTCTCAGAATTTGACAGTTTTCCCAATGCTCTTTCTAATGTTCCTTCATTTTTCTGTTCTTCCAAAAAGTCAATTAAACTGGGTAAATTTTCTTCTTCAACCTGATATCCCAACACAGATTCAACAGCCCATCCAATCTTTTGCAAGCGTTCCTTCTGCTTTTTTGCTATACTTTTGCTTTTAAGCTTCATTTCTTGCTGCTGTAACTTTGCTCGCTTTTTCTTCAATTTCTTAATTCGCGCTTCTATATTTTCCATCATGAAATCCTCCGTATTTTGCTAAATACCTAATGCAAATCCAGCCTTAACTTTTCGTCTTAGAATCCTTAGCCTGTTTGAAACGTGCAATACGATCCTTTACTGTAATTTGCGCCTCTTCTATAACTGGATGCAGCATTTGTTCAGTTGAATGAAACTCACTTGCTTGAAACTGCCAACATAATGTATTTAAAACTTCAACTACTACTTGCCCATTGACATCTGCTCCATTACTTGCAAGGCGTACTCTCGTCATCTGCTTTTGATCATTTTCCTCCAATTTTAGATTACGCTCTCTAAGTCGACAGTTATCTTCTTCCTTCTTGCTGTACTCATGCAAAATGTAACTAAGCGTTTTTGAGAAGTCCGGCAATTTCTGTTCCTTTTGAATCGACTCAATCATGCAGTAATCTTTCTCAGACAAGCGAATGGTTTTTCGTATTTTCGCCTCCATGTTCTCTGTTTTCCTCTCTTTGGATATTCAATGTCAACTGCAAATTTTCTCTTTGAACTAATGGCTTCACATCTCCTGTTATGACTACATTCTCCAATTCAAACATTTGATTTATTAGCTCATTCATCTGCTGTTGCTGTGTCTGAATACAAAAAGTTAGCTTCTGTAACTGCTGCACATAACGACTTTCCAATGCACGATCATCATATGCAATTCTTTCTAAGCACTGCCGTAAATATTCTTCTCTGCTCATACCACGCTTTGAAGCTGATTGATCTAAAGATTTTATAATGCTTTCATTTATTCCTCGAATACAAATATCCAATTAAACCATCTCCTTTGATGTTCCTTTTTATTTTTATGCCCGACTAGGGCATACCTTTCACCGTTTTCTGGTGGTCAAAACTGCACGTTTTTGAAATCCGACCAGTATCTGGCTGGATTTCAAAAAGAGCATAAGGGATTTTGATATCAAACTTCGTTTGATAGTAGGCAAAGCCTACAAAATCTTTGATATCACTTTCTCCCCTAATGTCTGACGTTTGTCTGACATAAAATCGCTCAAATTCTTGATGTTTCTTTTCATTACTAATTTTTGTATGACATTTGTCTGACATTCAAATGGTCAATTTTGCATATTTTTCATACCTAATCATAACTCAGTCTGCATGAAAGTAAATTTTAGTCATCGTCTGGATATTCGTAATCTGTGCTGTATTTCCATCGACTTCAACCGTTGTCACCAACATATAGCTCTGATTACTGGCGCTACCATTCTCAATCTCTCGAATCGTAAAAACAGCAAATGCATCATACTGACTATCGTTATCTTCCAACTCAGTGCAATCACCTTGATAATAAAACAGTTCCCTGTCTTTCTCACCATAGTCTTGATTCTCTGATAATAGCTCAACTGATCTCCATGCATCTTCTGACACATAATTCTCGCAGCCAGTTAAAAGAGCCTCGCGGCTGCTCGGCAAAATAAAATAGGCATCCAAAAATGACAATATCAAGTCATTGACCAACTTGCGATTATTCTCTATTTGTTCTGCCTGATCAGCCCTATTCACTGCTGCTATGTAGTCTGTCCGTAGTTCATCTAGTTCAGAAGCATCACTTAACATTCCTGCTTCTTCTAACTGTCTTTCCTTTTGCAGCTCTTTCACATATAGCCCTGCAAAACACAAAGTTGCCACACAAGATATTGTCAGCAACCCTACTATCCGTTTTCGATCTACTTTTTGCTTCTCTTCCTGCATTTGTCACCTTTCTTTCTTACTCTAGCATACAGGTACTATCTTTCCTGATCCCATTCCTCTTCTGCCTCATTCAATTCCAGCCATCGTTCCTTATGCATTCTTATGCACGGAGCACGTGCCTCAGCCTCTTTTGGATGTTCTTTGCAAAACATATGTAAAATCTTCTCGTGTATTCTACAATCTGGTAATTCTTTCGCCAAATTGTGCCATTGTTTATTTTCACCGTCTCTAACTGCCTGCGCTGGATACATGCACGACATTTTCCCATTACTATACCGTATTCTGATTTGCTTAATGCTTACCTCTCTCCCTATATGCATGTCTGCATATCCAATCACCGATCTTTCGCTTGCAGAACGCGTCTGTATCCGTAACTCAGTATGTTGGCTTGCAAGGTAGGAAACTTTACATTGATCATGATTTTCTCTTTCCATCTTCTGATATGCATTTAAAATTGCCTGCTGCAACTGTGAACCAACTGTTATTAAGTTCGTTCGCTCTCCGTTTGGCATAAAATAAATTGGCATATTCAGACGAATCTCACCGTGAACTCGCTTTGCAATATACATGCCTTCTATTTGCAAATTATTTCCCCAAATAATGTCTACATCCGCCTTTCGTGTTTTCAATTCATTCCGTGTAATCTGTATTTGAAAATCTCTACGTGCCAATAGCTGTTCTTCAGTATCAGTGTTCATGGTTTCATCTAACTGTTCCTCACTCTCCAAATCTTGTCCAAATTCGCGATTCAAAAACTGTTTTCCATATTTCATAGTGACTTCCGAGAAAAGTTGAAACAGCTCTTCATTTGTCAGTTCAGCTTCAACTTGATTCCCGTCTATCCCAGTTCCCGTAACTTTATAGCCACTCATCTGTTGATCAATACAACCACTCTGAATAATCTTAGCTGCATAATGAAACCATGCATATTCTTTTTCCTTCTCTGAAAGTGTCAGCTGTTTTTGCGAATACTGCGTAATCATAATGACCTCCTCCCTCGATTCTTGTTTTTCTTTGTTTTCTCTTTTCTATATGTTTTTTTCTCCGAAAACAATTTGTTATATCCCAAAGCAAGATCTCCTTGATCTCGTGCGAACATATCTGGTATATATCCTGCAAACAATGGCATTTTTGAAAAAGCTCCACTGACTGCTTCCACATCTGCATCCGATGCAAACGAAATAATATAAGCCGCATCCTTGCACAACGCAGTAGATCGCACATACTTCGTACACACCCACTCTTGTGGCTTCACCCCAGCAACAATTACCCGTTGCACTCGCTCATCAAAAAACAGCTGTCCTGCAAACTTTTCTTGATCAATACTTCCCATATCCAAAATGAAATACTCATAGTCCATTTTCAGTAACTCTTGCATCGACTTTTTCTCGTACATTGGAATACCTGCATAAGTAATACAGTCTCCTTCCTTTACTGCATATTGATACAATTCAAATAAACAGTATGGAAAACCATCTTCGTTCTCTTCTACATAACAAACTTTCTCTCCACAGTCTGCCAAATATCCTGCATACTGTAATGCTTGTGTTGTTGTTCCTATCCGCGCTTGCGTCCCTGCAAATGCAATAAAGTGAAGTTCTCTCGGCAGCTCTGTTTCTTTTAGCTCCTGATTTAACTGATCTGCATTGCTTTCATAATAATTTGTTAAGCACCTTGCAAACTTCGTCTTCTTTGCACCGTAAGTGGAATCCAGTACAAAATTTACGTATCCTGCTTTTAACAGACTATCAATCACTGGCGTATTGGTTCCCTTTCCAGCAGCTAAGAAAATGATTTTCGCACCTCCACGCGATTGCTGAATACGGTTAATAATTTCAACTAACTCTCTTGGTTGATCGGATAATGCCAGCAAATCATAAACAACAATTTCTGCTTGAGATTCAATCACAGGATTGATTGTTTTCTCTATCTGATCATAGGTACCTGCCTTAATCAGTTCTATTCCTTTTTCTTGTAGAACCTCAGAAATAAATCCCGCATCATCATCCAGATTTCCTACAAATATGCATTTCACTTTATTTTTCTCCTTCCGACTCACTATTGTTCTCACTTGATATTATTTTTTTCTGTTTCTCGATTTCATCCGTCAACTCAACAATTCGCTCTTGTGCTTCCTTTTGTTGGCTTTGATAAGTTTCAATATGTGTTCTCCATGCAGTAATGGATTTCTCTGCATCTACTCGTTGCTGCTTAGATAGATATTGTAATCGTTCTTTTGTCTGTTCAATCTGCCTTTCACAAGACTCTATCTGCTCCTGCAAGCTTTGAATTTGTTCTTTTGTCTCTTGAATTTCTTGTTCCAGTAACAAAATATTACGACTGACACGTGCTTGGTAATATCCATCCAAATCAGAATAAAATGTCAGTTTTTCTACCTTATCAATTTGCTTATTGTTGGTGTACAGCCTAATTGTTTTGCCTTGTATAGTTACTCGCAAGGATACTGCTTGAAAATCTTCCTGAATGGAATCCAGCTCTAACACATAAGTTCCCGACTGAGAAAGTTTCAACGTAACAGGAAGCTCTCTTCTTTTCTTATCAACTGCTGCAAATGATATATCATCTCTGTATACTGCATTGATATCCAACTCAACAGACATTGCACTCTGCTCTGGCGAATATGCCCAATACACAATGGTAACACCGTTTCCAGTCTCCTTAATTTCCTGCATCTGCCCTATTGGTGTATAATCTTCTGCATCTTTCTGCCCCGGATACCACAATCTTGACGTGAAAAATATCAAATATCCCATCACCACAACAATTACTGTTGTCAAGTAAGATTTTCGTTTTCCTGCATGACCCAATCGCACGTGTTTTTCTCCTTTCTTTGAAAACTGGTACACGGATACTCACGATCACGCTCCATACAATGTTTATTATTAAGACACTGATTGCAGTTTTTACCTTTTTTCTCACTATTTGTTTTATTACAACTCATATGCATTCTCCCTCGTGCGTTCTCGCTTTGGTCGAATCGTTGGTTCACCGTGTTCCATCTTGCATTCAAAAACAGGGATTAACAAACTTCTTGCTGTCAGCAGATACGGATTTTTCTGCTTCATCATTTTTTGTGAAATCCATACTTCCTGCGCTGTTGAAAGAAATTTTGTAAAATACACGCCCTTTGGCGGATGGATTCCTGCTATTTCGTCATCTGAAAGCACCAAAAACACTCGTTTCTGTTCATTCTCCATAATGACTCCTTTCTCTTCGACTACTCTCCGAAGATCATATAAAAATTTTCTGCTCGTTCAATTTCATCCCATGTAAACTCTCGGTTTATGGAATATTTTCCTGCCGGATCGTTAACCAGAAATGTTCCATTCTCCGTAACTCCACGGAGAACAACGAAATGTCCAACAGGTGAAAAGAAACTGCCCGGCTGCTCTCTGGCAATGATTGGATAGCCATTTTCCAATGCTTCTACTACACTTGCCCGATCTTTTACCTTGCGATACCCTACTCCGTAGTGTGCCGCTGCTGCCGGAAAAAATTCCCATGAGCTGCCCGTTGGTGTCAAATATGCAGTACCACTCCATGCAATCATATCTGGCGGAGTAACTGTCTCACCTGTCAAATATGTCATCACCATCGCCAGACTGGTCGGACCACATCCTGACTTTGCAAGGTTGGTGTCTCCCCATGCTACTGATGCATAGTTTCCCTGCAAATATAACAGAATCTCCATGCCGCCAACTGGTTCCTCCGATACAACTTCTTCATCTTCATCTGCATCCGACTCATCTTCCTCTTCATCAAGACTGGAATCGCCACTTAAATCGCCGCTTTCCATGTTATTAAGATACATTTGAGCGTATGGCAGACGGCCATGACCATTTCCACAATCAAACGACACCGATAAACAGCCGGCTCCTGAAGAATATCCATGATTATTACAGCCACCTGGGTATTCCTCTGGATCTTCAAAACAGCAGAAAAAAGCCATCGTTGCGTCATACAAATCGCCTTCCCAGAAATCCGCCTTTGTAACTCCGTAGTACTTTCCCATCCCGGTATCATACCAGCCAGAATAAGGATTTTGGTTGTGCAGCGTGGCATCTATTGCCATGCATTGCAGTTCCAGATCATTCCATTCCATGCCTTTTGATTCTGCATATAACTCCAGACTGTTCGTTCCACTGTAAGTTGTCCACTCGGCAATCCCCATTGCGGTTCCTCCTTTCCTCAGTTCTGTATATGAGTTGGGGTTTAGTCCCGATTCCCATTGTAGATTACCTAGAATAGCTGCAATCTGAATATCCGTATAGCCTGCCTCTGAAAAATACTCGCAAATGAGTGCCGCAGTATTTGTAACAGAAACGCTATCTGTAAATGTTACATCACTAGACGATCTTGAAGATTTTCCAAACAAAGCCATTACCATGCCACCGATCAGAAGCACAATAATAATTGGTGCTGAAAACAACGTAGAAATAAAAAAAGATCCTGCCCATTTCAGAATCTTCAACAATGCTTTTTTGTGATCCATTTACCGTCCTCCGGCAAACAGATGATCTTCCGTTTCTGTGATAAAAAACTTCACTTCCAAATTTTGATCTCCTGCTGTTACCATAAAGGAACCCATATCCAGCGAAGGAATCCGGTATAACTCCGTTTCCGTATACATGCCTGGGAATTTACTCTCCAGCACTGGAATACAGGTTGCTGTTTGCTTACCTATAAATCGGTAGGTTGCCAGATCAAATAAATCTTGTACTGCCTTTTCTTCTGTTGATGCGTTATCACCTTTGAGATTGTCCGTGATCAGCTGCGTAGCAAACACGATACCCGAAAAATACTTTCGCATTTCTCGCGCCATAACTGTCATTTGGCGTACGCAATCCACAAACTGGGCATTCAAAATGTGATGTGACTCATCCACAATAATCATACTGTGAATAATGTCACGCTCGGCAATCTCCCGATTTTCGTATAATGCCTTCATTCGACCGCCCACTCTTACGCAATGATCCCAGTACATCATCAATGCATTGTACAAAATACCAGAGCAGATTGCCGGTTCGAGTTTTAATACGGTATAGACATTGAAGCACAGAACTTGTATCTGGCTGATGTTTTGAATACTTGTATGCCCATCCAACAAACTTCCATAATTGCGTACCAAGTTTTCATAAGTACTGCGTACCTCATCAGCCTGAAGGAGAAATTTCTTTCCCAACTCTCCATGTTCGGCATCTGCTGATGGTTCATATTCCTGAATGCGCCTGTTTAGATAAGATAAAAAATCCGACATGGTGGGATAATATTCTGACGGCAAACCGCAAACAGGCGTCTGCTGTGTGATCTTTCCATCCTTTGGAATAATGCCAAAACTAATGTAAAAATCAAGCAGCAGCTTACTGTATGTATTCAACTCATTTTGTCCGCATTGATTTTGCCGTCGCAGACGGTAAATAGCAGTTAATTTGGATACATGCTGTACCCAGCAGGTTCCCTCGTTTTCATCCGTTTTCTGAATCTCAAACTCATTCAAAATACCATCTCGCCCATCAAGGGACAGATATTTTCCGCCAAGTGCTTCCACCAATGGCTGATACTCGCCGGACGGATCCAGTATGCGAATATAATCTCCGAATAGTGCCTGCACCTCGATCAATTTTTTTAAAAGCGTTGATTTGCCACTTCCCATTGCACCATAGACCAGTGCATTGTAGGATAATCGTTTTTTTGTCTTTGTAAACAGATTGAAATTAAAGCTTCCCATTGTAGGAGTTGATCCCATATAGCAACTGTACGGATCAGAAAGGTAGGAGAAGTTAAATGGATTCCCGTCACTGATTGCACTGCCGGGAAGAATCTGACCGTCTCGTGCATTCGACAATTTTTGCTGCCGTTTGTACGGCAGAAGCAGCGATTGCCATTCCTGCTTCTGCTCATGCAGCAGTACCGTACAATGATACTCTGCGGTTTCCACGGCACTTTGAATCTTTGTCACGCGTTCTTCTAGTTTCTCCAACCGCTTTGCAGAAACATATAAACGGATTGTCACAAAGCGTAATGTCTCGCCCTGATTCGCCACGGCATCACGAAGCTCCTTTAGTTCCTGATATCGCCGCCCCGCGTCCATCTGTTCTCCATCTTTATTTTCTGTCTGAAATCGGATTTTCTGCTCCGTGAAAGAACGATCAATTAGTCTCTTCACTTCTCTTGCATCCGCAGCGCCGAAATCAGCTGATACAATTAAATTATTCTGATTGACAAGCGGTGATAACCAGTGTGCATCCAGCTCACTCTTCCAGTCATATATTGTTAAGATTGCTCCATAGTTACTTCCGGTGCGGATATATGCCGGGTGAAAGCGGATTCCACCTGCTGGCTGAATTGCTGCCAACAAACGGGAATCATAGCCGATCCGTTCTACATCCTTTCGATTTCCAATATGTACCTTATTGAAAAAGGTCTGCTCTGGATTCATCATCTTAGTTAGCACTTCTATTTTTTCCTGACTGGAAATTGTCATAACCAGTCTGGCATCCTCCAAACGGGCAACGGCTCCGCCTCTTGCATCTGCCAACTGCTCCACGGAATCGGCATACAAAAACAGGTAGTATTCTTTTCGCTGCCTGTTCTTTTCCAGCCATTCCAGTTCCATTTTTCGTGCCTTTAATGCTGATCTGCGCCACTCATGCTGGCAGTTCTCCAACTTGTGAGATATGAAACCAAGCTGCTCTGTACACCGTTCCGGCATATTGACACACACTAGTTTCAGATCTGACGGATACCGACTGTAGAATTGCTCCATTTTCAGATTTTCATATTCCAGATCCATTTCCCTGATTGATTGAAAATCTGTACAGATCACACGCACCAGATCAAGGTACTTGCCTCCTTTCAATCCAAAGCATGAATTTTTTGTATCATATTTCTGGATTTCAAACAAATCAATCATGTTCGCCATTGCTTTTTTTGATTTACTCATTTCACGGCATCTCCTCTCTGTCCGTACTGTTTTGCCAATCCGGGCGAATCATGTGATACGTCTGCTCATCTTCTGTTAACATCAAAAGCAGAATCTGCCAAATCTGTTTTCCCGGATTGCTTTTCGGTCGCTGGAGCAAAGCTAGTGCAATGACGATATTATAAAGCAAATACACAATTCGCAATCCATCTGCCACCATCGCTGAGGTTAGAAAGTACATTGCCGCTGGAAACAAAATCAGCCCCATTAAGTCTTTCAAAAATAGACTGCCACCAACTTTAATCTCTGCCTTTAGGTCTTTTGTAACATGATATCCCATAATTGTACCTTCCCCCTTTCTCAGTTGTTATCTGGTTTTTCTGTTCTTGTTGGCGGTTCGATTCCGTGTCCGAATCGGACACGCTCGGATGAACTAGCTTTTGAATCTGCTGTGTTTTGTGTTTCCCGTTTCGTCTGGCTGTTTACACTTTTTCTTGTCTGTGTGTGACTGTGAGATGGAGCTGTCGACTGTTGACTTACATTACGGTTACGCTCTTTTGGACTTTGTGGTACAGCATTTGCAGATGCGGTGTGTCCGATTCGAACACGCTCGGATGCGTTCCTCATCGGTTCTGCTTCTTTCTGTTTTGCGTTAGCAGCCATTGAACTTACTCCAACCCCTGCACCAGACTCTGAATCATTTCCTTGTCCATACATCGCGCCACTTCTCGCTTCTGTCGGCTCTGAATTACCGCTTTCTGCCAACTCACTTGCTGAACTTACTCCGCCTTCCGGTTCTGCATTTCCACTTGATACATCTGCCATACTTTCCGACTGAATAGTTGGCTCATTATTTTCTCCAGTAAAGCCACTTGAACTGCCCTGTCCAGCAGTTGAACTATCTGTCTGCCCATTTGCCTGTGTTTTTGAAGCTCCTCCCGGCGGTTCCGTTCCAGCCTGTTTTGTTTTTGCGGCTTCTCCAGTCTTTTGTTTTTGATTCTGCATATCAGCTTGTGATATATTTCCTGCTTCACTCTTTGTCTGCGTGCCTGTCTTTGATGCGGTACCTGCACTGTCAGAGCGTGTACTAGCCTGTCCCGGTGCTTCTTTTCCGGTTCGCCCGGATGAATCTGCTTTTTGTTCTGACTTCTTAACCATTTCAGCTGAACTTCTTTGTCCGTTTTTCTGCGCTTGTGCTTGCATACCAGCCTGCCCACTTAAAATACTTCTCGGCATTGCTGCACTTCCAACTGAAGCTGAATTTGCGGATGACTCAATATTTCCTGTCTGTCCATCTGACGTAGTAGCTCCACCAGAATTACTTGCAGAATTATTTGCAAAACCATCTGTATTTGCTGCATCCACCACGGATGTATTTGCTTCATTCGATGGTCTGCTTTCCTGCGCATTTGTTTGTGTACTGCTATCACCAGAAGCTTGTGAAGTTGCTCCACTTCCCTGCGCTTGTCTGCTTTGTTCTGGGTGCTGTGCACCTCCCGGCGGTTCTTTCCTTCCAGTGGTGGCTGCTGAACCTCCCGGATTTCCAACACCTCCCGGTGGCTGCTGTGCATTCGCTCCGTTTCCTGTTGCTGCCTGCATTCTGTTCTGCTGTGCTTTTCCACCCGGATTCAGCATACTGCTTCCTGCCTTTTTTGCTGCACCTGCAGCAGTTTTTGCTAATTCTCCTCCCTTCTTTGCTGCACCAAGTCCAGACTGCATCAGATGCATTGCCCCCATGGTTTTCATCATGCCATCCTTCATTCCGACATCAATGCCACATACACGCTCTACGATATCTGGTCCATCAATCATTGCTATTCCAGCAAAAGCTATTAGCAAAATGCGAGTGAAGTTATTGCTGTATTGACTCGCTACCCAGATTTCAAATTCTCGCCAAATGGCATAACCCCAGATCATGATCGAAATACTCCAAAACAAATTCAACAGATACTGCAAAACCTGTTTTGTTTTTTCACCGGATACCACATCACCAGATAGTATGTACGCCAGAATTTCTCCATAGATCATATCCCAAATCAGGCGAAACAAGCGATATGACGCAAAAATCAACACCAATGAATTAACAATTAACTCACCAATAATCGCCATGAAATGAATGGAGTAACGATAGTACAGTGGCGTCAAAAGTCCAAAAAAACCTTTTCCAATCTTTTTATAAGTGACCTCACCACTTGCCTCATCTACTACCATGTAATACTTAAAAACTGTAGCTGTTTTCTTCTCTACCTGCTCGTTGGGATCAATGTACTTAATGGTCGCACCCGAAAAACAATTTGGTGACTCAAAACTCCAGTCATTGTTTTTCTGATACAGCAGATCCGTAACATTACTAATAACTGTTGTATCGGCAACGCTGTTTCCATCTGCCATAAAAGCGGTCTGCTCGATTTGGAGTAACTGTGCGCCAAGACGCACTCCACCCGGAAGCAGCATCACAACTGCCATGGTAATGATCAAATTTTTTAAAAAAGGTGGTCTATGCTCCGAGAACAAAAAGATGGTTCCTGCTGCCAAAATCGTTACAACAAAAAGGCTGTACCAAATCGGGTAAAACTCACCAACCTTCATTGCAAACACCTGTGTGAAATCAAGTGCTTGAAATACCGCCTCCCACAAACCCTGACACAAATCACAAACACTGTGCAGCAACTTAATAATTTCCCATCCAATCCAACGAATCACATTGGATGCCACATCGCTTTGCTCAAAATACTCGGCATAGTTATATAGGATATCCTTATAATCCATGCAAATTTTTCAATCCTTTCCTTCTCCAAAATTCCAACTCACAATAGTCCTGCTTGTGCCTTTAAATGTGCAAGTAAATTTCCCTTCTCCCGCAACGGGATATCTCTACTCTCTGTTACCTGCACAAGAAGTTCTCCTGCTGTACATCCACTATCCAGCAGCTCCTTCACTTCGCTGTCCATAGCTCCGAGTTTTTGGCACAAGACTGCAAACTGTTTTTCATGCGCCGCCGCATTTTCTTGAACGATTGCTTTAATAGGCGTATCCCATTGATAAAGATGCTTCTTTGCCAATTCTTGATGTTGCTCCTTTAAGCGTTTGTACATTCCATCCAACTGATCAAATTCTTCAGCCGGAGCACCTTCATCCTCTAACTGTCTCAATTCCTGCTCAAGTTCCTCTAGTTGCTGAGGTATCTGAGCAAATTGTGCTGCCTCAAAACTGATATCATAGTCATACATCATTTCATCAGCCCGAACTTCTTTTAGGGTCGGAAGATTCAATGATTCCTCTGATACAGTATCTGCATCTGGGAAATAGTCTTGTAAGTATTGGTATCTATACAAAAACGCTCTTCCTTCTTTTCTCGAATTAAAAATTGGACGCGGTTTAATCTTATTCCCCTTCAAATCTCGGCGATACATCGTTCGCAAAACTACATTTTCACCTTCTTCCAAATCCATCAGTTCGCGCGGATTGAGCAATGGACGTTCCTCTAATGTTTCCGTATAGCTCTTATTCAACGCAAATCTTGTTCCCACTCGATTCACGTTTGTGATTGTTTTTGAGCCAAGTAATGAAGAAAACATCTTTGCCGTCTCTTCCTCACTTGTCTGCAAATAAACCTGATTACCACAATTTCCCTTAATGATTTTTGCTGCTTCACCATATTTAAGCGTCAGCTGCGCATCTGTCTGAATGATCAAATTGAACACCATGTTCAAACCTAAGCAAATAGAAAGTTTGGAATCCAAATTTTCAATTGGTGGGAACTGCGCCACTTCATCCAAGTGGAAGATGATTCTTCGATCACACTTACCAGACGAACTTTGCACACAAGCACGCGCATTCGCTTGATACAGCTGATCAATCATTGATATTGCAATCGCATCTTTAGATCGGTCGTAAAATGGGACTTGAAGAAAAAGTGCAATGGGTTTCTTTCCAAAGCCAAGTTCTTCTGGTGAAAATGTACTTTCTCGAGTTAGCTGCTCCATACCGCCAAATGTATACTGACTTAACTTCGTAAGCATCTGTGAAAAAATACTCCCTTTCGTTTTGTCCCCTGACACATTGATACTGCTATATACTGCACGCGCACGGTCAAAGCGTCCTCGTAAGTCAAAATATTCATCCAGTTTTGTCTTTCCTTTTCCTGCTGTTTCTCCTGCAAGATTTGCAAACATATTCATTACAGATGCCATGTTATTCTTTCTAGCATACACATCTGAAATTTCAAAAGATATATCTGGCAACGCCCTTGCAGCACAAACACATTCTGAAAAAGATCTTTCTTGTTTTAGTTGATCATATTCTTTATCTGCCTTTTCTTTCTCATCTTCATTTAAGCGCTCATATGCCAATCTCTTAGTTAAAAACAGCATCGCAAGACGAGCATTTTCCCTTTTATCCTGCTTCAAACAATCTACTGTATGTGCCATAATCGTTGCTGTCAACGCACTTGTTGCGTTCGACAAGAAAAAATCAGTATTATCATCACTTTTCCCACCTGCACTGGCAAAGTGTGGATAGGCAAAAGCCTTACACAAAAGTTCTGCATCTGAGTCTTTTCCATCCTGATAATAACGTGTAATCAGGTACAGTGGATTATAGCCCACACCACGCATTGGATTTTCAAGGTTTATGGACATAACCTCATAACCTCTATCCTGAAATGCCTTCGTACACATTTTACGCAAATCAAATTTCATATCTAAAATGATAAGTGACGGTTGCTTCTCACTTCTGCTATAACTGTCCAACATACGCAGCGAAAAAACTTCTCCTTTTCCAGCTCTGGTAATCGCAAGAATCAATGCATTGGTTGCACTCTCATCTAGATACATGTAGCCATCCTTACTTGCTACAGGTAAGCCACCGTTTCCCGGAATCCGCTTGATGTTACCGTCCGGGTTCTTTTCCGGGATTTCGGCTACCGCTGGATATTGTTCCTTGATTTCTTCCATTGTCGCAAAACGGCTACTGCCCTTCTGCCCTGCCTCTAAGCTACGAAAAGCATTGCGAAAGCGATATACGTTCAATATTGCTACTGCAATCGCTACAATAATCAAAAAAATGTACACTGGAGCTAAAGCTGGATAAAAAGTCGTTAGGCAGCTCCAAGAAAAACAGTCTGCTAAATGTCCTTTACAGAATCTAATAAACACATTAACCAATACATGCAGTACAACAAGCAGCAAAAGCTCTGCTGCAAGTGTCAGCATAAGTACCCATTGTGGCTTTTCCAGAAGTACATTTCCTTTCAACATACGGTCTGATTCCTTCATCTGGTCTTTCCATTCCTGTCTCTTTCCCTGTTTTTGCTGCTTTTTCTGCTGCATGTTTTCTCACTCCTTGCGCATTTATTTTAAATATAATCTTGATAAAGTCCTTTTTATTCTGAGAAGGTATGCAAGCACCGTCATACCTTCCTTTTCTCCCTTCGCAATACTCAGAATGTTAACGATGCACCCGCTGACGCGGCAATATTAAATGCCGACATTATGATTGCAGTTCCGATAATAATATATGGAACCTGTTTTCTACCCCTAGCTTTCGTTTCATCATCTCCAATTAAAAACTTGCTTCCCAAAATCAATAATGCGATTCCAATCAACACTGCATTTCCTGCTGCCTGGTATTCATTTGCTAATGTAGAAATTGCTGTAAAGAAATCAGTCAGCGACCCGGCTGCTGGTAACATTATCTTTGTTTCATTCATAGTTAATTTTCTCCTTTTCGTTTGTTTCCTTTTCTGTTTACATTTTTAGTGTTAAGCCACGCTCTTGGCTTTGGACGAAACTTAGCTAGTAAACCAATCATAATAAAACCCAATGCTACACTTCCGGTTTCCAAAAACAGCAATACTAGATCCTGCCACGGCATACCTGCTACTCTTGTACCTGTGTTATCTTCTGCTGTATTTGCTGCCTTTTGCTCTTGAATGGTTTCTGGCTGTGTCGAAGTCTCTATTTCAGCTACTGTTTCTGAATTTATCTGTACTTCCTCATATATCACATTTGCCGTAATCAAATAGCCCGTAACATCAGATACATAACGACTGGTATAACGCACCATTGGCAAATCGGCTTCTGCTACCTCACCAGAAAAGCATGCTCGTGATCGTTTTATCATTCGATTTCCTGTTGCTTTCACGGATTTCCACCAACTGCCATCTTCTTCCTGCCATCCATCACTATCCCATGCAACATTAGTTATCACATTAAAAGTTCCATCCAGATGCAGAGATTCCAATATCTTTGCTCCGCAGCCCTCGAACCATGGGTTTTCCTCAGAAGTAGCTGGAAAACTTTCTCCATTTACATCAAATATCCATTGGCTTGTCTCGTCACTCCAACGATACTTAACCCACTCTTCTAAGCCGCCTTCCCACCAACCTGCTCCATCGTCCTGCAAATCTGTTCGTGGAATATTGCCATAGATTGCTTCTCCAGTTACGTCATCGGTCGATTCGATGTCAATGGACTCTGGAACTTCCTGCCCATCTAAGTAAGTACGCTCAACCGATACTGTTTTACTGCGTCCACTTTTGGTCCACTCGTCCTTTGATGTCTCTACAAGCGTATAATGCAGCCCATCTACTTCGATGTCTTGCTCTGGCGTGTACTCCGCATATGCCCACAGATCTACACTACTTTTTTGATATTCTTTAGTCAGTTCTGTAATCTGATACTGTGTATCTCTCAACTGATAAAAGATTCCATCTTTCTCAATTTTTTCTGGAAATGCATGTGCATCCTGTGTATCCGCAAGGTATGTATAGGTTTCCTGCCAGATTGCCGGTAATACAGTAGGCTGAACTTGTTCCTGCATAGTTTCTGATATAGTTATTTCAGCTGCACTCTGCGTCTCTATTTCCTCATTATTATCCATTGGCTCTTCTATACCAGAAGTTATATCCAAAACGGACATGGCTCCGGTTTCATTTTCTGCATACACAGGTACTGCTACCAACATTAAACTACAAAGTATGAAAATTTCCTTTCTTTTCTTTCGCAAATGCTCTTCTGTCCCCTTTCCTAATATGTTATTTTATAAACTTTGAAGTTTATAGTCTTACAAACTTTAATCTGGTATTCTTCTTATACGTCCAATTGACACTATACATATCAAACTAACACCCACGAATACCCCTGCTCCAAATAAGCAAATACCTCCAAAAACTAATGTACCAACACTAATGTTCAATTTTTCTCCTTTCCATGCGGATCTGGTATTGAATCTCCGTCTATATAAGTTCCACATACGATTGTTCGGTCAAAACTGTTCGGCACACATGTCGAAAATACAACTACATGCCCATATTCCTTCAACTTTACATCTCCCTGCATACTGTTTCGCAGCTTTAATTCACTTTGCCATTTGGAA
>OGOW01001430.1_pt1 | contig 22143 bp, 19 predicted proteins | sample 1552781 | NCBI WGS metagenome assembly OGOW01 (sample SAMEA2580145, study PRJEB22360) | human gut metagenome | biome: human gut; feature: human-associated habitat; material: faeces | place: Denmark | collected 2008/2010
AATATTATATATTTTGAGGAATATAACAATAGAAGGGTAAATTGTTATATTACATTTTTTTTGAAATATATGGCTGAGGGACACTAGTGTTGTAGAGTGTTATACACAGGGAGGCTATAATGAATGATATGTTATTAGAATATATTGATCGCATAATTGATGAAGAGAAAGACCATCGTGTTTTTTCTGTAGAGTTTAATGATAAAACCTATTATGTAAAACAAGATATCAGTAATCACCGCTCTAGTTGGATTAAACCAGCTCCTAGAGCTTCTTTTGATTATGAGTTTTATAAAATTTCTTTCGTAAATACTCAGTTGCCTGTAGCACCAGTGATTGCTGGCTTTAGAGAGCATTATTTCGTTACAGAAGGGTCTGGTAAAACATTAACCTATTATAGTGAATTGCCAGCGCAACATCCTGATGATGATAGCTTACAAGATATGGTCACTCATATCTTCTATAGCTTTGGTAAAACATTGGGACAACTTCATGACTATGGTTTGTCCCATGGCCGTCCTGCCATGCGAGATATCACCTATGATCCAGATACTGATAAGGTTACTTTATTAGATTGGGAAAATGGTCGTCGTTGGCCTGAATTTACACCGCAAGGTTGGGATTTACTCATTTTTGTGCATAGCTATTTGCGTGAAGATAATCTACCGATTTCTTACCTATACGCTATGATGAATGGCTATAGTTCAGCTTGTACAGCCCGTGAGACAGTGCTACATATAAAAGAAATTTTACGTAAACATGAGTATCTTTTTAAATTCTGTCGTATGTTAAATCCATTACACTTTGTGGATACAGAAGCAGCCGTTAAAGCCTATGACTTTATGTTGGCATTGAAAACTGAATAGTGTTGAACTTAAGCGGTTTAACATACCAGTACTATTTTTAATGGCGCTTTATAGTACTCATAGATCTTATAGACCTTTACGGTTCCTATATATAACTAGGAATTGGTAAAGGTCTTTTTGCATTTATAAGAACTTTATTGTTTTAATACTGCTAGAAGTTTAATGAAATCTATATAGTTACTTTTGAAGTTATATAGTTGGTATAAGAAGTATATAGTTACTGCCATAAGTACAGAGTTAGAGCCGTAGTTCCTAGACTTTCACAATGATTACCATAATTACTCTAGAGGGGGTTGTCGAGAGGGACCCTCAGGAATATAAGAGGGTGAAAGGAGGTGATACGATGGCTAACATTAAACGCACAAAATTGGTGTTGCGTTTTAACATCGGCACCGAAGATGCGCCGAAGTACAAAGACGTAACCTATACTCGTGTTGCAGAAGAAGCGTCCGACGATAATGTGAAAACCGTTGGTAATGCGCTGGCAGCCTTGTATGACCACAGCTTGTCCGACGTGGTCCGCGTCAATGAAGTATCCTTAGGACATTAATTGAATCTTATCTATTCTTTTTTTAGGTGATCCAAACACATCCTAAATTGCTGATTTCATACATCCTTACATGGTCGTAAAAGGGTGTAGCAATCGCAAGTCCACACATTCCCATCCTTATTGATATGAATTGTAGATAGATATATTTAATCTGAGTGTAATTAGTGTAATTACAGAATTTCAGAATTACAGAGATCATCCTATACTATCTATATTCGAGAACTTGTTTATGAAACGTGAAAGGAGGCGCCCACATGGCGGAAAAACGCGTTGTATATCTTACATTTTCTACGGTCGGTGGTAAAAGCACATCAGTCACAATTAGTGCTCCTCGTGCTGGAATTACTTTACAAGATGCTAAAACAGCGGCTAACGCGCTAGTAGCTAACAAAGTAATCCTTGGTTCTGGTGATGCAGAACTTGTTGCATTTACTACGGCTCGTGAAGTAACAACTCAAACTACTGAATTGCAATAATCGTATACAGTTAAATGGTAAAAAGGCTTTCACCTGTGGTGAGGGCCTTTTTATTATGGTAAAATATAAGATATACTGAATAAGTATGGTAATGATGAAAATACTATGCCCAAAAATTTGTGCATAATGGACCCGGATGGTGATTAAAAAGGGGTAAAACAGTGGAATATATCATTTCATTTATGGAAACATATGGCTATGGAGCCATGTTTATTGCAATGGTTTTGGAAAATGCTAACATTCCTATTCCTAGTGAAATCGTCTTAGGTTTTGCAGGATATCTGATTGCTCAGGGCATATTTGATTTACATACGACTATGGTTGTAGGTACTTTAGCAGGGATTGTAGGATCTATCTTATCCTACTGGATGGGTGAGCATGGCGGACGTCCACTTCTTTTGAAATACGGCAAATACATATTCTTTAATGAACATAAATTTGAACTCGCAGAAAAGTTGTTTAATAAGTATGGTGGTGCCGCGGTGTTCTTTGGCCGTTTGTTGCCAGGTGTTCGTACATTTATTTCTTTCCCAGCAGGCATGGCTCGTTATCCTATGTGGCATTTTGTTATTTGGACTGTACTAGGCACGGTTCCTTGGACAATCCTTCTTGTTTACTTGGGTAAAGTGCTCGGTGAAAACTGGAAGGATCTTATCCAATATAATCATGAGTTCTTGGTTGTTATGATTGTTGTATTCGTTATTATAGCGGCTGTATTGGGCTTTAAATACTATCGCAATCGCCGATAAGGAGGCCCTTATGAAACTTTCACGATTAACGCCAGTTGTATTTATTGTATGGCTTGTTTTTTATCTGTTTGGCAATAATATGTTGCCTGTTACGGATCCTGTGGAATCTAACTATGCGTTAACTGCTAAGGAAATGGTTCTCTCCGGAGATTGGTTGTCACCTCAAATTTACGGCACCTATTGGTACGATAAACCGATTATGATTTATTGGCTCATTGCCCTTGGATTTAAAATCTTTGGTATTGCCGATTGGGTGGTTCGTTTACCAAGTGCTATCTTTGGCGCTTTATCTGTAGCGACTATGTATCAATCGACGCGTACTATGAGCGGCAAGTGGGCTCTCGGCTTAATTGCGGCCGGTGTTCTTGGTACATCCCTCATGTTCTGGACCGTAGCTCATGGCGTTATTACGGACATGGTGCTACTTTATACGACGATCATGGTCATGATTTATTCCTATAAGGGGATGGTGGAACAGAAACCACATGCTATGATTGTGGCCTATATCTTTGCAGCCCTCGGGGTGCTCACAAAGGGGCCTGTAGCACTCGTTTTGCCAGGTATGATTTTACTCGTTTTTGCTGGGATCAATCGTTCTTGGTCGATGGTGAAAGCTATCTTTGATTGGCGTGGCATTCTTGCCTTTTGTGTAGTCTGCTTGCCGTGGTATGTGTATATGTACAGCGTTCACGGTCAAGATTTTATCAATGGCTTCTTAGGGCTTCACAATGTAACACGGGCCACACAATCTGAACATCCTGAAGATAATGTGTGGTGGTATTATATTGCCATCTTCCTAGGTGCTTCTTTGCCGTGGACTGGTGCTGTTATTTACGGCATGATTGATGGTTTTAAACAGCGTCATACAGCCTTTATCTATAACATGACTTGGGGTGTTGGGGTCGTTTTGTTCTACACCTTAATGGCTACAAAATATCCTTTATATACATTCGTGAGCTTAGTTCCCTTTAGTGCTATCGGCGCTATGGGCGTTATGAAGATTATACGTAAAGGTAAATCTAGAGCGGTTAAATGGGTCATTATGGGACCTACCTTACTCTTATGGATTGCTTATGTAGCGGGATCATTCTTCGCTCCGTGGGGCTTCTATTTCTTGCTCTATGTTGTGGCGGCCGTAGCCGTACTCCTTTTATTCCATGCATGGTATACGAAAAAAGGGTATCGTCTTGTTAGTGTCATTGTCCTAGGTACGATGGTTATTTCTTCCATTGTTGTGGTAGAAGGATTAGAACCATTTGTAAAACAGCGTAGTAATATCGATGTAGTGCCTGTGGTAGACTCCTATGATGGGGATATCTATTACTACAACGGGTACAGTACATCCGTTGTATACTATACAGGTCATAAGATTATTAAAATCAATGGTGATGAAAGTCGCTGGGATGATCGAGATAAAATTAAAAAACGCAGTGCTGAGTGGTCAAAGAAATATCTTATGGAACAAGTTAATGAAGAGGAATTTAACAAGATAATCGCCTCTGGTAAACCTCTAATGCTCATCGTTCCAAAAGGTGAAATCAAGCACTTCCGTCAGTCTACTATCTATCCAAATGTATCTGAGTCTAGCGAAGCTGGTACATCCGAGGTATATGTATTAAATAAAAAGTCTTTCTTCAAGTAAATATATACATATGCGATATCAGTAAATATATAGAGTATAACTAAATATATAGAGTATAACTAAATATATATGAAATAACTTAATACAATGTGTGAATAACGCGCATATAGAAACAGGTAGTATCTGATGGATACTACCTGTTTTGTATTTCGTGAGTATCTTTTGTTTGTTGTGCTAGTAGCTACTAGCTATTAGCTATTAGCTAGTATGCTTATTGTTATATGTGTAGTGGACTGCCTATATTGATACTTTTCGCACCTAAGCAATAATACCTACAATATTACTGTGTTTTATTGACATAATTAATACATATTGTTATAGTAGGGTATAAATAAGTTTAGAAAACGAGGTATTCTAAAGCCAGACTTCATCTAGGTTTTAGAAAAGTGCGAAAAATGACATGTGTCAAAAACGCCCCTTGTTGTGAGGTAGAAAGAGGGGAAGTTATGAAGAAGACATGGTATCTAATCATCGGAGTGGTCCTATTGGTTATTGGCTGCATAGCTTATGGTTATCATGAACACCATAAACCAAAGACGGCTCAAGAATTAAAGACTGTACGCGTAGCCTATTTACCAATTACCCATGCATTGCCGGTATTCGCTACAAAAGAATTAGAAACGGCAGATGGTCCTGTACATGTAGAGCTTGTTAAATATGGATCTTGGCCAGAGCTTATGGATGCGTTAAATACTGGTAAGGTAGATGCCGCAGCTGTTCTTGTTGAACTTGGTGTAAAGGCTCGTGAACAAGGCATTGATGTCCGTGCTGCTGCACTTGGTCATACAGAGGGTAATATTATCGTCGTTAATAAGGATATTAACTCCGTTCAAGACTTAAAAGGCAAATCCTTTGCTATCCCTCATAAACAATCTACTCAAAAAATTCTCGTAGACCTCATGCTTGAACAAGCGGGTCTTTCTGAAAAAGATGTACAAATCGTAGAAATGAGCCCTCCAGAAATGCCTTCTGCTCTATCGGTAGGACAAATTGCTGGGTATAGTGTAGCCGAACCATTTGGCTCTCTAGCCCTTGAAATGGGAACTGGGAAGGTCTTCGAAGATCCTGACCATCTCTGGCATGATAATATTTGCTGTGCTCTTGTGTTTAATGGTCAATTCGTCGATGAACATCATGACTTGGCAAAAGCTTTCACCAAGGCCTATCTCGATGCAGGTAAATACCTAGATGAGCATCCAGAGTCCCAAAAAGAAATTGCCTTAAAATATTTAAAGTTTAAGGATCCTATTATTGAACGTTCCTTACAAGTGATTGGGTTTAAAGATTTAGCCCTTACAGAGGACCGTTATAATGCGCTTGTGCATCACATGACACATATTGATTTAATCAAAAACGTGCCGAGCTATTCAGAGTTTGTAGATCAAACATTGTTACCATAGGAGGGGGACCATGAAGAAATATACATATGTGCCAGGTTCATTTATCGCAGCTTGGCTAATTTGGGAGTTAATCGTTCGCCTCGGCGGTTTTAATGAAGCACTATTGCCAACGCCGTATAAGGTGTTGGTCGGCTTTGGAGAACTCATCGGAGATGGTGTTCTCTTTAAGGATATTGCAGACAGTTTAGTACGGTTCTTTATGGGCTATCTTATTTCTGTTGTAGCTGGCGTATTCTTTGGCCTTATCTTGGGTTGGTACAAAGGGATTTGGAACTACATCAATCCAATCGTTCAAGTCATTAGACCAATCTCTCCAGTAGCATGGTTGCCATTCATCGTTTTATTTTTCGGTATCGGTCAAGCACCAGCTATCGTTATCATCTTTATCGCAGCATTCTTCCCTGTATTATTGTCCACCGTGTCTGCTATTCAAAATATTGACCCAGTGTACATCAAGGTAGCCCGTAACTTTGGCATTAAACAGCCAGAACTATTATTCAAAATCGTGTTGCCTGCCGTATTCCCAGGCATTGCATCTGGTCTTCACATCGCCCTCGGTACAGCGTGGATCTTCCTTGTAACAGGGGAAATGGTAGGCTCCCAAACAGGCCTTGGCTTCCTCATTATCGATATGAGAAATAACTTGCGTAACGATCTCTTGATGGTAGCCATTTTGACCATCGGTTTCGTTGGGCTTTTACTCGATTGGGGCGTGTCCCTCATCGAAAAATGGATTTACAAACGTTGGGGTATTGAGAAATAGGAGGTGGCCTCATGGGTTACATTTCGGTGCGCAATGCACACAAGGAATTTATGAAAGATGGGGAACCACTCACCATTCTTGAAGATATTAATCTAGATATTGAAAAGGGCGAGTTTATTTGCCTCTTAGGCCCTTCTGGTTCCGGTAAAAGTACGCTATTAAATGCTATAGCGGGCTTTGAGCTCGTTACATCTGGTTCCATTACTATCGACGGTGAAGAGGTGAAAGCGCCTCAACTCAGATATGTAACGGTATTCCAAAACTATGGCTTGTTGCCGTGGCGTACGGTGGAAAGCAATATTGAGCTAGGTCTTGAAAGTAAAAAGGTTCCTAAAGAAGAGCGTCCCGCTATTATCGATAAATACGTTAAAATGGTAGGCCTCGACCACGCCCGCAATCGTTATCCAGCAGAGCTATCTGGGGGCATGCAACAACGTGTATCCATTGCCCGTGCACTAGCGGTGGATCCAGATATTATCTTCATGGACGAACCACTAGGCGCACTTGATGCGTTGACACGCATCAACTTGCAAGACGAAATCTCTCGTATCTGCCGTGAAGAAGGTAAAACAGTTGTATTCGTTACGCACGACATTGAAGAAGCCGTAGTTCTTGCAGACCGCGTTGTAGTACTATCTGCAAATCCAGGTCGAGTACAAACTATAATCCCTGTAAACATCATCGACAGAACCGATCGTACATCGGCTAACTTTGTTAATATACGTAACCACATCTTCGAACAATTCCAATTGGCAAAAGAAGACAAAATCGAGTTCTATATTTAGTTTTATATATCAGTTATATACATCTCAAAAGAAACACCCAAGAACTTTTCTGCTTGGGTGTTTTATAATGGACAAAATCCTAAAATAATGTATACTATAAGTAGCTAAAGATTGTAAGTGCTCCACTGAGTGCACAAAAGAAACCACCTAGGGACTGCGAAATACCTAGGTGGTTTCTTTATTTATCTAATGACGTTGATAAGACGAGGCTCATCACCATTTAAAATACCAATCGAGCCATTTACAAATGAGATAGCTAATCACACTTGTCAGAATTGGTATTAGAAAGATTGTAAATACTTTATCCACTGATGCACCTCCTTTCTGTACCTGATTCCCCAGAATGGAGTGGTGACATCTTGATTGTAGTACATATAACTATATATTTCTTATGCAATTCGTGTAATTATCATGTATAGTAGATATATATCGGTAATAACATATGAAATTTAAATTGGAGGCTATATGTCTTTATTTGAGTTAGAGAAGACCTTGTCTTTTGATGAATATATAGGGTCCTTTGATACAGAGTGTGTAGAGAAGGTGCGCGGTTTTGTAGATTGGCTCTCCCAGTATTCGGGGAGTCTTGTCCATAATCCTTGGGGTGAGGTTAATCCTGAATTAGAGATTGTCGCAGAGGGCTTTGATGCGGCCCGAGTACGTCGAGATAATTTGGTCGCTTATTTATTGCCGCGCTTAGGTCGAGCTAAGGTTTTTGTGGTGGCTGAGGCTGTAGGCTATCAAGGGGGCCGCTTTACAGGGATTGCTATTACTTGTGAAAGAATGTTATTAGATAAGCATAAAACCATTCGTGCGAAGGATGTAACGCCTATTCAGTTGGAACGTACTAGTTCACCTACTAGCTCTTTGTTAAAAGGAACACAGCAAAAGGATGGTTTTAATGAACCTACTGACACTGTGGTATGGAGTGCCATTGTTGAAAAGGGCATCGATCCTTATGACACATTGCTGTGGAACATATTTCCCTTCCACCCACATAAGGAAGGAAATCCACTGACGAATCGCACGCCTACGGATAAAGAGCAACAATTAGGTTGGGAATATACAAAACGCTTGTTAGAGTTACATCTGGAGCTAGGTGGTATAGAACCTCTTATGCTCGCCGTAGGACAAAAGTCTGCTGATACGATGGGCAAATTTGGTCTATCTGCCATCGGTTTACGTCATCCTGCAAATGGTGGAGCTAATCTCTATCGACAAGGATTTACTGAGGCGATAGATACATACTTAAAATAATAAGTAATTGAGATAGTTAAAATAATAAAAGATTGAGAGTTTTGGAGAGAGGTTTATGAAACGGTATTGTGATGCTTGCCGTCATTATTGTGATGAGGCGGCTATGTTTTGTCCTACCTGTGGGCAGTATACAGTGGCAACAGAGGTGGAGCGCATCGCACCAGAAGGTGATGTGATTTATCCTTTATCCCATTATCAGTTGAGCTATAAGGATACATTCCTCTATGTAATGGGGAAAAAGTTCATGGATACGGATGGACGTGCCTCTCGTAGAGAGTTTTTCCAGTTTCTATTGTTGTGGCATATTGCTATTGTCGGCTTGCTAGCAGTATTTTATGGCTTAACAGCCATATTCCATACGGGTCCATATCTAATCGGGTTAGCAGGTCTTATCGTTGCCATACTCAGTTTAGTTTCCTTGATGCCTTTGGCTGCGTTATCTGTACGACGTCTTCATGATACAGGTAAAAGTAGTGCTACATTGTTGCTGTTTCTCATTCCCTTTGTAGGGCCACTGATCTTATTAGGATTATTATGCTTAAAAGGTCAGCCTCAAGACAATCAATATGGCAGCGCATTGCAACATATCATCATAGATAAGCGTTTGGCATCTATTATGAAAGTATCTCCTACGAGTAGTGCTTTAACTACACGTGTTCTAGTGGGATTACTTGTTATAGTAATCTGTGTGTTTGGCGCATCTTTACGTGCGATGGGGCCAGCTAATGAGGTATTCCCTGACGGATGGTTTACAAACTCTATCGTTGGTGCAGGCAGTGCGGAAGCAGCGCGAGCTTCTGTACAGAATTATTTTGATGCCGTAAATAACAAGGACTATGACGAGGCTTTCACCTATATCATTAGCCAAGCTAGTACAAATCCAGTGGAGAAGCAAAAATGGCTAGAGTCCATGAAACAGGCGCCAAAGGTGGATGTAGTATCCCTAGGTATTACACGGGTGAGTCGCACAGGGGATTTGAAGCGCATTGTCTTTGATGCAAGCCTACAAACCACAAGGGTTGGCGCCGGTGTTGTAGAATCAACGCCGATGAAGCGTTATATTTCTGTCATTGAAGAGAATGGTGCGTGGCGTATCGAAGGCTTTTACAAAACTATGCCAGATGATGATAAATAGAATATGATATATCTAAATAGCGTTAACATGGGGGCTACCCTCTTTTGTTAACGCTATTTTTATGTTACAATAGACATAACGTATGAAAGCGAGGCTTTCATCAAAATCGATCGGATTATATTGCAAGACCCATTGGATAGGGACGAAGAGAACGTACCCGTCGCGGCTGACATATCTAATGAGGGCAATATACTCATTTGCTATGGCAAATGGTCACAACAGCACTAGGAACGGCAAAAATTGATAGCGCATTTTTGCGCCTATTTGACGAGACGCTAGTATTTTAGCGCCTTTTTCTTTGTGTGGCCTCCATAGCATAGATCAATTCAAGTGATAGGTGAGAAAAGAAACTATGTTAAATAAAATAATGAACAAAATTTTAGGAGGAACTGTGAATACAACAGATAATCAGGTTACTGCACAAGTGAAAGCAGAACCAACAGTAGCAAAACCTGCTACTCGTACAGCTGCGGCTGAAGGCGAACATAAACAGACTCGCCGCCGTACTAATACACGCCGCCCTGCTGGCGAGGGTCGTACTCGTCAACATGCAGCTGGTGAAGGTGAAGGCACAACACGCCAACGCCGTACAAATACTCGTACAAATGCAAATGGTGGTCGTACTAATACGCCACGCCGTACAAATACACGTCGCAATGCTGAGCAAGGTGAAGGTCAAGAACGTACAGAACGTAAACCTCGTCAAACTCGTGCACCACGTGGTGAACGTAGTGAAAATACGCGTAATACGCGCTCTAACAATGGTCGCAATAGTCAAAACCGTAACAACAACCGTCCAAATAATCGCTCCACAAACCGCAACAATCAAGAGGCTCCTGTGGAATTAGTAGGTCGTACACCAAATGGTGCTAATAAGGGTAAATTCCAAATCATCCCTCTTGGCGGTCTTGGTGAAATCGGTAAAAACATGACCATCTTCCAATATGAGGACGAAATCATCGTTCTCGACTCTGGTCTTGCGTTCCCTAGCGAAGATATGCTTGGCGTAGATATCGTTATTCCTGATATGAGCTATATCATCGAGAATAAGGATCGCGTGAAAGCTGTCGTAATTACCCATGGTCACGAGGACCATATTGGTTCCTTGGCATACCTTATGAAAGAAATTAACTGCCCAGTATATGCAACAAATCTCGTTTGTGGTTTGATTGAAGGCAAGTTTAAAGAACATAAGGTATCTCCGAAATGTCTTCGTACTATTGCTGCAGGCGATGAAGTTCAAATTGGTCAAGTGAAGGTTGGTTTTATCCAAACAAACCACTCCATCCCTGACTCCTGTGCTGTGTACTTCGATACGCCAATCGGCACTGTACTTCATACAGGTGACTTTAAAATCGACCAAACACCAGTTGATGGCCGTTTGATGGATATGCACAAATTTGCTGAGCTCGGTAATAAAGGTGTATTGGCCTTGATGTCCGACTCTACAAACGTTGAAAAACCAGGTACTACAGGTTCTGAAAGTTCCGTAGGTCCTGCTATTAAACAAGCTGTTGGAGAAGCAAAGGGGCGCGTTGTGTTAGCTACATTTGCATCTAACGTATCTCGTATCCAACAAGCTATTGATGCGGCAGTTATGTTCAACCGTAAGGTTGTCGTTATGGGCCGCAGCATGGTAAATGTTACAGAAATCGCTCAAGAACGCGGTTACTTGAACATTCCACCAAATACAATTATCGACGTAGATGTAATGCACAACTACACAGATGACCAAATTATGATCTTAACAACTGGTTCTCAAGGTGAACCGATGGCAGGCTTGTCCCGTATGGCTACAAGCAACCACCGCACTGTAGAGTTGGCGCCGAATGATACAGTTATCATCTCTGCTACACCAATTCCAGGTAACGAAGGTGCTGTAGGTAGAACTATCGATAACTTGCTCCGATTAGGTTGTCACGTTGTATATGGTAAAGATCGTGGTATCCACGTATCTGGTCATGCGAGTCAAGAAGAGCTTAAAACAATGCTTAACCTTGTTCGTCCAGAATACTTCATTCCAGTTCATGGTGAGTATCGCATGTTGCGTCGCCATGGTGAACTTGGTGTTGCTATGGGCGTAGATCCTAAGAAAGTCCTTATCGGCGACAATGGTCAAATCTTTGAGTTTGATAAAGATGGTGGCCGTAAAGGTGGTCGTGTACAAGCTGGTGCTATCTTCGTTGATGGCCTTGGCGTTGGCGATGTAGGTAACATCGTTATCCGTGACCGTCAACAATTGGCTCAAGAAGGTATGGTTATCGTTGTAATGGCGATGGACAAAGCTTCTGGTACAATCGTCGCTGGTCCAGACCTCGTATCTCGTGGCTTCGTATACGTACGCGATGCAGAAGAACTTATGATTGCTGCAGAGCACCGCGTAGACCAAGTTCTTGAAGAATGCGAAATGCAACGCATCAAAGATTGGACTACTATTAAGCAAAACGTACGCGACGCGTTGGGTAAATTCTTCTACGATAAAACTCGTCGCCGTCCTATGATCTTGCCGATTATTCAAGACGTATAATCACATATAATAAACAAAAGTACCGCACCCTATGGTGTGGTACTTTTAACATTTTAAAAAGGACCTATGGAATCTACTATAAATAGCGGTGTCATCGCATTTGTCTACTATATAGGGTATTTGAAGTTACCTTTTTAAACTGTTATAATTAAAAGATACCAATTAATCTATCTTCTTTTATTTAGAATGGAGATTTATGAAACAAACAAATACAAGAGCGATGGTAGAAACAGGATTTGTTAGTGCTATAGGTGTCATCCTTAGTGCTATTAGTGTGTATTTACCAGCTTTCGCTTTTTTATCATTTTTTGTTACACCTGCAGCCATTGGCATAATTGGAACAAAATGGGGTCGCAAGTATAGTATATCGGCAGCTGTTGTTACTACTTTCTTAGCGGTAGTTTTGTTTGGACCATGGAATGGTATACCTGTTGGCTTATTTGCTGCGGTAGGTGTAGGGGTAGGAGAAGGTAACCGTCTTTCTTTAGGGACGATTAAGCGACTACTACTCCCTAGTATTGCTATGTTTGTTGCTGTATTAGTAACTTTAATGGCACAAGTATATGTATCTGGTATTACTCTATCAATGATAGATACACAGATGACCGAGCAAGCTCGTATGATTGCTGATCAAGCCTTACAGACGAATCCTAATATCACACAGGAACAAGCTGATTTATTTGTAAAAAATGTAGATAAGCTTGCTACTGGTTTGAAGGATGCGTTTTTTGTGGCTGTAGCTATAGCTGCAGTATCATACAGTTATATAACTATTCAGATATCTATATGGCTAGGTAAGCGATTACGTATCTCCATACCTCGATTTTTACCAATTGAAGAATGGAGGATGCCTGTCTGGAGTGCAGGGCTATACGCTTTAGGTATTATTGGTATATATGGTACGCCGCATATCAATATGGACTCTTCCTGGGTCATAGCCATTAGTACTAATGTATTACTCCTCGGTAGCTCTATGTGTTCTATTCATGGCTTTGCAGCTTTAGCAGATTTAATGAGTAGTTATCGCATGAGTAATAAATTGAAGTGGATATTGCTTGGGTTGTATGCCTTTTTCTTTGGACAAGCATTAGCTATATTTGGTGTCATAGATATGTTTTTAGATTTACGGACACGTTACAAAGCGCGTCAATAGTAATAGAAAGGAGGCCGTTATGAAATCCTTTCAACGGAAATGGGAAGGTTTAGAAATTACCATTATTACCGTTATCGTATTATTGTTATTATTGTTGGCCTATCTAAATTGGGCCATTGCAATTCTAGCTTTAATTATCGTGGTAGCGGCGTATTTGGTTAACTATAACACCATTCATAACCGGCGTCGTTTAGCAAGGGAACAGTTTGGGGCGATGATGAAAAACGTCACACAAGCTTCGAACTTTGCCTTACAAAACTTGCCAATGGGGATTGCTCTTGTTAATAAACAAGGTACCCTCGTATGGAATAATAGTGTCTTTGCAGACTGGGTTAAGGTAGACTGGAATAAACTTCAAAAAATGTCTGCTCTTATGCCTGGCTTCCGTATTGATAAAATCTGGGGAAAATCTGGATTTATGACGGAACAGTATGGAGATAAGTATTTCCAAATTATTTACAAATTCATTGATCCTCGTGATGCACGACCAGATATTCATAGTGAAGATGAATTGGCAGAGCATGCAGTAATGGCTCTTTACTTTAAGAATATTACAGACTTAGAAAAGGCCCGTATTAAAGCCGAAGAAAATCAGCCTGTGTGGGGCATGATTCAAATCGATAATCTCGAAGAATTGACAAAAGGTCTTAGTGATCGCGAGTATACTAGCGTTTGGACCGATATTAATAACATTATTATGGATGAAATTGATAGACAAGAAGGCTTCATTCGTAACTTCCAAGATGATATGTATACCTTTGCTATTTCTCGTGGTGCACTTCATGCGATGGAGGAAAACGGTTTTAAAATCCTTGAGAGAATCCGTAAATTGCCTTCTCCCCGTCAAGTGCCTGCAACGATTTCTATCGGGATTAGCGAGAACGTAGGCTCTGTAAAAGAGGTTTCTAGTCGTGCTCGCGCCGCCTTAGATATTGCATTAGGTCGCGGTGGTGACCAAGTGTGTATTATGGATGGTGAAAGTACCCGCTTCTTCGGCGGTAATACAGCTGGTGTTGAGAAGAATACCCGTGTTCGTGCTCGTGTTGTATCGCAAGCTTTACATGAGCTTATGCTTGATTCCGATAAAATCCTTGTGATGGGTCATAAGCGTGAAGACTATGATGCGTTAGGTGGCATCATAGGTGTTACCTCTATTGCGCGTACCTTGGGTAAAGAATTACGCATCGTACTTTCAAAGGAAACGAGCGCCATTGATAAAATGGTGACTGTTCTGAAAGAGGATGACTTCTGGACAGAACATATTATTACTCCTGAAGCGGCAAAAACTTGGGTAGATGCTAATACGCTCACCATTGTTTGTGATACACATCGCCAAGAAATGGTAGCAGCTCAAGAGGCTCTTGAAATTTCTGAACGACGCATCGTTATCGATCATCATCGTCGTGCAGCGGACTTCGTAGAAAACCCATTGCTTACATACTTGGAACCAACTGCATCATCTACATCTGAGCTTGTTACAGAGCTTGTACAATACGCAGGTGGTGGTGTAAAACTTTCAAAAGCAGAAGCTACAGGCATTTATGCAGGTATCGTGCTTGATACGAAGAACTTTGTGCAACAAACTGGGGCACGTACCTTTGAAGCGGCCGCATTCTTACGCCGTGCAGGGGCAGATATTGAACGCGTTAAACAATTATTCATTGAAACCTTCGATTCTGTTCAATTGCGTGCTAAAATGGTATTTGAAGCCAATCGAACTGAAGGAATTGCTATTTCTGTAGCCCCTGAAGGTTTGAAGGATATGATGGCATTAGCTGCGCAAAGTGCGGATATGCTCATCAGTAATGAAGATATTGAAGCAGCTTTTGTACTGTATTCCTTGAATGACGGCGGTATCGGCGTTAGTGCTCGATCCAAAGGCAAGGTAAATGTACAAGTTGTAATGGAAGCCTTGGGTGGCGGTGGTCACAGAACCGTGGCTGGTGCCCAATTACAAGGTATGACGATAGAGGAAGCGAAGAAGGCTATCTTAGACCATGCTCTTGAAGCCCTTCATTCCGCTGAGAAAGAGGAGGAAGAACAATGAAAGTAGTATTGTTAGAAGACGTTAAAAAGGTTGGTAAAAAAGGCGAAATCGTTGAAGTTAGCGATGCATATGGCCGTAATGTATTAATCAAAAAAGGTCTTGGCCTTGAAGGTACAGCAACTAACGTAAATAATGCGAAACAAAAGCAAGAATCCATCGCTCACAATAAAGCTGTTGCCAATGACGAAGCTAAAATCTTGGCAGCTCAATTGACTAAGGTTGAAGTAACTGTAAAAGTTCGCATGGGCGAAGAAGGTCGTGTATTCGGTTCCGTTACTGCAAAAGATATTTCTGATGCAGCTAAAGCGCAATACAAAGTAGATATCGATAAAAAGAAAATCGAAATCAAAGAACCATTGAAAACATTAGGCGTACATGATGTACTCGTTCGTGTTCATCCTGAAATTACAAGTACTATCAAGGTTAACGTAGTAGCTGAATAATAGTGTTCACCATGCTCTTTGAGTATGGTGAATTCTTTTATCCTTAGTGGTTTTATAAAGGGGATTATCATGGATGTACGCATTCCACCGCATAATTTAGATGCGGAAAAAGCCGTTTTGGGGGCTTTATTAACGAATGGATCCAACTCGGGTGCCGTTGTTGATACGGTAACGAGTATTCTAAAATCTGAAGACTTTTACCGCGATGCGCATCGTATTATTTATGATGCTATCTTAGAAATCGTGCATGCTAACAAGACGGCGGACTTTATCACTGTTGGTGAAGAGCTAGATCGTCGCAAGCGACTCGATGCGGTAGGCGGTCTTGCATATATTACATCTTTGGCTAATGAATCGGTGTCCTACAATGTGGAGGAACATGCGAAAATCATTAGCGAGAAAGCTCAGTTGCGCCGCCTTATCGATGCAGGGAATAAAATCGTAGGCATGACGTACGCTGGTGAAGATGAACCAACGACTATCCTTAACAAGGCAGAGCAAATGGTGCTAGACGTAAGTGGTCAAACTCAATCTGAATCTTTCTTTGCTCCAATTAGTGAGATAGTATTATCTAACTTAGATAAATTGAACGCATTGCAACAGCATGATGGGGCCATTACAGGCGTGCCAACAGGCTTTAAAGATGTGGACCATGTCTTTAATGGTCTACAAAAATCTGACCTCATCCTCGTAGCAGCCCGTCCTGCAATGGGGAAAACGGCTTTCACCTTGAATATCGCTCAAAACGTAACGATGTTGTACGACAAGACGGTGGCGTTCTTTTCCCTGGAAATGGGCAAGGAACAGCTCGTTGGTCGTATTTTGTCCTCCGTGGCAGGTGTGAGCTCTGAAAAATTGCGCCGTGCGAACATGGATCCTGCTGACTGGGAAAAGGTTATTGCCGCAGCGGATCGCATGAGTAAATCCAAGCTCTTTATCGATGATACGCCGGGCCTTACCGTACAAGATATGCGCTCTAAATTGCGCCGTCTTAAGGTGGAACATGGTCTCGATCTCGTTATCGTCGACTATATTCAGTTGATGCAAGGCCGCAACTCCGGCAAGGGCAGCGAGAACCGTCAACAAGAGGTGTCTGAAATCTCTCGTAACCTCAAATTGATTGCCCGTGAGTTTAATGTGCCGCTCATCGCTTTATCTCAGTTGTCTCGTAGTGTTGAAAGCAGACCTGATAAACGGCCTGTATTATCTGACCTTCGTGAATCTGGTTCTCTTGAACAAGATGCGGATATCGTTATCTTCTTGTACCGCGATAAATATTACGATGAAAACTCCGAAAAAGGGGACAACGCAGAAGTCCTCATTCGTAAACACCGTAATGGTTCCGTCGGTACCGTGGAACTCCAATTCATTGGGGAATTAACCCAATTTAGAGACGTGGAATTCCGAGACATGGGGCCGGAACAATAATGAAAACTATCGTGGGGTGCCTATATTGATGGGGCCCGACTTTATTTCGACAACTTAGTTACAAAAAAGCACCACCTACCTCGTGGCTCCAAACGACGCGTAAGTCGCCCCTCGATAGGTGGTGCTCTTTTTGTATTACGTTAGCCCAAATAAGTCCCATCAATATAGTGGCACTAGATAGTTTTCATTGTATTGTTGGAAGAACTGGGAATAGAAGTTTTGTATTATGTTAGTAGAAAATAAGTTTTATTAAAGTGTATAATAGCACTAGATAGATTTTATAGTGTCGTACAATACGTAAGTATTGTGAGATGGAATATAAGGTTTCCATCCTATGTATGATGAATTTAACTATTAGTGGAAAACAAAATATTGAATTTTATTTGTTGATGGTTGGATTAGGTGCTGCAGAGGCTTATAAATATAAGCATATTAGTCTGGGTGTATTTGAGAGCCTGCATTATGATTTGTCCATGATAGTTTTAATTGATGAATACCAGTTGTCAAAGGACTTAAGGGAGATTGTTTTCCAAGGTATGGGCATGGAAGATATTGTTGATGCAGCAGAGTGGTTTGAAGACTTTGATTGGGAAAGTCATTTGCGTGATGCGATAGATTACTTGGAACTGGATTGTATATCTAGATTAATGGAGCCCTCATATCATACTTGTATTAATGATTTCACCTTGTTTGATGCACCTAATACTGATAGCGTTGAGCATCTCTATATTTCTTTTGTATCTCATTATAGTTTTGAGCAAATCATGATGATTTTTATGCTAGGGTATACAGTATTTTTGATTGAGTTAGGTGAGTATTGCACTGATGCCTTTGATAGTTTTAAACGTAACTACCTTACTAATCTTCGAGCCATAAACCGTGGCGAGTCCGAGGTTTTAAGTGAAGCTCTTGAATTATTTGACTCTTGTGATAATGGGAACGATTTTTTGAGCAATAAACGACAACAATTGTGGTTAAGAAAGATTTCCATAGATCTTAGAGGTCACTTTTTTAGACTTAAAGAGTCTAGCATGAGGTATCGTAGTGAGAAGGGATTAGTTTATTATAGAAGGCCTAAAGAAACCATATTGAATTAAGTTATACATGTACTTAAGAGTACCTACTATTAGATTTGATGTCTAATAGTAGGTACTTTTTCATTTTTATGTCCAAAATTTGCCGCTATAATAACAAACATATGTTTGAAAATACTCTGTATTTTTGTTATACTAATCATAGAAATTATTCTTCTTGTGATTCTTGTAAACTTCAGGTATTTAGCGGTTTGAGGAGGTGTTTGTATGGGTTCAGCTGATACGGATCGAATGTATATGTGCATTGATTTGAAGAGTTTTTACGCGTCTGTGGAGTGTGCCGATTTGGGGCTGGATCCGTTTACGACGCCTCTGGTGGTGGCCGATGGGTCTCGTGGCAAAGGGGCTATTACATTGGCCATTTCACCGGCCTTAAAAAAGCTAGGTGTTAAGAATCGCAGTCGTCTTTTTGAGATCCCTCCGCACATTGAGTATTTGACGGTGAAACCTCATATGAAGCGGTATATGCAGGCGTCTGCTGAGATTTATGGGGTTTTGCTCAAGTATGTGGCACCTGAGGATGTGCATGTGTACTCTATCGACGAGTATTTTATCGATATTACGCCTTACTTGCCACTCTACAAGAAAACGCCTCGTGAGCTGGCGCAGATGCTACTTGATGCGGTACTAGAGGCGACCAAGATTTATGCTACTGTTGGGATTGGCACGAATTTATTCCTCGCCAAGGTTGCTCTCGATATTCTCGCAAAACATGCGCCTGATTTTATAGGATATCTTGATGAAAGCCTCTTTAAAGAGAAAATTTGGTATCATCAGCCATTGACCGACATTTGGCAGATCGGTAAGGGAATAGCCAACCGCTTACATAAATATGGAGCTTATGATTTGCATGGTATTACCATGGTTCCAGAGGCCAAGCTGTACAAGGAATTTGGTGTTAATGCAGAGCTCATTATCGATCATGCTTGGGGCCGTGAGCCGTGTACGATTGCAGATATCCATGCGTATCGTCCTATTAAGCATTCTATCTCGCATAGTCAGATTTTATTGCGTAACTATACGTATGAAGAGGCGTATGTGCCTATGCGGGAAATGGTGGAGTCCTTGGTATTAGAGCTTTTACAAATCAAAGGGGTTACGAACCATATTCATGTTCATATTGGCTATGCAGATGATATGGTGCGCTCTACTGGAGGTTCTAAAAAGCTTAAACAGTACACTGATTCATTGCAAGCATTAACGACGGCAGTAATTAAATTATATGAACAACATTGCCATAAAAATGAACTTATACGGCGTATAGGCGTAAGCTTTGAGGATTTAGTCAATCGCTCTGCTATACCTCAGGAGGTAGATTTATTCAGCTCTCTTGCGACGGAGGAAGAGGAAAAGGAGAGGCAAGTACATGAGGCGATGTTATCTATCAAGGAGCAGTTCGGTAAAAACGCTATTTTACGTGCCTCTAGCTTGCAAGATGAAGGGACAATGCGCTTTAGAAATACCTTGGTAGGTGGTCATAATGGGGAATAAATAGTGTAATGGATACCATGGTAATTGAACGAAGAACACAATTGAAAATAGATTAGTCGCATAAGGGGAGGTATACATTAATGAAACATCGTATGTCTCGTTTACAACGGGCGAAACAATTTATGCCCTTTGCGGCATTAAAGGGATTTGAAGTATTACTGGCAGCTGTGGCACGGCCTAAAGAGCATCGTGTAGAGCTATCGGAGGATCAAGTAGATGAGTTAAATAAGGTTTTACAGACTATACATTGCGGAGAATGGGTGCGAATTGTTTACTACAATAAACAAAGATATACAGAGCTTATAGGGGCTGTTGATATGATTAGTGCGCAAATGCAAATTATATCTGTTCAAGGCATAGATATTCCCTTTAGATCTATTAAGGAATTGAATCTGTATGATATGACAATATAAAGAGTTGTCTTTATATATGGTTTAAGGGCTAGAGTTAAGGTGTGATTCGGTATACAATGATGAAAAGGGTTGTAATTTAATTATATTCTCGTATAAAAATACCCTATATGATTAGCTGTTATATGACTATATATACTCTTTGTATTGTTTTATGAGAAAGGCGGTATCTGTAATGCATGAGGTCATATCATTACTTATCAATCGCTATGATTTTTTCCTCCAGTTGTTATGGGAACATATAGAAATTTCAGTATTAGCTTCTGTTATTGCTACCATCATCGGTGGATTATTGGGTGTGTTTATATACGAATATAAACGGCTAGCTGCGCCCGTTATGGTAGTGGTTAATTTCCTATATACGATTCCATCTATATCGATGTTAGGCCTTTTGTTGTATGTATCGGGTGTTGGTAATACGACCGCTATCATTGCATTGGTTATCTATGCTTTATTACCGATGGTACGAAATACATTTACTGGTCTTAACCAAATTGATCAAGCCATGTGTGAAGCGGGAATTGCGTTAGGGCTCACGCGGATTCAACGTTTGTGGAATATAGAGATTCCCTTGGCTATGCCGACTATTATGGCTGGTATACGGACTATGCTCGTTATGACCATTGCCTTGACAGGTATTGCATCCTTTATTGGTGCTGGTGGCTTAGGTGTAGCGATTTATAGGGGGATTACAACAAATCAAAGTGCTTTGACAATTGCAGGCAGTCTACTGATTGCCCTATTAGCTATTACTGTTGATGCTCTCTTTTCTCTAGGTGAAAGAGTAACGCGTATTAGCCCTCATATGAAGCGCTATACGATTATATTTGTTTCGATTATGATGATAATTGCGATGGGTATAGGTGGCTGGGCTATGTATTGCCGTCATGTGAAGACCGATGTTATTCATATTGCAACGAAACCTATGACGGAACAGCTTATTTTGGGGAATGTTTTAAAAGAATTGATCGAGAAGAAGACTGATTTAACCGTAGAGGTTACAGAAGGTGTCGGTGGTGGTACATCAAATATTCAACCAGCTATGCTTTCTGGACAATTTGATATATATCCTGAATATACTGGTACAGCTTGGTCTGCTGTGCTAAAACGTACGGATACGTATGATGAAAGTCTATTTAATGAGCTTTCACAGGCCTATAAAGAGAAATATAATTTTGAGTGGGTCGGCATGTACGGTTTTAATAATACCTATGGCATAGGGGTGCGTAATGAAATTGCTCAAAGTTATGGCGTAAAAACATATTCTGATCTTGCTCGTATAGCACCATCCCTAACATTAGGAGGGGAATATGATTTCTTTGGACGTGAAGATGGCTATGCTGGATTACAACGCGTGTATGGCATGAGATTTAAAGCTACTAAAGATATGGATATAGGGCTAAAATATACGGCTATTAGTCGTGATGAGGTGGATGTAATGCCGATATTCACGACTGATGGTCAATTAAGTATTGCACCGATTACGGTGTTACAAGATGATAAACATTTATATCCATCTTATATGTCTGGTAATGTGGTGCGTAGCGAAGTATTGATTGCTCATCCTGAACTGCGCCCTGTATTAGAAAGTTTGAATCATACGATTACAGATCAAGAGATGGCGAAGATGAATTACGCCGTTGAAACGGAACATCAACTGCCAGCTGATGTAGCACATAAATTCCTGGTAGAACGAAATTTGATATAAGGTGAATATAGTTAGAACTAAAGTAAATAAAATTTAATATATGTTGAATATGATTTTGTATTGACAATTAATCTCCTTTGATGTAATATAAACATATGAACAGGTATTCATATAATAAAAATATCTGATGAAAAATGTTTAGGAACATATATAACAAGATATGAAACAAGATATGTCTAATAAGTATTAGAAATAGACAATAAATTAACTTATAATACA
>OGOW01001454.1_pt1 | contig 21849 bp, 11 predicted proteins | sample 1552781 | NCBI WGS metagenome assembly OGOW01 (sample SAMEA2580145, study PRJEB22360) | human gut metagenome | biome: human gut; feature: human-associated habitat; material: faeces | place: Denmark | collected 2008/2010
GTATTGATGAGTTTGCCGCTTTAGCGAATGCCATGCCGGGACATATCCGTTTCGACGCCAACGAACAGGATTCGCTTACGTATACCGCTGCCGAAAAGATTTATATGAAAGGCAGAATGGAAGAAGCCAAAACAAGCCTCAACAAATACCTGCAGACTTTCCCCGAAGGAGCTTTCAGTCTGAATGCACATTACTATCTCTGTCTGATCGGCAGTGAACAGAAGAATTATGATATGATTCTCCTCCACTCCGGCAAGTTATTGGAATATCCGAATAATCCATTTGCGGAAGAAGCACTTATCCTGCGGGCGGAAGTACAGTTTAACCAACAAAATACGGCAGAGGCACTGGCAAGTTACAAAATGCTGAAAGAGAAAGCAACCAATGTAGAAAGACGCCAGCTTGCCGAAACAGGTATCCTGCGTTGTGCCTTCCTGTTGAGAGACGATGTGGAAACAATCCATGCCGCTACCGATTTACTGGTAGAGCCCAAGCTTAGTCCGGAACTAAGAAACGAAGCGCTCTATTACCGTGCCAAAGCTTATACTAACCAAAAAGCTGGCAAGAAAGCAATGGACGATTATCGCGAATTGGCTAAGGACACACGTAACTCTTACGGTGCCGAAGCGAAATATCAGGTTGCCCAAGGGCTTTACGATGCCAAAGAATATGCTGCTGCGGAAAAAGAACTTCTCAACTACATCGAACAGAGTACCCCTCACGCTTACTGGCTGGCACGCAGCTTTGTCCTTCTATCCGATGTTTATCATGCGACAGGCAAAGATCTGGACGCACGCCAATACCTATTGAGCCTGCAACAGAACTATCAAGGTAACGACGATATTGAGAGTATGATTGAAAGCAGACTTCAGAAACTGAAAACTGAAAATTGAGAATCTAAAAAACAGAAATGATATGAAACGAGCTTTTTATATAATAGGAGGACTTACACTGGCAATCTCAATACCGTCAGCTCTTCAAGCCCAGACTACCCAACCCAAAGATACGACCATGAACCGTACTGTCGTTGTGGAACAAGAATATAATCCGGATATTATGGACGCCTCGAAAGTGAACGTCCTGCCCAAAGTGGAAGAACCGACAGTCAGCAAGAAAAATGTGGAATACGCCACGACATTCTTTCCGGCGACCTCCGTTCCAGCAGGTCTGATGCGCCCCTATACCGGAAAAGAAACACAACCCGGCAGCACTCCCGGATATGTGCGTGCCGGTTATGGCAATTACGGCAATCTCGATGTACTCGCCAATTATTTATTCCGCTTGTCTGATAAAGACAAACTGAATGTACGCTTCCAAATGGATGGGATGGACGGTAAACTGACCATTCCTTTCACCGACAGCGAGAAATGGAATGCATTCTATTACCGTACACGTGCCAACGTAGATTATACACACCAGTTTAACAAGCTGGATTTGAATATTGCCGGTAACTTCGGACTGAGTAATTTTAACTTCAAACCGGGAAGTGCGAACAGCAAGCAAAAGTTTACATCCGGAGATTTTCATGCCGGCATTCATTTCATCGATGAAACCGCTCCCCTGCGTTTCAATGCCGAGACGAATCTGTTGATGTACGAACGTCAGCACAATATGCTCAATGAACATACAGACAATACATCGCTTAAAGAAACAATCATACGTACCAAAGGAGATGTCACAGGAGCGATCAACGACCAGCAATCGGTTACTATTGCATTAGCTATGAACAATTTCTTGTACAGCGGATATACAAAGAATATCTCCACTGGAGATGAATACTTCAAGAATTATACAACCCTCCTTCTGAATCCTTATTACGAACTGGATAATGATGACTGGAAATTACACGTCGGCGCCAATGTGGACTTATCTTTCGGATTCGACAAAACATTCCGCGTATCACCGGACATCACTGCACAATACATATTCTCTGACAGCTATGTAGTTTATGCCAAAGCAACAGGAGGGAAACTTCTCAATGATTTCCGCAGATTGGAGAGTATTTGTCCTTATGGCGAACTACCGGACGCCCATCTTTCTTCCACCTGGGGATATGTGCAACGTCCTTACGATACATACGAACAAATTAATGGTACGCTCGGATTCAAGGCCAGTCCTTATCCGGGAGTATGGTTCAATATATACGGAGGCTACCAGAACTTGAAAAATGACTTATCTTATTCAGCTTTCGGAAGAGCGAGTGTTACCCATTTCGAATCTTATCTGAATTTCTCGCAAGATAATACAGACAATCTTTATGTCGGAGGTGAAGTTAGTTACGACTATAAAGAAATCGTGTCTTTATCTGCCAAGTACACTTATCGTAAATGGGACAGCAAAACAGAAGAATATCTGTTGGCTGTAAAACCTGCCAGCGAAATGTCTTTCAACGTTCGTATTCATCCGATTTCCGCCTTGAATATCAATCTCTGCTATGACTACATCAACAGGGAAGAAGTGGAAGGATACGCAAAAATGGCTGCTATCAATGATTTGCACATTGGGGCAAGCTATAATGTGTTCAAAGGAGTATCGGTCTATGCGCAAGTACACAATCTGCTGAACAAGAAGTATCAATACTATTTAGGTTATCCTGCCGAAGGATTCAATTTCCTAGGGGGCCTGAGTTTCCGGTTCTAAAGTCAGCAAAAAGATAAATCATAGCAAAATAAATCAGTTCCGGCTTAATCTATTACACACGCCAATGTAGTCAGATTAAGCCGGAACTAGTTTTATCAATCAGATTTTATCTTTCTAATCTATCGCAAAAATACTTTAATTATTTTATTCAGCCTTTATATATACTACCGAACGTCCTGTCCCATACTTTCTCAAAATGCCTTGCCCAATAAAAGTATTTATATCTTTCAATGCCTGTGTTTTTTGTCTTTCCGACAAGTGAAGCATAATCCTGTCGGTTAATACACGGATTCTTCACACGAAAGGGAGAATGATAACGTTGCAATACCAATTCACTCTCAATATCCTTCTTAAACTGACGGTTTATTCTCAAATTAATGTCTTTAAGAGATACTGATGGTGAACGTAAGTCTTTTGGCTTAGTCACTTCTTTGTCCACACTCAAAGAAAGAGTAAAATAGCCAATATCACCCAATTCAACGGAAAATCCTTTCAAAAGCAAATGCCGTAATTCTTTCGAGATAGCTTCTATGATACCCACCACTTGCGCATGAGGCATACGCTGAAATGCTACAACTTGATCTGCAATTTCTTCGGCAGTATAACTACCCTTCAATACCACACGTGCATGTAAAGGCAACACTTCCCCTTCCTTGTCAGGATTAGGTGTTTCGTAAAGGTCATAATTAACACTCATTACTCATTTGTTTTTCATTGGGGAAGATTATTCTTTTCATCCTCATATACTATTTACTTCATTGGCTAGTCAGTTTTCGTTCAACAATTGTTAAACGAAAACTAAAATACTAACGAGACAAATGTACGTAGAATATACAGACATTAATCTATACTAACCAACATTTTATTTTATCCGATAGGTTTTCCTAGTGAATGTAAACATATTTACCCACAACTTCAAAAGTGGCTTCCTGTACTATCACAAAGCGTTTTATAGCATTTTGTGCACCTTATTTGGAGAATATTGCACATCTGTTTTCCACACCTCATCTAACTTTGCAGTATTGTTAAAAGCCAACAAATCCATTAATTGTTGACCTTACTTCAAATGAAGCAGATTATTAACTTAACATATTATTAATCTTTCATTATTAACCTAATTAAATTAAACAGTATGAGAAACGCGCGTAATTTAAGATTCCGTTTTCTTATTATGTTTCTTTTGTTCATACCAATGATGTATGCCTTACCCCCTGAAGGTATTACTATCAAAGGTAAAGTAACGGATGAAACACTCAAAGAAGGTGTTCCCGGTGCTAATGTAACTGTAAAAGGTACAAGCATAGGAGCTATTACAGATTTCGACGGCAACTTTACAATCGTCGTTCCAAACAGAAAGTCGGTGTTGAGTATCTCCTTTATCGGGTATGTAACCCAAGAAATAGTAGTGGGAGACAGGAAATTTATCACAGTCACCTTGAAAGAAGACTCGCAGAACCTTGGTGAAGTAGAAGTGGTAGCTATCGCCTACGGTAATCAGGACAGGAGAATGCTTACGAGTGCCGTCTCCTCTATTGACAACAAGGAGTTGATAAAATCACCGGCAACAAGTATCACGAACATCCTTGCCGGTGCATTGCCGGGGGTATCTTCAGTACAGACTACCGGACAACCGGGTAAGGATGCCGCCGCCATTTACGTACGTGGTGTCGGTTCATTGAATGATTCACAGTCCAAGCCCTTAATTCTGGTAGATGGTGTCGAACGTGCCTTTTCACAGATTGACCCGAATGAGGTAGAAACTATCTCCGTGTTGAAAGATGCCTCTTCTACCGCAGTGTTCGGAGTAAGAGGCGCGAATGGTGTCATACTGATTACTACCCGTAGAGGTAAATCGGGAAAGACACAAATATCCGCCAGTACCAAGCTAGGATTGCAGCAACCCATTTCACTGGTAGAGCAGACAGGCAGTTACGAATTTGCACGGTTCTGGAACATGAAGCAGGAAATGGATCATGTCACCAATCCCAAACTTTACTTTACTCCGGAACAGATAGAGGCTTATCGTACAGGCTCCGACCCTATCATGTACCCTAACATGGATTGGAAGAAGTATATCTTCCATAATCTCTACCTCCAAAGCCAGAACAACGTCAACATTTCCGGTGGTAACGACAATGTACAGTATTTCGTATCGGTAGGTTATACGTATCAGAACGGACTACTGAAAGAACTTCCCGGACAGTTGTATGACAACAACTACCGCTACAACCGCTATAACTATCGTGCCAATATCGACGCGAACCTGACCAAGACCACTACCATGAAATTGGGTGTAGGCGGTGTGCTAGGCAAGATACAAGAACCACGCGACGTTCAGTCGGGTACAGGTAACGACCCGAATGCTTGGGTGATAGCGCAAATATGGTCACATCCTTTTGCCGGACCGGGGTTTATCAATGGAGTACGTACATTGGTTCCCGATGACCTGGTACCCTTAGGAGAAGTAATGCGCGATGGTATGTTCGTATTCTACGGAAAAGGATACAACCAAACGTATGACACGACGTTGAATATGGACTTGGACATCACACAGAAATTAGATTTCGTCACTCCGGGACTGAGCGTTTCCGTCAAAGGAGCCTACGACAATCAATTCAAGTTATATAAGGAACGTGCCGGAGGAGCCATAGAATCACAAACAGTATACTACCAATCATATTTCGACTCGAACGGGAATATGCCCCAGACCGATCCCGATTACGACAAGACACATATTTTCGTACCTTCCGGCAGCGATACTCCGCTGACCTATTCGGAAAGTAGCGGACGAGCACAAAACTGGTACCTCGAGGGACGTATCAACTATGATCGTATGTTCGGCGATCATAAAGTGTCCGGACTCATCCTGTACAACCAATCACGCAATTACTATCCGGACAGCTACACTTATCTGCCGCGCAACTATGTAGGACTGGTGGGACGTGCCACGTATGCCTATCAAAGCAAATACCTGCTCGATGTAAACGTAGGGTATAACGGCTCGGAAAACTTTGCTCCGGGTAGCACACGTTTCGGTATCTTCCCTTCTTTCTCAGCTGGCTGGATAGCCACTGCCGAGAAATTTATGGAAAACCAGAAAGTAGTGGATTACTTAAAGCTCAGAGCTTCCTGGGGACGTGTAGGTAACGACAAAGGCGTAAATTCCCGCTTTATGTACATGCCTGCCGTATGGGGTGGCTCAGGAAGTTACAGTTTCGGTATTAATAATCCCATATCCCAATCGGCAGCCGCCATCTCAAGTATGGGTAATCCGGAAGTGACTTGGGAAACTGCGGAGAAACAGAACTACGGTATCGATCTTAAGTTCTTCAACAGCCGCCTGTCTGCAACTTTCGACTATTTTATCGAACACCGCACGGGGATTCTTATTTCTCCAGAATCTACTCCGAACATTATCGCAACCTCTCTGCCTAACCTCAATATAGGTAAGGTAAACAATCACGGTTACGAAATCTCTTTGGGCTGGCGCGACAGGATAGGTAAGAATTTCGGTTATTACGTAGATGCCAACGTCTCCTTTGCCCGCAACAAGATCCTTTATATGGACGAAGTACCCAAGCAGTTCTCTTATATGAACCATACCGGCGGTTCTACGGGACGTTACAGCGGATTGTACAACTTTGTCCGTCTTTATCAGTACAGCGACTTTACTACCGGTGCCGGTGGCGAGTTAGTTTTAAATCCGGAACTTCCGCAACCCTCCGTGAAGGTATATCCGGGCGATGCTATGTACGCTGACCTCAACGGTGATCATGTCGTAGACGGTAATGACAAATGTGTGACCGGCTTTGCCACCCGCCCGGAATATGTATTCGGCATGAACATGGGTTTCAACTGGAAAGGCTTTGACCTCTCCATGCAGTGGGTAGGCTCCAAGAACGTCAACAGAATGTACGAAATCGAATACCGTATCCCGTATACCAATGCAGGAAAGCGCGGTCTGCTAACCTACTTTTATGATGGTTGTTGGACAGAGGAGAACCAATTGGGTGCTGTCTATCCGCGTGCATCGGAAACTTCGGAAAGCTGGAATTCCGAGCCCTCTACTCTTTGGCTGGCAGATGCTTCTTATCTCCGCCTGAAAAGTCTGAGCCTCAGCTACACGCTCACCGGAAAAAAATTCTTGAAGAAACTGGGACTTACTTCACTCGGATTCAATTTCAGCGGTTATAACCTGCTGACTTTCTCACCGCTTAAATACCTTGACCCGGAAAGTAACCCTGACAACTATGGAGAGTATCCGCTGATTAAGGTGTACAGCTTTGGTTTAAATCTTAACTTCTAAAAGAACAACTTTATGAATAGTATATTAAAAGGATTCATGGCACTAGGATGCCTGCTAATGGCTTCTTCCTGCTCTGAAATCAGTTTCGGAGATAAATTTCTGGGCAATCAGCCTGAAAGTTCCGGAGCAACCACCAAAGAGATGTTTTCTTCGAGAATAAATGCCGAAAAGGTGCTGACAAAAGCATATACCGGATTACCTTACGGGCTGCCCACCACTTCCGACTGGAAGTTAGGTGTGAACATCCTCGAATCTCTCACTGACTTATGTTACAGTTTTCGAGACAACATCAACGACGGTCCTCTAAAACTTTATTATAACGGCGCACTCAGTCCCACCAACGTTCCCCGAAGTGCAGCCTACCGTTATGGAAGTAAAGCCGACTGGACTGCCATCCGCTACGCCTGGTGCTATATCGAGAATGTAAAAGATGTGCCCGATATGTCGGAAAGTGAAAAGAGCCAACGTATCGCTGAAGCGAAAACCGTTATAGCCCTTTGTTACTTCGAGATGCTTCGCTATGTAGGCGGCGTGACGTGGATAGACCACTATGTAGACGTCAACGAGGAGATGAACTTCCCCCGCATCACATTCGCCCAAACCGTGGAGAAGATTGTAGCTTTGCTCGACGAGGTCATCAACTCCAACTTAAAGTGGAAACAGGATGACGCGGATGACGGACGTATGACCAAGGCGGGAGCTATGGCACTGAAATTCAAAGTACTGCAATGGGCTGCCAGCCCCACTTTCAACTCTGACAAGAAATGGCATCCCCAAGCGGACGAATATACCTGCTACGGCAACTATAGCGCCCAGCGTTGGGAAGCTGCAAAGGCAGCAGGCGAGGCTTTCTTTGCGGAAGTGCAAAGACAAGGCGGATACTCGCTGATCCAGCCGGAGGAAGATACTCATCGGGCAAGACGTCTTGCCTACCGCCGGGCATACTATAATCGTGGCGGTACGGAAATACTGATCTCTACCCGTCATGGATATGATGTCAACACTATTTGGGAGTATATCGACAGCCGTCCTTGGGGGTATCTTCCTACATTAAACTATGTCGATATGTTCTCTTGGGCGGACGGAACCGATTTTCCGAAAGACTTCAACTGGCAGTCTCCTTCCCGTCAGCCTTTCTTTACCGTGGGTGATATGGAACCTACCCGTGACCCGCGCCTGTATGAAAATGTGGCTTGTCCGGGAGACACCTATTGCAATGGAACAGTCGCCCCTGTCCATCTCAATCATCCCAACTACAAAGCCGGTAGCGGATTCATGACCATGAAGTTCATCTTACAAGAGAACAGTGACCGTGAAGGGCCGATACAGTGGCCTCATACCCGTCTGCCGGAAATCATGCTGGGATATGCGGAAGTACTCAACGAAGTGAATAAACGTCCGAACGATGAAGCCTACAAGTTGGTGAACGATGTACGGAAGAGAGTAGGTCTCTCCGAACTTCCCAAGAACATGAATTACGATGAGTTTCTGGAAGCCGTACTGAGAGAAAGAGCACTGGAATTGGGATTCGAAGAGGTACGTTGGTTCGACCTTGTGCGCAGAGGTCGTGAAAACGATTTCAGAAAGCAACTGTACGGACTGCGGAGCAGAGGTAACGACCAACACAATCCCACAGCGTTCACTTTTGAGAAAGTAGAATTAAGCGACCGCTATTGGGTAGACAGTTGGGATACCAAATGGTATCTGGCTCCGATACCTCAAGACGAAATCAACAAGAGATATGGAATGACCCAAAATCCGGGTTGGTAAATTGATACGCAAACTAATATTCTATTGAACAATGAATAAAATAAACTATATATTAACCACTCTACTCCTGGGAGGTGCGGTAGTTCTGAACGCGCAGACACCAGCAACGGTATCGGATATGCAGCTGGCTGACACCTTGAGCGTAGGATACCGTATAAACGTATCTTCCCAGACCAGTAGTTATTCTGTCAACGGAGTCAATGCTTCTGCATTCGAAAAATCTCCGCATATAGACATCAGCAAAGCACTATATGGGAAAGTAGCCGGTCTGAACGTATATCAAGGCGCAGGCTCGTCAGCCGACAACGTTTCTTCTCTCTCCATACACGGTCATGCTCCGTTAGTGTTGATCGACGGTTTTCCTCGCGACATCACCGATATTAGTTCTATGGAGATCGAATCGTGCTACGTACTGAAAGACGCCGCTGCTGCTGCCCTCTATGGTATGCGCGGTGCTAACGGTGTAATATTGATTACGACCAAACGCGGCACAAGCAATGGACTAAAAGTAAAGGTAGACTATAACTTCGGCGTTAACACCCAGTTCCGCTCTCCTGACTTTGCAGACGCCTATACGTATGCGAACACTCTCAATACCGCACTGAGTGGAGACGGTCTGTCCGCACGCTACAATATCCGGGAATTGGAGGCTTTCCGTACAGGTATTTACCCATACGACTATCCGAACGTAGACTGGTGGGAAGAAACGTTGAACAAAACCGGATTTACACATAACCTAAAAATGGCTTTCAGCGGAGGTGGCGAAAAGTTCCGTTTCTATACCGTAGTAGATTACTATCGTGACCGTTCGATGCTGAAGAAAAATACGGAAGACACACGTTACGACACCACGCCCACAGATACACGCTTAACTGTGCGTACCAATCTGGACGTGAACGTGACTAAAAGTACTTATCTGAAACTCGGAATCGCTGGAAAACTGAAAGAACTTCGGGGAACCCGTTACGGGCGTAACGCTATCTTCAATGACATTTACGGCATTCCTTCGGCCGCATTCCCCATCCGTCATGAAAACGGCATCTTTGGAGGAAGTTCAGTCTATGGAGACAAGAACCCGATTGCCTTACTGAAACATTACGGACATATCCGTAATGTATACGGAAGCCTGCTCGCCGACTTGAGCGTCCGCCAAAAACTGGACATGCTGACCAAGGGATTGGCAGTCGAGGCGGCTATTTCTTTCGATAACATCGGAGGAATGTATGAAACCAGCAGCAAAAGTTACCGTTATATGAACAGCGGAGCCAGTATTTCCGACGATGGCACATTGATAACCACTCCTACTATTTGGGGCACAGACTCCGAAACCTTGGGACACAGCCAGCCTTTTGAAAACCTGTTGTTCAGAAGCAACTTCCAGGCAAAAGCGGACTATAGCCGTACCTTTGACAAACACCGGGTAGGAGGAGCATTGATTTACGACATGCAGTCAGTAAATAGAAACGGCAGAAACAATTCACAAAAAAATCTGTCAGTTTTAATGAATGCCACCTATACTTACGACGACCGTTATACCCTTAATGCCGTATTCAACCGTTCCGGTTCGGCATATTTGCCGGATGGAGACAAATTCGCGAACTATCCTGCCATATCTGCCGCCTGGATCGTATCCAACGAAGCATTCATGGAGAAAATAACTCCGATTAATATCTTCAAGATTCGTGCCTCCTATGGTCTTTCCGGTTGGGATGGAAACTTGAGCCACGAATTATGGCGCCAGTCATACGGTTATGCTGCAGGTTACAACTTCGGCGAAAACGCCGGAAGCGTTTCAGGAGGTAGCGAAGGTAACTTGCCAGTAGTCGGATTGGTAGCGGAGAAATCCCAAAAAGCGACTTTCGGATTTGATCTTTCCGTTCTCAACAACCGGTTAAATGCTACTGTGGAAGGTTTCTACGAGAAACGTTCGGATATACTTGTGTCCGGCGCCAATTCCACGTCCGGCATCATCGGTGTCACGGTGGGGCAAGTAAACGAAGGAATCTATAAATACAGAGGATTTGATGCCTCTTTGAACTGGAATGACAAAGCCGGTGATTTCCATTACAGTATCGGAGCAACCATGTCGTACTTGAACTCGGAAGTAGTCAATGTAAACCAAGCCTATCAAGAGTATGACTACTTGTACACCAAAGGCAACCGTGTGGGACAGATGTACGGTCTGGAAGCAATAGGATTCTTCAACAGTCAGCAGGAAATCAACAACAGCCCGCAGCAAACATTCTCAGGCATCGCTCCCGGTGACGTGAAGTATAAAGACCAAAACGGTGATAACCGCATTGATGAAAAAGATGTGGTAAAAATGTTCGGTTCCTCACTACCACGTTTCTACTTCGGATTCAATCTGAATTTCTCCTATAAAAGATTCGAACTCTCTGCCGACTTCCAAGGAATGACCGGTGTAACAGTCTCTCTACTTGACAGCCCGCTTTACCGACCGCTTGTGGACAACGGAAACATCTCGAACACGTTCCTGAACGAGGAAGTTTACTGGACACCGGAGAACAAAGCCAAAGCTACTATGCCGAGACTGACTACACAGGAAAACCAGAACAACTACCGTGCCAGTTCATTGTGGTATCGTGACGGTTCGTTCCTGAAATTACGGAACCTGCTGGTAGCTTATACATTTCCGAAATCTCAGACCCGTTTTGCCGATTTACAAGTATTCGTGCAAGGCACTAACTTGTTCTCGCTAGATAACATCCATTTTGCCGATCCCGAACAACTTGGTATCGCTTATCCGTCTGCAAGGAGCTATTGGGCGGGTGTGAAACTTAATTTTTAATGTAAAGTAAATGAACATTATGAGAACCAAATACATCATCTTAACCGTTTTGTCTTCGTTGAGCCTTGCTTCGTGCAATTATCTCGATTTTGATGAAACAAACGGTTTGAAGACAAAAGAAGACATGTATAAGTATTTCGGTACAAGCAAAGATATGCTGTCCCACGTATACTCATATATGCCGCAAGGATATGCGTATTTCGCAACTGAAGGAATCTTTTCCGAAGAGAGTTATTCCATGCGTGACTGTGCCTCAGACGACGGTGAGTTCGGAGCTTACGCCGCCAACATCCAAAACGCGAACAACGGCAATTGGTCACCCATCAAAACGTATGATGACGCTTGGACGCTCTATCGTGGCATCCGTGCCGCCAATAGTTTTCTTACAGAGATTGCACAAGTGGACTTCTCGCGTTATGAACACGACGGACAATATCAGAATTGGATGAAGCAATTGAAATACTTCCCTTACGAGGCCAGAGTGCTGCGCGCACACTACTTTTTTGAGCTGGCACGCCGCTATGGTGATATCGCCATGCCATTGGAAGTGCTTACAGAAGAAGAAGCGAACACTATTGGTAAAACACCATTTGCCGAGGTGATTAATTTTATTGTCAACGAATGTAACGAGGCTGCTAACAACTTACCGGATGATTATGTAAACGAACCGGGAGCGGAGATAGGCAGAGTAACCAGAGGTTTTGCAATGGCGGTGAAATCAAAAGCATTATTATATGCAGCCAGCCGCTTACATAATCCTTCTATGGATACCGAATTATGGAAGCAATCCGCCAAAGCTGCATTGGACATCATGAATACAGGACTTTACTCCCTTGACGGTCAAGAGAGTGCCAACAACTTCGCATCAAAAGAAGTGGTACTGATGAGACTCAATGCTGAAGCTACAAACTTCGAGAGATATAATTTTCCTCTTCGTTTCACTTACGGGGCACGCACTTCCATGATTGCTTACGGCAACTTCCCGTCACAAAATCTGGTGGACGCCTTTGAAACCGCCAACGGTTATAGAGTGACACTGGAAAATACCGGTTGGGTTTGCGATGACCCCGATTTCAATCCGCAAGCTCCTTATGAAAACCGTGACAAACGATTCTATCGCACAATTCTCGCCAATGGCATGACATTTAAAGAGAGTACGGTAGAAACGTTCAAAGGAGGTATCGATGATGGTATTGTGTCAGAAGGAGGTTCGCCCACCGGTTATTTTCTACGCCGGTACATTCAGGAAGGTACCAGTTTTGAACCGGGCAGGGAATCAGCCAACAAGCACTATTGGGCAATTTACCGTTATGCGGAAACCTTGCTCACCTATGCAGAATCCATGGTTAATGCTTTCAATGATGTCGACTACACTGATGAGACTTATGTGTATTCAGCATTGTGGGCTATCAACGAAGTAAGAAAGAATGCCGACATGCCGCTACTTACTTCTATGGGAAAAGAAGAATTCTTGGAACGTCTGTACAATGAATGGCGCGTAGAATTTGCCTTCGAAGATCACCGTTTTTGGGATGTACGTAGGTGGAAAATAGCTGATACTACCCAGCGCGAACTGTACGGAGTGAAGATTGAAAAACAACAGAACGGCACACTGAGTTTTTATAAAAACCTTTATGAAAGCCGCACATGGAGAGACTGCATGTATCTCTATCCTATACCTCAGAGCGAGCTGTACAAAAATACAAACTTAAATCCTCAAAATGCAGGATGGTAATTTATTGTCTAATCTAATAGTAAATATGATATATGAAAAAGTTATATAACAACACATTATTGCAACTGATTCTTGCATTGTGCACATTCAGTTTCGTAGCATGTCAGGAGTTCGATATCGACTCACAGCCGGAAGGACCCCTCAACATCCAGATAGATGCACTGGAGGCTTATACCGCTTTGGCAACTTCTCCCAGCAACATCGTTTTTAATATAAGTTCAAACACCCCTTGGACAATCGAGAGTAATCAACAGTGGTGCAAACCCACTCCCACTATGAGTGCGGCAAGTTCACTGGTTTCGGAGATTGTAGTAACTCTCGAAAATAATGTGGGAAAACAAATGCGTACAGCTCAACTGTTCATCAAGGCTGAAGGCATTGAGGGAACTAAGGTAGTGACTATCGAACAAGCTTCTAAAGAAGACTTGGTAGTAATTCGCCCTACGGATATCGTTCCTACCGAAGGAGGCATGGTTTCATTTAATATCATTTCCAATAAACCGTGGGAAATCATTACTACGACTCAGTTCCTTGAGAATATCGATAAAACATCCGGTACGGGAAATGAGAACGGTGAGAAAGAGAACATTACAATTACTGTCCCCCAAAATACAGGAGCAATAAGAAGTGCGGAAATCACCGTGAAAACGGCTTTTCAGGAGGAGACATTCACTATTACCCAAGATGGTATTGTGATTGAAACCAAGAATGAAGAAGATGCTGTTAACACAATGAGCGGAGAAGGTGGAGAGAAAACAATAGAAATCAACTCTAGTGTAGAATGGAAAATAGAAATTCCGACTGAATACAAAGAATGGCTGAGTGCAGAAGCAGACGGTAATCGGTTAAAACTGTCTACTACGTTTAATAATTTATTCGTTCCGCGTACCGGACACATCTTACTGTATCCTAAAATGAATGTTCCGGGATTTGAAGGCGTGCCTATTGAAGTGACACAACCCAGAAATATGTCTCTAAACAGAGGAGAGGAGACCGTAGATCCGGTGACAGGATATACTACTATCCAAAGTAAAGGCGCAGCCAGATTTGTATCCAATTTTGGATTCAGAAAAGGAAAAGTTGCTTGGGAGTTTGACAAAGTGGATATACCGGACAGTAATGGAGCAATCGAACTTAACGGAGATACATGGACTTGGGGAGATGGCTCCGGTTATATCAAAGCCTGGTTGAGACCGGAAAGTTCAGAGATGACTTCAAACATTGATGCATGGGACGGAGCTTACTTTAGACTACAAAACTTTAATATAAACATCAATGACGTTAAATCTATTTCCATTGAAGCCAAAGACGATCCGGAAAATGAAGGCAAAATATGTCTAATACTTTACGTCAACGAACAAGAGGTAGCACGGATGAAAAATAAGACGGACATTTATGCGGTCAATCCGAATTTCCGTGGACAACAGTTCTACTTCGGATTTGAAAGTGAAACAGACCAGATTTGTACAATGACATTCAAATCTATCAACTTTGAGTCTTATGAATAATACTAAAAACATAAAGTAAATATGAAATCAATTATACATAAAGCAATATACTGGGCTTTACCGCTTTTGACATTGCCTACAACTGGTTTACTGTTGCAGAGCTGCGAAGAGGACAAAGCAGAGAAGTGGGTCGACTTGCGTTATAGAGTAGAAGACTCTTACGTGATCCAAGCCTCCAACCCGGAGCCTTTCTCTTTCGAAGTCAAGTCTACTGACTCATGGGAAGTCTTCGGAAAATATGACTGGTATACCCTTTCACCCTCAACGGGTGAAGCTGGTAAGACCTATACTGTAACTGTTGCCTGCAAAGAGAATACCGCACTGGACGACCGTATAGATACCATTCACATCAAGAGTGACTATTGGACAGGCAAACGCTTTGTACTCACTCAGAAAGGTACTGCCTATCTGAATGTAGAGGACGTAGAGATGATTAACCAAGAAGGCGATGCTATGACATTCAATGTGCTCAGTAACCAGAAGTGGAGTGCTAAGGTGACAGAAGGTGACATCTGGCTTTCTATCCGAGGTAACGACGGGAAGATTGAAGGCGAGCAAAACGGACAGATTACAGTAGAAGCTACCCCCAACACAGGTGAAATGAGAACGGGTGTAGTAACCATTTACGACCGCCACGGAAAAGTTGCCATGGAAGTGAAATGCACACAAGACGGCGTGCTGCTGACACCGGAAACACCAGTGAACGGTAAGTGGTTTACCATCTATGAGCAAGAGCAGGAGCTCAAAATCTCCATAGAATCCAATGCAGAATGGACTGTTTATAAAGAGAATGAACTGGACGATACATGGTACGATTTCGAGAAAACTTCTTTCTCCGGTTCTGAAGAACTGGTAATCAAAGTATCCGAACATACGGGGTCCAGCGTTCGTACGGGAACAATCATACTGGCAACCAAAGCCGCCGAAGGCGCTACACCGCTGACCAAGACCGTGAAGTTCAAGCAGGCCAATCCCAAACGTCCTGAGGTACACAACATGGATGTTACGTTAGGTACTCAATATGGTCCCGGCAGCTTGATGCCCGGACGTTACAACTTCTACTTCGAACCTTTCAATGCCAACTTCGAACTCTTCTTTATGTGGGGAGATGTGGAACTTCGTTTCCATGTCAGTGACAATATAACCCTCCTAAGTACGAGACCTTGGTGTAGTGATGTGTTCGATGATAGATCTGATTGCCGCCACACTGTAGATTCCAGTCAACCCAATGTACTGTCGTTTGAACTCCAAGAGAGCGTAACACCTACCGGCAGCTGGCTCTACACCGAATGGATACTGAACAATAAGATAATCGCCAAAGCAACCAGCGATGGTGTGAGCGATGCAGACGGAACAGGCGACACGTGGAAAGTGCCATTCTCGCAACTTAGCTCCGGCGGAACTTTCCTTGTCAGAGCAACAAGTGGCAGTCTCGTATTTACTAAATGGGAATATGTGGCTCCGTTAAACTGGGGAGACTGATTCTTTAGTCAAAAAGTGCTTGCCCGCTTGCCAACAACAATTCGGGTAAGTGCTTATTAAACTCATAATACATAAAACCAAAAGAGTATGATGAAAAAAAAATTATTATTTATATTGAGCCTGACATTCATCGGTATTTCCTGTTTTGCTTGTCTGGACGATGAAACGAAGTACGTCACTCAAAAAAAGACTAACTATCCGCTTACAGCTTTTGCCGTAGCAGTGAATAATGTACAAACGGGTACTACCTCCTATTATCACGGAAAGATAGACCAGACCACCCACAAGATAGAAATCGGAACCATCGAAAATGCGAATGTCATCACCGGCGTGGATTATACATTGATGGACGGAGCGAGCATTTCACCAGACCCCGCTACCTTTATACAAAACTGGCAGAAAGAGCAAAAGGTGACTGTCACCACCGCGAACAATCAGTCGATTACTTATACCATCGTACTACCGAAGTATGACGAAACGTTGAAAGACATTATCTTTATAGACGATTTCAACGTAAATGGCATTCCCAACCCCAACAGCTGGGTACTCTGTCAAAAATCAACATCAGACTGGTGCGACGAGATGTCCGAAAGCTACGACCAAGCATATGTAGAAGATGGCAAACTGATACTAAAGGCAGAAAAAATAGGTAATGAATATCGTGCCGGCGGTATCGAGTCAATAGGTAAGGTAGACTTCACCTTCGGGCGTGTTGAAGTCAGAGCGAGAATCCCCAGACATCCTGACGGAGCCTTTCCTGCTATCTGGCTGATGCCTCAAAAGTCTGCTCCCTTATACAGTAGTTGGCCGAATGGCGGTGAGATTGACATAATGGAGCATATCCGGCAAGAAGATGTGATTTATCAGACAGTGCATACCCACTATACCTACGACTTGAACATCAAAGATCCTATCAACTCGACATCGGTAACATGCAGCTACGAGGACTGGAATATCTATGCCGTAGAATGGACAGAAGATAAAATAACGTTCTTTGTCAATGACCAAAAGACTTTCTCTTATGAGAACCTCAAGCTGGCAAATGAAGAAGAAATGAAACAATGGCCGTTCACCAAAGATTCTTCTTTCTATATCATTCTGAATATGGGACTTGGAGGAAACGCAGATTCATGGGCAGGTCCTATTGATGACACCGATCTACCTGCCATTATGGAAATAGATTGGGTAAAGGTTAGCAAACTGAATAAATAGTTTTTCTGATTAAGGTAGAACTAAGTTTTTAGGGACTTCTTAAAGGAAGAGGAATGAAAGCATAAACATACTTTATGATTTTCATTCCTCTCATTGTTACAATCGGTTTTCTAACATCAATCACAAACAGGTGTCGCCTCCCACTTTATCCTGTTTCCGGTAAGCAGAAGGAATCTCTCCTTTTATAGATTTGAAAACCTTGCTGAAATAACGCAAGGAGGAGAAGCCAACTACTTCAGAAATCTCGGTAATATTCATAGTGGTGGTTGTAAGCAACACGATAGACCGTTCAATACGCTGCTTATTCACATAATCTACAATCCCCATACCTGTGATAGTTTTCACTTTATTAAACAACAATGAGCGACTGATACACATATTAGTAGCCAAAAACGCAACATCCAGTTCCGGATTGCTCATGTTGTCCGCAATCAATGTATTCAACTTCAGCAGAAAAGTCTCATCAGCATTACTGAAACTCATATCCTTATGTGTCAACAATTTGTCATCCTTATAGCGTATCCTGATCTGTTCACGCTGCCGTAGTTGGTTATGAATTAGCGCCAGCAAGCTATCTATCTCGAAAGGCTTCGGAAAAAAGACATCCGCCCCAGTCTTATAACCGGTGTACATATTTTGTGAATTATGATAGGCAGTTAATAAAATGAATGGAATATGACTGATTTTCAAATTAGTCTTCACTTCCTTGCATAGTTCAAACCCATTCATCCGAGGCATCATGACATCACTGATGATAATGTCAGGCAATCGGTCTTTAATCTGCTCCAACCCTTCTTTACCATCTTTAGCAACGTATACACGAGCAAAATAATTACTCAACGTTTCTTTCAAATAGTTTCGTAATTCAGAAGTGTCTTCTACCACCATCACCGCATATTTCTTTAAGAATGTATAATCAATCTTGTCTTGTTCATTCACTTCCACTCCTGTAGACGTATCTGCCCGCAACAGTTCCTGTCGTCCATATGTATCCGCCAATAACGGTAACTCAAAATAGAATACCGCCCCTTTTCCTTCTGTATTCGAAGCACCCACTTTTCCCTTATGATGAGCAATAAGGCTCTTCGCATAAGAAAGTCCGATACCACTCCCTCCCTTCTCATGTATCCCTTGATAGAAACTAGAGAAAAGAGAATCTGTATCCACCATATTCAACCCCATTCCTTCGTCCTTGACAGAAACCCGTACCCGTCCTTCTCCCTCCAACAGACAGGTGATTAGCGTAGTAGTAGTATTTGATTCACTGAACTTGAGTGCATTCATCAGGAAGTTGGAAAGAACGAACTCACACTTATTCTTATCAAAAGGAACCTTCCCTATGCGCTCATCCAGTTCATATTCCAGCCAAATACCCTTCACGCGATATTCATCGGCAAATTTATCTCCGACAGACCGTACCCACTCATTCAGAGAGTAGGGCAGGATATGTAACATATCTTTTCCCTCCTCCAGTTTCCGCACGTCAAGTACCATGTCGATAATGTTCTTCATTTGGTGTGCTTGCTTATAAATTGGGACTAACAATTTTTCTACCTCACGATCACTACCTGATTCATGATTAATAATACGCTTCAACGGTGCACAAATCAGCGTAAGAGGCGTACGAAGCTCATGACTGATGTTCGTTAAGAAATTAATTTTCTCTTCATACATTTTGTTTTTCAGACGCAGAATCTCCCGCTTCTGTTTGGCTTTCTTTTTTCGATAAAAATAGAAAGTAATGCCATAAACTACTATTCCCACCAATATACATAACCCCGCATAAAACCAATTGCTCTTCCACCAAGGGGAAACAACCACGACATGAAGAATCGGCTGTTTCACACTCCACCCCCCATTACGAGTATAATAAGAAGCAGTAATTGTATACTCCCCTATCGGTAGATAATTAATAACCAAAGAGTTGGAATTGAAATTAGCCAAGTCCTGCCCGATTCCTTCAATATTAAACCGGAAAAAGTTTTTACGAAACACATCTCCCTCGTTCAACAGGACTTTCAGTTGCAGAGAGGAAAAGTCCCATGGAACCCGAATAGTTTCAATAGCTTTCTCCCGCTTCTCGGATAATGGGACAGGCAAACCATTCAGTAATACATCTAGTAATTCAACAGTATGATCTTCTTCCGTTTCTAAATGAAAGCCAGAATTTATCACTGTCATCCCCATAGTACCACCTAGAAAAACATCTCCATTATGAGCAAGAAGAGTGGCCTGAAAAAGATATTCGTTAGGCAAAACCCCGTCCACCTCGTCCAATGTAACAAAGTTCCGAGTGAGAGAAGAATAAACGAACAAATATCGTCTTGTTCCTACCCATATCCGATGTTGGTTATCAGTTACAACAGAAGATACCTCTTGAAACAAACTCGTCTTGATCAACTCGCTCTCTCCTGTTCGTGGATCGTAACGTACCAAGCCTTCGGTAGACGCTAACCAGAAAACGCCATCCTGGTCACGCGATGCATCATTAATGATATATTTCCCCTGATAAATCGTCCTGAAAATCCCTTCCGAGGAATCATATTCGCAGATATTTTTCAAATCGGTAAGATAAGTTTTCGTACCCACAGTAGCTATGATCAAGGGCGAATTTCGTTCGTATTCTCTTCCCATAGTGGCTACAATCTCAAATTTACGACGAGTAGTATCGTATATAAAAATATGTTGGCCACTGAAAAGAATCTTGTCTGGCGTTACCCGTCGGATGTTGACAGAGAAACCGTCAATACATTCACGATCATTTGTTTCTTTATCGACCAGAACAAAAGGACGTACCCGTCCCGTTTGCTTATGAAAAATAAAGAGTCCCTCGTTGAAAGAGGAAAATAATAATTCATCAGGGGTATATTCGACAATAGAAACCACCTTTTCATGCATAGTAGAAGGATAATGCTTAAAAGTTCCCGTTAACGGATCAAACCTATTGATTCCACCGCCATCAGTCCCCACCCAAACCATTCCATCACTATCTTGGAAAAAACTATTGATGGTCTGATTGCTCAACCCATATAAATTGCCAAAAGGAACATTCTGATAAGAACAAGCAAATACATTTCTTATACCAATCAACCCTCTGCGGATACTGCCCGCCCACATATTATTGGCAGAATCCAAATAAAGCCGATAAATGGTATTGGCAGGAAAGGAGTGAACATCATCCTGCTTTTGCTGAATGTTGGTAAACGAAAAATCATCCAAGGAAATGATGTTAATTCCGCCACCATCAGTTGCCACCCAAAGCTGATTATCTTTCTCCATAATATCATGAATGACATCGTACGTCAGAGAGGAATTGGATGTTGTAAAATGTTTCAAAAGTTTACCTTCTTGATAGCAGTACAGCCCACTACCATAAACGCTCACCCACAGACGCTTATGGGAATCTAAGAAAATAGTAGTATAACTCTTTCCGGTAAAAGCATCTACCTTCTTCAGTTCGTGGGTTTTAATATTGAAAGAATATATGCCATTCCAACATGAGTTAAGCAAGATATGTTCGTCATCGTAACGCACCATCTCCCAAAAAGGAACATAATAAGCAGGATCCGCATAATATAAAGGTTCAAGTTTATTAGTGGCATAAGTATATTTATAAATATCACCTGACCCACCCAACAAAATTCCCCCTTCTACCAATAAACTGGAAGCAACATAAATAGGTTTACCATTACTTGATAAAGTTTTAAAGTTATCATGGCCTCTATTATAAAGACAAATACCAACTGTTGTGGCTACCCACAAATTATGCAAAGAATCTTCCGCTATAAAAATTATATTATCTGAGGGCAATGTACTTTCGTCCTCCGGCCGATGCAAATAGTGTTTCAAATGATCGCGATCGTAACAATTCAAACCAGACTCTGTACCAATCCATAAATAGCCTCTATGATCATTCAAGATACATTGTACTCTTGACTGCGAAAGTCCTTCTTTAATTCCAAGCTGTTTATAATAATAGTAAGGGGATTGGCTTCGAATGGAATGAGCCATTCCGACAAAGAAGAATATTAAATATATTTTTAACAGAACTTTACTCATATTTAGTAAGACATACAATACGATTTGTAAATATAATAAATTTTATTTTAATAGTACTGTTTTATTTCAAATTCTAATTATAAGTAAAGTACTTTTTCTTCCGTATATAAAATACGAATTAATTTCGAACCTATTTAAACATGAATTTAGCATAACCGTTGGTATGTTCTTCCACCTCCTACGAATACTTCTATGCGCTGAAAAAGAAAATTTATAGTTATAACTGATTTATATCGGGCTGACGTTATTTTACTAAAAAACATTAGATTCTCCTTATATTATAAGGTAGGGAGAATCTTTTTTTTTACTTTTGTGCCCCTGCCTCTTT
>OGOW01001456.1_pt1 | contig 21841 bp, 8 predicted proteins | sample 1552781 | NCBI WGS metagenome assembly OGOW01 (sample SAMEA2580145, study PRJEB22360) | human gut metagenome | biome: human gut; feature: human-associated habitat; material: faeces | place: Denmark | collected 2008/2010
TACCGGATAGAAGGCAATGACAAACAGATGAAAGTGAAATTCACTCCTAAATATGGTGCTCATGTCAAGTTGAATTTCAAGCCGGGAAAGCTGGATAAACCTTTCTCTCTAAAGGAGATTTCAGTATTGGTAGCAGAGAAGGTACTGACAGATAGTAAAGGGAAAGTGACTGACCGTCGTTATATGGATGCATCGCTTCCGGTAGAAGAACGGGTGGAAAGTCTGCTGGCAGTGATGACACCCGAAGATAAAATGGAATTGATTCGTGAAGGATGGGGGATTCCCGGTATTCCTCATTTATATGTACCGCCTATCACAAAAGTGGAAGCCGTACATGGTTTCTCGTATGGAAGCGGAGCGACTATTTTTCCGCAGGCTTTAGCAATGGGAGCCACCTGGAACCGGAAGCTGACGGAAGAAGTGGCGATGGTAATCGGAGACGAAACGGTAGCTGCCAATACAAAGCAGGCATGGTCACCGGTGCTGGACGTTGCGCAGGATGCACGTTGGGGACGTTGTGAAGAGACTTTTGGAGAAGACCCGGTATTGGTATCACAAATAGGTGGTGCATGGATCAAAGGATATCAGTCCAGAGGATTATTTACCACTCCCAAGCATTTTGGCGGACATGGTGCTCCATTGGGTGGGCGTGACTCGCATGACATCGGTTTGTCTGAACGTGAAATGCGTGAAGTTCACCTGGTGCCGTTCCGTCATGCTATCCGAAACTATGACTGTCAGTCTTTGATGATGGCTTACTCCGATTATATGGGTATTCCGGTTGCCAAGAGTATGGAACTGCTGCAACAGATTTTACGGCAGGAATGGGGCTTCAACGGATTTATTGTCAGTGACTGTGGTGCTATAGGTAATCTGACTGCCCGTAAACATTATACGGCACAAGACAAGATTGAAGCTGCTAACCAGGCATTGGCTGCCGGTATTGCAACTAATTGCGGTGATACTTATAACAATAAAGAAGTGATTCAGGCCGCCAAAGACGGCCGCATCAACATGGAAAATCTGGACAACGTATGTCGTACCATGCTTTCTACCATGTTCCGTAATGAACTCTTTGAAAAGAATCCCTGCAAACCGTTGGACTGGAAGAAGATTTATCCGGGATGGAACTCTGACAGCCATAAAGAGATGGCACGTCAGGCAGCCCGTGAATCTATCGTAATGTTGGAGAATAAAGAGAACCTTCTGCCTTTGACCAAGAACCTGCGTACAATAGCTGTACTGGGTCCCGGAGCAGACGATCTCCAACCGGGTGATTACACTCCGAAATTACTACCCGGACAGTTGAAGTCCGTATTGACAGGCATTAAAGAGGCTGTTGGTAAGCAAACGAAAGTTCTTTATGAACAGGGTTGTGACTTTACAAATCCAGATGAAACGAATATTCCCAAAGCAGTAAAAGCAGCTTCTCAATCCGATGTTGTAGTAATGGTATTGGGGGATTGTTCTACCAGCGAAGCCACCAATGATGTTCGCAAGACATGCGGCGAGAATAATGACTGGGCCACTCTGATTCTGCCGGGTAAACAACAGGAATTGCTGGAAGCGGTTTGTGCGACAGGTAAACCGGTGATTCTGATTCTTCAGGCAGGACGTCCTTATGATATTCTGAAAGCATCGGAAATGTGTAAAGCTATTCTCGTAAACTGGTTACCGGGACAGGAAGGCGGCCCGGCAATGGCAGATGTACTGTTTGGTGATTATAATCCCGGCGGTCGCTTGCCGATGACTTTTCCGCGTCACGTAGGACAACTTCCTTTATATTATAATTTCAAAACATCGGGGCGTCGTTACGAATATGTAGATATGGAATATTATCCTCTTTACCGTTTCGGATTCGGTCTTAGCTATACCTCTTTTGAATATTCGGATTTGAAGATACAGGAAAAACCGAATGGAAATGTGACGGTTCAGGCTACAGTGAAGAATACAGGAAGCCGTGCCGGTGATGAAGTAGTACAATTGTATGTGACGGATATGTATGCCAGCGTCAAGACCCGTGTTATGGAGTTAAAGGATTTCGACCGTATTTATTTGCAACCGGGAGAATCGAAAACCGTCTCTTTTGAACTGACACCATACGACATTTCATTGCTCAATGACCACATGGACAGAGTAGTGGAAAAAGGAGAATTCAAAATATGTGTCGGTGGCATGAGTCCTGACTATGTGGCCAAGAATGAGATTAAACATAGTGTGGGTTACAGCGATAAGAAAAAAGGGGTGACCGGTATGCTTAACTATACGCACGAATTCGGTGCCGACTTTATCCTTTCTATATCCAAAGTGGAAGAGAATCTGACGAAGAATCAAAAGACTGTATGGGTTAGCGTGAAAAACAATGGCACGCTGATGGATATTGGCAAGGTGGAAATGTTTGTTGACGGCAAAAAAGCAGGGGATGCCATTCATTATGAACTGGGAGCCGGAGAAGAAAAACTGATTCCGTTCAAACTGGATAAAGACAACAAGCAACCTGTTGCTTTTACTACTAAATATAAGATGGTGGCTCTGTAGAGCCATCACCTTCATCTAATTCCTGATAAAATGAAACAATTACTTTTGGTTTCGTGCTTGCTGTCACTGTCCGCTATCTTGGGATTGCCGGAAGTGAAAGCAGATGTAAGGATGCCTTTGATTTTCGGCAACCACATGGTTTTGCAGCAAGATACCCGGATTACGATTTGGGGATGGGCTGATGCCGGAGAAAACATTGAAGTACTCTTTGCCGGACAAAAAGTGAGAACCACTGCCAATGCCGACGGGACATGGCAGGTAAAATTGAAGCCGGTAAAAACGAAGAAAAAAGGAGAGACGCTGACTATTACCGGAAAAAATAAACTGGTTTATTCGGATGTACTGGTAGGTGATGTATGGGTTGCTTCCGGACAATCAAATATGGAGTGGGGGATCAAGGTCAGAAAAGAATATGCTGATGATATAGCTCATTCGGAAGATTCATTGTTACGTTTATTCTTTGTTCCTAAAAATACATCGCTACAGCCATTGTCGGAGATTGAAATTCCTCAAGGAACAGCCAGTCCCGAACGGGCTGCCAGGTGGGTGCTTTGTACTCCGGAGATGCTGGCAAAAATAAATGGGCAGGGTTTCTCTGCTACTGCCTATTACTTTGCACGTGATATGCGCGTTGCAAACGGACGTCCGTTAGGAGTGATACAGTCCGCCTGGGGTGGTACACGTGCAGAAGCTTGGACAAGCCTTTCCGGGCTAAAGCAGGAGCCAGCATTGGCTCATTATGTAGCTGCTTACGAGAAAAATGTGAAAGATAATCCGGAAATACTGGCTACTTATCCGCAAAAGCAGAAAGAGTTTGATACAGCAGTCAGAGAATGGGATCAAACAATAGGTAAAGAGTGGAATCAGGCACAGAAAGAATGGGCGGTAGCCGTACGGGCTGCACAAGCCGATGGGAAACCAGCGCCCGCCAAACCGGAACCCAGAGTACCTCGTCCACCCAATCCACGTAAACCGGACGGTGGAAATAACGGCCCGGCTAATCTGTTTAACGCCATGATTTCTCCTTTAATTCCGTTAAGTATCAAAGGTGTAATCTGGTATCAGGGTGAATTTAATTCCGGTGGCTCGGCAAAAGAATATGCGACACTTTTTTCCCGGATGATTACAGATTGGAGGGAGAAATGGGGAATAGGAGATTTTCCTTTTGTATATGTACAGCTTCCTAATTTTGAGCCTGTAGATCAGGAGCCTTCTGTTGAGGGGAACGGTTGGCGTTGGGTGCGCGAAGGTCAGTTGAAAGCACTGAGCCTGCCTAATACTGCGATGGCGGTAACGATTGATGTTGGCGACCCGTTCGATTTGCATCCGGTTGATAAATATGATGTAGGACATCGGTTAGCTCTTGTTGCCCGTAAATTGGCATATGGAGAGAAAGTTGTTGGTATGGGACCTCTTTATAAGAAAATGTCAGTGAAGGGCAATAAAATTATTTTGGAGTTTACCAATCAGGGTAAGAAGTTGATGATAGGGACTTCTCCCTATATCCCTGAAGGAGAACAGGCTCGTCCAAAGCCGACAAAGCTCACGGGATTTGGCATTGCCGGGACCGACCGTAAATTTGTTTGGGCGGATGCCGTCATAGAAGGTAATAAGGTCATTGTATCGAGTCCTGAAGTTGCCGAACCCGTAGCTGTACGCTACGGATTTTCCAATAGCCCGCGTTGTAATCTGTATAATGAGGAAGGGTTGCCGGCATCGCCTTTTCGTACAGATCACTGGGAATGACACAAATACCGGAATAAATAAAAAGAAAAACACCATGAAGAGATCTACTCATCTATTAATTGCAAGCGTATTGGCAGGATGTATCACTTCCTGTTCATCAGGAAAGCGAATCGCCCAACATCGGATAGTAACTAATCCGATGAATCTGAACTACCGGTTTCAACCGAAAGACGAATCGCGTCGGGAAGCTGCTGATCCGGTATTGGAGTATTTTAAAGGCTATTATTATTTATTTGCGTCCAAGTCCGGTGGATATTGGCGCTCTGAAGATCTGGCCGACTGGGAATATGTTCCTTGTACGACTATCCCCACATTGGAAGATTATGCTCCTACCATTCTTCCAATAGGAGATACGCTCTATTTTACTACTTCCAGTGGGAAAACACAGATTTTCAAAAATGCCCATCCGGAAAAAGATACTTGGGAGGCTGTAGATACCAAACTGACCTACCGGCTTCACGACCCGGCTTTCTATAGTGATGAGGACGGTAAGGTGTATATGTATTGGGGGTGTTCGGATAAGGAGCCGATTATGGGGGTGGAAGTAGATCCGAAAGACGGTTTTCGTGCGTTGGGTGAAGCCAAAGCACTGATCGCGCATCATGGAGACAAGTATGGCTGGGAAGTTCCCGGAAAGAATAATGAAGAACCGCGTCAGGGATGGAACGAAGGACCTTGTATGCTGAAATATGAAGGACGTTACTATTTGCAATATGCGGCTCCGGGTACTCAATATCGTATCTATGGCGATGGAATCTATGTAGGAGATACTCCTTTGGGGCCTTTTGAATATGTGGAAGACAATCCGTTCTCATTTAAACCGGGAGGCTTTATCGGTGGGGCAGGACACGGACATACTTTTCGGGATAAGTATGGAAACTACTGGCACGTAGCTTCCATGATCATTTCCGTTCGTCATATGTTTGAACGGCGGTTGGGACTTTTCCCGGTTGCTGTATCCAGTCGCAACGGTATATATGCTCACACAGTCTGGTCGGATTATCCTTTCTATATTCCTAACCGGAAAGTTGATTTTGATAAAACAGATTTGAGTATGGGATGGAATCTGCTTTCATACCGGAAACCGGTACAGGCTTCTTCGTCTCTTGCCGGCTATGAACCGGGCAATGCAAATGATGAACAGATTGAAACATGGTGGGCTGCTCAAACCGGAAAAAAGGGCGAATGGTTGCAGGTTGATTTGGAGACTCCAATGTTGGTAAATAGTATACACGTGAATTTTGCCGACCATCACTTCAAGGTTTTCGCACCACACCCTCCCGTTGTTTATCAATTTTTTATCGAAGGTTCGGCAGATGGGAAAAAATGGATGAATTTGTTTGATGAAACAGAGAATGGAAAAGATGAGCCTCATCGCCTGTTTACGTTGGATAAACCCGTGAAGGTCCGTTATTTGAGAATTTGTAACGCTAAAGAGATGGATGGGTGCTTCTCTTTATCCGGTTTCCGTGTATTTGGTAAAGGAGAAGGTGCTGCTCCTTCTAAGGTGACAGGCTTCCGGGCAATTCGGGATTCGGAGGATAAACGAATGTACCGTTTCACTTGGGATGCACAAGAAGGGGCTACCGGATACGTGTTACGGTGGGGAACACAGAAAGATAAGTTAACGCACGCAGTGACGGTATTTGACAATCAATATGAAGCCCGTTACTTTAACAGAGACTCGGAATATTATTTCTCGATAACGGCATTTAATGAGAATGGTAATTTGTGAAATGAAAGGTCGTTCTTCATGGAAAAAAGGTTCCGGGATAGCTCCGGAACTGATAGCTCCCCAACCCGGCAAATGGGAAAAAGTAAAGATTAAAATCCCTTCTGCAATCAATGTCAATGACTGGGGAAGAGGTAGCAAGGTTGGAGCAGGGACACCACGACCGTATACACCGAGTTCGGTCTATTTCCCTAGCTATCCGGAACATTGGGTATATACCCGCATGGGATGGTTGTGTCGTAACTTTCGTATTCCTGCCTCTCATGGCCTGAAACAGGAAGACCTTCCCAAAGATTTGATGCTTCCTTTATATAAACCTTTGCCCATGTTCAATGCACTGAAAGCCGCACTCAAAGGCAGTGAATGGACTACATTCGAAGAAGTAAAACATCCGGTGAAACCGGAATATCCTTCTCCTGTTTATCCTGTTGCCTGTCTGATTGGACAGCCTCGTCCGGATTTAATAGATTTCATAACCAAAGCCGGTTTGGGGTTAACAGACCAGCCGAAAAAAGCAAACTTATGGATCATAGATGCCGAATCGGTGACAGCCGAAGATTTGCAGCGCATACAACCAGCTTTGAAAAAATGGAAAAAGAAAGGGGGAATGGTACTGGCATTGAGCATCGGACAGAAATTGAGTGATGACTTCTGTCACTGGTTGCCGGAGAAAGTAAAACTGACCGACCGCAGAGCTACGGCTTTAGAGATGAACAGAAATACTTCCTGGGGAAATTATTTTGAACTCCCCGATTTGTATTTTAGTGAGATGGAGGGTGATCGCTACATCTTAAAACAGGGATTATCCGGAGCATTGACCGAAAAGGGGAATATCGTATTAAAAGCCTCCCGTACAGACTGGAGCTTGTTCAATACGTCTCCCGAACATTGGAAGTGTGCGCAGGTCGTATTATGTGAAGCATTGCAGAAACCCGGGGAGCAGCTTTAGTGACTTATCCTCTACAAGAGAATGTAAATCTGGTGTTGTCTGTGATTGACTATCGTTTACAGACGAAAGAAACGAATGTCTCCTGGAATTCCATGATGCGTGTAATGGGAATTGCAACATACGGAGCCGACTTCAATTCTCATGATGTAAAGAACAAGAAACATGGTTTGTTGATGGACGGCCCTGTAGATTAGAAAGTGGGAAAGTGATTCCGGAGCAAGTGCTACGAACAATTATAAAAGAAAATATGATAGAAAAATGGTGATAATGAACAGGTATAAAAAGATTTTGTTGGCAGGTACTTTATCTGTGATGTCTTGCTCATTGATACATGCGCAAGAGTTATATAAGAATGAAAACGCTCCTGTGCACGAACGGGTGGCAGATTTACTTTCCCGCCTGACAGTGGAGGAAAAGATTAGTTTGCTGCGTGCTACTTCTCCCGGTATTCCTCGTTTGGGCATTGATAAATACTATCATGGCAATGAGGCATTGCATGGAGTAGTCCGTCCGGGACGTTTCACTGTATTTCCGCAAGCTATCGGACTGGCAGCTACCTGGAACCCTGAGTTACAAAAACGGGTGGCTACTGTGATTTCGGATGAGGCGCGTGCCCGTTGGAATGAACTCGATCAGGGGAGAGAGCAAAAAGAGCAGTTTAGTGATGTACTGACCTTTTGGTCACCTACGGTGAATATGGCACGTGATCCCCGTTGGGGACGTACCCCGGAAACGTATGGGGAAGATCCTTTTCTAAGCGGAGTGATGGGAACGGCTTTTGTGAAAGGCTTGCAAGGAGATGATCCGCGTTATTTGAAGATTGTTTCCACTCCCAAGCATTTTGCTGCCAATAACGAAGAACATAACCGTTTTGTCTGTAATCCGCAAATCTCGGAAAAGCAACTGCGCGAATATTATTTCCCGGCTTTCGAAATGTGTGTGAAGGAAGGAAAGGCAGCTTCTATCATGGCTGCTTACAATGCGTTGAACGATGTGCCTTGTACACTAAATGCCTGGCTGCTGAAAAAAGTGTTGCGTCAGGACTGGGGATTTCAGGGATATGTCGTTTCCGATTGTGGGGGACCTTCTTTATTGGTAAACGCCCATAAGTATGTAAAGACGAAAGAGGCGGCTGCCACTCTATCCATTCAGGCTGGATTGGATTTGGAATGTGGAGATGATGTCTATGACGAATATCTGTTGAATGCTTACAAACAATACATGGTATCGGATGCCGATATCGATTCGGCTGCCTGCCATGTGTTGACAGCGCGTATGAAACTGGGACTTTTTGATGGAACTGAACGAAATCCGTATACCAGAATCTCTCCGTCGGTGATCGGCTCGAAAGAGCATCAACAGATTGCTTTGGATGCAGCCCGGGAGTGCATTGTTTTATTGAAGAATAAGAATAATATACTTCCATTGAATGTTAATAAGGTGAAGTCAATAGCCGTGGTAGGTATCAATGCCGGTAAATGTGAGTTTGGTGATTATAGCGGTGCGCCGGTAGTAGATCCGGTTTCCATTTTGCAAGGTATAAAAGACAGGGCAAGCGATCAAGTGAAAGTAGTGTATGCACCCTGGAAATCTGCTGCCGACGGCTTGGAACTGATTCAAGGAGAAAACTTTCCGGAAGGATTGAAAGCAGAATATTTTGAAAACACTGCATTGGAGGGTACGCCTAAAGTACGTAAAGAAGGTTGGATTAATTTTGAGCCTGCCAATCAGGCGCCCGATCCTTTTCTTCCTAAATCTCCGCTTTCCGTTCGTTGGACGGGAAAGTTGAGACCGACTATCTCCGGTCGTTATACTTTTAGTTTTACTTCCGACGATGGTTGTCGTTTGAGTATTGACAACCAGTTGTTGATTGACGCCTGGTCGGCTCATGCGGTATCTACAGACTCTGCTTCCATCTATCTTGAAGCGGGGAAAGATTATCAGTTAAAAGCGGAATACTATGATAACCGGGATTATGCTATCGCAAAATTACAATGGAAAGTGCCGCAGGTAGGAAAAGCGACCCGTCTCGATTTGTATGGGGAGGCCGGAAAAGCAGTCCGCGAATGTGAAACGGTCGTTGCTGTGATGGGAATCAATAAGTCAATAGAACGTGAAGGACAGGACCGGTACGATATTCAGCTTCCGGCAGACCAAAGAGAGTTCTTGCAGGAAATCTATAAAGTAAATCCGAATATAATCGTTGTATTGGTAGCAGGAAGCTCACTGGCTGTCAACTGGATGAACGAACATATTCCTGCCATCGTAAATGCCTGGTATCCGGGTGAACAGGGAGGAACAGCCGTTGCCGACGTATTATTTGGTGACTACAATCCAGCCGGGCGTTTGCCGCTCACTTATTATAAATCTCTGGATGAATTGCCTGCTTTCGATGATTACGATATAACCAAAGGGCGTACTTACAAATATTTTAAAGGAGACGTTCTTTATCCTTTTGGTTACGGACTTAGTTATTCTTCTTTCAAATACAGCGATTTGAAAGTAAAAGACGGTGCAAATACCGTCAGCGTTTCTTTCCGCTTGAAGAATACCGGCAAGAGGAAAGGGGATGAAGTGGCACAGGTTTATGTGCGGATTCCGGAAACCGGAGGTGTCGTTCCGATTAAAGAGTTGAAAGGTTTCCGGCGTATTCCTTTAAAATCAGGAGAGAGCCGTGTGGTGGAAATCGAACTCGATAAAGAGCAACTTCGTTATTGGGATGCAGGATTGGGACAATTCATCGTTCCCCAAGGTGCGTTCGACATTATGGTCGGTGCTTCCTCTAAAGATATTCGTCTGCAAACTGTCATTAATTTATAGATTGTATCATAGTTGTTGAGGCTGTGTAAAGGGTAATCGATATATTAACTGTACCTTTTACACAGCCCGACTTTTAATTTATTGTATTATGAAAAACAAGTATTTGCGGTGTATAAACGCACTATTCTTATGCTGCCTGATGGCGGAAACAACAATGGCTGCCCGTTTCCAACAGCCACCCCTGAAAGCTACTTACAACAAACCCGCAAAAGTGTGGGAAAGCGAAGCATTGCCTATCGGTAACGGTTATATGGGCGCTATGATCTTCGGAGGTGTGGAAGTAGATGTTATTCAGACAAATGAACATACTTTGTGGTCAGGAGGTCCTGGCGAAGATCCGTCTTATAACGGAGGGCATTTGGGAACCCCGGAAACGAATAAAAGTTATCTTCATAAAACCCGTGTGCTGTTACAGCAGAAGATGAATGATTTTACTGCAAATCATTCCGCTTATATTGACGCAGACGGAAAATTGATTACCCATAATTATGAGGGGGATGGTAACGGTACGGAACTACGAAACCTCATAGATAAACTGGCGGGAACTAAAGAGCATTTCGGCTCTTTTCAAACATTGAGCAATATCATTGTAGAGGTTGTAAATCCGGCTACCTCCGAACCTGCCTATTCTGACTATACTCGGACGCTGGATATCGACAATGCCATTCATCGGGTAACTTATAAAGAGGGAGGAATAACCTTCAAACGGGAGTATTTTATGAGTTATCCGGACAATATCATGGTGATGCGTCTGACATCGGATTCGAAGAAAGGAAAGATTTCACGTATGATATCTTTGGAGTCATTGCATACCGACAAGGTCATCCGGGCTTTGAACAATACGATTACCCTGACAGGATATCCTACTCCGATGAGTGGTGACAAGCGTGTAGGAGATCATTGGAAGAATGGATTGAAATACGCCCAGCAACTATTAGTGAAACATACAGGCGGAAAGATTACGGTAGTAGACGGGAAGAAATTGAAGATAGAAGATGCCAAAGAAATCATCGTATTGATGTCGGCTGCAACGAACTATGTGCAATGCATGGACGATTCTTATCATTATTTCTCTGGAGAAGAACCGCTGGATAAAGTGAAGGCTACGCTGAAAAAGGCGACCAATAAAAAATACACCACTTTATTGGCTACCCACGAGAAAGATTACCATTCGTTGTATGACAGAATGAAACTGAATCTGGGCAATCCGCCGGGAATACCCGTTACAACTACGGACAGCCTGTTGAAGGGCATGGATGCCCATACCAACTCGGAATCCGAAAATCAATACTTGGAAATGTTGTATTTCCAATTTGGTCGTTATCTATTGATTTCTTCTTCAAGAGAAGGTTCTCTGCCTGCCAATTTGCAAGGGGTGTGGGGAGAAAGACTTTCCAATCCCTGGAATTCCGACTATCACACCAATATCAATGTGCAGATGAATTATTGGCCTACGCAGCCTACTAATCTATCCCGTTGCCACCTGCCTATGGTAGAATATGTAAAGAGCCTCGTACCACGCGGAAAATATACGGCACAACAATATTATTGCAAGCCCGATGGCGGAAATGTACGTGGATGGGTGACGCATCATGAAAATAATATTTGGGGTAATACGGCTCCGGCCAAGAAAGACACTCCCCATCATTTTCCGGCAGGAGCTATTTGGATGTGCCAGGATATTTGGGAATATTACCAGTTTAATCTCGACAAGGACTTTTTAGAAGCGTATTATGATGTCATGCTCCAAGCGGCTCTTTTCTGGGTGGATAACCTTTGGACGGATGAGCGGGACGGTACTTTGGTGGCAAACCCCTCACATTCTCCCGAGCATGGTGAGTTTTCATTAGGTTGCTCCACCTCACAAGCTATGATAGCAGAGATGTTCGATATGATGATAAAAGCCAGCAAGGTGTTAGGTAAGGATAAAGAACCGGAGATTGCAGAAATAGAGACTGCAATGAACAAACTTTCCGGTCCGAATATAGGATTGGGCGGACAATTGATGGAGTGGAAGGACGAAGTGACGAAAGACGTTACCGGAGACGGTGGGCACAGACATACGAACCATCTTTTCTGGCTGCATCCGGGCTCGCAGATTGTGATCGGAAGGAGCGAAGAAGATGATAAATATGCAAATGCCATGAAAGTGACATTGAATACCCGTGGAGACGAGGGCACAGGCTGGAGTAAAGCGTGGAAACTAAATTTCTGGGCCCGTTTGCATGATGGTAACCGCTCTCATGCATTATTGCGGAGTGCAATGAAACTGACTGTTCCCCAAGGCCGTTTCGGTGGTGTATATACCAACCTTTTTGACGCGCATCCGCCTTTCCAGATTGATGGAAACTTTGGTTGTACAGCCGGGATTGCGGAAATGTTGATGCAGAGTCAGGGAGGATATATCGAGTTGCTTCCCGCTTTGCCCGATGTATGGAAAGACGGTGCGTTCAAAGGGATGAAAGCCAGGGGAAACTTTGAAGTGGATGTAACCTGGAAAGAAGGGAAAATCACTTCGATTGAAATACTTTCTAATGCAGGTGCAGAGTGTATGCTTAAATATCCGGATGCAAAGAGTCTGAAAGTTTCCGGTGCTAAGGTAAGAGTACTCGCTGACGACCGGATTGCTTTTGATACTGTTAAAGGTAAGAGATATACGATCAGATGAATATTGCACAATGCGATATTCGTTTTACAACGATTATTTCCTTTCTGAAATAAAAAAGAGAGGACGAAAGTCCGAAAGACTTTAAAACGAAAACTCCCCCTCACGGCAAAGTAAGAGGGAGTTTATTCATTCAAAACCTTTCGGACATTTGTCCTCTCTTTTATTTCTGTTTTCTACCTTATTCCTATTTGTTGGTAGTCAGGCAATTAATCATATTCACTACTAACTTACCAGCTACCGGATCTGTCGTTGCCTTTTCCGTACACATGGTAGAGATCATTGCTTCTCCCTTTCCGTCAGCTATTTGTAACATCGTCAGTCCACGCATAGATTCTATTCGTTCGATGCGGTCTTCCGGTTTTCCACCATCAATGTAAGCATGAATTTTCATCTGTCCTGCCAGTTCCGTCACGTTCTTGTGGCGATGGACTTTCAGAGTAGCGGTACATGCTTGCGGAATTTCCCGTTTATTGTTGTTGAAATAGCGTAATTCCAATACATCGATGTCATTGAACACCGGAGCATCATTGCGTTCCATAATTACGATATCGCCTTCTGTCGGGATAATCCAGCCCGTGATATATTCAGGATATATAGCTTTGACGGCTTCCTTACTGTTGAGGAAGAGTAGCTTTCCACCTTTTGACTGATAAGCACGGATCAGCTCCTTTTCTTCGTCAGTGCAGGCTGTCAGACCGGAGATAACGCAAAGGTCAGCTTTCAGTTTGCTGTTGAGCAATTCTTTTATGGAAGAAATCGGTTGATAATTGATATTCAGGAAGTCAAATACCATTTTCGTGTTATCTTTATCCAATAATACAATCTTTTTGTTTGGGTCTACCTGACCTACATTCCACTCTTTATTAGTGAGCAACAACTCATATTCATTGGCAGAAATTGGCAGACCGTTCTCTGTGAGTTTTAATACCAGTTTGGCTTTTGTCTTGTCGGCAGGCAGATTGGCCGGCAACTGAATATCAGGTTCGGCATAGTATCGCGCATAATGTTTCACAGCCGGAATCTTTTCACTGCCGCTTGCCAGGCACTTTCCGCTTTCATCTTGTATTTCCCAGCGAAGCAGGGACGGTTGCAGATCCGTACCGTCTTCACGGTCATTGACCACATAGATGCGTGTAGGCAGTTTCTCACCTGCGTACAAGTTGCGTCCCCACAATTCTGCACTAACCAATACAGGTTGTAAAGCCCGTTTCAAAGCATAGTAGGTGGGGTACGGTTCAATGTTCTGATAATCGTATGTCTGACGGAACCATGTCATCAATGCAAAGTGCATAATACCCGAAGCCTGGTCGTTGGAGCGACGAAGCGTTTCGGCCAGTTCACCCGTGATGAATGCTTGTACTTTCAGGAAGGAAGCCGGGTCTGCCCAGTCATAAGATTCATAACCGATCAGTGTATAAGGATTTTGGTGGATGAGCTGATAGGAGCGGGTAGGATGCCCCGTTTCATTATTGGGATAACCTGTAGACATCTCCTGACTGATAAGCGGACGGTCGGTTACCTTGAACTGTTTTTGGAATTCTCCATTGAAGAAACGGAAAACCGAGTAGTCATACCAATTGTAATAACCGTGCATATCGTCAATGTCGCCATCATCGATGCTGCTCATAAAGTCAGCACCGAATTTCTTATCCTTGCCTTTGGCCTGATAGTTGGAGTCGAAGCAGATAGGACGGGTAGGGTCGATGCGACGCATCTCTTTCACTACATCCGAAATAATACGGTATTTCTCTTTGGCACGTTCCAGATTGCTGTCATTGTCGTAGAACTTCATTTCATTGTTCACTGTCCAGAAGAGCAGTGAAGGGTGATTGCGATATTTTTTCAGCAATCCTAAAAACTCGTTACGCCATATTTCAATCAGACGCTGGTCTGGAATTGGAGTGGAATGAATCATCAACCACGACCATGTGCCTTCGAATGAAACACCGATACCGTTACGGTCGGCAGCTGTCATCCAGCGTTTGTTCCACGGAGTGGTGTGTGTACGGGTTACGTCGATGTTTCCGGCTTTCATCAGTTGCATGAAAGTATTGGCCAGATTTTCATCATTAGGTGCCAGTGCGAAAGGAATGTGGTTTCCGCCGCGCAACCAGTATTTATTACCGTTCAGGTAGAAAAGTCCGTCTTTCACCTCAAAAGTACGGAATCCGGAAGTTTCTGTCAGACAGTCCAGTTCTGTTCCTTTATCTGCTACCAGGCGGAATTTGAAATCGTACAGGTTGGGATGCTGCGGTGTCCATAAGCGAGGTTTCAAATCGCTGATCGTATAGGTTTCCATGCGCTCTTCATCTGCATTGAGATTCAGTTTCCGTATGGATAATCCCGAATAGAGTACAGCACCGGTTTCTTTGTCGATGATATCCGTATAAAGGTCGAACTGTTTCTTTTTACTACCATGGTTCTTTAGGGTTACATCGAAGGTAGCGCCATTCAGGGTCGGTTTGATAAAGACATCTTCCACTTTTGCGGGGTCGGTAATCGTCAGCTTTACCGGTTGCCAGATTCCGGCAGGTTCGTCACCATAAAAACCATGAGGAATTTCTTTCAGCAGAGCATCTTTGTTCACTTCCACTTTGGCATCTTCCTGCTCACTTTCACGTACGGAAGAATAGAAGAAATCGATGGCATTTGCCGATTCCGATGCGCTTCCATCCATTTTGCGTGTCACTTTTACGGTAATCAGGTTCTTACCGGGTTTCAGCAAATGGCTGCCGTCTACCTGAATTTCACCGAACATGCCGAGATGTGAAGTGGCTAATGTTCCGTTGATATAGATTTCGGCAATTTTGGAGACCGCGTCGAAGGTCAGTGTCATATTTTTGCCTTCCACATTGGCAGGCAGTTCCAGCCATTGACGGTACCAGGCATATTTCACCCGGCGATAATCGAATGTATAGTTTTCACAGCGGTCGGTTTCCTGTTGGTAGTAGGTGTCCGACACACCTTTGGGTTGTGCACCGGTAGGAGAGGGCATCGTTTCGCCATGCAGCCAGATACGGATTGGTGTCCAGAAGTTAGGAACGGACATGATGTGCCAGTCCTGGTCGTTCGTTTGTACCGAAACAGCCTTATCCTTGTTGTCCAGTTGATAGTCGGGCATAAAGAGCCAGTTGCCATCCAGCGTGATGTCTGTGCGGCTGCCGGGGAGCGCTGCCAGTTTGGCGGAAGTATAGGAAGCCCGTTCCTGGCGGCGTTTGTTTTCTTTCTCCGCAGGAGTGGCCTTCTTTTGATATTCTGCCACTTTCACGTTTTTCAGTGCATCGTCTGCCATCGGAGTAACGGTGAGGTCATCAAATTCAGTTTCTATCCATCCTCCACCCAGAGCAACTTCACCTGATGGTACCAGGTCGGCATTCTTGTCTACAAGATCAATATGTGGTTGTTTCTCGTCGTTGAGGAATATGCGGATACGGTTGCCGCAAACTTCTACTTTTACACGATACCACTCTCCCGGTACAGGATGGAAACCTAACGGGCGGACTCCCATAAATTCGTCCGTACCCATATATCCGGTGCGCATCAGGTAAAGATCATCTTGCAGTCCGCCTTTGATACCTACCACATAACGGTCGAAACGGTTGTAATTGCGGAAGCTCGCCCATATCTGCACCTGTTCGGCATTTTTAGGGGCACGGGCTTTGAAAGAAAAGGAGTAGTTTTTCCATTCGGGATGACCGAATACGGCATAAGCGCCTTTCGAACGGAATACATTGTCGGCAATACTGCATGTTCCCCGACCCACCACTTTCAATGTTTCTCCGGCATTGGAGAAGTCGTTTGTCCATGTAGCATTGCTTTGTGCTTGTCCGTTCATGCAGAGGACGCTGCACGCACAAGCCAGAAATACTTTGCTGATTCTATTCATGATATTACAAGTTAATAATAATTTTGGTATAAAAGTACGGTTCGACAATAAATATTAGAATGAAGTACCGCTTAATGTACACTTAATATGTGCTTAATTGTCTTTGCTCTTGTTTTTCGTTGATTAATTTTGTATCTTTATAGGTTTCTCTTTCTTTTTAAATTGCTGTTCACCTTATAAAGTGACAAATAGCACTTTATAAGGTGACATTTGTCTTACTATAAGATGACTATGGTCCCGTTGCAATATGACAACTATGCCGTTGCATAAACTCCTCTAGTTTTATGCATAGAAAATCCTAAATCTATGCACAGAAAAAACTAAATCTCTGCATTGAAAAACTAAATGTTGCAATGAATTTGACATAAATGCCATGTGAAAAATAAAAAGAACCATGCCAAAAAACGAAGATTACAAGCTTACGATTTAGTGGCATGGCTATTTATAGATTAGTTTTTGTTCAATATCATAACGATACTCTATTATGAATAGGTTCCGGAATTATCCTTCGATGATTCTGAAGAACATATTCTGACTGGAGTAGTCGCTGATAAAGGTAAACTTGAATTGGAAGTTAGTAGTGGTCGGAACAATTTTCAATGTGAAAGATTGTTCTTCGCTGTTTACGTCCAATGTGCTACTCGTTTCATTTCCTTGTGGCTCTAAAACCAAAGAATAGTTTTGTTTGCAGAAATATTTCTTGCAATAGTCAGTCATCACAATCTTGTTTCCGGCAGAGTCATATTTCAGCAATACAGGCAACTTGGTACCAGTAAGACCGGTCGGACCGCCATATACGTCCCAAGAACAACCATTCGTCCAGAAAGCATGATTCTTAAAATAGTTCCCCAAGTAGTATTTCTTGCCTACTTCCAAGTCTGCCATTTTTGTCTTCGTGTCATCACCGGTGATTTCAGAAACTTTAATTTCATAGTCTTTGCTTACAACTCCTGTTGCATTCGGTTGTTTATCACTACCCATGTAAATTGTATGCTCTCCCGGTTGGCGTACAGGGTCTTTGATGTACCACTGTTCATTACCTTCGGATTTCACCTCTCCCTTTCCGGCATTGAATGTCCACGAGAACTTGAGGCCGTTGTCAGCTTCATTCATTTCATTGATCTTCTTGTCATTGAAATTAAGCTGGAATAACTGCATGTGCGGGCTGTTACGAACCAGTGTGAGTGTGTAATTGGCAGCATCCCATATTACATTATTGGCATCCCATCTTTCTTTTACTTTTGTATTCTGATCGTTTTTGTTCAACGTGATGGTGAATTCTGCATCGGCAGGTTTGAAGTTATATAACGTTTTGCGCAGATCCACATTAGTAAAGTGATAACCTTCCGTTTCATCATATACACCCGGAATTGTATATCTTTCGCCCAAACGTATGGACGGTGTTTCATTGTTGATACCAGCCTTACCGTAAATCATGATATTCAATTCAGGTTTCTTTGTCGGAGCTTCTACTACGTACTTCGAAGTTACATTACCTATATACAATCCCACTTCTTTTTCATTGAGTGTGAAAGCTGCTTTGTCTGTCCCCTCGTCATTCATAGCGAACAGGTTAGCACCATCTATACCTTCAGTTTGAGGACCTACCAATAGATAATTAGCCTTTTGAGCCGCATCATAGTAAAGACATACTTCACCATTAGCCAACTCGGTTTCTTGTGTAATCGTTGCGAGATTTGTAGTCATAGGGATTGTTTCCCAGCTGCCACCGTTAAGTTGAGTACCCAGTTTCCATGCTTTAGATGCAGTAACACCCATATTTTCCAATGTGGTTTGAGCATTGTGCACTTTGATGACTTTGGTACCTTTATAAAGACTTTCGATATTGCTCAACAGTTCTGTTACACCTGTCAATCCAATACCATTTTTAGCAGTCGATTCATCTTGTGAGTAAATCAATACTTCTTTAGAGAATTCTTCTTCGGCAACAGTATAAGTCACTTTCACTTTACCTGATTTATTGGCAGCTTTAGCGGTTAACACACCTTTATCTGTTACTTCGAATGTGTTATTTGGGTTCTCTGTCAACTCATAAGTTGTTTCAATAGCCAATTCACCGAATCCCAGTTCGTCTACAAACTTCACTTCTCCGCTTTCGCCGAATCCCCAGCCTATTGTTTTAGCAAGGTCGAGACTTTCGGTGCTGATGAATTTCAGAGATTCCGAGTCCTGATAAAGCGTACGTGTTTCACGATAAGCAAACAGACCGTTGCTGGCGCTGTAAGAAGTCGGTTTCACTACGAAATAATTGGAACTGGTAGTGGTCTTGTCCAATGTGATTTCCAACACTGCACCGTAGTATGGAGCTGTCATGTTGCTTGGAGTCAGTTCTACGGTCAGGAGGCCGTTTTCGTCCAGTTTCTTATTGGTATTTACCAACAGTTGAGGCACTTCCGCACGTGTCAGTTTCAATTCGTGGATATCCGCGCACTGGAAGTCTGCTTCGGACAAGTCGATGTCTTTAGGCAGAATCTTGAACTTGGCGGTAGCTGTATGGGCAGTAACCACTTTACCTAGTTTGTTAGTATAGCTGGCTGCTTCCAGGAACTCGTCTTCCTCAAAAACAAATTGTTTTTGGAAGAGGATAGAGCTGATACCGCTGAAACCACCGCCCTGTACGGGGAGGATATAGTTTTCACCGTAGATATAGACAGAGAGCGTCTTATTCTCTTTGTTCTCTGCCAGAATCGGAGTGTCTTTATCAGCTGTGATGGTGGTTTGCACCAGTCCTTCTGTTTTTTGGATGTAGATGTAACCGTTACTCTTGTCGTAGTATAACTGGTCTTTATCTGTTCCGGGGATTTCCTGTTCAGTGCCGAATGTCAACACCTTGTACCAGCCTGCACCTTTGTCTTTGGTGTATCTCCATGTACCTTCTTCCACCTTGAACTGGTAGAAAGGAGTCGCTTTATTGGAAGCCTGTACATATAATTCGTCTCCGTTGCTTAATACAATTGTGTATTGTGATTGGTCTTCACTGGGATACCAGCTCTGTACTGTCAGATTGGCGTTCAATGCAGCCTCAATCTTTTCTTTGAATCTATCCATGTCAGATTCAACCGTGCTGATACGGTTGTTCAGTCCTTCAATATCCGAGTCGTAATCCTTACAGGAAACAACTCCTGTTCCTAATGAAAACAACAGTGCTCCATAGAGAAAACTGTTTAATACTCTTTTGTTCATCATAGGTAAATTTTTAGTTTGATAAATATTTCATTTTTCTTGTTTCTTTATTTCTCTGCGATAATCTCTGCATAATTCAGGCTGATGTCACCTTCGGTCACTATCAGGTTGAAGTCGGCATATCCACGTGCATCGCGAGAATAAACTGCTATTTCGACTTCTTCCCATGTACTGCCTGTTGCGGGGAGGCTTACGCTTTTTGTCATTGTATCGCCAATCTGGCAACGTACGCTGGCAGCACCATTGCTGGAATAGCGGAAATGGATAGTTGATTTTCCGGTTCTGAAAGGGAGTTCTTTCCATTTCAGTGTGTTCAGACCACCGGAAGTGAGGTTGGTATGCCAACCACCGTTATACTTCGTGTCGTTGCAATATTTTACTACTCCCTGTTCGGGAGCATTGTTCATTTCCACTTCCGTCAGAGATGTTTCTATCTTGCTGCCGGAAACAGTGCCTTGGTAACAGTAGTCACAAGCTTCAGCTTCCAGTTTCTGTCTGGTCGGGAAAGGATGATTGCTATACTTACGGAGCAGGTTGATGCGCTGGTTGGGATAATCGTAATAGATCTTGTCCGAACTACGCCACCATGCAGCGTTTTCTGCAAGGTCGGTAAATCCTTCAAGGAATACCAGATCAGGCTTCTTGGATAGGAAAGATTCCATCATCTTGGTTGCATAACGGCCGTGGTCGGCATCTATAAATTGCCAGTTCGGACGAGCTAGATCACCTTGTACGAATCCCGGACATCCGCTGCCTACGCTGAAACCTTTGAAGTTGTAAGCGGAAATATAGGTGTTGTAGAGCAAGTTTTCGTTATATACGTCCTCTGCCATATCCATTGTAGGAACGGCAAACCAGTTGTGAATACCATCCAGATAGGGGCAGTCCACCAGTGAGTAGTCCCGGTCAGTCCATTCGCGTTGGATGATGAGGAACGGACGTACGCCAAATGTGGTGTTGAAGTCGTCGCTGATACACTTCAGAATATAACTCAACTTTCCATGATAGGCATCTGATTTCGTTTCGTCAAGTCCGGTCGTACTTTTGTACTTTACCGGGTCTTTCTTCATCAGTTCGCTAAGATAACTGTCCTGTAGGAATCCATTGGGGTTCCAGAATAGGATGACAGGGCGTCCGTCTATCTCAAACCAATAGTCACGCGGAACATTTTCGAACGATGGTTTCAGGTTGGCATCCCAGATGTAGTAATATATCTCTTTGCGGAAATCGTTGTTTGCACCTTTCATATCTTCTTTCTCAGGGTCGAGGAAGAGTAGCGGATAGTGTGAACCCTCTACGCGGCTACCATTTTTGAACGGTTTGTTGTCGTATCCGTATCCTTTATGTGCATTGCGTGCAGCCGACCATGAGGCAGGGGTATCATCAAAGATAGCGATCTTGAATTCATGTTCCACACCTTTGCGTTTGATAGCTGCCATCAAGTCATGGAGTTTGTCGGGGCGACCGTGGTCTATATCAGGATTTGCTTCACCACGACAGTTCATGGCAACATAATCCTGACCACTGTAAGCGATTTCTTCTACGAAGTTGTCCCACCAGTCGGCTTCGGTAATTGGACCGGGATATGCTTTGTCATCTTGTGCTTCGGGATAAGCAGAAGCTACGTAACGGCAGAATAATGAACGGTTGTGCATAGTAGAAACGTCAGTGAACGGCTTTTGGCGCAAGTTGCCTTCGAATCCAGCCAATGTACCTATTTTATAGGAACGTACAATTTCTTGTTCCGTTCCCTGTCCACCTTCAGAGCCGGGACCGTCGGGCCCGTCATTCGGATTGTCATCAGAGCATGTCCAGCAGAAAGCCCCCAAACCTAGCAGACATATGTATTTCCAATATTTATTTCTCATATTCTTTTTATCATTAAAGAGTTAACATTTTAGTTCTTCTTGAATTGCTGGCGGGTGATTTCCAGATATGTTCTTCCATATCCGTTGCCATAATTTTCTACTGTCGGCTCGATGAATGAGTCGAAATTATATTTGTTGTAAGAGTCAACCAGAATCAGACGGTTGCGTCCGGCATTCATCTTGGCTACGTTACACATGGTACGATATGTGGCAGGGTCTTTTTTTACAATCGGTGAGTTACCGATAGAACCGCGACCATCCTGCACCAGCTTGTTCCAAGCCGGACCAACAGTAGGAACGAACTCCATGCTTCCGTCGCCAAATGCTGGTAATGCAGTCTCACGGTTGTACTTCCAGTTCTGGTCTATCATTTGCGGATACATATAAGAGCGGCTCATTTCCGACTGGTCGTACATATTACGGCTGGCTA
>OGOW01001489.1_pt1 | contig 21475 bp, 25 predicted proteins | sample 1552781 | NCBI WGS metagenome assembly OGOW01 (sample SAMEA2580145, study PRJEB22360) | human gut metagenome | biome: human gut; feature: human-associated habitat; material: faeces | place: Denmark | collected 2008/2010
GGCGGTACCCACCGCAGCCAATGCTCCGTCTCCTACGAACTGTCCAACAATTATAGAATCCGTAGCATTATATAAAATCTGAAACAGATTTCCAAGTATAAGCGGTATCGCAAATGCTGTCATCTGTGGCATTATTCTGCCTTTTGTCATATCCTTTGCCATAATATATTCCTCTTACTGTTTTCTTTTTGCCGAATCTAGTTTTCCTTTTATCTTATCCATGCTGTCTACAAAGATAAGTATATCTGCCACAACTTTATACAGCTCCGGCGGAATTGTATCACCGATTTCAAGGCGCATAAGAGTATCCGACAGCTCACTGTCCTCATACAGCGGTACATCGTTCTCCTTGGCTGTCTCAATAATCTTATCTGCCACATATCCTCTTCCGGCTGCAACAATGGTAGGTGCCGTTGTCCCCGGTTCGTAGGTAAGTGCTATCGCCTGTCTGTTTCTGAAATCATCCTTTTCTCCCATGCTGCCACCTCATCTCCACGACATATTTTCTAGGCTTTCATGTCAAACCTGAAGCGCTTAACATCATTTACCGGAAGTGCGGGAGCAAGTACCTCTCTCGTAAAGTCAAAGCCTGTTCCATCCTCTTTTTCTGATATATTCACTGATACATTATATCCATCATCATTAAGCTTTTTTGTAAGCTGTTCCATATTAGCTTCAAGAAAATCGAGCACATTTTCATCCTCGACCTTAAAGTTGGTTGATACACTGCTGCCTTTTAGTGTCACATATATATCGAGTGCTCCAAGATGTTCCATATCAAGATGCAGAAATGCCTTTACAGTATCATCATCGCTGTCTTTTCCTCTGTTCCTGCGATACACATACAGTTCACCGTCCCCATGCTCGCCGATATTTTTAATCGGTACCTGTATGGCAGCCATAAACTGGTTCATGTTGTTTAAAAATTCCATATTATTATTCATCTGTGACGCAGAGTTGGCAAGCACTGTATTCTGGTTTGATGCTGCATATTCAGAGATGGAATTAAGCCTGCCAAGCGTTTTTGCAATATGCTCCTTCACTGCTTCACAATCCGCCGTATCCGTCATTTTCATGCTGAAGCTGTCACGGACAAGCTCATTTAAAAGCTTAGAAACCTTATCCCCCTTTAACAGGCTGTGCATCTTATCCTTAAGCAACGGCTCATTCTCAAGCTCGCAAGTCAGCTTCGCTAAGTCATGCAAAAAATCTGCAAGCTTATCTGACTGCACAATTCCACCCGGCAGCTTGATATTCTTTCCTGTCAGGACATTATAGTTATCAACAAGCTTTCCAAGTGTATTTCTGACATCATCCATCATTTTCTTCTGCACTGCATCGGCAGTGCTCTCAGGCTGAGTTTTGTCAACCAAAGACTCATTGCTTCCATTGCCATAAATATTCTTATCATTGCTATTTATATGGTTAGTATTTTTACCATCTGCGTTATTACCGTCAGCGTCATCGCTTATTTTCCCATTGACATCCTTTGATTCCGAGCCGTCTAAAGCATGTAAAATGTCATCGGCAACAAGCTTCACTATATCCGACAAATCTTTTCCTGTATTAACCGAGGCGGACAATTTCTCACCGAGTTCTAAAATATCCGCCTGCATCGCACCATTATATTCCTTATAATTCCTGTATGCGCTCAGATTTTCATCGGTAATCTCAATCCCCATTCTCTTTAGAGCAATTATGTCACTTATGTCGGCATCCTGATGAAGCGATATTTCCTTCACCATATCAAGAAGTGCATCACGTCCTATAGGCATGCCATTGTGCATAAGCTCAAGAACCATTTCACGGTTTCTTATTGTCGGAGCAATTCCGGCAGCATTAAGCGATCTGTTGACCATCGCTGTCTCAAATGCCGTCTCCTGCATTGTCATAGCCTTAAGAACTATGCTGTCACCTGTATTATCCTGCAAAATAAAGCTTGCCCTGTCACCGATATTGTAAGCCGAGCTGTTAAGCAGTGTCGCTGTAAACGACTGTCCTCCATCGAGCGTTATTGTCACCTGTTCACCGTTAACATCCGTTATATTGGCAGAAAAGGTCGCACCGCTTGCCAGTGAACGAAGAATCGTAAGTGCCTGATTAGTCTGCTGCGAACCGTTTACCGTCACTGTGGGCTGCGCACTATGTATATTCGGATGTACATTGATATTGATTGATGTATTTCCATTAGCCATGTGACCCATATTTATATTCATAGCACACCTCCGCATTTTACCTGATATAATTTAATATGAAACCGGTCTGATTTAACCACTATATATTCTATGTCAATGATATTCGCAATCCGCTTCTTCTTAAAATAAAATAAAGGCATTGAGTTTTCTCTTATTCTTCTGTTTCTTCTATAAAATTTTTTATAAAAGTCTTTCTATGTATCGGGCATGCCCCATGCTCCTTGATTGCCGCAATATGAGTCTTAGAACCATAGCCTTTGTTAGACGCAAACCCATATTCAGGATACATTTTGTCATATTCATACATCAGCCTGTCCCTTGTTACCTTCGCAATTATACTGGCTGACGCAATCGAAAGGCTCTTAGCATCACCTTTGATAATTGAAATCTGCTTCATAGTAAGCTGTGGTATGATAACCGCATCATTTAAAAGCAAATCCGGCTGCGGCGTAAGCTGCGACACCGCATCACGCATTGCTTCATAGTCTGCCTGAAGGATATTAATCTCATCTATTCTCTCTGGCGATGCTATACCGACACCAACGCTTACAGCTTCTCTCATTATGACATCATAAAGCTCCTCTCTCTTCTTTTCCGAGAGCTGCTTAGAGTCATTGACATACAGAAGCCTCGCATCCTTAGGAAGTATAACGGCTGCAGCAACTACTGGACCTGCAAGCGGACCACGTCCTGCCTCATCTATACCGCATATATTTGAATACATGCTGTATTCCTTTTCAAATGCAAGCATGTTCTCAACGCGTTCGCGCTCCGCCTGAAGCATATCAAGCTGTTTTCTGTATTTCTCAACGAGCTTTATAATTCCGGCTTTATCAGAAGCCGCATACTCTGCAATCAATTCCTTTACAGTATTTTCATCGGCATCTTCAAACCTTTTTTTAACTGCACTGATTTTTTCTTCCATGATATTCCTCATCTCTGAACATTTTTCACACTATTCCTCATTTTCGAGCGTTTTATCTCGAGGAGGCGATGAGAAATCTGCGTAGGCGATTTCTCATCTGCCATCAAAGCAATTTGTTTTCGCACTAATGCTAATTATTCTGCTGTTCAGGTCTTTCAAGTGATACTCTTCCGAGCTTTCCGCTCCTGAAATCGTCAAAAAGAAGCTTTATCGCCTTCTCCTCGTCAGGCTCTCCGCCCTTTTTCATGCATGCTCTCGCAACAGCGATATCCCTAAGCACTTCATGCGGCTCCTTACTCTCATCAACACCATACCTGTCTGTTAATCTGCCTGCATAAGTCCCACTCATGAATTTAATAAGTTCGTATGACAGCTCAGTCATATTGATAATCTGGTCATTTATCGAACCTACAAGCGCAAGCCTTATTCCGACCTGTTCATTCGAAAACTTCGGCCAAAGGATTCCCGGTGTATCAAGAAGCTCCACATTCTTGTTAAGCCTTATCCACTGCTTGCCTTTTGTCACTCCCGGCATATTTCCCGTCTTGGCACAGTTGCGTCCTGCGTACGCATTTATGAATGTCGACTTGCCTACATTTGGTATTCCAACCACCATTGCCCTGATCGGGCGGTTTAATATTCCTCTTTTTCTGTCGCGCTCAATCTTCTCCTTACATGCCTCATTTATGACACCCTGAATTGACTTAAGACCGCTTCCGCTCTTAGCATTTATCTTAACAGCATGGATACCCTTCGCTTTAAAATATTCAACCCATGCATCATTAACTTTCTCATCGGCAAGGTCATGCTTGTTAAGGAGTATAAGCCTTGCTTTATTTTTACCAAGCTCATCTATGTCCGGATTGCGGCTCGACAGCGGAAGTCTTGCATCCACAAGCTCAATTACTAAATCAATAAGCTTTATATCCTCCTGCATCATTCTCTTAGCCTTGGTCATATGACCCGGATACCACTGTATATTCATCAATACCTCCAAAATCTCATTTTATAATCTATTTTACAAGTCCCATCCTGCCAAAAGGTGACGAGACAGCCCATATACGTCCTATGATTGACGAATATTTAACATTTCCTACATTTGAAAAACGGCTGTCCTCGCTGTTATTTCTGTTATCTCCAAGCACAAAATATTCATCATAGCCAAGCGTGATTGGCTCCGATGCCAGTCCTGCGTTGTATATTTTCTCCGGCTCAATCGGATTTCCGTCATCATCCTCCAATGAAAAACCATATATCACATCATCCTTAAGCGGACTTCCGTCAATATACACTTCTCCATCCACTATCTGTACAGTCTCACCCGGCAGTCCTATAATCCGCTTGACATAATATTTTGACACATTAGCTATTGCCGGTTCAAAAACAATAACATCATAGCGCTTAGGCTGCCCGAAACAATAACTAACCTTATCCACCAGCAGACTGTCATCATTTTCTAACGTAGGCTCCATCGAATGTCCTACAACTGTCGTCTTTCCAAGCATATACGTGGCAAGAATGAACGACAGACACACTACCATTGTTATATCAACTATCCATTTAAGAATTATCTCATGTACATGATACTTTTTCTCTCTGCGATAAACTTCAAACTCAGCCATAGACACCTCAATCTGTTTATTTTTTTCTTAATCGAAGAAAAGGGAATGCCACAATGACATTCCCTCTATGGTCATATTACATATAAAGTTATATTACTTTACAAGCTCTTTAACCTTAGCTGCCTTACCTACTCTGTCTCTTAAGTAGAATAACTTAGCTCTTCTTGCCTTACCTGTTCTTACAACCTCAATCTTCTCGATAGTTGGGGAATGTAATGGCCATGTTCTCTCAACGCCTACACCATTAGAAAGCTTTCTAACTGTGAAAGTCTCTCTTGAGCTTCCGCCCTGTCTCTTAAGTACTGTACCCTCGAATACCTGTACTCTCTCACGGTTACCTTCCTTAATCTTAGCTGATACTCTAACTGTATCACCTACGTTGAAATCTGCAACTGTTGCCTTTAACTGAGCGTCTTCAATCTTCTTAATAATATCGTTCATTTGTGAGCCTCCTTAAAATTTTGATGTTCATTAATACCCTTTCGTACCAGCGGAACATCGAGCTATATTCACAACATTCGAGATTATAACATGACAAAAGCTATAATGCAAGTATTATTTGTAAATTTTATTGATTTCTATTGATTTAGTAGATTTATTAACCAAGTGAAACGCTTACGCTACGATAATCAATCCACTAATTCCAATACATAGAATCAGAAACATCAATATCTTTCATCCGCTCTTCCCAGCCTTCACCATAATAATCTGTCATTCGTTTTCGCCATTCCTCCTCTTCATATTCATCTGTATCTATATAAGGGTGAAAAGAATTACTAAGTATACCTTTTATTATTGTCTCCCGCAGCTCTTTTGGATCTCTCTTGTATTTAACACAACTTTCAAACAAATTAAATTGCTCATCAAACTCCTCTATACTCATATTACGGTAATATTCTTCATCCTTTATTTCATAAGTCTCTGTTATCTCATTGCTTTCTGTCTGCTCATCATTATTCTTTACAAGCTCTGTCCAAATAGACCTTCCATTTATATCATAACCAGTCTTAACATTTATACAATCGGCTGTACCCGTAACCGCATCTATATATAAAATAGCTTCCCTGCCTTCAGCATCGCGTCCACGGACAGCATACCGCAGCACCGGATTATCACGATCTCCGTCAAAAATATAATATTGTAAGGTGTAGTGATATCCCCACGCAAAATCATAGCCTGCTGATATATCATTTTCCAATGCCTTCTTATATAAATATGGCGAATCTTCCAAATCGGTAATATCGATGGCTTTGTATCCCGGACTATTGCCTTCACCTCCAAACATTGCCCTGCCACATATAACGTATGTATGGTACTGTATTCCCTTCTTCTGACTGTCAAACAATACCGACCAGCAGTTGCGCTTTCCATCAACACCATGCTCTTTACTTGAAGTATCGTGATTATCCGTACTTCCAATCCTTATCAGCGTTACATCATCAGACCACTTCACAGCATCTTCATATGCAATTTCATACGCTTCCTTCATGGTTATAGGATTATCCTCAAAATCCTCGAGTGTATCATTTTCATAAATATATATACTTGTCTCCCCCGGATTGCTGATATCAGAATCCTGCGAGCTGTATATCTCATCTGTTAATGATTCAGTATATGTATCTGTTTCGCTATTATCATAATCATTCCTTGTGCACCCCGCAATAAAGACTGTAACTAATATACCCACACAAACTGATAATGCTTTATTCCTCATTTTATTACCTCCGAAGGAGACTGTTATACAACAGCCTCCTTACATATCTTCATTTAATCCCACTTATATGTAACTTTTCTTACTCCATAATTAATTGCCATTCTGTAATTTTCATCATTGTTGTCACCGCCAAATATATCTATCCAATACAATGTACGCTTGAAGCTGATATCACCTGTATCTTCCACCGTAAAAGACGTATATGTCGCCCCTCCAATACTTACCGAACTTCCCTGAAGTTGAATATATGATCCATACGGAAAGATTGGTTCAGGGTTTGATTTTGATACCGGATGAACTGCACAGCAGCCTACATAAGGCATTTTTCCACTTGAACAAGCATTTCCGGTAGCCAAATACATTGTAGAATCCTGATCGAATACAACATACGGAGCTGTCCTTGCCATGTTATATGTTTCCGCTCCACCAGCATCACTGATTCCTAACTCAATATTTGTAAACGGTGAGAATATTACAGAATCAGAATGTAAATCATTATATATTTTATCCAGCAACAAGTCCGCATCAACATCATACATTATTGCCATTGAATTAATATCAATATATTCCCCAAGTTCCTCTCGTGTTAAATCCTTAATTATTATTTCGTCGTCCTCTGTGGTTTCTTCCTCGGCATGTACAACATCTGCAACCGAAAACACCATACATAATCCCATCAAAAAAATTAAAATTTTTTTTCATATTATTTATTCCTTTCTCTGTTCATTGTCAATTAGCAACTTTGGTGTAAGCTTACAAATAAATTATATATGTATGAACGTACATACACAAGACAACTTTTCTGGCAAAGACCTGCCAAATTTTGCATTTTGCCAGAAAAGTCGTCTTGTTTTTCTTTACAGGTGTTTGATAATAAATATAACATATAAAAAAACACACGGAGGTATTTTCCATGAAAAAAACCATAATTTCGGCTTCTCTCATAATAACTATTTTAATCACTATAGCAGGCGTTACTGTTTCACTTTCTGACAACCAAATAGCTGTTTATAATGACAGAAATATATTAGAATTTACTGAATAATTCAATTCCACTCATCAAGTCGACTTTTATAAAACATCGCACTTTTATCTTCATCAAAAAATCTTGCAATGTAATACGAATATTTTAAATAATGTATATACTCCTGTTTAGGTTCATTTTGTTGTCGACAATTCCATGCCCAATTATAAAAATTTTCATCCAAGAAAGTCAGATTCTTTTCCATCATACAAATTGAAATTATACTTTTGCTGACATTATTAGAATATTCGTATTCCCCCTCACTTCCCTTGACATTTGCCAAATTTGTCATCAACACCTTGTATACTTTTTGGCGCTTCCAGTATTCCTTATTCTTATTTTTCTCAAACACATTCTGCAGAAAATCAGAATAAATCTTCGCCCTTTCCGTATCTTTGTCAGACATCAATATATTAAGGCACATTATCTCCTCATTTGTGATAAAAATATCGCCTTTATTATTCATAATACATTCATAAGGAATAGTACATTCGAGAGCCTCCTTTGCAATCTTCATATATTCCTGCATTCCTATTTCCTTCAGCCTGAATGCAAGGTATCCTTCTGCTCTCAAAACAAATTGCTTATTTACAGGCACGCTCAAATCAATATCTCTTTTAAGTTTTTCTAATAATGCTTTTGCCTTATCATATTCACCACTGTTACATTTCTTCTTAAAACTTCTGATAGTGTCCTTCGCCTCAACTTTATCCGTCACAATCTCAAGCCTGCTGTATTCGGCAGACATATTAAGTCGTTTAAACAGCTCCTTGATTGTCGTGGCGTGCGGGTTAGCCCTCCCGCTCTCAATCTTTGCAAGCGTCCTTTCTATCATATACTCGTCGGCAAGCTGCCTCACGGTCAACCCCAGTGTCCTTCTTCTCTTGTATATCACATCTGCCGTGCAGTACACACCGTATTCCTTATAGATATATGTATCATCCTGCATTTTGACGGAAATCCCTGCCAGCCTTCCCGCTTCCTTAAAAGCCTGCATAAAGCCCTGATTTTCTTCGGCTTGTTCCTGCACAACTCCGTTCTCCGAATTTTCACCGTCATTTTTCAGGAAATACGAATAGATATTTTTTAGAAGTCTTGAAATCTCCCATAGATAGTAAGTTCTCTTTGCCTCACCCAAAATATCCTTTGCCCCGCTGCAAAGCTCGAGCATCCTAACGTATGACTGCCTGTCCGGTTTATTCTGCTCACTGAAAATTTCACGGCATATATAAACAACCGCTTTCGGATAAATCATCGCCCTGCTGAACACATCAAAATAAGGTTTTTTAATGTATTCCACAACCTGCTCATAAATCCGCATCCGCTCCGGCTTGCGGTTGTAATAGGCATCATCCATAATAAACGATAGCTCCTGAACCGACAGAACCTTTGAGAAAATCATGTCACATGAGCATTTCACCGTACATTCGAGTGCGTCCGCAAAAATCTTCCCGAGCCTTCTGTTATATTCTTTTCTCTTTTTTATCTGCGCGTATGCGAATATGCAAAACTGCATTTTCAAATTATTGTTGCAGTATTTATCATAGCTTTCACTGTACGCCTTAATCTTTTGGTATGCCTCTTTCAAGTTCCCGTTTGATATATTATTAAGGATTTCCATCCTGATTTTCCACTGTCCGTATTCTTTTATATTTACATAATTTTCGTAATCATACCCATCAATGCCAAGCCGTCCAAGCATCCTGTCCCTTGTGAGCTTATTCGCATATCTTTTACCATGTTCGATTCTGTTGAGGCTGCTTGAATCACAGATTCCTTCCGAAAGTTGTTCCAGACTTAAATAGTTTGACATTCTTGTCTTACTTATGTATTTCCCAAATTCATCCGTGTCACACACTGTGAGTAAAACCTCCTGTTATGTAAAATAAAGCCATCATGCGATGGCTTTATTTCACCTTTTTGATAAAATGTTATTGCTTTATTGGCAGAATGAATACTCTGCAATGGTTTTTGTAGTTTACAGTAATTCCGCTCAACAATCGTTGCATTTCACCTTATAATACAGTGTTGAAGTTCCAAATGCCGTTCCAAGTAACACGGCTGCCGCCAATACTGTACCGATAACCTTTTTAACTTTTCTCTTATCTCGCATACTCAGATTTCTTATGTTTAATTTTATTACATAACAAGCATATCACGGTATCGCGACATATTCAACTGACTTTTCTGGCAATTTCTCTATTCTTCCAACATAAATGTCATTCTGTCATGCAGCATCTTAGCCATCTGCTCCGCTGTCTGGATGCCGTCTAAGAACGCCTCAATCTCCTCGTCAGTCAAAGCATATATCGGAACCGACACCGCGCCCTCCCCGCGAGATGAACAATCTGCCTGTTCTTCCAATACACCGACTGTGACACGCTGTAATCGTCCGTCGGCAGCCCCATCTGCGTTGTCCGATATGGCATCATCATTCCCTTTCTCGGTGCCGCGGGTTGTATCTGTATCGTCAGTCACAATTTCTAACCTTCTCATATAAAAAAGGTAACTGTATTACAATAATAGCATACATTTACCTTTTTTATATTACACGCGTGTAACATCCGTGAAATAATGTCCCAAGTATTCATTCACGCATTCTCTTATATCCTCCGCTGCCGCCCTTGCAGCTTTTATATCAAGTCCTGCCTTTTTTGCAACCTCCAGCAAATCATTTATTCCCGGGTTAACTCCATTCCCGTTTATGGTTGTTGCGTGCTCTCCGTTCAGCGAATTGCTGTAGGTCAGGTCATACGCCGGAGAGAGAATCCATCTTTTTTCATCCTCAAGATATATATAACTAAAATTTTTAGAATGGTCATCGCGGTTGTGTGCAAAGACATTAAAGCACATGAGTCTGTACAGCTTCTCACACTCCGTGGTATCTTTTGTCAGTATCATAGTTAAGCGCATAAGCAATTCATAATCCAGGTTCGGAATTCTGTGAGAAGTTTCGAGCAGCCCCGATACCGACACCATGTGTCTGCGCACAACATTGTCACCATCACCTGTATTTATTCTGTCGAATCTTTTCGTTCCAAAATATCCTTGACACTCATTGGATTTAAACAGTCTTACCGGCGCCATGTCAATTCCGCATTTTCCTGCGCACAATGCAAAATCATATTCCTGTTTCCCGATATTTTTAGAATCAAGCGATGACGGAAATTTAATTATCCAGTAATCGTTATCTATCTTCGTAAGGATTTTTGGTCTGGCACCTCCTGATGAACCTCCAAGCTTGAACAGCGTATCCAACTCCTCAGAATACTCTGTCTGCAATATTTTTTCACATTCTGCCGCAAGTTCATCAAGCGACATATCGTTTTCAGCCTCCTCAAGCGTTATCACTGGTCTATAAATTAACGCTCCCATACCTGTTTCACCGACTATTGCAAGCCTGTCAAGATTGCCAATATCCAATGGGTTGATTCCGTTCCTTTTCATAAGCCTGTCAACCAGCAATCTTCCCCAGCCATCCGGCAGGCTATCGGCAAATACCCCGAAAATACCATCGAATGGGTCAATTTTAGGCATGAACACTCTTTTTTCAAGTGGCAGTGAAAACGGGCTTATCGAAAATCCATCCGCTATCCAATCATCCGAATATTCAAATGCAGCCTGCCTGTTCTGATAAAGTGCCATGGTGCCGACATGCCTGTCATGGCAAAACACATCAAGTTTATTTAGTCTGCGCATTTATAACCTCCTGTATTGAATTAAACGGCACTTCGGTAAACAGTTTTTCCAGTTCGTCCTCAATTCCTAATGCTATCGCCAGCTTTGTGAGGGAGGCAAGAGAGATATCTCCTGTCTGCTCAAAGCGCTTTAAAGAGCCAAGGCTGACTCCTGACCTTGTCGCTAGTTCCTTCTGCGATATTTTTCTTCTCTTTCTTATTCCCGCAAGTCTTTCGGAAAGCTCTTTGTCTATTTCAGATGCAGTTTTCAAAAATATGTTTATCATATTATCTCCTCGTTTATTAACACTCTCTGTCATGCTAATATTTTATCCCAAATCCGGTAAAAATACAACAAATAGCTAATATTTTATCTTTACTTGTTCTTCAAATCAAAAAGACAACACATGCATTTCTACATGGCTGTCTTTCTGATAGTTCATAATATATTTTCTGTACTTTTTAGCCACAAGTTGCTTCTAATCAAAGCCCACTGTCTCAAAATCTCCTATTCTCTTAGAGCATCCAATTATCAACTCATCAATAAAATAATAATATAAATCATATTTCCGGCAGAGTTCATTATCTTCAAGTCTGAACACAAAGATATCCGATGAATCAAGAATCTCCAATGCTTCCTGCATAGCCTTAGAATAATCCATTTCTCTTGCAAGGCAAAAATTACTTATAGTCTTGGAATTATTAAATGCAAATCGTGCTATATCATAAGCTTTGCCATGATCCATCTCATAGAACCCACTTGTAAAAACAATATCATCTATTTCTGAATCCTTAGCAATCGTATCCCAAAAAGCTTCAGTTTCACTTTCCATTTGTCTACAGAGTTTTTTTTCTAATTTCTTCCAAATAAGCCTTCTCTTTCTTAGAAAGCACCGCATTTTCAAGCAAATCTGGTCTTGCATTGTAGGTGCGAAGTATCGACTGCTGTCTCCTCCACTCATCAACCTTGCCATGATGCCCCGACAAAAGCACATCCGGCACCTGCTTTCCCATGAACTCCACAGGTCTTGTATACTGTGGATACTCTAAAAGATTATCATGAAAAGTCTCAAATTCCGCAGAGACATCGTTATTTAACACCCCCGGCACATTCCTGGAGATGGAGTCAATCATAACCATCGCAGGAAGCTCGCCGCCTGTCAGCACATAGTCGCCTATGGAGACATTGTCTGTCACAATCATCTCAAGCACACGCTCATCGATGCCTTCATAATGCCCGCAGAGAAATATGAGATTATCTTCCTTTGCAAGCTCTCTGCTCATCTCATGGTCAAAACGTCTGCCCTGCGGTGTCATATATAGCACTCTGACACTGCCCTGCATATCTTTTCTGACATGCTCATAAGCCTTATATACAGGCTCGGGCTGCATGACCATCCCGGCACCTCCGCCATAAGGATAATCGTCCACCTTCATATGCTTGTTCGTGGAAAAATCCCTGATATCCGTTGCACCAATTTTTATTATGTTGTTCTCTACCGCCCTTCCGATGATGCTGGTGTTAAGCCCATTAAGCACCATCTCCGGAAAAAGCGTAAGCACATGAAAATTAATCATAAGTCAAGCAATCCATCCATGACATGAACTGTCATGGCATTTTCCTCCAAATTGACATTTAACACGCATTGAGCAATAGCAGGAAGCAGCACTTCTTTTCCTTCCTTTGTCTTAACAACATAGACATCATTAGCACCTGTCTGAATGACATCTGTAAGCTCGCCTAGTTTCTCTCCTTCATCCGTGATGACATCAAGACCTATCATGTCACAGACAAAATATTCATCCTCATCTAATTCAACGGCATTTTCTCTTGTAACCCAGAGAGAACAGCCTCTGTATTTTTCAACATCATTAATATTATTAATACCCTTAAATTTAAGGATAACCATATTCTTAAAATATTTCACACCTGCTACCGTGAGATTAAGCTTCTCTCTACCGGTATCTAAAATAACGTCCTTAAGATAATCAAATCTGGTGACATCATCTGTTGTAGGAAACACCTTAACCTCACCGGCAATTCCATGTGTTGACGATATGACACCAACCTGCAATAAATCCTGCATTGTAACCTCCCATATATTCAAACACTAACACTATAATAACGGATTTTCTCCATGCATACGCACTTTCGAAAATTTTAACAGCTCTTCGCAGTTCATAAGGTCAGCCAAACAGAACTATTGGCTGCTCATATCTATAAATTCATCAAATTGAAAGCCTCTTTGTCTGCAGGCGGCCACGCAGTTTTTCAACTTGACGAACTTATTATATAAAAAGAATATGCCGGGCATAACCCGGCACAAAAAAGGCATTATTACATTATATCAACGATAACCTTCTTATCTTCCTTTGTCGCCGCTGCTTTAACAACTGCGCGGATTGACTTAGCAATTCGGCCCTGTTTGCCGATAACCTTGCCAGTGTCAGATGGGGCAACTTTTAACTCGAGGACAATGGCTTTTTCCTTAACGGTCTCAGTCACAACGACCTCGTCAGGATTGTCTACAAGTGCTTTCGCAATTACTTCAACCAATTCCTTCATGTCACACCTCCAACTAATTACTTCTCAATACCAGCGAGCTTGAAAATCTTGCTGACAACCTCTGTTGGCTGAGCACCGCTTGCTAACCACTTCTTTGCTAACTCCTCGTTAACATTGTAAGTGCTAGGATCGTTATTAGGATCGTATGTTCCGATCTCCTCGATGAATCTGCCATCTCTTGGGGATCTTGAATCAGCAACGATGATTCTATAGAAAGGAGCCTTCTTCTGTCCCATTCTTCTTAATCTGATCTTAACTGCCATTTGTATTTCACCTCCTTGGAAATTTTCTAAAATATGTTAAAAAGGAAGTCTGAACTTACCTCTTTTACCACCTTTACCGCCGAGCATTCCCGGCATCTGCTTCATCATCTTCTTCATCTGTTCCTGCTGCTTCACAAGACGATTGACTTCAGCTATATCAACTCCCGCACCCTTTGCAATTCGATTCTTGCGTGAGGGATTAAGAAGTGACGGATTACGTCTCTCCTGCGGTGTCATTGAAAGAATGATAGCTTCGACACGACCAAGAGCACTCTCATCAATCGCATCCATATTGACATTCTTCATCTGACTGCCAAAACCCATGCCCGGAAGCATATTTAAGATACTACCAATGCCTCCCATGTTCTTGACCTGCTTCATTGACTCAAGATAATCCTCGAAATCAAACTCTGCTTTGCGCAGCTTCTGCTCCATCTCCTTGGCTTTTTCTTCATCAATCTGATTCTGAGCCTTCTCAATGAGTGTGAGCACATCGCCCATTCCAAGGATTCGTGATGCCATTCTGTCCGGATAAAACTGCTCCAGATCAGAAAGCTTCTCACCCATACCAACATATAATATAGGCTTACCGGTCACTGCTTTAATCGAAAGTGCCGCACCGCCTCTGGTATCGCCATCGAGCTTAGTAATGATTACACCGTCTATACCGACTTCATCATTGAAATGCGAAGCCACATTGACAGCATCCTGTCCTGTCATGGCATCAACAACAAGAATACTCTGATGCACATCGACAACCGACTTAATCTCTCTAAGCTCAGCCATCATCTCTTCATCTACGTGAAGACGTCCGGCTGTATCTAATATTACGACATTATTGCCATTCTTCTCTGCATGAGCGACAGCAGCCTTCGCAATATCTGCCGGCTTAATCTTATCACCCATTGAAAATACAGGCACGCCCTGTTTCTCACCGTTAATCTCCAACTGCTTTATCGCAGCTGGTCTATATACATCACAGGCAACAAGGAGAGGTCTTTTTCCTTTTTCCTTGAGTTTACCTGCTATCTTGGCAGTTGTCGTTGTCTTACCGGCACCCTGAAGACCCATCATCATAATAACTGTGATAGCCTGACCGCCCTTTAAATCAATCTCGGTAGTCTCAGAACCCATAAGTGATATAAGCTCTTCATTCACTATCTTGATAACCATCTGTCCCGGTGTCAGACTGTTGAGTACATCCTGACCAACTGCACGCTCCTGAACTGAGCTTATGAACTGCTTAACAACCTTAAAGCTTACATCGGCTTCAAGCAGTGCCATCTTAATCTCCTTAAGAGCAACCTTCACATCGGCTTCTGAAAGCCTTCCCTTGCCGCGGAGATTCTTAAATATATTCTGTAATTTATCGGATAAACTGTCAAATGCCACTCTGTAACCACCTTATCCGGGCTGATGCCCATCTATCTGTCATCTGTCTGCGCGTCCCCTGCCGACAATCGGCTGTGTTCTACAGCTCATCTATAATCGCATTGGATATGGAATCAATCTTATCTACAAGCTTCTTGGCAACCTCTAAATCGTCAGCCACTAAAACCTGCTTCGAATAATTGCTTATCTCGTTGACCTTCTCCTTAATCTTCATAAATCTCTCGATTAAGTGAAGTGTGCTCTCATAATCATTGAGAAGCTTGTCAACTCTCTTTAGCTGGTCATGAACACCCTGCCTGCTGATATCATGCTCCTTAGCAATCTCGCTTATGGAAAAATTATCAAATACATACTCCTCGTAAATCATCTTCTGATGAGATGTGAGAAGCTCACCGTAAAAATCATAAAGAAGTGTCTGCTCTACTATCTTTTCCATCTTCTCCATATTACTATCCATCTGATACTCTCCTAAGCGTCCTGCCTCAATCCTTTGGTAGGATACTACATATTTTTTTAGATGTCAAGTGTTTTTTCTTGACATTTTTATTTTTTTTATGCACCTTATCCGGTTTCATCAGCCGGCTTCACTGTGCGCATCATTCTTCATGCTTATTTTTCTTATCACAAGAAGAACAGCGGTAAGAAGTGCGAGAGAACAGCCAAGCGTCAGCCACCAGTTCTTTGTAAAGCCTGCGAGCAGATAACCTACAATGCACACTGCTACAACAACAAATGCATACTGCATCTGTGTCTGAACATGATTAATGTGATTAGACTGTGCGCCTGAGCTTGACATAATCGTTGTATCCGATATCGGTGAGAGATGGTCACCGCACACGGCACCCGCAAGCACTGAGGACACTGCTATTATCATCATTTTCTGGTCAGACTCGGCAAACATATTTATCACTATCGGAACAAGAATGGCAAATGTGCCCCAGCTTGTCCCCGATGAAAAAGCAATAAAGATTGCAATACAGAAAATAACAAGCGGTATAAAATGCACAAGTCCAGAGCTTAAGTTTATAGAACTTCTCACAAACTCTCCTATACCAAGTGCATCAGTCATTCCTTTTAACGTCCATGCAAGAACCAGTATAAGAATGGCAGGCATCATAAGCTTTCCGCCCTCAGGAACAGAATTCATAAAATCCTTAAAACCGATAACACGTCTTGGCAGATACAATACAAGCAGAAATCCTATCGTCACAAGCCCTGCAAACACAAGTGATTCTGATGACGAGCAGTTAGCGAAATTCTCGACAAGATTCTGCCCTCCGTTTAAATGTCCTGTCCATATCATCGCACCTATAGCTGTTCCAATCATCACAAGCATCGGCGCAATAAGGTCTATAACTTTTCCCTTTGCATATTTTCCGCCCTCAGTCGGATCCTTAACCTCTTGATTTACAAATGCTTCTCCCCCTGATGTGAACAAATCTCCATGCGCTGCATTCCTTTCATGCTTCTTCATAAGTCCGAAATCGAAGCCTGCTATTGATGTAAACAAAACCACATATAATGTAAGAATTGCATATAAATTAAATGGAATTGTCGATATGAACATCTCAAAACCTGACATTGAACTGCTCTGCGGCACATAAGAATTTACTGCTGCCGCCCACGAAGATATAGGTGCTATAATACATATAGGTGCCGCTGTCGCATCAATTATATATGCCAATTTAGCGCGCGATATCTTATTTTTGTCAGTCACAGGTCTCATGACCGAACCGACTGTAAGACAGTTAAAATAATCATCCACAAAAATAAGAATACCAAGGAGCGATGTTGCAATAAGCGATGACCTCTTAGTCTTAAGTCTTGCCGATGCCCATTCGCCGTATGCTCTTGTTCCACCCGACTCCTGCATAAGCATGACAATCATTCCGAGCAGTATCATGAACATCAATATGGAAAAATCCACACTATCAATCATCGTATTGTAAAATGTATCAAATGCTGCCCATGGATGAAAATCAGTAACAAGAAGCGCTCCCAATGCACATCCTGCAAACAGAGATATATACACCTCTTTTGTGAGCAATGCAAGCACAATGGCTATAATAGGCGGCATCAATGACCACCATGTTCCAATAAACATATCTTTTCTCCTCAACAGTATATTTCCGCCCGAATTGAAGCTAAAACATATTCCGGCATATGCTCTTTTAACTGATTGCCGACCACCAGAAAACTGCCTCTATAGGACGCACTTGTAAAGTATAACATACACTCCATGAAAATGAAAAGCATTTTCAATTACAATAATCAAAAACTTTAATCCTCCTTCCGCTATCTAAAACGATTCTTTACAGAACAGCCCAGCCATGTTAAAATAATAACAATTAATAAAATTAACTGGGAATTGCATGATTTTGTGACAATATAGAATTTCTTGCAATTACCGGAACAATATTTTAAGGAGGATACATATGACTGCAAAGGAATGCATAAAAGGCAGACGTTCAATCAGGGAGTTCAAGCCTGACGAGGTTTCACCAGAGCTTATCCGCGAACTTGTCGAGACTGCGAGCTATTCCCCCAGCTGGAAAAATACACAGATTGTAAGGTATGTCGCCGTCACCGGCGGGATCAAGGCAAAAATCGCCTCTGAGTGCACCGACAGCTGGAAAAAGAATGCAGACATAATAAACAATGCTCCCGTACTCATGGTTCAGTGCTTTGTAAAAGGACGCTCCGGCTTCGAACGCGACGGCTCCTACAGCACCGAGCGCGGCGATGGCTGGCAGATGTACGATGCCGGAATAAGTGCAGCCAACTTCTGCAACGCAGCTTACGAGGCTGGTCTTGGCAGCGTTATTCTCGGTATATTCGACTATAAAAAAGTGTCCGAGATACTCGGTCTTGAGGAAGGCACCGAAGCTGTAGCACTCATTCCTATAGGCTGCCCTGTTGAGGTTCCGGAGGCACCAAGACGCAGGAGCGTAGACGAACTGCTAAGATTTATGTCATAAGATATTTTTTATAAAAGCCTAATCATGCAGGCACGAACGGCTTTTTGACCTTTTACCCTGATATCATCATATTTTGATATTCTAATTTAATAATGAAATAACGAATCTGGTATTAAAAAATTTCAGTAATCTGAACATTTATTTAATACCAGATTTTTTATATAATCACCTCATCAAAAGCTTTCCAGACAAGAAGGAGGATTTAATCATGGGTGTATATGCAGTTACAGGCGGCTCAAGCGGAATAGGTGCTGCTGTTGTTGAATTACTTAAAAAGGACGGCAACGAAGTCATCAACATCGATTTAAAAAACGGAGATATCTGTGCTAATCTCGCAACCAGCGAAGGCAGACAGGCAGCTATCGATGGACTTTATAAGAGATGTCCCGACGGACTTGACGGAATCGTATGTAATGCGGGTGTATCCGGAAGCTGCGGTAATTATGAGCTTGTAATCTCTCTCAATTACTTCGGAACAGTCAAGCTTGCAAGAGGTGTATATGAACTTTTAAAGAAAAAGCATGGCAGTGTTGTTGTCACAGTATCTAACACTATCTCGCAGGGAACCGGCAGAATGGATATCGTTGACCTTCTCAATAACGTCGGCGATGAGAAGCGTATCAGAAGCATTGTCAGCACACTAGACACAACTAACCAGACTGTCGGACAGTCAATGTACATGGCAACCAAATACGCTCTTGCGCGCTGGGTAAGACGAATCTCTGCTTCATGGGCTGCAAACGGTGTCCGTGTAAACGCCGTTGCACCAGGAAACGTCAGAACAGCAATGACAGACAGCTTAAGTGACGCTGCAAAATATGCCGTAAGCGCACTTCCTATCCCTGTCCGCTACGGTTCTGATGCTCTTATGGATCCATCTGAGATCGCTGAATCAATGAAATTCTTACTTTCTGATGCAGCAAGAGGCGTAAATGGAATAATCCTTTTCACGGATGGAGGCACTGATGCACTCTTAAATTCCGAAAAAGTATATTAATATGGAGGGAAAACTATGAGACCGATTGAAAAGTATATAGATGCATTAGTTAAATGTGACAACAAGGCACTCGCAGAAATCTTCGCACCTGAAGGAACCCTGCGCGATTACTGCCCTAACAGCACAGGCCGTCAGGAATATCATGTATACGGACGTGAAGCCATAGACATGTTCTTTAAAAATAAGTTCACATTCAGACAGTATCTTGTATCCAATGTAGAGATTGTCAATGACACTCAGGCTGAGTTTATCGCTTCCATCGGCGGATATTATGTTATGGCTATTGCAACCGTAAGAAGAGTTGACGAAAACGGACTTATTGAGCGTCTTACAGTAAGACCTAAGTAAATATAAATAGTTTTTTATCTTAACTTTACAATTTAATCCAATAAGATTTTCTTGCAGACACGATTTTCTAATGAAAAAACTTTCCATTACTTGATATATTGATTATATATATCAGGTAAATGGAAAGTTTTATTTTTTTAATATTAATACAGGATAAAGCGGACATTCGCAATCCGCTTTCGCTACTTGCTCATGAACGCAGTCGCTTTGCGAACTGTCAGTGGGAGCTTTTAACTCCCACTGACATAAGCATCCCCCTTACCCACCGCTTAGTGCTCTACACACTTGAAGCGGGGGATTGCTTATTCTGCGTTCAAATGAAGCTGCTGATTCTATACAGGCTGATATCACACCTTACAGGAATATATACTTTAATACGAACAGCACTGCCAGCACATACATAAGAGGTGTAATCTTCTTAGCTTTTCCGCAGAACATATTGATTACAACATATGAGATAACTCCGAATGCGATACCGTCTGAAATACTATACATAAGAGGCATGCAAAGCAGACATATGTAAGCCGGGATAGCTTCTGTGAGATTATTAAAGTCAATCTCCGTTACAGCCGAAACCATAAGGAAGCCTACAAATACAAGAGCCGGAGCGATTGCAAAGCCCGGAATGGCAATAAATACAGGGGACAGGAATATTGCTACAAGGAAAAGAAGTCCTGTAACGATTGATGACAGGCCTGTTCTTCCGCCCTCTGCAACACCTGATGAACTCTCAACAAATGTTGTTGTCGTAGATGTACCAAGAATAGCACCTGCGCTTGTCGCAATGGCATCAGCTAAAAGTGCCTGCTTAATTCTTGGAAGCTTTCCATCCTTATCAAGCATATTTGCTTTGTTGGCAACACCGATAAGTGTTCCGAGTGTATCAAAGATATCGACAAAAAGAAATGCGAACATAATTACAACAAAATCAAGAATATTGATATTCTGTCCACTAAGATTGAAGCACTGTCCGAATGTCTTGCCAAGTGCGGTCAAGTCAAAATCAGACCACTGCGGAAGCATGCTTGCTCCCTGATAGAGTCCTGTAAGCTGACAAATTATTCCAAGTACCCATGTCACAACAATTCCGATAAGAATAGAACCCTTAACTCTCTTTACATAAAGTATGCCGATAAGCAAAAGTCCGATAAGTGCAAGAAGCGCACTGATACCGGCAGTTCTAAAATCAGCCGTAAAGTCAACAACTGTGACTAGTGTTGAACCATCAACAATTATTCCTGCATCCTGAAGTCCGATAAAGGCTACAAACAGACCGATACCAACGGAAACACCCTTCTTAAGCTGTGTCGGAATTGCATTAAAAATTGCCTCTCTGACGTTAGTCAATGACAGCAGGATAAAAATAAGTCCCTCCACAAATACTGCAAAAAGTGCTCCCTGCCATGAGTAACCCATAGTACCGCATACTGTGTATGCAAAGTATGCATTAAGCCCCAGACCCGGTGCAAGTGCAAACGGATAGTTTGCAAGAAGTGCCATGGCAACTGTTCCGATAAATGCCGCAAGCGCTGTAGCCATAAGCACAGCCTGCGGATCCATTCCCGATGCCGACAAAATAGCAGGATTAAGTGCTAAAATGTACGCCATAGTCATGAATGTTGTAAGACCTGCAACAACCTCAGTTTTCACTGTAGTGTTGTTTTCCTTGAGTTTGAACATTTTCTCAAACATTCTCTCTTCCTCCTAGTGTTTTAGTAATGATGTTGAGGTCAAAAGGTATTTTGACCTCAATGATATCGAATTGCTCCGCACT
>OGOW01001498.1_pt1 | contig 21338 bp, 24 predicted proteins | sample 1552781 | NCBI WGS metagenome assembly OGOW01 (sample SAMEA2580145, study PRJEB22360) | human gut metagenome | biome: human gut; feature: human-associated habitat; material: faeces | place: Denmark | collected 2008/2010
AAGGAATCCATTACCGCATTGTACAGGACGAGTGTCCGGAGGGATTTACACGGGCTTTGGGAACACCGGACCTGGAAGATGTGTATTTATACTGGCTGAAGAAATAGGGGTATAATGTGCAAAAAAAGTGTAGGTAAAACAGCAAAGATTTTGTAAAAACATTTATTTACAAAAAACGACATAAAGAAAATGTAAAATATAATACGAAAAGAGGGGATTAAATTGAAAAGAAAGTTAGTCATGTTGACCGCAGTCTTATTGTGTACAGGCTGTGCAAAAGCAGAAAATGTTCATTATAATTCTGTAGAGGAAACTGTCACAACGGAGAGTCATGCAGTACCGGAAACAACGTCTGTCATATCGGGGGAAGAGGAAACTTTGAATAAGGATGAATTAAGTTCTTTTGTAAAAGAGGATTGCCTTTACAAAGAAAATAAAGAAGAAAAGTTTTATGATAGTTATACAGATGCGGAGTATGGAATTTTTATAAAAAAGGTGCAGGTATCTGATCATCTGGAAACATTTGGAGAGCCATTTATGGAGTGGCAGAGTAAAATAGAAGAGGCGGTTCGGGTTTGTGAACAGGAGGTATCATATACATATAATGGTTCGCCACTCATGTATCTGTGTGTAGAGGTTGAATTAACAAATTATGCGGATGAAACAAAAAGTCCCTGCCTGTTTAATTTTATGAATTTAAGGAAATGTGTGATTGATGAAAGAGGAAAAAATTATGGATTGCCGGAAACGAAAATAGAAATAGTAATGCCATACACAGAGTTTTGGGTGGATTGTACAAAACAGCAGAATCAAGGAAAACAAGCATATTTTATAGATATGGAACCGGGGGAAACTGTGCCGGTAAGATGTTTATATATTATACCACAGGAAGAATTAAGTGAAGATATTTATATGGAACTGGTGTTTGATACGATGTATGATGCAAAGAAAAAATGTCAGTTGGCAACGGACAAGGTAAAATTGTTGAAACTGCCACAGATAGAGGAAGTATAGGAGGAAAATAACAAATGAAAGAGGGAATTAAATTAGAATTATACAGGGCATTTCACAGCAGGACATATGTTTTTGCACTTGTTATAGCCTGTCTGATAGCGATTGCCCAGGTGATTGCGGAGGCAGTGCCGCTGATCGGGGGATATGCGGGTGAAGCCGATAATATAACCTACCCGCCATCCCTGTATAATACATGTCTGATGCTTAATTTTGCGGGATTTTATGGATATTTGTATTATTATGCATCGATTCTTCTGGGAACGATAGCATATGGCATCTCTTATTATACGGATTTACGAGGGGGATATATCAAAAATCTGTATACAAGAATGAACCGGAACGGATATCTGGCTGGCAAGTACCTTGCCGTGTTTCTGAGCGCGGGAAGCATTTGTGTAATACCCCTTGTTTTAAATCTGTACCTGACAGCATTATTGATTCCGGCATTAATTCCACAGCCGGGAACAAGGCAGTTTGCGATAGTGGCACAGGCAATGTTCAGCGATATATTCTATTCACACCCGATGGTATATATAGGAATTTATCTGCTGATAGACTTTTTTATTGCGGGATTATTTGCGTGTATGGCACTGACGGTTTCAAGACTGCTGTACAACAGGTATGTGTTATATTTTTTCCCATTTATCTTGTTTATATTATTGCAGACCATACTTGGGTATACAAAATGGAATGCAGCCGGTCCATACACTATTATGCAGCCGGTGCAGCCGGATTTGGAAAATTTCGGAGTTGTTGTGATTGAGATAGTGGTGCTGTTTGTGGTAAGTGTTGGCGGTTATGTATTGGGAGGAGGAAGAAAACATGAAGCATTATAAGGGTTTGTTGTGTGGACTGGCAGCAGTCGTGCTGGCACTGGGAGCGGTGCGGATTGTCAGCCTGAATAAAGCACTTCCGGGTCCGGAGGATAAGCCGGTTACTGTTGGTGAAAAATTCATTTACAAGGGACTGGAGGGAACTGTGGGGGATGTGGAGATATATAATAAGGAAGAAATGCAGGCAGCATATCCGGATATCGAACTGGAGATGGACGGTCTGGATGACAGTCATATCAGTGATTCGACCTATATTGTGGCAAATGTGAAAATGACAAATAACACACAGGACACTGTTTATATGGGAAAAACAGGCGTGGCACAATGGATACTGGAAGCCGGATTAAATTCCAATGGTGTGGATGCGTATATATTTTCCAGTCTTAATCCGGATTACAGCAGGACATTTCAGGCGGGGGATTCAGAAGAGATAAAACTTGTATACACAATATGGAGCGATTATATGACAAAAGAAGAACTGGAAAAAAGTCCGCTAAAAGTGGTATACTCATATTATCCGGGTAAAAATTATATTTATTATGAAGGGAAGAATTAGGCTATGAAAATAGAAGTAATGGATTATACAAAAATTATCAGAGGAGTTACGATTCTTGACCATGTGAATCTGGTGTTTGAATCAGGAAAATGTTATGGACTGAAGGGAAAAAACGGTTCAGGAAAGACTATGCTGATGCGTGCAGTCAGTGGGCTGATATCGCCAACAGAGGGAAAAGTAGTGATAGACGGGGAAACACTGGGAAAAGAGATTTCATTTCCGAGAAGCATAGGAGTCCTGATAGAAAATCCGGCATTTATAGCGAATTATACAGGATATAAGAATCTGGAACTGCTGGCATCCATCCAGCACAAAATAGGAAAAGAAGAAATCCGCAAAGCTATGCTTGATGTGGGACTTAATCCGGATGATAAAAGAAAATACCGTAAATATTCACTGGGTATGAAGCAGAAACTGGGAATCGCATCTGCATTTATGGAAAATCCGGATATTATTATACTGGATGAGCCAATTAATGCGATTGATGAAGCCGGTGTGAAAAATGTAAAACAAATGCTGAATGAGGCGAAAGAAAGAGGAGCAGTTATTATTACTGCGTGTCACGATGCAGAGGAACTGCAGGAACTTTCGGATGAAATCATTCAGATATCGGAAGGAAGGATAATAAAGGATGATAAAACGGGCGATTAAGGAATTATGTACGGAAAGAAGGCTGGTACTGGGTGGTGTGTGTGCCTGTTTTGCCTGTATATATGCACTTTCTGTATTGGGAACGGGTGCCGGTTTATGTACTCCCTGTATTATGGATGCATTTGCACTTGCTTCAAGACGTATGACAGGCACTGTTGGAATTATTACAATGCTTATTATATTTGCAGCAGGAAAAGATAATTACCGGGCAGATCGGGTGGTGCGGCAGAAAAGCTTTCCGCGGATATGGAATTACATAGTAATAAAAACGGGAATTGCCGCTTTGTTTTTTACAATCTGTGTATTTGTGGAAACACTGGCGGTAGGGAGAATATTGTCGGATAAGCTGTTTGTGTGGAATCAGAAAGACAGTTATATGTATTTCCTGGCAAATAAAACAGTGGACAGTATAGATTATGGGATGATTTTTCTGACGTATGCGGCAGAATGTTTTTTTACCATCTTTATAGCGGCATTGCTGGCACAGCTGATTCAATGGTATACAGGAAGCGGATTGGCAGGAGTTATCATTGTGGCGGCACTTTGTCTGCAGACAGATGTTGCAATGCTGTTTGCCGCTGACAAAAGAAATGTATTCTATGGAAATATATATGATGGAATTGATGTAAGGTATCAGTTTTTTCTGCCGGCGGCGGCAGCGGTACTGATAGCGGTGATTGGTCTGATGAAAGGAAAAAGAGATTTCCTTATGAAAGAAAAGCAGGTGGAGTGATGGGAAAATTAATACATTGTCTGCGGTATGATCTGCGGGAGGGAACAGTAAAAATGTGGCCGTTGTATGTATTGGAGGCGGTTTTTGTTGCGATTATTGCAGTAAATGAACTCATACCAATGAAAATGCAGGGCTTTCTGCCGAATGTATCGGAGTTATCGGTAAAAGTATTTGAAGGTTTTGAAAAATATGAATATGTAGAGGGTGGAAAAGTATTTCAAATCCCCATGAAATATCTGCTGTTTACATTGCTGGCAGGGATATTTACGGTCTATTATCCGAGAAGAGAATGGCGGCTGCGGGGAAATATGTATTTGTCCAGATATCGTTCCAAAAATCTCTGGTGGCTGTCAAAATGTCTTTGGTGTGCTATTCAGAGTTTTTGTGCTTATCTGGTGGCATATGCTGCCATCTTTGCGGTGGCTGCGTGTATGGGAACGGGTGGATTCGCAATCAGGGAAGAATTTCTGCCATTCTTAAAAGCACCTCTGCTTATTTCTGATGATGTTCTTATTATGTGTTATATCTGGATTCTCGGATATGTTACACTTCTTGCGTTGAGCCAGTTTCTTGTGCTGTGTCAGATGTGTCTGTCTCCTGTGGCAGGATATGTTGTATATATCGCAGTAATTACAGCTTCGGCATATTATGTTAAATGGTTTATGATGGGAAATAATTTTATGCTGCTTCGTACCGCTGTGTTCCGTCAGGATGGAATAGAACTGGTGTTTGGCGTCGTATTTTGCGGAATCCTGTGGGGAATCGAAGTGTTAGCCGGGAATATTATTATTCGGAAAAAAGATGTGCTGGGGTAAGACGTTCAGGGGTTTGTCTTGTTTTTGTCATCTGCATATGGTACAATTTTTTTAGAAATCAGCTGAAAAATATGTGATATTAAAAAGGAGTGCAGGGATGAGAAAAATTACGATGCAGAGCTGCTTTCACTTGGCATTGAAAAAGAGAGAATCCGGCATTATGGATTCGCATTTGAAGGAAAAAAAGTGTTGATTGGAAAGGTATGAAAAAATAATGAGAATAGCAGTTGTAGAAGATAATAAAGACTGGGCAGACAGGATACAGGAATTAATATGGCAGCGATGGAATATAGAAAGTGAATATTATGCAGATGCAGAAGAATTTCTAAATGAAAAAATACAATATCAGGTGGTATTTATGGATATTAAGCTGCCACATATGGATGGACTGCAGGCGACAGAATTTTATAAGAAATATTATAAAGACAGCTGTATATTTCTGGTAACGGGATATATAGAATACAGTATTGACGGATGCTGGTCAGGGGCAAATGGATTTGTAGATAAGGCAAATCTGGAAGCCTATATGGATAAAGCATTCCGGTACGTTGAAAAATACAGAGAGCAGGAAGAACGAAAGAACCGGAGCCTGGAATTTGAAATTATCGGTCAGGGAAAGCGGTTGTTAAAGATTGATGATATTTTGTGTTTTTATGCAGAAAACAGGACTATCATTATAAAAACTGCAACTATGCAATATAGAACAGAAGAAACATTAAAAAAATTAGGAGAAAGATTAAAGAAAGAGGGATTTTCATTTGCACATAAATCCTATCTGCTTAATATATGCCATATAAAAAAGATTGTCCGGGAAACAGGGCGTAAGCGGGATAAAATAATTATTCTGTCAGATGGAACGAGTATACCATTAAGCAGAAACAGAATAGAAGAAATAGAAGACCTGTTCTGGAAATGGAAAAATGAACTGACAAAAGGATAAGGGGTAGAATTATGTTTGTACTTGCAATAAAAAATATACTGGAACTGTTAAAATTTTATATGATAGGAGTGTGGCTGTTTCAGGTCACAGGACAAAAGAATAAAAAAATGTACATAGCAGTAGTAATTATATTTTTCTTCCGGATGCTGTATCTGGGATTCCGGGATGATAATATGGCAGCCTATCTGGTATTTATGATATGTGAAATGCAGATAATATACGTTATGAAGTTCTGGAAAAACATTCTGATGACTGTCTGGCTCGCATTTATTGTCGGTTCTCTGGACGAAATATCGGAAATTCTGATGAATATTCTGTTTCAGGGTAATCTGGAGGGATACAGAGAAATATTGCTGCATATGATGACAGTTGCAATAATAATTATTATGACATTTATAAATAGAAAAACAAGACTTCAGAAACAGATTCGGTTCAAAGGACTTGAGCTTGGACTGGTAGGAGGTTTTACGGTTGTATATAGTGTAATATGTGCATATATATTACACTGGGGTGGAACTAATGTGCGGACAGGAATATATATTATTCTCGTATTTCTGTTTATGTACATACAGATAGGAATGGTTATCCGGCTGGTTGAAATGCGGGAGTATTATCATCAAAAAGCAGATCGGAATCAGGATTATCTTAATACACAAAAACGGTATTATAAACAACAGGATAGGAAAAATCATGATGTAAGAGAGTTCCGCCATGATGTAAAAGAACATCTGTTTGCAATGGAACAATTAGCAAGCCAGAGAAAATGGGAGGATCTGCAGAAATATTTCAATAGAATTGAAAATAAGCTGCATATTAATAATAAAACATATATTGTGAGCAATCGGATAGCAGAAGCAATTATTGAAAAATACATTGATATTGCAAAGGCAAAAGGAATAGATTTTCAGGTAGAGGGGTGTTTTCCGGAAATTGATGAAATAGAGCCATATGATATCTGTACGATATTTGACAATCTGATAAAAAACGCAATAGAAGCAGCAGAAAAAACAGTGGGAAAACATATGGAACTGAGCATACACTGTACGGATATGGAGATTTTTATTCTGATGAAGAATGATTGCCTGCAGACAGAAGGTCAGGGGAACAGACTGTGGAATACAACAAAGGCAGATAAAGTTAATCATGGATTTGGATTGAAAAATATCAGGGAGAGTGTTGATAAGTATCAGGGAACTGTAAGAATGAAATTACAGGATGGAAAAATGGAAACCAGAATTGTATTATATCGTGATTAAATAGTCGAAAGACATGATATTGGGGGGGCGAAAGATGCCTTACGGATTGTTCCGTACTTCGTACTCCCACAATCCTGCCCCATATTCGCATATCGTGAAGCTGACGCTCCACTTTTATGCTCATATCGGGGCGGGTCATAAAGTCATAAAATCACTTCTGTGCAAGCACATCGTGATTTCAGACTTTTGACCCTGGCATCATATTAAAAAAAATTGACACGTCAGCGGGAAAAGCGACATGTCATCATATTTGTGGTTGTAAATGGGTTGGAAGTATGATAACTTTAGATATCCGGAAATAAAAGATATGCATAGGAAGGGAGAAAATAATTCATGAAAAAGAAACAGGCACAGGCTGCATTGTTTGCAATTATGCTGATAGTGGTTTGCATATTTTTTGGAAAAGAAGGATATACGGAACTGAAAAATCAGAGAGAAAAGAATGAGAACAAACAGCCAAAGGAAACACAGGAAATAATGTCATCAGACCAACAGGTACAGAATGGTGAGAATCAGAATGTGGAACAGACGGCAGAAGATGAAACCATGGATGAATCTCAGTATCCACATAAAATAGGAGAAACGGCAAGTACATTTGGTATGGAATATACCGTAACGGATTACAGGATATGGGATAAATTGCCGGAAGAGGCACAGGTAGAAGAGGATTTGTGTGATTTTCCGGGTTATAGAGGTGGTCAGATTGAAGATGGGTATTCTGTGGTTGAGGTGTCTGTACATATACATGCAGTTGAACCAGAGTTAGAAGAAGTTTATCTTAATGCCATTTTATTGATGGAAGATGGAGATGAAGCAGGACGTAACAGGGAAGTTTTTGCATCCGATAAGAAGGATGGATTATATACAAAAAGTTACTATGTGATTTATCCAGAGCCGGGAGATGAATATGATTATAAATTATATTATATTATAAAAAATGATGACTGGGATGTGGATAAACTATATGTTTTTGTGCATAATCAGGGAACACAGAAATATACAGACAAGGCAAGAAAGATATATTTAAGGTATTAGAAAAACAGGAGATTACTTATATGAGAAATAGTAATATTTTCAAAATAGAATTGAAAAGAGCTTTTAAAAGCAGAAAGTTACTAATCGCACTTCTGGCAGGAATGATTATTGCTGTGTGGCATTATGTGCAGTATGTACTTCCGCTGATAAAAGCAGAAGAATTTGAAGAAGAAATATATTATCCGGTTACAGTATTTGAATCGTGGATGGGAGGAAACAGCTATACATTGCAGCAGTATCTGCTGTTTATTATATTTCCGATTCTGGCAGTGCTGCCGTTTGGAACATCTTATTATGAGGATAAAAAAAGCGGTGAATATAAAAATATTGTTACCCGTGTTGAAAAGAAAGAATATATTAAGGCAAAATATAAGGCAGTATTTTTATCAGCCGGTGTAGTAACATTGTTTCCACTGGTATTAAGCCTGCTGCTGACTTCAGCGACACTTCCGTCATTGCTTCCACAGGCTGCAACGTATTCTTTTCAGATACATAACACGAATTTTGGACATCAGCTGTTTTTTACACATCCGTATTTGTATATTATATTGTATTTGGTATTTGATTTTATATTTGCAGGAGCATTTGCGGGAATTGCACTTGCGGCGTCTACTTTTGCCGGAAATATCTGTATTGTTCTGGCAGCGCCGTTTGTCACAGGAATGTTTCTTATGGTAATGATGAATATGTTAAATATCGGAAAGTATGCACCTGTATATTTCCTGAATCCGGGATATGGAATGGAAAATCCATTGATTCCGCTTGCACAGCTGGCAATTCTTCTCATCTATGTGGGAATTACTTTTATAATAGGAGAGAAAAACAGTGAAGACATATAAGGTATATTTTTATTCTGTTATAGCGGTTTTACTGGCAGTTTATCTGTATCTGGTAAGAGTTTCACTGCTTATGGCCTCGCATGGAAGTATATCGGCGGCAGATTTTTATTATATGGCACAGCAGGCTTATATCTGGGTGTACATACTTATTCCGTTTCATACAATATTTTTTATATTATATACGAATCAGAAATTATCGGTGTTAAGGATTGTCCGGTATCATTCAAAAAAGAAAATATTCTGGAAGCTGTTATTAGAAGCTGATGGATGGATTATGATCTGGGCATTGTTTATGACAATATTTGTTTATGGCATAGGTTATTATTTTCTGCGCACACCGATAAACTGGAATAATCCGGCAAGTATGTTTGTGTTTGAAATGGGACAGAGTACGGAGGTTTCGATACTGGAGGTTGCAGTCAGGTTTTATGCGGCCTATGTGGTAAAAGCGATTCTTGTTGTCAATACAATGTGGCTGCTGTACTGGTTTAAGAAAAATATAGTTTTAGCGATAGTCATTCCGTTAGTAATTGGAATGTTGGAAATTTTTTATAAAAATATTGTTATTTTTTACAATTTCTGGAAGGCAGATTATGAATGGCTGTCTGGACAGACAGGTTTTATAAAATATATTATCTGTTTTGTTGTTTATCAGATTATCTATTTTATTGTTGTACAGGTTTTTGCAGAACGAAAGGATTTTTTAAATGAGCAGTAAACTGATATCCTGTATCAGACATGATTTGCAGGAGGGAATTAAGAAAAACTGTAAAATATATCTGGCATTTATGATATATCTTTTGGTTGAAAATATGAATTATACAAGACAGCTCGCGGTATTGCGGAGAAACACTCCGGAATTGGAACTGCCGGGGGTTATGGATTATATTATACATTATTTTCAGGGAAGTCTTCCATATAGTATGATGAAACATACGGAAGCCTTTAAAATTCCGGTGGAATGGTTCTGCATTATGATATTTTTCAGTCTGATGATATTCCGTTATCCGAAGGAAGATTATAAGAATTGCGGGTATCAGTATATTACACGAAGTGGAAATAAAATATTCTGGTGGCTGTCAAAATGCATCTGGTGTGTCTGCTGTGTCCTGTTGGGAATTGCCGGAATGTGGGCAGTTTCCGGTGTAACGGCATTATGCTTTGGAGAAATGCGGCTGACTCCGGGTAGTATTTTAAATCGGAAAGCAAATGACATTATATTTGCAGACAGCATAGGATGGAAAAAGATAACGGCATATTGCATTATGGCAATTATTGTGCTACTGTTTTTTGCATTATTACAGCTTGTGGTTACATTTCTGATAAATGATATTGGAGCATTGATAGTGAATATCAGTATCATTGCAGCATCTGCATATTATCTTAGTCCGTTGCTGCCGGGAAATTACCTGATGCTGAAAAGATGTACCTGTATCTATGGAAATGGCGGAGTAAGCATGGGACAGGGGATTATGATATATTCAGCCGGCTGTCTGGTACTGGCAGTAATAGGATATATATGTTTTAGACAAAAAGATATTTTTTAGGAGAAAATAATTATGGTTATTAATATTGTAAATTATACAAAGAAAATTGGACAGGCGGTAGTTCTGGATAATATAAATGTGACAATGGAAGAGGGAAAGGTGTATGGGCTGAAAGGCAGAAATGGTGCAGGAAAGACAATGCTTATGAGAGCTGTAAGCGGATTAATCCGGCCGACAGAGGGATATGTGGAGGTTGATGGCAGAAAGGTAGGCAAGGATATTTCATTTCCTGAAAATATGGGTATTCTGCTGGAACATCCCGGATTTATCGGAGAATATACCGGTTATGACAATCTGAAGGTGCTGGCGGATATCAGGGGCGTTGTGGGAGAAAAAGAAATAAGGGAAATGATGGAACGGCTGGGACTTGATTCATATGAAAAGAAGAAATACAAAAAATACTCACTGGGAATGAAACAAAAACTGGGAATTGCAGCAGCATTTATGGAGAATCCGCAGTTAATTATACTGGATGAGCCGGTAAATGAACTGGATGAGGAAAGCATTAAGAAATTTGAGAATCTGATGGATGAGGCACGAAATCAGAAGAAGATTATTATAATATCCTGTCATGACAGTGAAGAATTATATCGTTTTTCGGACGAAATTCTGTATATAGATAATGGAAAAGTGACAAAGCAGGAAATGATTTCGTATAAACGAGGGAAAAATGACGAAACAGACAGTGATGGAGGGGAAGAATGAAAAACAAATTTAGAGGAAAATATGTTATTATAGCCGGGGTAATTCTGCTGGCAGTCTGCTGGGGAATTGCATTTATCCATGTAAACAGTAAGTATAAAATGGAAAAAGATATTGTCTGCAAACAGGGTGAAACATACAATATTTTTGGCTGTGATTTTAAAATAGCAGGAGCTGAATGGATGGATGAGGAAGGCATGAAAAGCTATCATGTCATGCCATTGGAAAATCTCGGTGAGGGCAGGATGCTGGTGGTTACAATGGAGCTTGATAATAATACGGAACAGACCACAGAAGTGCCATTGTACCAGGCCATGATGGAATATGAATATTATACAAATGCAGTCAGCCTTGAAGCATTTATGGAATTAAATGAAAGGGGTTCATTGCATCCAAATCTGAAAGCCGGTGAACATATGGAATTAAAACTGCCATTTGTTGTTTATGAAAAGCAGTTTTCGCAAAAAAAGTGGAAAAATATAGAGGAAGATAGCGGAAACATTATTATGGCATTGTATCCGCAGAAAATAATGATGGAGTATTAGGGATAGTCATGATATAAAAATATGATTTATAAAATTATTTTCTTGACAAGATTATACAAAATATGCTATCTTTAAAGAGGAAATGAATTTGATGAGGGCAAACATGTGGAAACATATGGACGCAAAGTTGGGAGTCTAAGGGGATAAAGATAATAAGACATTATATAACGTATTTAGAGATATTTCTAAGATAGTCCGACCGCAATGAAAGGAAGTAATAACCTGTTTCATGTGGTCGGGCTATTTTTGTATTTATATATGCCGGACAGTAATGGGAAATTACTTTACATCAAGTTTGATTTTACAAAATAACAAGGTAAGGAGAACAAGGATGAGAAAAAGTTGGAAAAGGATAGTGGCAGCAGGGTTGGCAGCTGTTACAATGTGTACGTCCGTAAATCTACAGGCATTTGCAGAAGATGGTACTATTTTATCTGCTGAAGCGAAATGGGATGGAATTTGAATATTGCGTTTGTTGTAGATCTTTCAGGAAGTATGAGAGGAGAAAAATTATCGACAACTAAAAATGTTATAAATTCCTTTATTGATGCTTTGGGTTATAAGGATAAAGCCGCATTAGTTTCTTTTATGGAAACAGCATACGTTAGGTGAAATTTGACAGAAGATAAGGAAAAGTTAAAAAAAGCAGTAGACAATATGGCAACATGGGGACGTACAGCGATTTATACCGGAATTCAGAGTGCGATACATGTATTTGAAAAGGAAAACCCAAGTGGTTATAAGATGATGATTGTTTTTACGGATGGATATGATGAACCGAAAGTAAATTATGGGTATTATGATTCACTGGCAGAACGTGCAAAAAGGGATGGCATAGTTATTAATACTATTGGAATTAAAACGATAGACGAGGAATTGCTGACAAGGGTTGCAGAGAAAACGGGAGGAAACTATTATTATGTCAGTCAGATATCAGAACTTCAGGATAAAGTCGATGAAATAAAGGGAGATACGCTTGATTTAAAGAAAGATAGTAATAATGATGGAATCTCAGATTATTATACACAGATGATAGAGGAAGGAAAGCTGGTATTAAGCAATTCTTCTAATGAGTTAAAAGGCATTAATCTGAATTATGACAGTGAGGGCAATCTGACAAATGACTGTGATGGAGATGGATTGTTAAATGGACAGGAAATACAGATAGTAGAGAGAAACGGAAAAGTGTACCTGCAGATGAATTCACACCCATTAAGAATGCATAGCGATCTTGATGGTATAAGTGATGCAGATGAGGTTAAAAATGGAACAGATCCTCTGAGCTGTGAAAAACCGAAGAATAATGTGGATTATCTGTGCAAAGATGGTGCATATTTCTTTGAAACAACAGCAGATGACCTCAAAAATGATGAATTTAGCAAAGGATTATTGGGATATGCTGCGGTAATAAATGGTGTATTTAATAAAGAAGAATTATATCGTGATTTGATGATAGATTATTATAGTACATATGTAACGCAGGATGTTGTAGATGAAAAAGTTTTTGAAAAGGAGAGAGAACTGCTGTATGATGCTTATATTAGTTTGGCAGAAAAAGCAAATAAATATGTAAAGCAGCCATATGATGCTATATATAGCATGAATAAAGCAATAAGCTATATGAGTGGAATAAGAACAGTAAAAGAATTAGAGGAGGATTTTATACGCAGAACCAGCTGGATAATAGAGGAAATAGATAAAGCCAATGAAGAGGTGGCAGAATTTAATTTTGAGATGAAAGGCATACCATATGTAAAGAAGTATATGGACAGTGATATTGTAAAAAAAGCGGTGGGAGCTTCACAGAAAGTCTTAGATGACTGTTCGGGGGGAATTTCATTTTTAGTATATGGACAGGATATTATGGATACTGTGTATAACTTATCGAAGATTGAAGCAAATAAGAGTGTATTTAATGAAAATGTGGATGTGCTGGAATACATCAGTAAGTCTGCGAGTGATAAAAATATTCGTGCGGCTGCAAAAAATGTACAGGATATATTGGCAGAAAGATATTTAGAGGCATATTGTGGAGAAATTGGAAAAGATATAGTAAACTCAGCTGTTGATTGGATAATATATTATGGGGTGTCCAAAATCAGTTATGTGGCTGTGGTAGTGGCAGCCCGTGATGTGATGAGCATTTCGATTGGAAGTAAAGATGATGTGGAACAGATGTATAAGGTTCTGTGCTACAGTGAAATGTGTGATGCCTATATAAATGCGTTATTTAAAGTAATTGATGAAGAAGAGAACGGAAAATATTATGTATGTGAAAAACGGGAAAACCTGATAGATGTTATGCGGTATATGGAAAATCTGGCACAGCTAAGAATACTTGGTGAGAAGGAATATTATGCATATATCGAAAAAACAGGATTGATAGGTGGAATAGTAAATGCTTTTAATAATATTGGACAATTAAAAATAGATATCAACAATTCAATTTGGGATATAAAAAAATGTGCAAATCGGTTAGGATTAAAGCTGTCTGACAAGCTCAGTTATGAAGTAGAATAGCACATATATTCAGGTAGCTGCGAAATTCCCAATATTTATTTAATAGAGGTCAATATTGGGGCGTAGATACCTGCCGGCATATTTGCAGAAAGGATATATATATGGAGTTAATAGTTGCAAGTTTAATAATAGTGTTTATTTGTTGTGGTTGTATAATATATTATAAACTGGAATTTTTTGAATGGACAGCGATATGTCTGGATTATAGGGTAGGTCGCTCAATGACATATTATCCGGAATATGTATATGAACTGGTTGAAAATGGAGAGACAGTGACATATAAAAACCGTGGATTTGCAGTTGGATTTCCGAGAAAAGGAAGAAAACATCGCGTGTTGATAAAGAAAAAAGATCATAACAAAATAGTGGGTTATAGTGAGTATATCACATATAAAGTGCTGGGAACATTAATGCTGTTTCTGTTTGTATTAGAAATAATATACGAGATGAGATAACGGATAAAAAACTCGGAAGTCAGGAGGAGAAAATATGTCGAGATTATTACTAAAAATTATTTTATTGGTTTTCGGGATAGGAGCAGTATTTTATGGTATACGGGGAATATGTATCTGCTTCACAGGAGGAACAATAGTATTGCCTGAATCTTCAGGTGATAAAACGGGGGGATTCTTTGGCGTGCTTTGGTGTTTCTATTATATCGGAATTGGGATGTGGGCATTAATCGGGATAAGAGGGAAGAAAAAGAATAAAAATGAAACGGAGAAAAATAAAGCGGAAGAAAAAGAAGAAGAGAAAAAGAAGAAAGAATCCTGGATGGACTCTCCGTACTGCAGATGGTGGAAGGATGATTTGGGATATCACAATGAGCATCATCCATTTACCGGATATGTGCAGGGATCGTGGGATGGAATCTGTCCGGAATGTGGAAAGAAAATAGAATATCTTAAAGTAAAATAAAAGAAAAAAATTCCTATTGACAGAAGCATAAATTAGAAGTAGTATATAAGAAGATAAAGTTCATAAACATATTCTTTCTTATTCAGAGCGGTGGAGATACAAGGATCTGTGAAGCCCGGCAACCCCGACAGGAAGGTGCCAACCTGAGCGAGATATACTGCAGCAGCAGTTCGAACAATAAGAGGATTTTGATTACCTTGAAGTCAGGTCTGCATGTCATGTGGGCTTTTTCTTTTGTTTCACAGGCAGAATGAGTCTGCCATTAACACCACATTTTATGTAAAGGAGATACAATGGAAAAGAGATTATTTACATCAGAATCAGTAACAGAAGGACATCCGGATAAAGTCTGCGATGCGATTTCCGATGCCGTTTTAGATGCAATTATGGAGCAGGATCCGAATGGCCGTGTAGCATGCGAAACATGTACAAATACAGGATTTGTTCTTGTAATGGGTGAGATTACAACATCAGCAAATATAGATATTCCTGCGATTGTCAGAAAGACCGTAGAAGAGATTGGATACACAGATGCAGCATATGGATTTGATGCGAATACATGTGCCGTTATGGTATCACTTGATAAGCAGTCAGCAGATATTGCACTTGGTGTCGATAAAGCACTGGAAGCAAAGGAAAATCAGATGACAGATTCTGAAATCGACGCAATCGGTGCCGGTGATCAGGGTATGATGTTCGGTTATGCCACAAACGAAACCGAGGAATATATGCCATATCCAATCGCACTGGCTCACAAGCTTGCAAGAAAACTGACAGAAGTAAGAAAGAACGGTACACTTTCTTATCTTCGTCCGGATGGAAAGACACAGGTTACTGTAGAATACGATGAGAATGGAAAGCCAATCCATCTGAACGCAGTAGTATTATCTACACAGCACGATCCGGATGTGACACAGGAACAGATTCATGAGGACATTAAGAAATATGTATTTGATGAAGTTCTTCCGAAGGAACTTGTAAATGAAAAGACACAGTTCTTTATCAATCCGACCGGACGTTTCGTAGTAGGAGGACCACACGGAGACAGCGGATTAACAGGACGTAAGATTATCGTAGACACTTACGGCGGATATGCTCGTCACGGCGGTGGTGCTTTCTCAGGAAAAGACTGCACGAAAGTAGACCGTTCCGCAGCTTATGCAGCAAGATATGTTGCAAAGAATATTGTGGCAGCAGGACTTGCAGATAAGTGCGAAATCCAGCTTTCCTATGCTATCGGTGTAGCACATCCTACTTCTGTTATGGTAGATACATTTGGAACAGGAAAACTTTCAGATGAAAAAATCGTAGAGATTATCAGAGAGAACTTCGATTTAAGACCGGCAGGAATTATTAAAATGCTGGATCTGAGAAGACCGATTTACCGTCAGACAGCTGCATACGGACATTTCGGCCGTGTGGATCTGAATCTGCCGTGGGAACAGCTCGATAAAGTAGATTTATTAAAGAAATATCTGTAATCAGAATTCTGTAATCCGAAAATTACAAAATGCATGAATGAACATGAAAATAACAGCCTGCCGGCAAAAACGGCAGGCTGTTGCAGTATTCCGTTGTATTTTTAATTATTTTTTCAATTCATCATCGGACTGGATGACGGTCAGTGCATCGATGGAGATTTTCATAAGTTCTTTTACTTCATCGGTACTGAGGGCAAGCCGTTCGCAGAGTTCTTCCAGTGTGGCTTCACGTCCGAGTTCTTTGGCAAGCTCGGTGCTGGCATCGTTTAACGCATTGACCTGATCTGCGAGATGGTTTGACACACGGTTGCTGCCGATTTCGATATTCAGGGCTTCCTGAAGGGAATCGTATACCTCTTTGTCCAGAAATGCCTCGAAGTCGGACAGGACTGTGCTGGTCTGTGTTTCCGGATAGGAAAGGATGGCTTCGTATAATGCGAGATTTCCCTCTGCGACCAGATCACTGTGTGACAGACCGAGATCATCGAAGCGGTCGGCGATCCGGATGACGAGCGGAAGATAATGCTCGGTGATTGCACTGACGGAAGAAAGGTCTCCGGAGACCAGATCTTTCAGAAAACCGCTAATCTGTGAATCTTCATGCTTTGTCAGGGCTGCAAGCTCGTCCAGATACATTTCATGGAAGAATAAGGCTTCATTTGATTCCGGGGTTTTCTGCTTCTGACTGCCGGCTGCCGGATCCGCCGGATCTGCATCATCCGGAATATCAGCGGTGTTGGCGGAAGCATCCTGATTTGTCTGCTGTGGTGCATCAAATCCTTCCACATTGATTTTTGCATCTGTCAGATAGCCGTAGATCAGTGTATACATACTCTCATCCGTAACCAGATCCTGGAAATAGTGCTGTACGTCCTCTTTGGTTACACGGTTTCCGGAAACTGTGGCGTATTCGATCAGTTCTGCCAGCGTTTCGTGAAAAGCTTTCTTTTTCTCGTTATTATCCATTGTATTATACCTCACTTAATTCTAGTCTTCTGTTAGTATAATGGTTCGGAAAGAAAAATACAAGATTTATAAAAATTTCTTTGTACAATGCGGGAAATAGTGCTATAATGGATAGGCAAATATAGTAAGGGAAAGAGTTCACGATGAATAACTATACCAGTAAAAAAGATCGTATTGAAATTATGCTTATGAAAATAAAATTAAACATACAGAAATTCATGAAGACAAAATTTGGCGCATATCTCTGGCAGATCGTCAGTTCCATACTTATTCTTGCGATAGCAGGAGGAATCGGTGTGTTTGCGGCATTTGCAAAGACGGAGGGATCTTCCATGACATATGCAAAGACTTATTTTAAGTATTTTATGACACATAGCTGGAGTCTGATGTATGGGGAAACGGATTTGGATACTTCCAAATACATAAATGAGACTTCGTTTGGAGAAATGATGAGTAATATCGTTCCAAACCGCGGATCTGACAAGTATAAATTCGTAGATCGCGGGACGGACGGAACTTATAATATTATTGATGTAGTCTATCAGGAGACAGGCAGCGATGTAAAGCAGACCATGACATTGAAGCTGAAGAAGAAGGAAGAGAAAGAACTTCTGATTCTGAATCAGTGGGAAGTGTGCCTGAGCAGTGAGATTCTGCGGGATTGCACGGTTACGGCACCGGCGGGAATGAATCTTGCACTGGATGGCATCAGCCTTTCCGATGCGGAATATACCGATGATCCGGATACCGGACTGCGGACATACACACTCGGACAGGTACTGGCGGGAAAGCACAGGCTGGAAATCTCCGGAGTACAGACAAAGAGTGTCTATGAAAGCTTTATCTGGGAGAGCAGCAGGTCGGGTTATACGGTGCAGGCAACGGATATTCCGCTGAATGATGATGTGATAACACTCAGCTCCGATAAGGCGATCGATATGATTATCGGAATGTATACAGGTGTTCTTACCAATGCCGGCTGTGATTCGGTGAAGGAATATATGACTACGGATGAAGAAAAAGCCGGAGTGGATGTGGTATATGCATCACTGATGTCACAGGTAAATAGAGATGATGGAAGTACATTGATTTCCATGACATTTGACAGTTATAATACAGAAGTGATAGATTATGTATATGGTCAGACATTCGGTGTGAGATTTACATTTGGAACAACATTTACAGCGAAAGAAGCCAGAACCCAGATGTCGGGTGTGCGTAAGAGTTATAACTCGAATGCACAGGGCGAAGCAGTGGTAAGATTCGTATGCAGGGACGGTCAGTGGGTTCCGTCATCGATAGAGATGAATTGTTTTGATTACAGCAAACCGGCAGAAGCACAGTAAAAAAGAAGGGGCGTTTTAACGTCCCTTCTTGTGATTTCGTACACTTTCTGTCAGGAGATATTCTATCTGACCGTTAATGGAGCGGAAATCCTCTTCCGCCCATGCGGCGATATCATCCCAGAGTGACGGGGAAAGACGGAGAAGCACCTGCTTCTTCGCCTTTTCCTTTTCTTTTATGGCTTTTTCCCGTTTTTTAATTTCCGTTTCCAGTTCAGTGATTTTCTTTAAGCGTTCTTCCAGATGGGCTTCTTTTGCGTTTAAATCTTCTGGCATAGGCGGTATTCTCCTTAATAAATACTTCCACTGTTTACAATCGGCTGTGCATCTTTGTTTCCGCATAATACAACGAGAAGGTTGCTGACCATGGCGGCTTTGCGTTCTTCGTCGAGAACAACGATTTCTTCCTCGCCAAGCTGGTCGATCGCCATCTTGACCATGCTTACTGCACCTTCCACGATCTTCTGTCTTGCGGCAATGATAGCGGAAGCCTGCTGTCTCTGCAGCATGGCGGCGGCGATTTCTTCGGAATAGGCAAGGTGTGTAATACGGACTTCCTGAATCTTAAGACCGGCATTGTCCACTCTTTCCTGAAGTTCCTTCTTCATAATATCGGCGATTTCCTGGGAGCTTCCGCGCAGTGTCTTTTCGTCGGATTCCACATCGATATTATCATAAGGATAAAGTCTTGCCGTGTTACGGATAATGGAATCGCACTGTACGGACAGGTATTTGATGTAGTTTTCCACGTTTAAAACGGCTTTGGTTGGGTTTTCCACATTCCAGATAACGATAGCACCGATAATAATAGGGTTTCCGAGGATATCGTTGACCTTCTGCTTTTCATTTGTCAGAGTCATGGTCTTTGTGGATACTTTCTTGCTTGCCGCCGTGGAAACACTGGCGGAATTGGTGCTGATGGACAGGGAAGCTGTCTGGGTTGCAGCAGGGTTTACAGATACAACGAAAGGATTCACATAATAGAATCCAGGGCTGGTGAGTGTTCCGTAATAATTACCGAAAAGGGTAAAGACAACGGCTTCGTTTGGTCCGACGATCTTTAATCCGGCAAGGGCGATACAGTCTGCAATAAAAAGGATGACAGATATTGCAAGCAGAATGCCTCCGCTGACGTAAGAGTGATTACCGAGCAGGATACTGCCGCCCACCATGCCGCCGATGGTAATGAGCAGTGCACATAGCAGAAGGATAAGCATAAGCCCGCCGCTTGCCGGTTTCAGGATTTTTTCGGTTATATTGTTTTTTTGTTCTTCGTTCATAAGTATTCCTCCTTAAAATGTGATATCATTTTGATATCATTAAGATACATCGATATATTAAAATTGTCAAGTGAAATTTTGGAAAATAAAATATAAAAACTATTTGCGTGTTGACTGTAAATGTGTTAGTATTATGTATTGGCTTAAATAAACACAAGGTTTTTGGATAATAGAAATTGCTGTTGAGCAATAGATGAGGAGGAATATGCGTTACATTCCGATTGAAAAGACAGAACAGGATATGATATTGGCACGATCTGTTTATGATAATACAGGCAGAGTTTTGCTGAGTTGTGGAACTGTACTTACAGACGAATATATTGATAAGCTCTATGATCGTGGCTTGCCGGGAATTTATATTGAAGATAAGCTTGCAGAGGATATTGAGATTGAAGAAGCGATTTCGGAAGAACTGAGAAATGAAGGTGCAGAAGCATTGCGCAATGGTGATGTGGATGCAGCTATGGGTGTGGGAAGGAGAATTGTGGACGAGATTATACAGAATCCAAGAGTTACACTGGATCTGATCGATCTGCGGTCCTATGATGATTATACATACAGACACTCTGTGAATGTTGCTGTAATTTCTACTGTGATAGGAATAAATATGCAGCTGAACAGGCTGGCACTGGACGAACTGAGTATTGCGGCAATCTTACATGATATAGGAAAGAGAAGGATTGATCCGAAGATTATAAATAAGAAGGGTAAATTAACTCCGGAAGAATATACAGAAGTAAAACACCATTCGGAATATGGATATGAGATGGTAAAATCAAGAATTGATTTGTCGGCGAAGATAAAGAATGCGATTCTGCTGCATCATGAAAATGAAGATGGCAGCGGTTATCCGAAGGGTCTGAAAGGAAATCAGATATTTATCTATGCAAAGATTATTCATGTGGCAGATGTGTTTGACGCACTGACTGCAAAACGTCCATATAAGAAAGCTTATGCACAGTCGGAAGCGGCAGAGTATCTTATGGGAAGCTGCGACCGTCTGTTTGACCGCGAAGTGGTAAAGGCATTTTTACAGTGCGTATCCCTGTATCCAAAGGGAACGCAGGTGCAGCTGTCAAATGGAAAAGAAGCCCTGGTTGTGGAGGCAACAAAAAGCCCGCTGCGGCCAAAGGTGCGTATTATCGAGGATGGTACGGATATGGATTTATCAAGCCTTTATGAGTACCGCAATATTACGATTGTACCACCGCATGATGGAGATATATCGTAGAAGAACATGGCACTCAAAGGAATCGGCTTGCATAATAAAGCAGATTGTAATATAATGGATACAATAGATTTCGTGTAAAAATAGGTAATTGCGAAACACTTAAATTTTTGTAAATGCATATGCAAATGAAACA
>OGOW01001502.1_pt1 | contig 21289 bp, 17 predicted proteins | sample 1552781 | NCBI WGS metagenome assembly OGOW01 (sample SAMEA2580145, study PRJEB22360) | human gut metagenome | biome: human gut; feature: human-associated habitat; material: faeces | place: Denmark | collected 2008/2010
AGTATGCTTCTTCATAATAAGTGGATTAGGGCAGGAATATTAATTGGAGTTATAGTACTATTTATTTTCAATTTAATTGCTATAAACCAAAATCCTAAATGCATTTTAATATTTTTACTATTACAACCATTAATTTTTCTTTTCAAAAAAACTTTTTGGAATAGACTATTAGGAATAGGTATTTTTTTATCTTATAGTCTTTTATTCTATTACTTACTTTTAGATCATTAATAATACAAGGTGTCTATATAGTGATTATATCAAAACCAAAGATACTTTATAATAAAGTATCTCACTCTCCATTATCGGTATTGCTGTATTTTCAATATTTTCATATCCTTTAAATTACGGTTATATTTTACTAATTTCAATTCTCGAGTTATTAGTTGGGAAGAAAAACGTTTTTAAATTCAAGATAAAAACATCAAAATCATGAACAACAACATACAGCAAAACAAATGAAACTCTTTCTATTACAACATCAATAACTATTATCTACTAATACACAAACGTTTCCATTTGTATAAAATTATACATTTTGAACTTTCTATGTAAAAAACAGAAAAAACATTTGGAATTTAAAAAAATTCGTCGCTATCTTTGTTGCATAAAAATGATAAAAACATGAAGCGTTTATCCCTACATCTCCTGAATATTATTATTCTCGTGGTCCTTAGCCACGGAACGGAGAGGGGTATATAAACGAAAATCGAACCGAAATATAAATTGATCATATGCCTTTCTCCCAAACGAGAAAGGCTTTTTTTTTAACAGACAGAAAAATGAACAAAACAATGTATCGCCATATTATCGTCATTAACATTCTACTCGTGGTCCTGCAAAGATAACGAGAGAAGGGTGACGCGTATATACACACTATTTGTAGAAGCCTTTCTCTCGCCGGGAGAAAGGCTTCTTCGCATTTAAGAACTTACTGCACAAAATAAAAGAAAATGAGAAATAACCTTAGAAGCGCTGTTACAATGACAGGCCGTCGGATGGCCGGAGCCAGAAGTTTGTGGAGAGCCAATGGTATGAAAGACGAACAATTCGGGATGCCCGTCATCGGCATCGTCAACTCGTTCACCCAGTTTGTACCGGGTCATACCCACCTGCACGAAATCGGACAATACGTAAAGACCTTAATAGAAAAACGCGGATGCTTCGCAGCCGAATTCAATACCATAGCCATCGACGACGGAATCGCCATGGGCCACGACGGGATGTTATACTCGCTTCCTTCGCGGGAAATCATCGCCGACAGTGTGGAATACATGGCCAACGCCCATCAGGTAGACGCTTTGTTTTGTATCAGTAATTGTGACAAAATCACTCCGGGCATGCTGATGGCTGCTATGCGTCTGAATATTCCGACGATTTTTGTATCCGGAGGCCCGATGGAAGCCGGTAATTTCGACGGCAAGGGAATAGATCTGATCGACGCCATGGTCATGAGTGCAGACAGCCGTTGCAGCGATGCAGATATCGAGAAAATCGAGCGTTGGGCCTGCCCCGGATGCGGTTCATGTTCGGGCATGTTTACAGCCAACTCCATGAACTGTCTCAACGAAGCGTTGGGATTGGCGCTTCCCGGCAACGGTACCATTGTAGCCACCCACACTAACCGGCGGCGTTTGTTTGAAAAAGCTGCTTCATTAATCGTACAAATGGCCGGACGGTATTATTTCGAAGGGGACGATTCGGTATTACCCCGTAACATAGCGACCAAAGCCGCTTTCGAGAATGCCATGTCACTGGACATCGCCATGGGAGGATCGACCAATACCGTACTCCACCTGCTGGCCATCGCTCACGAAGCCGGTGTAGACTTCACCATGCAGGATATCGACCGCCTGTCGAGAAAAGTACCGGTACTATGCAAGGTCGCTCCCAACTCCCACTTTCACATCCAGGATGTAAACCGGGCCAGGAGTTATCCTGTCTATCCTCGGGGAATTGGCGGAAGCCGGTTTGATCGATACCACGGTCAACCGTGTCGGATACAAAAATCTGGCAGAATGCCTCTCGAAATACAACCTGAAAAGCCCGAAGCTCACTCAAAAGGCGCAAAAATTCTATCTCAGTGCACCCGGCGGCAAATTCAGCCGGGAACTGGGTTCTCAAAGTAAAACCTATGCCCGCTTCGATACCGACCGTCGGATGGGATGTATCCGGGATGTAAACCATGCTTATTTCAAAGACGGGGGACTGGCTGTCCTGACCGGGAACATCGCCCGCAACGGATGTATCGTAAAAACAGCCGGAGTAGATGAATCACTGTTCGTATTCCGGGGACGTGCCAAAGTATTCGAATCGCAGGAACAAGCCATGAACGGTATTCTGAACGATGAAGTAAAAGCCGGAGATGTCGTCGTCATCCGTTATGAAGGGCCTAAAGGCGGACCGGGCATGCAAGAAATGCTTTACCCCACTTCTTATCTGAAATCCAAACATCTGGACAAAGCCTGTGCCCTGATCACCGACGGACGATTTTCAGGAGGGACTTCGGGTTTATCCATCGGTCACATCTCACCTGAAGCAGCTGCCGGAGGAGCTTTAGCCATCGTCCGGGACGGCGATCTGATCGAAATAGACATTCCGGCACGGACCATCAACCTGCTACTGAGTGATCCCGATATTGCCGCCCGGTTAGCCGCTCAAAAAAACTTCGAACCGGCCGGACGCAAACGTACGGTACCCAAATCCCTGCAGGCTTACGCCCGGTTCGTCAGTTCAGCCGACCAGGGTGCCGTCCGCATTCTATAACCCATAAGTTTTTACTTTTTATCTCTTTTTTCGTATGAACACTACTACACAATCTATCTATATGGAAAAGCAAGTAACAAAGACAACTTGTTTTTCGGGCTCGAAAGCGGTAATCGAAACCCTTCTACGTGAAGGAGTGGATACCGTCTTCGGGTATCCCGGAGGAACAATCATGCCGGTATACGATGCGTTATACGACTATCGGAACCGTCTCAACCACATCCTCGTACGTCATGAACAGGGGGCATTACATGCCGCCCAGGGCTATGCCCGGGTAAGCGGACGTCCCGGTGTCTGTATCGTCACTTCGGGTCCCGGAGCTACCAATACGGTAACAGGCCTTGCCGACGCGATGATGGATTCGACTCCTGTCGTTCTGATCAGCGGACAGGTAGGTTCCGGTTTCCTGGGCACCGATGCTTTTCAGGAAACCAACTTCGTAGGGATCACCCAGGCTGTAACCAAATGGAACTGCCAGGTACGGCATGCCGCCGATATCCCTGCAGCCATCGCCAAGGCATTCTATATCGCCCGCACGGGACGTCCCGGACCCGTCGTGGTAGATATTACCAAAGATGCCCAGCAAGAAATGGCCGAATATCATTATGAAAAGGTCAGCTTCATCCGGAGTTATTGCCCGTCTCCGGCCATCGATAAAGAAAAAATTGCAGAAGCGGCCAAATTGATCAATCTGTCCCGTAAACCGTTGGCTTTAATCGGCCAGGGCGTCATCCTCGGCGGGGCAGAAAAAGAACTACGTGTTTTCCTGGAAAAAAGCGGTATCCCTGCAGCTTCCACTTTATTGGGACTGTCGGCCATTCCTTCCGATCATCCCCAATTCGTCGGTATGTTGGGTATGCATGGGAATTATGCCCCCAATATAAAAAACAAAGAATGCGATTTACTGATCGCGATAGGCATGCGTTTTGACGACCGGGTAACCGGAAATCCCGAACAATTCGGCATCAACGCCAAGATCATCCACCTGGAAATCGATCCTGCCGAAGTGAATAAAATCATATATGCCGACGTACCTGTCCTGGGAAATGTCAAAGAGACTTTACCCGCCCTGACAGAATTAGTGGTCCCCAACCGGCATACCGACTGGATAGCGGAATTCAAAGCCTGTTACAACATCGAATATCAGGAAATCATAGAACCGGCGCTCTACCCCACGAGCAAGCAAATCCGTATGGGAGAAGTAGTCGACCTGGTATCGAAAGCCTATCACCACGACGCGATTCTGGTCACCGATGTCGGGCAACAGCAGATGGTAGCTTCCCGTTATTTCCGCTTCAAACATACGCGGAGTATCGTCACTTCGGGTGGATTAGGCACCATGGGATTCGGACTTCCGGCAGCTATCGGAGCAAAAATCGGAGCCCCCCAAAGAGAGGTTTGCCTGTTTGTCGGTGACGGTGGCTTTCAAATGAACCTGCAGGAACTCGGCACCATCTTTCAATCCCGGGTAGCGGTGAAAATTATCCTGCTGAACAATAGCTTTCTGGGTATGGTGCGCCAATGGCAGGAACTCTTTTTCGACAAGCGGTACTCATTTACCGAAATGACTAACCCTGACTTCGGGGCAATCGCCCAAGGAAACGGTATCGCCTACCGGTGCGTGGAAAAACGGGACGAACTGGAAACAGCCATCCATGCCATGAAGGAACATCCCGGAGCCTTTCTGCTGGAGGTTCGGGTTGAACCGGAAGAGAATGTGTTTCCGATGGTTCCTGCCGGTGCAGCTGTGGGGGATGTGAGATTGGAATAAGGGAAAAGGTTGAAAGCTAAAGGCTATAGGCTGGAGGCCAGGAGGTAGAGGGGGGGGGAGAAAGGGAAAAAAGGGAGAGAAAAAGAGATTATCGATAATAATAAAATAGAAAAATGATGCGATGAATAAAGAATATATCATAACGGTCTTTTCAGAAAACAAAGTAGGATTACTGAGCCAGATCACGACGGTATTCACTTGCCGGGATATCAATATCGAAAGCCTGACGACTTCGGAATCGTCTATCCCGGGCATTCACAAATTTACCATAGTCGTCATCACCGGTCCCGAAAAGATAGAGAAACTGGTCAAACAGATCGAAAAGAAAATCGATGTACTGAAAGCCTTTGTTTTTACCCCGGATGAAGTGGTACAACAGGAAATCGCACTTTACAAAGTCACCCGGAGCAACAGTGTCGAAAAATTGGTACGCGACCACCATGTACGGATACTGGAAATCTGTGACGATTATATCGTACTGGAAAAGACCGGACACAAAGAGGATACCCAGTCCCTGTTCGAATTACTACAACCCCATGGGGTACAGCAATTCGTCCGGTCGGGCCAAATTGCGATCATCAAATCAAAACGCGAACTATTGAATGAATATTTACAGAAACGGGAAAATACGACGAAAGCGTAAACAACCCGGATCAAGGACAAAATAACACTAACAATTAAATCATTATTATTATGGCACAAATTAATTTCGGAGGAGTAAAAGAAAACGTAGTAACCAGAGAAGAATTTCCATTGGCAAAAGCGCTCGAGGTATTGAAAAACGAAACCATTGCTGTTATAGGATACGGTGTACAAGGTCCCGGTCAGGCCCTGAACCTGAAAGACAACGGTTTCAACGTAATCGTAGGTCAGCGCCGGGGAAGTAAAACCTGGGATAAAGCCGTAGCCGACGGCTGGATACCCGGCGAAACCCTGTTCGACATCGAAGAAGCCGCCCGTAGAGGAACGATCATACAATATTTACTATCGGATGCAGGTCAGATCGCCGTATGGCCGACTATTCAAAAACACCTGACTCCCGGCAAAGCCCTCTATTTCTCACATGGTTTCGGCATCACCTATAAAGATCGCACAGGCATCATCCCGCCGGCCGATGTCGATGTCATCCTGATCGCTCCGAAAGGCTCGGGTACTTCATTGCGGAGAATGTTCTTACAGGGACGGGGATTAAATTCCAGTTATGCCATCTTCCAGGATGCCACCGGCAAAGCTTGGGACCGGGTTATCGCTTTAGGAATCGGAGTAGGCTCGGGTTATCTGTTCGAGACCACCTTTCAGCGGGAAGTATATTCCGACCTGACAGGAGAACGGGGTACTCTGATGGGAGCGATCCAGGGCATTTTTGCAGCCCAGTACGACACTTTACGCGAACACGGCCACACCCCTTCGGAAGCCTTCAACGAAACCGTCGAGGAACTGACCCAAAGTCTGATGCCTTTAATTGCAGAAAACGGTATGGACTGGATGTATGCCAACTGCTCGACGACAGCACAACGGGGAGCACTCGATTGGTGGAAGAAATTCCGGGATGCCGCCAAACCGGTATTCGACGAATTGTACGGCCAGGTATCTTGTGGCAACGAAGCCCAACGTTCGATCGATTCCAACAGCCGGCCCGACTATCGTGAAAAACTGGAAAAAGAACTTCAGACCATGCGCGAATCCGAGATGTGGCAAGCCGGTGCCGTCGTTCGGAAACTGAGACCGGAAAACAATTAAAGCGAAAAGGCTAGAAGCAAAAAGCTAGAAGCGAAAAGTAAAAAGTGAAAGGAGATCGGCGAAAAAGCAAAAGATGAAAAGCGCCCCAATAACCTTCACTAATCCCTTTCCCTTTTTTACCTACTCCCGCTTCCACCTTATAACTTATAGCTTTTAGCCTAATAGCCTTTTCGCCTCTAACCTTTTACCTCATCACCTCATGCGTGAAAAAGTATATATATTCGATACCACCCTTCGGGATGCAGAGCAAGTTCCGGGGTGTCAGCTGAATACAATCGAAAAGATAGAAGTTGCCAGGCAGCTCGAGAAACTGGGTGTAGACATCATCGAAGCCGGTTTCCCCATCTCGAGTCCCGGGGATTTCAATTCCGTTGTAGAGATTTCTAAAGCAGTAACCGTTCCAACCATCTGTGCTCTGACCCGGGCTGTAAAAAAAGACATCGAAGTGGCTGCCGAAGCATTGAAATTTGCTAAACGGGGACGTATCCATACCGGAATCGGTACCTCCTGGTATCATATCCACGAAAAATTGAATTCCACTCCCGACGAAATCGTCGGGAGAGCGGTAGAGGCCGTAAAATATGCCCGTCGATTTGTCGATGATGTCGAATTTTACGCCGAAGATGCAGGCCGTACAGAAGAAGAATACCTGGCCCGGGTAGTAGAAGCAGTGATCAAAGCCGGCGCCACCGTCGTCAATATCCCCGACACCACGGGGTATTGTCTGCCGAACGAGTACGGAGCAAAGATCGCCTATCTGATGAATCATGTCCCCAACATCGACAAAGCCATTATTTCCACTCATTGCCACAACGATCTGGGCATGGCCACTGCCAACACTTTAGCCGCCGTACAAAACGGAGCACGGCAGGTCGAAGTGACGATCAACGGCCTCGGCGAACGGGCCGGTAACACCGCCCTCGAAGAAATCGTGATGGCGATTGCCTGTCACAAAAATCTGGATTTCAATATCGGTATCAACACCAGGCAAATCATCGCTACCAGCCAGCTGGTATCCAGTTTGATGCGGGTGCCGGTACAACCCAACAAAGCCATCGTCGGCCGTAATGCTTTCGCCCATTCGTCGGGCATCCACCAGGACGGTGTACTGAAAAGCCGGGAGACCTATGAAATCATCGCCCCGGAAGACGTAGGGGTCGATCAGTCCAGTATCGTCCTCACCGCCCGTAGTGGCCGTGCAGCACTGAAACATCATTTGAAAGCCATCGGTTATACTCCCGACAATGACGAACTCGACGCCATCTACCAGCGCTTTCTGGAATTAGCTGATAAGAAAAAAGACATTACCACCCGCGACCTGGAAGTACTTGCCGGTAGTGAAGCTTCGCGCAAACACCGCGACATGAAACTGGTGGGGTTGCAGGTTGTATGCGGCTCGACTTCCATACCGACAGCAACTGTGCAAATCAGCTTCGGGGGAGATATTTTCACCGAAACAGCCAGCGGTAACGGCCCGGTCGATGCAGCCATCAATGCTGTAAAAAGCATCACCAAACGACGGGTACATCTGGAAGAATACCTGGTACAGGCCATCACCCGGGGAAGCGACGACCTGGGTAAAGTACACGTACAAGTCTCCCACAAAGGCAAAATGTACCACGGTTTCGGCGCCAACACAGACATTGTCACCGCATCGGTCGAGTCGTTCCTGGATGCGATAGCTAAAATAAGTTAGTACCCCAAAGTCAAAATACACCTTATGAAAACTTTATTCGATAAAATCTGGGATGCCCATACGGTCGACACCATCGCCGGAGGTTCATGTGTGCTCTATATCGACCGGCAATACATTCACGAAGTAACGAGTCCACAAGCTTTCGAAGGGCTTCATTCGCGCGGCGCGAAAGTATTCCGTCCGGCTCAGGTCACAGCCAGCCCCGATCACAATATACCCACACAAAATCAACATCTGCCGGTACAGGATCTGCAATCCGCCCGGCAACTGTCGATGCTCGAAAATAACTGTACCGAACACGGTATCACGATTTTCAAAGTCGGTACCCCCAAAAACGGAATTATCCATGTGGTGGGTCCCGAAACAGGTCTGACCCAACCGGGAATGACCATCGTCTGTGGAGACAGCCATACTTCCACCCACGGAGCTATGGGCTGCGTGGCGTTCGGCATCGGAACCAGCGAGGTAGAAATGGTATTAGCCTCCCAATGTGTATTGCAATCCAAACCCAAGACCATGCGGATCAATGTCGAAGGACAATTGAATCCCGGAGTTTGTTCGAAAGATATCATTTTATATCTCATTTCGAAACTAGGTACCGGCGGCGGTACCGGACATTTCATCGAATTTGCCGGATCGGCTATCCGCTCGCTATCGATGGAAGCCCGGATGACGATCTGTAATATGAGCATCGAAATGGGAGCCCGTGGCGGGATGATCGCTCCGGACGAAACGACCTTTGCCTACCTGAAAGGCAGGGAATATGCGCCCCAAGGAACCGAATGGGACAAATCTGTCGCACAATGGAAGCAGCTATACAGTGATCCCGACACCATCTTCGACAAAGAAGTCACATTCGATGCTGCCGACATCTACCCTATGATCACCTACGGCACCAACCCCGGCATGGGAATCGCCCTCACCCACTCTATCCCTGAAGTCTCCGAAATCGAAGAGACTTCCCGGCCTTCCTTCTTAAAAGCTCTGGAATACATGGACTTCAAACCGGGCGAAAAGCTACTGGGCAAACCGGTCGACTATGTTTTTGTCGGCAGTTGTACCAATGGACGGATCGAAGATCTGCGGGTATTCGCCGACTATGTGAAAGGCAAGCAAAAAGCAGCAGGCGTAACAGCCTGGATCGTTCCGGGCAGCAAACAGGTAGAAAAACAAGCCATCGACGAAGGGATCAGGGATACACTCGAGGCTGCAGGCTTCGAATTACGGCAACCGGGATGCTCCGCCTGCCTGGCAATGAACGACGACAAAATTCCGGCAGGGAAATATTGTGTCTCCACCTCCAATCGTAATTTTGAAGGCCGGCAAGGACCGGGAGCCCGCACTCTACTGGCAGGCCCACTCGTCGCTGCTGCCTGTGCTATCCACGGCATAATCACCGTCCCCGACTCACTCCAACTCAGTAACTCAGCAACTCAGTAACTCTTTTCAACTCATGATAAACCAATTCACAACCCTAACATCCACAGCGATACCACTGAAAATCGAAAATGTAGACACCGACCAGATCATTCCGGCCCGTTTTTTGAAAGCGACCACCCGGGAAGGATTCGGCAAACAATTGTTTTTCGACTGGCGGTATGATGCTCAGGGAAACCCGAAAACAGATTTCGTCCTGAACTCCCCCGACTATACCGGAGAAATTTTAATTGCAGGGAAAAATTTCGGCTGTGGTTCCAGCCGTGAACATGCAGCCTGGGCCATTTATGGAGCAGGTTTCAAAGTAGTCATTTCCAGTTTCTTCGCCGATATTTTCCGCAACAATGCCCTGAACAACGGATTACTTCCTGTACAGGTGAGCGAATCGTTTCTGGCAAAGCTATTCCAGGTCGTCCGGTCAGCTCCTTCGACCACCGTCAGTATCGATCTGGAACGGCAGACCGTCACCTTGACAGCCACAGGAGAGCAAGAACTTTTCGAAATTTCTCCCTACAAAAAAGAGTGTTTGTTGAAGGGATACGATGATGTCGACTATCTGATGAGCATACACCATAAGATCGAAGCATTTGAAAAGACCCGTTAAAACGATCGGCGAGCTTTCGGTTCTGACAAAGCCAGTGCAAGAGTCGCCTTATGAACCTTACAAACTCATTTCATCATGGATTTAAAAATAGCAGTATTACCCGGTGACGGCATCGGACCGGAAATCATAGAACAGGCCATCAAAGCCATCGATGCCACTTGCAAAAAATACGGTCATACCGTCGGCTATACCTACGGATCAGTAGGGGCAACAGCCATCGACAAGACCGGGAATCCTTATCCGGAAGAAACTCACCGGATTTGTATGCAATCGGATGCCGTATTGTTCGGAGCGATCGGGGATCCCCGTTTCGACAACAATCCCCAAGCCAAAGTCCGTCCGGAACAAGGATTGCTGGAAATGCGCAAAAAATTAGGATTATATGCCAACCTCCGTCCGGTCAGTACTTTCAAATCCCTTGTTCACCGCTCTCCTCTGCGACAAGAACTCGTAGAAGGGGCCGATTTCATCTGTATCCGGGAACTCACCGGCGGCATTTATTTCGGGCAGCCCCAGGGACGTTCAGAAGACGGGCAAACCGCTTTCGACAGTTGTGTATACACCAAAGCCGAAATCAAACGGATTTGCCGATTAGGTTTCGAATACGCCATGAAGCGCCGCAACAAACTGACAGTTGTCGATAAAGCCAATGTCCTGGCAACCTCCCGGCTATGGCGCGAAACCGTACAAGAGATGGCTCCGGCTTATCCTCAGGTAAATGTCGAATACATGTTTGTCGACAATGCGGCGATGAAACTCATCCAGCAACCCAAACATTTCGACGTCATCGTTACAGAAAACATGTTCGGCGATATCCTCACCGACGAAGCCAGTGTCATCACAGGCTCATTAGGCTTGCTGCCTTCCGCTTCTATCGGTATCCACACCTCGCTGTTCGAACCGATCCACGGTTCCTATCCTCAGGCCGCCGGTAAAAATGTGGCCAATCCTCTGGCAACCATTTTATCCGCCGCTATGATGTTCGAATATGCCTTCAACCTGAAAGCAGCCGGAGCAAGCATCCGCCAGGCAGTCGATCGTTCGATCGAAGCCGGTATCGTTACCGAAGATATCGCTGAAGACGGACAGGCCTATCCGACCAGCGAAGTAGGCGATTTTATAGCAAAGAACATCGGGTAAATGAAAAAACAGACCAATTAAACCGAACAATATGAGTGATCCTTATTTTCCTTCTTTGAAGGATATCATGACGGCGGAGCATACGCTCAACGACATCCTGGTCCCGACACCCCTCATGAAAAACAGAAATCTATCCGATAAATACGAAGCCAATATCTTTCTGAAACGGGAAGATCTTCAAATGGTGAGATCGTATAAAATCCGGGGAGCTTATAATAAAATCAAATCCCTGACTCCTGAAGAGATGGAGAAAGGAGTGGTTTGTGCCAGTGCCGGCAATCATGCCCAAGGCGTAGCCTTCTCCTGCAGCAAACTCGGTATCCAGGGAAAAATCTATATGCCCGTTACTACTCCCAGGCAAAAGATCAACCAGGTAAAAATGTTCGGGGGTAAATCCATTGAAGTCGTCCTGACGGGAGATACTTTCGATCAGGCCAATACAGCAGCAATCGAAGCCTGTAAAAAAAACGATATGGTATTTATCCCTCCCTTCAACGATCCCCGGATCATCGAGGGGCAGGCAACCGTCGGTTTAGAAATCATTCAGGAAGCCCGGATGAAGCTCGATTATATCTTTGTACCGATCGGTGGTGGCGGACTGGCTTCCGGTATCGGTAGTTTCTATAAGCAAATGAGCCCGAAGACCAAGATCATCGGAGTCGAACCGGCCGGTGCCGCCGGAATGAAAAAATCGTTCGAATGCGGAGAGGTAACCGAACTGAACGAAGTAGATAAATTTGTCGACGGGGCAGCCGTACAACGGGTAGGAGAGCTCACTTACGCTATCTGCAAGAAAGTATTGGACGATATCGTCGTCGTGCCCGAAGGCAAGATTTGTACGACGATCCTGAATCTTTACAACTTCGACGCTATCGTAGTAGAGCCGGCAGGAGCCCTGAGTATGAGTGCTCTCGACTTTTACAAAAATGAAATTAAAGGAAAAAACGTCGTTTGTGTGGTCAGCGGCAGCAACAACGACATCACCCGCATGGAAGACATCAAGGAGCGCTCTTTATTATATGAAGGCCTGAAACATTACTTCGTCGTCCGTTTTCCGCAAAGAGCCGGTGCACTCCAGAGTTTTGTCAGCAACGTCCTGGGCCCCCACGACGACATCACCTATTTCGAATACAAGAAGAAGACAAACCGCGAAAAAGGCCCTGCCCTCATCGGCATCGAGATCCAGCATCCCGAAGATTTCCAGGGCCTGCTGGACCGCATGAAATCCGAAGGTATCCTCTACGAATATCTCAATGACAATCCGAACCTATTCGAATTCCTGATCGGATAATCCGTCGCCGGGTAAGGTGTCCCAAAAGTCTTTTTGAAACCGATCTGATCGGCGAATTCTTTCCCAATCCTATTTCAGAAAAACCGGTTTCATTTCCTTGCTTCCAAAAGAAGTAAAAGAACTGAAGGAATACATCGAAGAATACCACAGCATCCGGGAAGGAGACGGCCGGAACTGGAAAAATCAAAAAAAGAAAATCGAGACAGCAATAGAATGTAAACAAATATACGATTTTTTTAATAAGTCGATACATTTCTTTGGGAATTAAGAAATATTTTCTTATTATTGAAGTCTAAAAACAAACTTATGAAACTGATTTCTACCCTCATTTTTCTATTGTGTGTAACTTTTGCATTTGCAGAATGCTACGACAACCATTTCGACGAATGCCGGATCGAACGGCAAAACGGGAAATACGGTATCGTGATCGACAAACAGCTGGCCATACCGTACGAGTACGACGAAATCGTACCTCAACACAATTGCTTTTTCAAAGTCAGAAAGGGCCGGAAATACGGTATCATCAGTTATTTTTATGAAGAGCACAAACGGGATGGCCGGTTTCCGAAAGAGATTGACCGGCCGATTGCCCTGAAAAAAGGGTATGCCTGGCTTTACCTTTCCCTCGCTTGTGAATACGATAAGATCGAAGAATATGAAAATCAGTATCTTCAAATCAGCCGCGACGACCGGAAAGGAATTGTCAATTATTACGGGACCCTGGTCTTGCCCTGCCGTTTTGAAAAAATAGAATTATCGAATAATTTTTTTTGGGTATCGTCGGAAGGGTTATACGGAATTTACAACCGGTACGGTTCGACAATTATCCCCTGCCGCTATAACCAGATCGAACTCACCGACCGTTGTTTTTACGTCTGCCGGGACCGGCTCAAAGGTGTTTACAACCGCTATGGAAGTGTTATTATCCCTTGCCAATTCAGCCAGATCGAATGCAAAGACAATGCCTATTACGTGACAAAAGGCAAATATCAGGGCATATACAACCTGTACGGTTCGGTAATCGTTCCTACCCAATACACTTCGATATACAAAGAAGGGGGGAAATACCTGGTTGAAAACGACAGTCTGAAAGGAATCGTCAATGCCTATGGAAGTACCGTTATCCCCTGCAAATACAACACGATAGAATACGAAGACGGAGTTTATTATGTGTCGGCAGGCGGTAAATACGGAATTTACAACACTTACGGCTCGACGATACTTCCCTGCCGATACAGTTCTATCCGGAAAGAAGGGAGACAATATCTGGTGGAGAATAACGGTCTTCAGGGCATCGTCAACACCTATGGAAGTACGATTATTCCTTGCCGCTACAACAAAATACAACAGGAAGGGAATATTTATTACGTCACGGCAAACGGTAAAAAGGGCATATTCAACCGGTACGGCTCGACCATTATTCCCTGCCAGTATGACGAGATCATTTCTTTAGGCCATCGTTATATCGTCAAACGGGACAAGAAGTTCGGGGTATACAACCAATATGGCTCTACCATACTGCCTTGTCAGTTTCAGAAAATCGAATGCCTGAATAACGGGCATTATGTCACCACCCGTGACAAAAGCCAACAGGTGTATAATGCCTATGGGGCGCTATTGGAAAACCGTACGAATATGAAGGTAGTCTTCTCGACCGAAGACTGATTTTTTACCGGTTAGATTTGATTTTTGCGTGTTAAGTCGGTATCGTATTGACTTATTTATTATTTTTGTTTTCGTTTTAAACTAAATGGATATAGAAAATGAAAAATCGACTGGTCCTATATAATACTTTATCGCGCAAGAAAGAACAGTTCGAACCGATCAATCCTCCTTTTGTCGGGTTGTACGTTTGCGGGCCCACCGTCTACGGGGATGCCCATTTGGGACATGCCCGTCCGGCCATTACTTTCGACCTGTTGTTCCGGTATCTGAAATATCTGGGCTACAAAGTGCGTTATGTGCGTAACATCACCGATGTCGGCCATCTTACCGACGACAGTGACGACGGCGAAGACAAAATCGAGAAGAAAGCGAAGCTCGACCGGTTGGAACCGATGGAAATCGTTCAGTTTTATACCAACCGCTACCATCACAATATGGAGCAATTGAACACCCTTCCGCCCAGTATAGAGCCTCATGCTTCGGGCCATATCATCGAGCAGGAAGAATTGGTAAAAAAAATCCTGGACAACGGATTCGCTTACGAGAGCGACGGAAGTATTTATTTCGATGTCGAGGCTTACAACAAAAAATACAGCTATGGAAAACTATCCGGCCGCCGGGTGGAAGAGTTATTTGCCAACACCCGTCAGTTAGACGGCCAGGGAGAAAAACGGAATCCGGCCGATTTCGCCCTATGGAAAAAAGCTACTCCGGAACATATCATGCGCTGGCCTTCTCCGTGGAGTAACGGTTTTCCGGGTTGGCACCTGGAATGTTCGTGCATGAGCCAGAAGTATCTGGGCGACCGTTTCGATATCCATGGCGGCGGGCTGGACCTGCAGTTTCCCCACCACGAATGTGAGATTGCCCAAAGTACGGCTGCCTACGGACACGAAGCCGTGAAATATTGGATGCACAACAATATGGTCACTATCAAGGGACAGAAAATGGGCAAATCGCTGGGGAATTTCATCACCCTGGACCAACTCTTTTCGGGAGAAAACGATGTGCTCGAGCAAGCCTATTCCCCGATGACCGTCCGTTTCTTTATCCTGCAGGCCCACTACCGGAGTCCGCTGGATTTCTCGAACGAGGCCCTGAAAGCCGCCCAAAAGGGATATGAACGCCTGATGACGGCGGTCCGGGCACTGGACAAAGTGAAAGCTTCGGCCGGTAATACGGTAGATGTGGATGCACTGATCACCCAATGTGAAGAAGCGATCGATGACGACCTCAACACACCGGTCCTGATCTCCCACTTGTTCGACGGAGTACGGATGATCAATTCACTGGTGGCAGGAAACGAGAAGATAGATGCCGGTAATCTGGCTAAATTGAAAAAACTGTATCAGGATTATGTATTCGATATCCTGGGGCTGAAGGCCGAAAGCGAATCGGTGAGCCAGGATCACGAAGTGCTGGGGAAAATATTGGATATGGTGATGTCTATCCGTACAGAAGCCAAGCAAAAGAAAGACTGGGCCACTTCCGACAAGATCAGGGACGAACTGAAAGCAGCCGGAGTCGCCATTAAGGATACCAAAGAGGGATATGAATGGGAACTGGTAGAAAATTGAACAGATACGAACAGCGGATGACCTGTTTTTTTTACATATTATGTGCCTTTTTCATCTGTTCCTGCGGAGGGAATAAAACGGCGAACAAAGAAAAAAAAACTCCTTTGGCTGCAGAACTTCCGAAAGACGAGGTGAGGTATGTGAAAAGTATTCAACTTACATCGCCCGGGAAAGATAAGATGTATGCTTTCAACGAGGAGATCGTTATCGGTTTTGAAAGCAAGGACCGTTTCCCTGTCGATTCTGCCGCCTTCTATATCGACGGCCAGCAAATCGCAACGGCCGGTAAAGAGGACCGGAGTTTTACTTACCGGATACCTGAAGGTAAAACCGGCAATATGACCATCAAAGTGATGGCGTGGCATCCGGACAACAAACGGGGAATCGCGACAACGACGATCCGGGTGAAACCCGATCAGGCTCCGGCCGCTTATAGCTATGAGGTAGTCCACGTTTTTCCTCACGATCCGAAAGCCTATACACAAGGTTTGATCTATCAGGACGGTTTTATATACGAGGGAACGGGGCAATATGGCGAATCGTCTATTCGTAAAACAGACATGCAAACCGGTAAAACTCTATCGGTCTTAAATATCGACAGTCAGTTATTCGGAGAAGGGATCACGATATATGAAGATAAAATTTACCAGATCACCTGGCGGTCACGCAAAGGTTTCATTTACGATCTGAAAACTTTTACCCTGGAATCGACCTTCAATTATAATTCCGAAGGTTGGGGGATTACTACGGCCGGAGACCACCTGATCATGAGCGACGGCAGCAACAAGCTTTATCATATCGCTCCGTCGACGTTCAATATACTGAAAGAAGTAGAAGTATACGATCATAACGGTCCGGTAGACCAACTGAACGAACTGGAATACGTAGACGGTATGATCTGGGCGAATGTGTGGCTGACCGACCGGATTGTCGTCATCGATCCGGAAACCGGCATTGTCCGGGGCGAGCTGAACCTGCCCGGACTCTTGCCTGCCGCCGATAAAGCCCGGCTAGACGACAAAGACGATGTGCTGAACGGTATCGCGTGGAATGCCGGGAAAGGAACTTTTTATGTCACCGGGAAACGGTGGCCGAAACTATTTGAAATCAAGGTAAAACTTATTCCATATGGACGTTAAAATTGAAGAATCCTGGAAAGCACTGCTTCAGGAAGAATTTGACAAACCGTATTTTGCTGAACTGATCGCTTTTGTAAAAAACGAATACGCCCAAACCCGGATTTTCCCTCCCGGCAAACTGATATTCAATGCATTCAACCATTGTACGGTAGACAATACGAAAGTCGTTATCCTCGGCCAGGATCCTTACCACGGTCCCGGACAGGCGCACGGCCTTTGTTTTTCCGTGCCCGAAGGTATCGAGCAACCGCCTTCCCTGCAAAATATATTTAAAGAAATACACGATGACCTGGGTACTCCTGTTCCCCGTTCGGGCAACCTGGAACGCTGGTCGGACCAGGGGGTACTGCTGCTCAATGCAACGCTTACCGTACGGGCCCACCAGGCCGGTTCGCACCAGAACAAAGGCTGGGAAACTTTCACCGATGCCGTTATCCGCAAGATCGCAGAAAAGAAAGAACACCTGGTATTCCTGTTGTGGGGATCCTATGCCCAACGCAAAGGCGCATTTATCGATACCGACCGGCACCTGGTGCTTAAATGCGTACACCCCTCCCCGCTTTCTGCCAACCGGGGCGGATGGTTCGGCAATCACCAGTTCAGCCGCACAAACCAATATCTACGGGAACATGGGTTGAAGGAAATCGAATGGTAGAGTAAGAGGCAAATATTCACAGCTCAATTGACGCTCCCTCTGCCTGAATTTTATCAACTTGTTTCCGATGTTTCTTAGAATGAGAAGGAAAAAGAAATAGCTATAAATTTAGTTATTTTCTTTTAGTTTTTGAAATAATAAGGCTTCGATACGTGGATTAAATAGGGGATTCCCTGCCAAAATGACTTTATTATTTTCATCTAAAAGAAAGGTGTGTAATACTTTGTTTGTTGGAATATGCGGATTGTATTGTGGAAATACTATCTTTTGAGATTGTAATTGAAATCATTCCTGTTTCAGTTTAACTGTACGAGAACAAGAAGTGATTGTTATCGTACATAATAGTAAATAACAAAAATGCTTTACCATAGTTATGATTGAATAGGTTGGCTATAAATCAAAATTCCCTAAATGATATTCATACTCATCATCCCGATAAATGACATAGCCCGTTTTTGAACTTTCATCAACAACAACCCGCATAATATTAACTCCCAAATCATATTGTCTTACAGGGCTTCCCTGCCAATCGAATACAGAAAGTTTTTCGATCCGGGTCTCAAGATCCTTTGTTCCGTTTAATGCTATATATATGTAATTATCCGTGGCATATACTGTCCTCCATCCTCTGATACTTTCCTGCCAAAGTGGAAACCCGTCTGCTTTATAAGTTGGTTCATAAATATAACTTGTATTCGAATGTGTGATCTTATTTTGCTGTATATTGAAAAACTCCAGAATGGCACCGCAATGCGTAAAATTCAGGAATTTTGTTCCATCCGGCTTTATGAGGACAGCTGAACAATAGAAATAGTAATTTTCCAATACTTTTTCCGGGGTAATCTGGGTGGTGATTGGAGAATAGTGAGTACAGGAATCAATCAGGTTCAGGTTTTTATCGTATAAAGCAAAACGACTATATGCATTATAAGTTGTTAAATAATGATCGGGGTCTAATCTAAAGAAAGCAGTACTGGATAAGGGTTGTCGCAACCTTTTTTCTGCAATGTTTACTTTCCCCCAAGGAAGTGAATCCAATTGAAAAATAGTTATTCTGCTTTGATTCAGTGATCCCACATACATGGATTTTGTTTCATAATCCATAGAAATACCGTTTACATGTATCAATTCTCCATACCCTCTCCCCCGGTTACCGAAACTCAGCCTATATGCTCCCGAATATCGGTTATAAACATGAAATAATTGTTCGTTTCGAACACTTTCATGCTTCATAATTAAAAAGCTGTCTAATATGATCGTATTCGGAGAAAAATCCTCTATCGTGTCTCTCAAAACAGTAACGGTTCGTTTTATTGATTCACTGAATTTCGGTACTGTATAACTAACTTCGGTTTTCGATTTCTGACAAGCGAGAAATGAAATTACACCTAAAAATAAGGCTAGTGCTTTTTTCATAAGATTCTTACAGCTGTTTTTGAAATTAAAATTACAAGAGATAAAGATAGATTTAAATTTCAAATTTATACCGGTATAATTCCTCGTTACCTTTTAATCCGTATATATAATGATGTTTTTCATCCACAGTAAAATAAATGATATTATCGGGGATCCGTATTCTAGCTATAGGTGCTCCTTCCCAATTGAATACGTGAATTTCAGTCTCTCCTTCCGCATGAGAAAATAAATTATCTTTCTTATTAACATAAAGCGCGTAGATATATTCCGAAGAAACTTGTAATGACGAATAATACAGAATAAAATCTGATTCCGGCAAGTGGGCTGTCTCAAAAATATCGATGGGAGGTTGATAAGACAAAGAAAAATTGGTTTTCATATCACTGGAAAATACATTTATTTGGTTGAAAAACAACATATTGCCAACAAACAAATCTTTTGCCGGATGTTTGGTTATTCCCATACTCAATAAAGGCAAAGGAATCGATTTCGGGATATAGGATTTCAAAAATTCATATTCCTGGATCGTTTGGCCGGTATGTTGATTTTGTACGGAAAGACAGATATTACCGGGAACATATTTTTGTAAAAGCACCATGGAGTCGTTCACTTGAAAATAACTACAATCTGAAGTAATCCGGAAAATGGTATCACATACAGTCCGGCCAATCCGGAGAGACTGGGTAATATTTAATAATGCCCGTTTTTGTAAAGCACCATCCGAGATCCATAGGACCAGATTGTCATCTTTAAAAAAATAATCCTGGGAAAATTGCACAGATAGAAACTCATCAGGGCCTCTGCCCTGAGAAAGGAATTTTCCCAGATATTGCCAATTGTCAGTCGAATACATTTCGAAAAAATCATTATAACCACTCGCTTTAAAGGCAAACAAAAGGGTATCTATAACCATAAGATCGTTTATCCCTATAATTTCCAGATCTATCTGTTCACTTTCGGCAATTTGCGTGACCGGAAAGTCATAAATAATCGTATTATTTCCTGTAGATACGTTCGTATTGCCGTTATGACAAGAAGTAAAAATGAAGAGCAAAAGAACTAAAAAACCGATTTTCATAAAATGTATCATTTATATTTTTACTTGCTTCAAAAGGTAGGAGTGTATCGAAAGTAAATATCAAGCTCAACAGAATAATGACTTCCGACATACTCCTGAAAAAAGTTCAGCAATCGTTATTCATAAGTATAACAATAACCGTTTTTCTCCCCTAAAGGTTTATATTCCGGCCATGTTATACAACCATCACCGACACCTGTTCTTTCATAGGTAATATAATGAGAACCTTTTCGATATTCCTTGCCACCATGTGTATCATGTTTCACTCGTTGTGACCCAGTTTCGTCCGAAGCCAAAGCCTCCACATTAGAAAGCATCAAACCTATCGATGAAATAGTATTACCGTTGTTCACGACCTTAGTCCCAATGGTTGCAGTAACTACCAAAGAAAATAATACGCTTATTTTTAGTATCTTCTTTTTCATATTTTTACAGTTTTTAATTTCGTTAAATTTTTACCCATTCAATTTGTATAATCCCCTGCCTTGCAGCAGAATTATACGAAAAAATCAGTACATTGCAGCCTCTCTTTCTTTTTAAAGGAAGGATGGAAGGCGGAAACTGATTTGATTTGGTTATGCAGTTCAGTTTTCCGCCTCTTTTCTCCCATGGTTAAACAATTAATCAGATCTATTTCCTTAGGAACATTTCACCCTTTTATTATAAAACTATTTATTATCCCTAACACCTCTTAAAGATAAAAACATTTTTCACAAAAAAACAAAAAAAAGTTGCGTGCGGGTTGCGAATTTTGACAATTCATTTTTTGTACCTCTATTTAGGAATTATTTAGTAAATCCCTTCATTAATGTCCTGTTAAAATCCGGAATATATTCTTTAAGTATTTGAAATTTATCTTATTACATCAAAAATTCAGAGTAAATGAACTTGAATTTGTACCTTATAGTAATCAATATCAAATTGCAAGATATAACGTTAAGTAGGGACATTTACTGAATTACTATTTCAATTTATTTGTTTAATATATTTTTTATATGTTTCCAATATTTTTTTGCTTTTAAGCGGATTGCCTATTAGTTTAACTCTATTTGTTGAATCGATTAAAAAAGTAGATTCGTATTTTTAGAAAAATTATTTATTCTATTAGTAGTATCTGTATAATCATAAAAAATAGGATAATTAAACCTATTGACTTTTTGCAAATTTTCTACTATATTATAATCTTTAGTATAAACGATAAATATTAATCCTATATCTGTACTTAATTTTTCAATTTCTTCTTTCAAAATTTTCCATTCAAATAATTGCATATGACATTCAGTACAACCGCTTGTATCAATATAGTTCAGAATA
>OGOW01001519.1_pt1 | contig 21085 bp, 16 predicted proteins | sample 1552781 | NCBI WGS metagenome assembly OGOW01 (sample SAMEA2580145, study PRJEB22360) | human gut metagenome | biome: human gut; feature: human-associated habitat; material: faeces | place: Denmark | collected 2008/2010
GTATCATGTTTGGAAAAGGAAATGGCTTTTTCGGGTGGCTGGATCTTACCAGCAGTCTGGATTACTCCCATATTCTCCCTGCAGGGATTCCTTTTTCTGCCTTTTTTATCTTCCAGACGGTCTTTTGTGCTACCTCTGCTACCATCGTTTCCGGTGCTATGGCGGAGCGTACAAAATTTGAAAGCTACTGTATCCTCTGTGCCGTGATTGCCCTTATCGCCTACCCGGTTACAGGGCACTGGATTTGGGGCGGCGGCTGGCTTTCCTCTCTCGGCTTTCAGGATTTCGCCGGTTCCAGCGCCGTACATCTTGCCGGTGGAACCGCAGCCCTGATTGGTGCTCTGGTACTCGGCCCCCGTATTGGAAAATATGACAGCAAGGGAAACTCCAAGGCAATGCCGGGGCACAACCTTCCTCTGGCTGCCCTTGGTATCTTTATTCTCTGGATGGGATGGTTTGGCTTCTGCGGTGCCTCCACAAAATCCATGGAAGGCACCCAGATTCAGACGGCTGCTTCCATTTTTGTCAACGTAAATCTCTCCGCTGCCTTTTCCACCTGCACGGTAATGCTGATTACAAGGGCAAGATACGGAAAGTCCGATATTTCCATGACAATCAATGGTGCTCTTGCTGGTCTTGTTATCAGCACCGGCTGCTGTGCCTATATCGAACCTGTTGGCGCAGCCTTAATCGGCATCCTTGCGGGAGCACTCCTTGTTCCCTCTCTGGAGCTGGTAGACAAAAAGCTGCATATAGACGACCCGGTTGGCGCCGTTTCCGTTCATGGTGTCATGGGTTTTGTGGGAACTCTCCTGACCGGACTTCTTTCTCTGGATACGGGATTATTTTACGGCGGCGGCTTCCGACAGCTTGGAATCCAGCTTTTGGGTGCTGTCAGCGTCATCGCCTGGACCGCACTTGTTATTTCCCTTACACTCCTTCTTTTAAAGAACACTTTGGACATCCGGGTTTCCGCAAAGGAGGAAATTGCAGGTCTGGATATGGCAGCCCACGGACTTGTCAGTGCTTATCCTGATTTTGCAGTATCCACCCTGATTACCAGCGGCATCCTTTCCGATTATAAGGAAAGCATTCTTCCGGACAACGCCGATAAGCCGGTTTCTCTGGAGGCTGCTGTCCCTGTAGATTACGCCGTAAGCCCCGACAGCAATCCTCTGCCAAAGGTGGAAATCATTATGAAGCAGGAGCGCTTTGAAGCCTTGAAAAACGCACTGAACGAGGTCGGTGTCACCGGTATGACTGTCACACAGGTATTTGGATGCGGTATCCAAAAAGGACAGCAGGAGTTTTACCGAGGCACCGAAATGGATATGCAGCTTCTTCCCAAAATAAGGGTTGAAATTGTTCTTGCCAAGGTTCCTGTCAATGATGTGGTAAATGCCGCAAGACGGGTACTCTACACCGGGCATATCGGCGATGGAAAAATCTTTATCTCCCATATGGATAATGCCGTAAAGATAAGAACCGGCGAGCAGGGCTATGATGCCATGCAAGGAAATGATGAGTAAAAGTGCTGAATAAAGTCATTGCGGCTATATCGCTGAATTACTGAATTGCTAAACGGAACCGCCTAATGGTGGTTCCGTTTTTATTCTGTGTTCTTTTCTTTGCCTCCATACCCTCTTTCTCCGCCTCCCTTGGGTATATTGCACCCTTCCTCTCCTCCATACCCTCTCTCACTGGCCTTTCTTGGGTATACAGCCTTTTCCTTCTCTCTTATGCCCTCTTGCACTGACCTCCTTGGGTATACAGCCTTTTCCTTCTCTCTTATACCCTCTCCCACTGGCCCCCTTGGGTATACAGCCTTTTCCTTCTCTCTTATACCCTCTTGCACCGGTTCCCTTGGGCATACAGCTCTCCTTTTCTCTCCCATACCCTCTCCCGCCGGTTCCCCTGGGTATATTGCACCCTTTCCTCTTCTCCATACCCTCTTTCTCCAGCTTCCTCAAGTATATAGTCCTGCCTGACATAGAAAATCCCTGCCCCAATCCTGATATACCAGAATTAAGGCAGGGATTCTGTCCTTATGCTGCTTATTTACTTTTTATTCCCTACTTTGCCACATCCAAATCAGCATAGGTAAATTCTGCTCCCCAGATATGATGTGCAAGTCCTGTTACTTTTGTATTCAGCAGGTAGCTCACACCGTTCTGATATGTAGGATAAATGGCACAGTCATCCTCCAGCAGAATCTTTTCTGCTCTGGAAAGTTCATTCCACCTCTCATCAAAGTTCCCTAACAAATCGCCGGAGGTTGCACGGGTGATAATGTCTGTGTACTCTTCGCTGTCATAGCCGTTTAAGTTGCAGGCGCCGCCGATTTTGAACAGTTCCAGATGGTTTAAGGGGTCAGGATAGTTGGACTCCCAGCCTACACTGGTCATCTCATAATCGCCTGAGAACAGCTCCTCATAACGCTGCTTGCTGGGTACGGAACGAATATTAATCGTCAGACCGGGAAGATTGGTTTCCCAGCGGTTCTGTAAAAATACTGCGATTGCAGATGCCGTTTCCGCATCAGAGGTTGTATAGGTCAGTTCGACAGAATCCACACCAAGCTCCTTTAAGCCCTCGTTCCAGTATTCCAGTGCCTTTTCCGGGTCATATTTCTGATATTCCGTTCCGGTATAATCCCTGAAATCAACACCTGCTTCATTAAAGGAAAGTCCCTTTGCTGTCATATAGTTTGCGGGAATGGAGCCATCCTTCAATACCGTATTGCAAAGAGTTTCTCTGTCAATGGAATAGGAAAGTGCCTTACGGATATTGTCATTTCCCAGATATTCATTTGCCATGTTCGGGAAAATAAAGCTTATAACGCCGTATTCTGCCTGATGGAACTCCTCCTTGCCCGTCCAGAGTTCTACCTGTTCTCCGCTGATACAGGTAAAGTCCACATCTCCGTTTTCAAATGCCAGAGCTGCCTGCTGGGTATCCTCAATCACCTGAAATTCAATGGTATCCACCTTTACATTTGCTGCATCATAATAATTTGGATTCTTCTTCAAAGCCCAGGTATTCGCTTCCAGCTCCCACTCATCAATATAATAGGGGCCGTTGGCAATACAGTTTTCAGAGCCCTGTGCAAATTCTGCCCCCTTCTCCTCACAGAACTTCTGATTCATGGGAGAAAACCGGCTGTATGTCAGAAAGTCTGTAAAATAAGGTACACTGTGGGTCAGATGGATGACAAAGGTATGCTCATCCGTGGCTTCTACTCCAAGCTCTGTATAGTCCTTCTCTCCGTTATAAATCTCGGAAGCATTTACAACTCCCAGTGTAATCATCAAATCATTGTTATTGTCACCGTTGTCCAGTTCCGGATTACAGGAACGCTTGAAGCCATATTCAAAATCATAGGCTGTCACCGGATCCCCATTTGTCCATTTCGCATCATCCCGGATAGTAAAGGTCCAGGTAAGTCCGTCCTCACTTACCTCCGTAGAGGCTGCCATGCCGGGAACTGCCGTGCCATTCGCAGACATTTTGTAAAGTCCTTCTACGGTAGCGGATACCATTTCCATATTATTCGTCATGCCCGTTACCTGAGGGTCCATATCCGTAATTGCTGACTGCTTGCAGATAGTTACTACCTTGCCCTCTGCCTCCTTGGAAGAGGAACCGCATCCTGTCAATGTTGCTGCCACCATCACTCCGGTAAGAAATACCGCTGCTGCCTTTGTCTTTAATTTTCTCATAATCTCCTCCTGTTCCGCGAATCTGATTTTCGCATCGCTTTCTATGGTTAGCTTCCCCGCCGGAAGCAGGGAAGCTGCCACCTAAAAATCAATAGGGCGTCTGCCCCTGGACCACCGCTTAAACTCTTCTCCTGTTGCCAGCACCATATGGGTATCTGTCAGGTGATATTCGGTTCCTATGGTATAATCAATACCGCTGGTCTTATAATCGTAGGTTTCCGCTACTCTCGTTTTTTCCACCCGGGGATTGGGATGTGGAATAGCCGAAAGAAGGCTCCGGGTATAGGGATGAATCGGGTCGCCGAAAATTTCCTCCGTGGTTCCCTCCTCCACCAGATGCCCCAGATGCAGAACCCCGATTCTGTCAGAAATGTACTTTACCATGGACAAATCATGGGCAATAAAAAGATATGCCGTTCCCGTTTCATCCTGGATATCCTTCATCATATTGACTACCTGTGCCTGAATAGAAACATCCAGTGCGCTGATTGCCTCATCCGCGATAATCAGCTCCGGCTCCATGACAAGTGCTCTGGCGATTCCGATTCTCTGCCTCTGTCCTCCGGAAAACTGATGGGGATACCGGTTTGCCTGTTCTCTGGAAAGTCCCACGCGCTCCATAATCCGGTAAACCTTCTCTGCCCGCTCCTGCTGGCTGCTGTACAGATGGTGTACATCCAGCCCCTCGGCAATAATATCCATCACCTTTTCTCTGGGATTTAAGCATGCCATAGGGTCCTGAAAAATCATCTGCATCTTTGTCTTTAAAAACTGCTTTTCCTTCGCAGTTATTTTCCCACCGATATCATGTCCGTCAAAGGTAATTTCTCCTGCGGTAGGATTATATAAACGGATAACGGAACGCCCCGTTGTGGATTTTCCGGAACCGGATTCTCCTACCAGCCCGTAGGTTTCTCCCCGGTTAATATAGAAGGAAATATCATCCACCGCCTTGACGCTGAAGGAACGGTTGATGGGAAAATACTGTTTTAAATGCTTTACCTCTAATAAAGGAGTCGTTTTATCTGTCATTTATTTATCCTCCTTAAGCATTTTATCAATTCTCGTCCGAAGGGACTTTGGCATTTCCACCTTCGGCGCATCGGGATGTGCCAGCCAGCTTGCCACCTTGTGATGTTCATTGATGGTAAACATGGGAGCTTCCTCCCGCAAATCAATGTTCAGGGCAAATTCATTTCTCGGTGCGAATGCCTCGCCCTTGATTTCATTTATCATATTAGGAGGTGTACCGGGAATCGTATAAAGCCTCTCCTCCTTGGTATCCACATCCGGCATGGAAGAAAGCAGTCCCCAGGTATAGGGATGTCTGGGGTCATAAAAGATATCCTCCACCGTGCCGTTTTCCACGATTTTTCCTGCATACATGACATTGACATAATCTGCAACCTTTGCCACAACTCCCAAATCGTGGGTAATATAGATAACGGAAATTCCCAGCTTTTTCTGCAAATCCTGTATCAGCTCCAGAATCTTCGCCTGAATGGTTACGTCCAGCGCCGTAGTCGGCTCATCACAGATTAGAACCTCCGGGTTGCAGGCAAGGGCAATCGCAATTACCACCCTCTGCCTCATTCCACCGGAAAGCTGGTGGGGATAGCTTTTCATAAATTCTTCTGCATTGTTGATGCCTACCAGCTTCAGCAGCTCAATGGCTCTTTCCGCCGCTTCCTTCTTTGATTTATGGAAATGATGTATCATGCCCTCCATCAACTGATTTCCGATGGTAAGAGTAGGATTCAGGGAAGTCATGGGGTCCTGAAATACCATGGCAATTCTTTTTCCGGCAATCAGATTTCTTCTCTTCTTGGGCGATAAGGTCAGCAGGTCTACACTGGTCTGCTTTCCGTTTTCCTCATAAACAAAATCAATACTGCCGCTGTTAATGATTTCATTGCTGCTCATGATTCCCATAATCGCCTTTACGGTAACGCTTTTTCCGGAACCGGATTCTCCCACAATAGCAATGGTTTCTCCTTTGCGGAGCTCCAGATTGACACCTCTTACCGCATTGACAATACCGGACACGGTATGAAAGGACACGGACAGATTATCTACTTTTAAAACATAATTCTTTTCACTCATAGCCTTTTCCTCCCTTACTTGTCCTTCATCTTCGGGTCTACTGCATCTCTCAGTCCATCTGCCAGAAGGTTAAAGCTCAGCATCAGGATTGCCAGCACCAGCACCGGAATGACCAGCATATGTGGATGAATGGTCAGCGTCTTGTAACCCTCACTGATTAGAATACCCAGGGACGGCCTTGGCTGGGGAAGTCCCAGTCCTACAAAGGCGAGGAAGGATTCTGCGAAAATAGCACCCGGAATGGAAAACATTGCCATTACAATAATCTGGCCGAATACATTCGGGAGAATATTTTTTGTAATAATCCGTCCGGTGCTTGCCCCGAGGGTCTTAGATGCGAGAATGTATTCCTCATTCTTTAATTTCAGCGCCTCTCCACGAACCATTCTGCTCATGCCAATCCAGCCCGTCATCAAAAGTGCTACGATAATCGTCACCAGTCCGGGACTCATAATCATTACCATCAGCGTCATAATAACCAGACTTGGGATACCGTTTACAATTTCAATTATCCGCTGCATCACCATATCCGTGCGTCCGCCCAGATAACCGGAAATCATACCGTAGGTTACGCCGATTACCAAATCACCGAGGGCTGCAAAAAAGGCAATAATCAGGGATACTCTTGTACCCGCCCAGGTCCTTGTCCAGAGGTCCCTGCCAAGGGTATCTGTACCGAACCAGTAATAAACGTCATCCAGCCCCTTTTCCTGATATACATTCCTTCCATTTTCCGTACCATCGAAAATTCCCAGCTTTTCCAGCCCGGGGATTCTCGGCGGAAGATTTGTATGATTGGTATCCATGGACGCATATGTATGTCCCGATATCATCGGTCCCACAACCGCCAGCAGGATAATCAGCAGAATGGCAACCAGTGAAACCACCGCCATTTTATTGCTGCGGAACCGCTTTACGGCATCCTTCCAGAAGGAAATATTGACAAAGGTATTATCCATATGGACATTCTGCTTATCCCCTGCCAGTTCAAAGTCATGCTCTTTAATTTCAATGTCCTCTAAAGCTCTTACTGTATTTACTGCGACTGAATTTTTCTTTTTACTCATGGCCATTCCCCTTTACCACCCGGATTCTCGGGTCAATGATTCCATACAAGATATCTACCACCAGCATGCTTACGATAAACATGGCGCTGTACAGAAATGCCAGTGCAAGCACCACATTGTAATCATTTGACTGGATTGCTGTTACCATCAGGCTTCCCATGCCCGGTACGGAAAAAATCTGTTCCACAACAACGGAGCCGGACATCATTCCTACAATCATGGGGCCTACCACCGTAATAATCGGTGTCAGTCCATTCTTCAAAGCATGCTTGATAAAAATACTTGCGGTGCTGATTCCCTTTGTCTTTGCCAGAAGCATATAATCCGAATCCAGTACATCCAGCATTTCTGTTCTGGTATACCGGGCGATGCTTGCAATGGGACTCATGGCAAGGGACATAACGGGCATAATGGATGATAGGAATACATGTTTGTTGCTGTACACCAGCGGTAAAAGCTTCAGCTTATATCCGATAAAGTAAGATAAGCCCAGCGCAAATACATAACCGGGAAGGCTGACACCGATAACGGAAATAAAGGTGGTTCCCGAATCCAGCCATGTATTTTTCTTTACTGCTGCAATCATTCCAAAAAGGATTCCGATAACCGTACCGATTGCTACGGCAATCAGACCGATTCTGGCTGACACAAGAAACTTCGAGGAAATCAGCTTGACTACGGGATAATCCTGCTGAATGTTATAGGATACGCCAAAATCTCCCCGGAGCATATTTCCCACATAGATAAAAAATCTCTGCAGGAAAGGCTTGTCCAGACCATACTTTTCATACAGCCTTGCCATCTGCGCCTCTGTCAGCTCCAGTTCATTAAAAGGGGAACCCGGCATAAATTCCAGCAGACAGTATAAGATAAACAAAATCACAAATAATGTCGCTGCTGCCATCCCCAGTCTTTTCAGAATGTACTTCCACATTTCCATCATCCTCCCTTGTCCGGTAAAAAGAAGCGCAGTATGAACGGGATGTATGCCCTTTCATACTGCGCTTTGTCTGTTACTCTGTTTTATTTCCTTACTTATTCCTTAATCAGAAATTACCACATTTCTGAATGCTTCGTCAACTCCCATACTGTGATATTCAATACCAGTTACCTTCGGGTTAATCATCTTGCAATCTGCATTCTGGTAAAGAACAACCACACTGGCTCCATTCATGAAAATGTCCTCTGCCCTGTGAAGTGCCTCGAAACGCTCTGTAACGCTGCTGTCATATTTTCCTGCAAGCACATCCTCAATGATAGTGTCATACTCTGCATCGGACCACTTGCTGACGTTAATAGGATAACCGGTGATATAGCAGTTCAAGAAGGTCAGCGGGTCCGGATAATCTCCGCCCCAGGCGATAATACAGAAGTCGAAATCACCGCTCGTGACATATTCCATCTTGTTCTTAAAGGGTACTGTCTTAAGCTCTACTGTAACACCGGAAAGCGTGGTCTGAATCTGATCCTGAATATAGGCACCTACTGTATATGCTGCCTCATCACTGGTAATCAAAAACTCCATTGTATAGGTATCTACTCCCAGTTCCTTCTTTGCAGCCTCCCAGTACTGGGCAGCCAGTTCCTTGTCAGTTTCCTGATATACACCGCTGTTTGCTGCAAAATCTGTACCGCTTTCATCCACTGCAAGCCCATAAGGTACAATCGTATATGCCGGAGTGGAACCATCCTTGATGACATCCTTGCAAAGGGCTTCTTTATCAATCGCATGTGCCAGTGCCTGCTTCAAATTATCATTTGTAATTTTTTCACAGTTGATTGCCATATAGGTTGTTCTGGCATCCTTTATCTGGGTAAAGCCGGGCTCGGACTGATAGGTTTCTACCTGCTCACCGCTGATGCTTACCACATCCGCATCCCCGCTTGTATATGCCAGCATTGCCTGCTGGGAATCCTGAATCAACTGATATTCCAGGGTTTCCAGATTGCTTTCCCCGGTCTGGTATCCCACGAAATCAGGGTTCCTTGTGTAAGACCAGTATGTATTGCTCAGTTCATAATCTTCTACTAAAAACGGACCGTTGCAAAGGATGTAATCCTTTCCCAGTCCAAACATGCTTCCACATTCTTCTACAAACGCCTGCTGTACCGGATAGAAGGAGGGCAGTGCCAATACCTCCTCTGCATAGGTTACTACAGAATCAAATTCTACCACAAAGGTCTTATCATCCTTTGCATAACAGCCAAGCTCTGTATAGGGAACCTCTCCCGCTGCAATAGCCGCTGCATTTTTGATACCTGCATTGATGGGATAGGAGCTTGCGTCGCTGCCGTCATAATTTTCTATATTTACCAGACGCTTCCAGGCATATTCATAATCATATGCTGTCACCGGGTCACCGTTGCTCCATTTTGCATCCTTTAAGGTAAAGGTCCAGGTAAGCAGGTCATCACTCTTCTCCACGCTTTCTGCCAAATCCAGCACTGCGGAACCGTTTTCATCCAATGTATATAATCCGGCATAAACCAGAGCAACTGCATTACCCAGAATAGCAGAACCTGCATCCAGAGGGTCAATACTTGTTACCGCCGTGGTTTCCACTACTGTCATGGACTTTCTTTCAGAAGTTTTTTCCGTGGATGTACTTTCTTTCTGAGTGCTTGTCCCGTCAGTCTGGACGCTGCCCGTTCCGGTTCCTGCTGTATCCGAACCACACGCCACAAGGGAAAGGGTCATTGCTGTTACAAGGCTGAGCGAAAAAAACTTTCTTCCTCTTTTCATAATGTATCCTCCTCTTCTTCCAATACCATGCTGTTTCATGAAACTACTGTCCGCGGTGTAAACATTAGCCAGAACTTAATCATGTATAATGTTTGTTTGTATTCTAGTCTTTATGAAATCACTTGTCAATACTTAATTTTTCTATTTTTTTCTTCATGCATATCGCTAATATGTTGTATTTTCCAATTTACAAGCAAAACTTTTTGTGTTATAGTTTCTGCAAGTTCAATTTTAGTCATGTTTATTTTTGTGTCATGCGCACCTGACACAAATTGAGTATGAATAAAAAAGGCGCGCAGAAAAGAGGGTTCCTATGGATAAGAAAAAATTGCATCAATATGCCGAAGTGGTTGTGAAAAAAGCGCTTCAATTAAAGAAGAACCAGATTCTTTATGTGGAAGCGCTTCTGGAAACAAGCGAATTTGTTTATGCACTGGCAGAGGAGGCTTACAAGGTTGGCGCTGCGGAGGTTGCCGTCAACTGGAAAAGCAACCGGCTGGAGCAGATAAAACTGCTCTCCTGTGATAGGCCCCAGATTGGAAAGCTTTCCGAATTAGATTATGCCACCATAGATTATTACGCCCAAAAGGGAGCTGCCTTTGTCCGTATCGAATCCCCTGATTTGGATATTTTCAAGGATGTTCCTACGGAAAAAATTCAGCGAAAGGCACTTGGTGACAGGGAAAGCAGAAACCGCTACCGGGAAAAGTCCCAGGGTACCGGAGCCGGAAGCACCATTATCTGTGTTCCTACCGCTCCCTGGGCAAAGGTTGTCTTTCCAAATCTTCCGGAAGCAGAAGCTCTGGAAAAGCTCTGGGAATATGTTTTCACCTGTGTCCGTGTCAACGAGCCCGACCCTTTAAAAGCATGGGATGACTTTGTTGCCAATACCAGAAAGCGGCGTTCCTTATTAAATGCGAAAAAATATGTTACCTTCCATTATAAAAGCCCCGTCACAGACCTTTACATGAGTCCTATTGACGAGCAGTTCTGGTGCGGCGGCTGCAACGATACAGATGACCCGGAGGTTTACTGTATCCCCAACGTTCCTACGGAAGAGGTTTTCACCTGTCCCCATAAATATAAGGTAAACGGCTATGTCACCTCTACAATGCCCTTAAATTACAGAGGACGGATTATCAATGATTTCCAGCTGACCTTAAAAGACGGCAAGGTTGTGGATTATTCTGCAAAGGAAGGGGAGGACGTATTAAAAACAATTCTGGAAACAGACAACGGTTCCTGCTATTTCGGAGAAATGGCACTGATTGATACCAGTTCTCCCATCAGCCGCCTGCATACCACCTTCTACACCACCCTTTACGATGAAAACTCTTCCTGCCACATTGCACTGGGGCTGGGGCTTGGCGGTTCAGAAGGCATGACTCCTGAAGAACGGGAAGCAAAGGGCATTAACACTTCTGCGCTGCATGTTGACTTTATGGTTGGCTCCCCGGATTTGAATATTCAGGGACAGCTTCCCGACGGTACCTGGGAGGATGTCTTTATCAATGGCAGTTGGGCTCCCGCCTTTCAGATTTAACAGAACAGAATGGAGGATTTCTATGAAAACAAATCAAGACAGATTACCGATAAAATCACTGATTGGTGAAGTAAAACCCATGGAAACACAGTCCTTCGGCTTTATGGCAATGGACAGCGAAGGACAGGGGCAGTACCGGGCAGGCACCGGCGGAATCTCTTACAATGTACGCCTGGGAGATTCCTGCATGGATGTTATCGGAGAAAAGCTGCAGCCCGGTATCAGCACCAGATATTCCGGCGCACCTGACCCGGCAGCCGGGCCTTTCGGTTCTCCCTCCATGATGGCTTATAATATTTATGCCTGTGTCGGCAACGAAGTCACCATTGCAGGCGGCCCCCTTGCCGGAAAAAAGGGCTTCGTCACCGGAAAAATATCCGGCTTCGGCGTCACTGTTGATTTTAATTCCGATACTGTACAGCAAATGCACGGTGACGAACACTTTTATATCAAGGCTCAGGGTGTCGGGATGCAGATAGAAGACTTTGAGGAAACAGTAGCCGTTCATAACACTTCTCCCCTTCTCTTTGAAAAAATGGGATATACACTGACAGACGGAAAAATTCATGTTCCCGTAAAGAAAATCATTCCCGGTTTCCTCATCGGTCCCGGAATCGGCGGAAATGTACTGGCAAGCTGCTGTGAAATCATGACAGACCACGGAGAAGGGGATGCAGCATACGGCTTATCGGATCTCTGCTACGGAGATATCATTGCCATCACAGATTTGGACACCACCAGCGGCAGAACCTTTCTGGAGGGTGCCGTTTCTATCGGCATGGTAGTCAGCGGTGACAGTGTTTCCCTCGGCGCAGGCCCCGGAGTTATGACCCTGCTGGCTTCCAAGTCCGACTGGATTGTACCCGTCCTCTCCGAAACTGCCAATTTAAAAAATTATCTTCCCATTCAGTTATAGAAGCGTTACCTATGCGGAGAACCTTCTCCATGTACCTGTTTGTGCCCGGGCGCACCTGCACAAACGGATTTGTAAGCAGCAATAAAAGCTGCTCCCGAAAAACATGTGCGCAGAAATGAGGATTCCTATGATAAGAACAAATATTGACCTTCTTCCCATGATTGGTGTCCAGGGTGAGGTAGACCCCTGTATGACACCGGACGGCGGTGAATTTAATGCCGACAATTTCCGTATTGGTCAGGATACTGTCACCATGGGCGGCATTACATATAATTTCAATATCGGCGACCCCTGCATGGGACTCCGCGGGGAACACCTCGAGCCCGGTGTTACCAGCCGCAACCATTCCAATCCTGCCGCCAACGGAGCTTACAACACCTATTCCTGTATCGGCAACACAGTAAAGGTTGTTTCCGGTGATGCCAAGGGAAAAACCGGCTTCGTTACCGGAAAGCACGGTGGCCCGGAGCATCTGATGCTCTATTTTGACCCGGAAACAAGAGAACAGCTCACCTGTGACGATAAATTCCTTGTAAAAACCTGGGGCTTTGGTCTGACTCTGACCGATTATCCTGATATTCTTGCCCGGAATCTGGATCCGGAACTGTTAAATAAAATGGGAATTGAAGAAAAAGACGGAAAGCTGATTGTACCTGTTACCCACAAAATTCCTTCCTGCATGATGGGCTCCGGCAAGGGCTACACCCCCACCGTCCGGGGAGATTACGATATTATGACCTCCGATAAAGAGCTTGTAAAAAAAGTAGGGCTGGATACCCTCCGCTACGGGGATATCGTTCTTCTGGAAAATCAGGATAATACCTATGGCCGGGCGCATTGCGGGGGTGCCGTTTCCATCGGCGTCATCATTCACGGCGATACCTACCGACCCGGTCACGGTCCCGGCGTCACTATCCTGCTTACCTCCCACAAGCCCTTAATAGAAGGAAAAATAGATAAAAGGGCCAATATTGCCCACTGGCTTGGCGTAAAGGATTTATCCTGACATTTTCCATTTTGAGAAGAGAGCAGTACAGACGTTATCCCTGTACTGCTTTCTTTTTCGCTTCTCCATATACCGTTTTCGGATGCAGAATTACTGTATGCCGCTCTGACGTACTTCCTCTATTTTCCCCACCGTACATTCTGCAATAACGCAGATATCCTCATCAGAGTAGCCTCTTGCCAGCATGTTGCGGATTACCTGATTTGTTTTTCTTTCATTTCCCTGACTGATGCCTTCCTGTCGTCCAATTGCCCTTTCTTCCTCCGACCATTCCCTCAAAGCCTGACACATATCATATTCCTCCTTTTCCTCTGTTTCCTTCATATATTGATTTCTTTCCTCCCATAACTGCGGCATATTCAGTAAAACAGACAGGGCTTCTGCCGTTTCCGGGGAAAGATGCCGGTAATCTTCCCGTTCACTTACCCTTTGCCGTAGCTTTTTCCTATCTTTCCTGCAGCTTAGCAGTTCAAACAGCTCCCGCAGTTCCGTATGGAACATCCCAAAGTCATCCTGTTCATTCACACAGAACAACCGCAGGGGATAGTCTGCAAAGAACCGGCACAGTTCCTTATCCGCTCCAAAATCCATCATATCTTTTAGATTTAAGGGACCGTCCCACTTTTCCTCCCCATGGTACAGGCAGATGGTATACACAGGAACCAGCCTGTCCTTTTTGCAAAAACCGCATAATTTTTCAGCAATGGTTAAAAGCCTGTATTTTTCCTTATTTTTACGTTTCTGCTCTTTTAGCTGTTTTCCGTATTCCAGAGCATCGTATTCCTACTTTCCCCATATTCATTCCTCCTTGTGGTACAGGAGAAATCCGGGGTGAAAATCTCCTGCTTTTTCGTAAAATAATTGGATTAAAAGCATGGATTTTCTGAATCATAGATATTAAAGATGTTTGAATAAGATAGAATCTGGAATTAGCAGATTCTATCTTAAAAAGAAACTTCTATGCTTTGAAAGTATAATATCATTTTATCTGTAGAAAATCAAGAGCAATTTTCCACAAATTCGCCTGCCCGCATAACCGGAATAACAGTTCCGTCCTCCTTTACACCATCCACTTCCATATCTGCTGTGCCATACATAAAATCACAGTGAATCGGAGCATTATTAACACCAATCGCGTCCAGCTCCTCCTTCGTCATGTTCATGCCGCCCCGGACACAACTGGGGAAGCTTGTGCCCAGTGCAATATGCCCTGCTGCATTTTCATCCAATGGTACAAAATGATAGCACTGCCCTGTTCTGGAAATAGGACTGCTGGCAGGAACCAGTGCAAGTTCTCCCAGATAGCGGCAGCTCTCGTCAATCGCCAGAAGCTCCTCCAGTGCCTTCTGTTCCTTTTCCGCATGGCACTCCACCGCTCTCCCCTTCTCAAACTGAATCCAGAAATTTTCCACCATTCTTCCTGATACATACAGTGGTCTGGAAGCATATACAATCCCGTCTACCCTGCGTTTATCCGGGTCTGTGAAAATTTCCTCCGTGGGCATATTGGCACAAAAGGCTACCTTCTGATTGTCCCCCATCTCCGCTGCAGAACACCAGATATTATTCTTTACCAGCCCTATTTCCAGCTTCGTCCCCAGTCCCGTCCGAATCCTCATTCTGTCAAAATTCTGTTCATTAAGCCATCTGGAATATCTGCTTAAATCCGCACAATGTTTTTTCCAGTTTTCCACCGGGTCAGACGCCTCATCGATTCTTACAATTCCGGCAACCTGCTTAAAGAAAAGCTCATTTCTTTCCTCTTCCGGCAGCTCCGGATATATTTTTGCCGCCCAGTCCGGATTTCCAACGACAAAGGCTGCCCACTGCACACCTGTCTTATCCCGCCCATCTCTTTCCAGCTTTCTTAAAAATCTCTGGTGCTCCCCTGCCGCCTTCAATTTTGCATCCGGCACATCTAAATCCAAATCCGGATAAAAAATACAGCAGGCAAGAGAACAGGCTTCCTGCTCTATATAATATTTCACTCTTGCTTCCTCATAAGCATGAACCTCTCTGAGGACTTCCTCACTGGCTCCCAGCATCCGATAATGCTCTACTACCGGGTCCATCCAGTTAATTACCACATCCTTCGCCCCCAGTGAAAAGGCAACCTTTGTGATTTCCACTGCCAACTCCCTGTATTCTGTCGGAATAGATGCGACCAGAATCTGTCCCGGCTGAAGATTTACCCCAACCTTTACAACTGCCTCTGCATACTTCTGAAAATAAACTGATTTATCCATTTTCCAGTCCTCCCTTTCTACGCCTTTTCAAATATTATACACGTATAATTTATTATATAAGAAAATATTACATCTGTAAATAAAATTTTGCAACTATTCAGAGCCATGCAAATTTGACATCTGTTCATGCTTGCATGGATACAGAATGTCAAATTTATATGGCGAAGTAACCACATGAGCAAAAGGAAAGCCTTGTAAAGGCGATTTTGCGAATGGGGACTGAATAGTTTTCTTTGCACAAAAAATACCCGTGATACAGTTATCCGTATCACGGGCATACCATCCATCCTCTATAAATCTTTTTTTCAAATCCTTCCGACTATCTTTCTTCTGTCTTTTACATTTTTCTATACAAACTCTTTTACAGACGCATATACGCCGTCTGCATCCAGTCCATATTTCTTTACCAGTGCTGCCGCGGAGCCGGATTCTCCGAATACATCCTGCATGCCGATTTTCTTTACAGGAGTAGGAAGCTTTGCACATAACGCATCACAAACCGCGCTTCCAAGACCTCCGATTACAGAATGTTCCTCTACGGTTACAACCTTTCCGGTTTTCTTTGCGCTGTTGATAATAATGTCCTCGTCCAGAGGCTTAATGGTGCAGATACTGATAACCTCTGCCTCGATGCCATCTACCGCAAGCTTCTCGGCAGCTCCCAGAGCGGAATCCACACAGATACCGGTTGCTACAATCGTAACGTCCCTGCCTTCCCGGACTACGGTTCCCTTTCCAATTTCAAACTTATAATCCGGTCTGTCATTGATTACCGGCACTGCTGCACGTCCGAAACGGATATATACAGGGCCTTCATATTCCAATGCTGCGCGAACTGCCGCACGGGCTTCCACATCATCCGCCGGGCACATAACTACCATGCCGGGAATAGTACGCATCAGAGCGATATCCTCATTACACTGATGGGTTGCGCCGTCCTCTCCTACGGTAATTCCCGCATGGGTTGCGCCGATTTTTACGTTCAGGTGGGGATAACCGATGGAGTTACGCACCTGCTCAAAGGCACGGCCTGCTGCAAACATGGCGAAAGAGCTGACAAAGGGAATCTTGCCGGTCAGGGAAAGACCTGCTGCCACACCCATCATATTTGCCTCTGCGATACCACAGTCAATATGGCGTTCCGGGTACGCCTTTCTGAAAATACCGGTCTTGGTTGCTGCTGCCAAATCCGCATCCAGCACAACCAGATTCGGAAATTCCTCTGCCAAATCCTTCAGCGCATTTCCGTAGCTTTCACGGGTTGCAATTTTTTTCACTGTATTGTCTGCCATTATGCTTCACCTGCTTTCTCCAACTCGGCGTCAATCTTTGCCAAATCAGCCATTGCTATTGCATATTCCTCATCATTGGGTGCCTTGCCGTGCCAGTCAACGCTGTTTTCCATAAAGGACACACCCTTGCCCTTTAAGCTGTGCAGTACGATACAGGTAGGCATTCCCTTTGTTTCACGGGCTTCCTTAAAAGCTGCACGCAGTGCATCAAAATCATGGGCATCCACGTTGATTACATGGAAATTAAAGGCTTCAAATTTCTTATCAATCGGATAAGGCGAGCAGACCTGATCAATCGGTCCGTCAATCTGCAGGTTGTTGTTATCTACCATAACACAAAGATTGTCCAGCTTGCGGAAGCCTGCGAACATAGCTGCCTCCCATACCTGTCCCTCTTCCAGTTCTCCGTCACCCAACAGGGTGTATACTCTGAAATCCTTCTGGTTCATCTTTGCGCCAAGTGCCATGCCTGCTGCCGCGGAAATTCCCTGTCCCAGAGAACCGGAGGACATATCCACGCCGGGAATATGAATACAGGGATGTCCCTGCAGATAGGAGCCAAGATGCCGCAGAGTTTTCAAATCCTCTACCGGAAAATATCCTCTGTTTGCCAGTGCAGCATAAAGTCCGGGTGCCGTATGACCCTTGGACAATACAAAACGGTCCCTGTTCTCCATATGCGGGTTTTTGGGGTCAATATTCATCTCCTCAAAATACAGGAACGTAAATACATCTGCTGCGGATAAAGAACCGCCCGGGTGTCCTGCCTTTGCACTGTGAACTGCTGTTACAATGCCCTTGCGCACTTCGTTTGCACGCTTCTGCAGTTCTAAATTGTTCATGCTTCTCCTCCATTCTGCCATCCTCATCCAATGGCACCTAGTTTTCGTCCCTATACTAACACAGTTTCGCTTCCGCGTCTAGTGTTTTGTCGCAAAAATCCTTTATTGTGCCCGTGCACACGGCCATCTGTCCAACAGGCTTTACTTCTGTCCGTAATAAGCGTTTGCTCCGTGCTTTCTGAAATAATGCTTATCCTGCAATTCCTGGGGTGCAGGCTGTACCTGCGGGTTGATGCTCTCTGTCCGGTATGCCATCTTGGCAACCTCCTCCAGCACTACCGCATTATGTACTGCTTCCTTTGCATCCTTTCCCCAGGTAAAGGGGCCATGGTTCTTACATAAAACTGCGGGCACGGCCACAGGATCCTTTTTCATCCGCTTAAACTCGTTTACAATCAGATGTCCTGTGTTTTCCTCATATGCCTCCTCGATTTCCTCTTTATTCAGGCATCTGACACAGGGCACCTCCCCGTAAATATAATCCGCATGAGTTGTTCCGTAACAGGGAATACTTCTTCCCGCCTGCGCCCAGCTTGTAGCATAGGAGGAATGGGTATGTACGATTCCGCCGATTTCCGGGAAGGCTTTATACAGCTCCAGATGGGTTGCCGTATCGGAGGAAGGATTATAACGCCCCTCTACCTTCTCTCCCTTCAGATTCATGACAACCATGTCCTCCGGCTTCAGTCTGTCATAAGCCACCCCGCTCGGTTTAATCACAAACAGTCCGCTCTCCCTGTCAATCGCACTGACATTTCCCCAGGTAAAGGTTACAAGCCCGTAACGGGGTAAGTCCATATTCGCTTCATACACCAGTTGTTTTAATTCTTCCAGCATGTTTTCTCTCCATTTCTGCGCCCTTTAAACGCCCATACTTATTCTGAAACAAAAAACTGCGCTGCCGCTTTCTCTGCGGGAAGCGTATTTCGGTCCCTTTCCACGAACCGGTCAAAACCTTCCACATCCTCCGGCTTCGGTGCGATTGTGGTACCGGTCTGTCCTGCAAATATTTTCTCAGACAGATAATCGGGAAGCTCTTCACCCTCTTCTTTTTCCATCATAAAAGCTGCCAGCACCGCCATGCCCCAGGCGCCGCCCTCGCTGGCGGTATCCATAACCGTCACCGGGGAATGAAAGGCTGCTGCCATAAGCTGCTGCCCTACCACCGGGGTCTTAAAGAGTCCGCCGTGTCCCATCAGGGAATCCACCTGAACCTTTTCTTCCTTTAACAGAATATCATTGCCGATTTTCAGCGCTGTCATGGCACTGTACAGGTGGCTTCGCATAAAGTTTGCCAGATTGAATTTTGCATCCGGCAGCCGCACAAACATGGGTCTGCCCTCCTGTAAGCCTGTTACCGGCTCCCCTGAAAAATAATTGTATGCCAGAAGCCCGCCGCAATCCGTATCTGCCGAAAGCGCCTCTTTGTAAAGTGTCCCGAAAAGCTCATTTTTATCCACCTTCATACCGAAACGCTCCGCAAATTCGCCAAACAGGCTGACCCATCCGTTTAAATCAGAGGTACAGTTATTGCAGTGTACCATAGCCACCGGATGACCGTCCGGAGTTGTCACCATATCAATTTCCTCATGAACCTTATCCAGTGCCTTTTCCGTTACCACCATGGAGAAAATAGAGGTTCCTGCGGAAATGTTACCGGTGCGCACCCTGACGCTGTTCGTGGCAACCATGCCGGTTCCTGCATCTCCCTCGGGAGGACACATGGGGATTCCCGCTTTCAGGGTTCCTGTGGGGTCTAACAGCTTTGCGCCGCTCTCCGTCAGCCTTCCGGCATCCTCTCCTGCGCAGAGCACCTTCGGCAGAATCTCCTCCAGCTTCCAGCCATATCCCTTTCCTGCTGTCAGTTCATCAAACTGCGCCACCATCTTCCTGTCATAATCCAGAATTTCGGAATCAATGGGAAACATACCGGATGCCTCTCCGATTCCAAGCACCTTTTCACCGGAAAGCTTCCAGTGAATATAGCCTGCCAGCGTGGTAAAAAACGTAATATCCTTTACATGCTCTTCCCCGGAAAGAATTGCCTGATACAGATGTGCAATGCTCCATCTCTGGGGAATGTTAAACTGAAACAGAGGGGTCAGTTCCCGGCACGCCTCCTCTGTCATGGTATTTCTCCAGGTTCTGAAGGGAACAAGCAGCTCCCCCTCCTGATTAAAAGCCATATATCCGTGCATCATACCGGAAAAGCCGATGCTGCCAATCTGAGTTAATACCTCCCCATATTTTTCCTTCACATCTGCTGCCAGACTTCTGTAACAGTCCTGCAGCCCGTTCCAGATATCCTCCAGAGAATAGGTCCAGATTCCATTTTCCAGACGATTTTCCCAGTCGTGGGTTCCCATGGCAATCGGCTGATGGGTTTCATCTATCAATACCGCCTTAATTCTTGTGGAGCCAAATTCAATTCCAAGTGCTGTTCTTCCTTCTTTAACTACCGCTTTTTTTGTATCCGTCATCCCTGTCCCCATTTCTGCGCTGCCCATAAGAAGCGCGTGTTTTATCTGTATTCAGTATATTTTTTTTCCCGCGTAAAGTCAATACAACTCATAGCAGAAACCCTCTCTCCATATATTTTAGCAATGACAATTTTTTCAGGAGTTCTTCTTTGAAAAAACGAATTTCTCTTTCTCTGCGGCAGCTACTTTTTACTGCTTTTCTGTTTCTCCTTTTCAGCGGTCTGACCCTTGCTGTTTTTTCCTTCGGACAGAATGAAAAGCGCTTTACCAACATCACCTCCCGGCTTTTTCGGGAAGAAATGCAGGCAAACACCCTGAATATGCACTATACCATTGCCAATCCTGCCTCCTTTGGTATTTACAGCTACACACCGACGCTCCCCGCTTATCAGGACAGCTCCACAGAGCAGAACCATGCCGCTCTTGACCACACCCTGTCCGCCTTAAATGGAATACATACCGAAAAGCTTTCACAGGAGGATGCCTTCCTTTGCACCCTTCTCACCCGCTATCTGGAAACCTCCCGGACGCTTTCCGGCTTTTCTTACTATGGGGAGCCCCTCTCCCCCTCCTCCGGCATGCAGTCCCAGCTTCCCATCCTGCTCTCGGAATATACCTTCCGAAGCAGACGGGATGTGGAGGATTACCTTGCCCTTCTCGGTCAGACGGGCAGTTATTTTTCCTCCCTGCTTTCCTACTCTCTGGAAAAGGCTGCCGCCGGGCTTCCCACTCCCTCTTCCTTTTATAAAACAGTCCGGGAACAGTGCGGGCGTATCCTGAAAGAAGAAGATTTAGACGCCGGAACCCACTTTTTACAGACCTCCTTTCAGGAAAGACTGCTTCCGCTGCTCCAGCAGAATATTCTCACCAGCAAGGAAGCGGCTTCCTTTGTACAGCAGAACGATACCCTTTTAAAGACTGTACTCCTTCCTGCCTATCAGGCATTACAGGAGGGGCTTGCCCCGCTGGAGGAAAAGGGAAGTCCTGTACAGGGGCTGTGCCGTTATCCTGAAGGTCAGAAGTATTATGAAGCCCTGCTGCGGGCTGAAACAGGCTCCTACCGCTCTGTTCCTGAGGTGCAGCGGCTTCTGACCTCCCCGGTTACAGCAGAATATGAAGTTTTCTCTG
>OGOW01001546.1_pt1 | contig 20846 bp, 35 predicted proteins | sample 1552781 | NCBI WGS metagenome assembly OGOW01 (sample SAMEA2580145, study PRJEB22360) | human gut metagenome | biome: human gut; feature: human-associated habitat; material: faeces | place: Denmark | collected 2008/2010
ACCATCTACTGTTTTTATTTCTGTTTTTACTTTTATCATTTTTACCACTCCTTTGTGAATTTTTGTTTTACGAATTGTTGTTCGTTTTTTGTTGTACTTATTTTATATTCATTTTTTCTATCAACATTTTCAAATATTGCTAAATCAATATCTGAATTATTTTTAAATGTTCCCTTTGCTCTAGAGCCAAATAATTTAAATGTATACTTAGAATTATTTTCTATTACTTTTTTTATTGTATATATATTTTTGTCTTTTAAATATACTAATGCTGTATTTCCACTATCTACTTTATTTTGAATATGAACTATTGCTAAATCTCCTTTGCCTAAAAGTGGCAACATATCATCATCTGGAGAAGCAATAGCAAAACAGTTTTCTACATCTAACCATTTACTAAGTTTAATATTAATATAATCTGATATATTCTCTTCTGCTAATAAATTTGAAATATTTATTTTACTTAAAATAGGTATTCTAGTAGATTTACTAATGTATTTTTCATTACTTAGTCCGGCTAACCAAGCAGGAGAAACACCATAAAAATTTGCTATTGTCATAATTGTACTACGTTTTACGCCTTTTATTTCTCCAGATGCATACCTAGAAATCGTAGCAGCCTTTTTGCCAGTTACTTCTGCAATATCATCTAATGTATGACTACCACTTTTTATTAAATCCGTTAATCTAATAGAAAATAATTCATCCATTTTTATTCTCCTTTCGTGCCTTTATTTTACTATATTTTTTCGTATTACGCAAGATTTATTACAAAAAAAATAAAAAAATTTCGTAAAAAGTATTGACATATTTTTAAATTTAATATATATTACGTATAACGTAATTACGTAACACGTAAGAGGAAGGAGGAGTAATTTTGGAAAAGAATAATAAAGAAGTAATAAGAAAGCTAGAAGGTTATTTAAAATTTAAAGGTATCTCCAAAAAAAAATTAGCAGAACTCTGGGGTAAAACAGAAGCTTATATTTATAGAAGGTGTAGTTGTGAAGTTGAACTTACATTAACAGATATAAAGGACCTATGTAAAATATTAAAACTGACACACGAGGAGATACTAGACATATTTTTTTAACCTTAAATTACGTAGTACGTAAGAAAGGAGAAAGAATGAAAAAAAATAAAAAAATGCGGCAGAACACTAAAATAAAAGGAGGGCAAATAATGGAATTAAAAGATAATGTTTTTTATTCTCCATCGGAATTTGCAAAACTAAGAAATTGTAGCGTACCAACAGCATTAAGCATTTATAATTTGCAAGATTTTCCTAGTGAAGATTTTGGAAAAGAAAAAGTAGCTTTAGGTAGTGCAATAAGAGAATGGTACAGCAAAAAAAGAAAAAAGGAGGATTACTAATGAAATTAAAGGTTGTAAACAAGAAAAAATTTGTTAAAGCAATATTAACAACAATATTTATATTTCTACTAGGATTTATTGTTATAAATAATGTTTTAGCAAGTAACGAAGCGGAAGAAAGAAAGGAAATTGAATATGTTGTTTGTAAAGGAGATACATTATGGAAAATTGCAGATAAGTACAAATTAGAAAATCAAGATCCAAGAGAATACATATATGAAGTTAAAAAATTAAACAATATGACTTCTGCAACAATATATGAAGGACAAATAATAAGAATATTGTTAGTGGAGGACAAATAGATGGAATATTACGAACAATTATTAGAAGAATGTATTTATTTACAAATTGATTATAAAAGGCTAGATAAAATGAAACATACATTAAATATTATGAAAAATAAATTAAAAGAGTTAGGAGGAAAAAAGGATGCCAGAAAATGAAACATTAGATTTAGAAAGTGCAGCAAAAATAATTGCTAGACAAGGCGAAAGAATTATTGAATTAGAAAATAAACAAAAAGACTATGACAAAAATAAGAAAATAGTTGATTCATTAAAAGAAATAATAAAAGAACTAACACCTACCGACCAAAGTAATAGTTAGTTCCTAAAAAGAATTGTTTAAGCACTCTTTCTTTGTTTATTTTAGCAAAAAAAGTGCAAAAAGTCAAGAAAAATAGAACATAAATAAAAACTCATGTTCTATCGGGATTTTATAAAGCTAAATTTATAAAACATCTTGTAAGTGTTTAGGTAATTGTGCAATAGTAAATTCTTCATAAGTTTTAAATTTAGTATTTTTAGAAATAAATTCATCAAGAGCCGGAGACCATTTTAAATTTACTAAATCTTCTAAAGTATATACGCCTATTGCATTGCAAAACTCTTTACCACTATTAAAATTAGTATTTTTCTTTATAAAATCATTTGAAAAAGTAGAATTATCATCAGTAATAGCAATTTTACTTAAATCTCTTTTTGACATAAAAACACCACCTTTCAAAATGATTATAGCATAGTAAACTAAAAATTTAAATGGGGGAATATAAAAATGAATTTAAAAGAAATTTTAAATGAAAAAGATATAGAATTTTTTAAAAAATTAGCACATGAATTAAAAACACAGGATAGAAGAGGAACAGGTAAACCTGTTGTCTATCAAATTATAGATAGAGGAGAAAAACAGGGAGCTTTCCTAACATTAAAAAGTGCTGAAAGACATTTAAAGGAAAATAATTATAATTATAGTGAAAAAGCCCATGTATATGTAAGTTATGGGTGGAGGAATCCAGAATTAGAACAATTATTAAATATAATAGAAAAATTTGATATGGAGGAAAATGAAAATGAGAAAATTTGAATTTGTAAATAGAATATTAAATAGTGAAGATGGGATAAAAAGGTTATTACCAACAAGAAGCACAAAAAATAGTGCAGGATATGACTTTTTTAATCCAAAAAATATTACTTGTAAATCACATGAAATTACAATGATCCAAACAGGAATTAAAGCACAATTTCCAGAAGATGAGGCGTTATTACTATTTAATAGAAGTAGCAACCCTAAGAAAAAAGGCTTAATAATATTAAATGGCGTAGGAGTTGTAGATAGTGATTATTATAATAATCCAGACAATGAAGGCGAGATGGCTTTTGTATTCTACAATATGTTAGAAGAGGATGTAACATTATTAGCAGGAGAAAAGCTAGGACAAGGTATATTTGTAAAGTACGCTAAAACAGATGACGATACAGCAGAAGGAGAACGCACAGGAGGTTTTGGAAGTACAGGAAAATAAAAGTACAAAAGATACCTTTAAATCTGTTAGAAGGGGGAATAGACAAATGGATAATAAATATAAAAGCGATAAATTAGTTTCAAGAAGAGAAAGAGATATAGAACTAGAAAAAACAAAAATACAAATAGAAACAATAGCAAAACAGATATTAAAAGATATGGGAATTAAAATGCACCATTTAGGCTTTAAATATTGGATAACAGCTATATATATCACTTTAGATATTGAGTTAAACAATAGATCAGAATTAAAAATGATGGAATTATACTATATGGTGGCAAGAAAGCATAGAACAACTGCATCAAAAGCTGAAAGAGCAATGCGTTATGATTATGCAACAATAGATTTAAAACAATATTTTAATGTAACATATTCGATTAATAATACTGCTTTGCTATTTTTGTTAATAGAAGCGGTTAAGGAAAAAATATATAATCCGTTTAATTTAGACATACAAGAACCAAAAATATTGCTTTGCAATAAAAATACAAACACTCCAAAATAGTTTGTTTATTGGGAAACAAGAGATTTTGTCGAATTTAACAAAGGAAGGAGTGGAAACAATAAAGTGTGAATAAGAAAAATAGAATTGATATAAAAAAACAGCTCTCTGAATTTTATTCTACATTAGACTATAAGCCTATCTCTTCAAATGCTATTTCAATATATTTAATTTTATTGCAAATAGATAGTAATACAGACTGGCTTGAGGAGTTTAAAGTAACAAATACTATTCTAATGAGCAAAATTAAGAATCTAAGTATTTCTGCTTTACAAAGGGCAAGAAATGAATTGATAACTAATAACTATATTTCATATAAGAAGCGGAATAAATCAAAATGAAGCTTCTACATATTCAATAATAAAATTGTATTTTGAACAAGCGAATGAACAACCGAACGCAAGACCGAACGCACAACCACAAGAACAGGCAGCCGAACACATTATAACTAAACTAAATAACCAAACTAAACTAAACTTATTATTAAATTATATATATAAAGATGGGGACGGTTCCGAAATTGGAATTAATCCAGATGACATATACTTTAAAGATGGATTTATAAGTGATTTAAAAAGATTAAATTTATATTCTTCTGATCCAAGTGTTTTTGAATGGATGCCACAAGAACAGTCTTTAAGAGAAAAAATATTAATATGGGCAATAAAAGAAATAAGATTAAGTCCTTATAAAATTTATTTAAACGATTTGCAAGAAAAAACACTATGGCTAAAATTATTAAAAACCGAAAAATACATTACCAGAAAAGAAGATTATACACTAGAGGATTTTATTAATTATTTCATGGCGTGCTTGCAGGAAGAATTTGAGAATGGGAAGAGGTATAGATGAGTAATTTATATGAATTATCTAGTAGAAAAGAAGTGCCAATATATACAAAAATGAAACCTAAACCGCAAGAAGGAAGGCACCTAATAAAGTACAAAAATGAAAAGGATTATGACTATTATAAATGCGATTATTGCAGCGAGGAAATAAGAATACTTAACAAAAAACAAGAAATGACAGGTGGAAAAATTAAATTTACGCATTTAGTTACGAAACATGGAGATATTGAATTGGCATTACACAATAAGTGCTTAAAAGCAGTAATAAAAATATTTGAAGAGGGGGAATAGCCTTATGAATATAGTTAAATTAAAATGTGCAGATTATACAACAGACTGGGTATTAGATAAAGAAGTAGAAATAGATGTAGATAAATATATATTTTTTGAAGTTGAGTATAGAGGCGAAAACTCATGGCATCTAATAGGACATCAATATAATGAAGAAACAAGAAAATGGCAAAATGTTGAATTTTCATATCATGTTTGTACTATTTATGCTATGGCTAAATTTATAGCGAAAGCAAATGCTATACCTAGAAATAATTTGCAAGTAAATAGAGTAAGTAGGTTTAATAATTTACATTATAGCTGTAGTTTTTATGAAGAATTGAACAAATTATTAAGATTAGTACAAGAATATACATTAAAAATAGAAAAGGAGGGAAAAAATCAATGTTAATTGTAGGTCAAGAAAACGATTTAATAGTAAATTTTGAAAGAATTAATTTTATAAAAATAGAACCAAGCGAAAATAAATTTGATATAGAAATTAACTATGCAGATGATGAATGGGATGTTATTGCTAGTTATGATTCGTTTGATAGGGCAAAAGAAATATTGGCAGAAATAATAAATGCTTATAAAACAGTTGCAAGAGTGGAAGGAAAAGAAAAAGGACAACCTAAGTTTTATAATGTCCCAAAAGTTTATTTTATGCCAGAAAAATAGAGGTGGAACAAATGATGTATGAATTTGAAATGATAGGAGATATTGTTGGAAAAGCAAGACCTAGAATGAATACTAGAACAGGAAGAGCATATACACCAACTAACACAAAACTTTATGAATATTCATTAAGACAATGGTTTATAAGAGAATATCCTTACTTTAAACCTATTGAAACAAGAGTAAAAGTAAATATTATAGCTTATTTTGATATTCCAAAGAGTACAAGTAAAAAGAAAGAAGCGGAAATGTTAGCAGGAAATATAAGCCCTACTAAGAAACCAGACATTGATAATATTATTAAAATTGTACTAGACGCAATGAATAAATTTGCTTTTAAAGATGATACACAGGTAGTAGAACTAAATGTAAAAAAACAATATGCAGAAACACCTAAAATATATATAAAAATTGAAGAATACTAGGGGAATAAATAAAATGAAATGTATTAATTGTGGGAAATATCCTTTTTGTAATAAAATAGAAAATTCGCAACAAGAAGCATGCGAAAACTTTATAAAAAGACCTTTAGGAATAGAGGTTACAAGGAAGGATGAGAATAAAAGTGAATCAAGAAGGAGAAATAGAATTACATAAATTTTTGAATAAAATAACATTAGGAGATAGTTATAAATTAATAAAGCAAATACCAGATAATAGTATAGATTTAATTTATACGGATATTCCATACGATATATCTTATTCTGGTGGCGGGTGTTTACAAAAAAATGTAAAAAAAGCAGTTAAAGATATGAATAAAAACAAAGAAACATTGTTAAAAGGAATAGATTATACAATATTAGATGAATTATGTAGAATAATGAAAAAAATAAATATTTATATATGGTGTTCTAAAAGTCAGATACATGATCTTATGAAATATTTTATTGATAAAAAAGAATGTAATTTTAATATTCTATGCTGGTGTAAAGATAATCCTGTTCCTTTTGGAAGTTCGCCATTTTTGAGTGATATAGAATACTGTTTGGCATTTTATGAAACAGGAATTAAATTTAATCAAGGGTGCGAAAATAAACATAAATATTATATATCTCATATTAATTACAGAGATAAGCAAAAATTTAATCATCCTACGATAAAACCAATAGAATTTGTAAAAAAACAAATATTAAATAGTAGCCAAGAAAATGAGATAGTATTTGATCCATTTAGTGGAAGCGGGACAACCTGTGTTGCTGCAAAAGAATTGAACAGACAATATATAGGTATAGAAATAGATCCAGAATATTATAAAATAAGCATTGATAGGTTAGAAGGAATATTAGCAAATGGTCAAACAAGTATGTTTATAAGTTAGGAATGGTAAGAATGAGTAAAATTATAATTTATGATGATAAAAACAATATACTTATTGCAGATTTAGATGGTAGAGTGGAAGTAGAACATAAAAAAATTAATGAATATATAGCAGAAAATAAATATAAAGCCAACTTTAGAGAATGTAAAATTATTCAAAGTGAATCTGCAAGAAAACATATAAGAAGAATAGAAAAAATATTTAAGTATCATAAGAAAGTGAAGTAATTATGAAAAAGATAATTAAGAAAATAAAAAGAATACTAGGATTAGAATTACCTTATTTATTAGAAGAGGAAAAGGAAGAAGTAAAAGAGCCTATAGTATTAAAAGACAGAAAAGATAATATAATTGCAGTTCCTAAAAATGTAGAAGTGAAATTTTATAAAGATACAGAATTAGAAAATCAAATAATGCTATTATCAAATTGTGCAATAAATAGTGGTATTACAATGAATGAGGCTAGGAAACTAGTAGCTAAGTTAGGGGGAATAAATATAAATGAAAGTTAAATTTATAAATATAGGAAGTGGAAATGCAAATTTTATAAAGGAATGTAAAAGTAAAATAACTTATGAATGGCTTTTAAAATGTGTACGCCCTTATTTATATTCTCATAATATAGATTTCGAAGAGGCAACAGATGGGAAGATAATTGTATTTGCAGGAATGCAAACAGTTGGCGAAATAGAAATAATAGAAAATTGAAAGGTGGAATTTGTTTATGTTATTAAAAAAATGGAATTATCAAAAACATAACTACGAACCTTACGAAATACCAGATAATTGGAACGTAAAAATATATACAAACAATATGGAAGAAATAATAAATTGTGCTCATTGTGGTAGAAAAATTAAAGCAGGAGATAGTCATTCATCCTATGAAATACAAAATGATATTGGAATAGGATATGGAATATGTGAAAAGTGTTTTAATAATGAAATGCTTAGAAAAAATAGATAGAAGGGGAATAAAAATGTCAAAATATTATGTGATTAAAGGGAAAGATACAAGACCAGAAGAGGCAATATTTGAAGGGTATGTTACATCCTTAGAAGAAATTAATGGACAAAAGGTAGTTGGCTTTTCTTCAAGTATCAATCACAAAAATGTAAAAAAATATAAAACTAAAAAAAGATGTGAAATGATGTTAAAAAAACTAGAAGAGGAAACAAAACATTGTAAATATGAAATAAAAGAAATAGAAGGAGATTAATAATTTTATGGAAGATCATTTTGTTATAGGGGTAGATATTTCTAACGGAAAAAGTATAAGTGTACTAACAGTTGCTAGACATTGTAAAGGTAATATAGAAGTAGTAAACCAGTTCTACGATGAAGAAGCGGAAGAATTATATTATAAATTAATAAATATACATACTCCAGATATAGAAGAAATAAAAAATAAGGCTATTGCCAAAAGCATGGTAACTATGAAAAAACTATATTCACAAAAAGAATTGCTAGAACTAATAGAAGAAACAAGGAAACTGCAAGATTATACCGAAAAGGAAAGAAATTACATATTAGCACATAATACACCTAACAAAATAAGAGAAATGTTAACATATTTTTGGCTTACACATACAAACGATGTTTTCTTTAATTATTTTGGTTTTAACTGGATTCCACCAACAGAATTACGAGAAAAAATACAAAAACAAATAAACAATATAGATATGAAAAATGTAAATATAGAAATTCCATTTTTAAAACCAGTAGATGTTGAAAATGTAATAGCAAGAAATGAAATGTTAAATGCTGCTAATAAATTAATGTATGATTATTCTATGTTACCTAAAGAAATACTTAATAATAATCTTATGAAAGGGGCTACAAATGAGAATTAAAGAATTTAAAGTTGAATCAGTAAATAGAATACCGAGCAAATTAGAAGAGGGGATATTATATGTATGTTTAGAATGTCAAGTTGCAGTGCACTTATGTGCTTGTGGATGTGGAGAAAAAACAGTAACACCTTTAGGAGAAAATGGATGGAATTTGTGGTTAAGAGATGGAATAGCAACTTTAAATCCTAGTATTGGCAATTTTAACATTCCTTGTAAATCTCATTATTTTATTGCTAATAATAAAGTCAGGTGGTGTTAATATGGCAAAAACAGAACAAACATTACAATTTGAAGAATATTTAAAGAAATATACAGGTAAACAAGGCATATTTGGTTGTCCAGAAGTTACAATAGGTTGGTTTGGAAATGAAAGAGTAGATTTTCTTACATACGATACAAATAATTGGTTTAAATGCTATGAGATTAAAGTAACAAAGTCAGATTTTTATAGCAAATGTCATAATACTTTTATAGGAAATTATAATTATTATGTAATGCCAAGAAAATTATATTATGAGGTAAAACAAGACATTCCAGACGAAATAGGCGTATTAGTAGAAAACAAGATAGGAGATAAAATATATTCATATTCTCCGTTAAGGTCAATAAAAAAAGCAATAAAACAAGAATTAAAAGTTGATAAAGATATATTAAAAAATTCATTGATTAGATCTTTATGCAGAGAAGCAGAAATAGCACATAAAGAAAACCTAAAGGCAATAATAAAACATTATGAAACACAAGAAAAGAATAAGAATCGTGAAATAAAAGAATTAAAATATGCCTTATATGATATGGTAAATCAATTTGCAGATGAAGAAAAAGGAAAATTATATACAATGGGACTAAGTGCTTTGGAAAATGCTTTTGATGTATTAGATATAGATGAAGGAATAGAAAATCAAAAATTATGGAAATTAATGCAATTAGTGCAAAGAGAAGAGGCGTAAAATGTCAAATATATATGATTTGTCTGGAAAAAAGAAAGTAATATTTACAGAAGAACCTAAAACAAATATTACATATAAAGAAATTATGAAAATTGTAGTAGAACATGCTACAGAAGAGGGATGTCATCAAATATTTTGTGATGGCGGTGTAAATATGTGTCCGTCAGATGTATTTGGAGCAGAGAAAATAGACAAGCAGAAAGAAGAAGATATTTGCAATTATGAAAGCATAGGCTGCACAAAGTGTTGGACTAATGCTGTAGAAAAAATTAGAAAGGAAAAATAAAAAGATGATTAGAAATTTACTATTAAAAATCGCTTGCAAAATATTAGAACATTATAATTTAAGCATACCAATATATGAGGGAAATACATTTATATTTAACAATAAAATATTCAAAATAATTAAAGTGGAATATAAAGCAGAACAAGGTTGTCTTGATGAAATAGATATAAAATGTTATGAAAAAATAAAAGACTTATTTAAGAATCATTATATGCAAGAACCTATTTTTGAAAGGAGGGATAACTAAATATGGCTCTAAATGAGAATACAAAAAATTTAATTAGAAGTGTAACAGATAATGATTTAGAAAAAGCAAAGGAAATTATAAAAATAATGGTATCAAATGAAACATCTTCAAAAAATAAATATTTCTGCAATAGTATAAAAGCAAAACTAGAAACACAGCATAAATTTATTGAGTTGCCTTATAACTTACAAAATATATTAAAAATGGAAGATGTATCAAATTTTAATGAAAATAGATATTTTTTAACTGAAAGAGAAAGAGAAGTATTTAATCAAATTTGTATGGCAAAAAACACAAATGAGCAATTAAGTGAAATGGGAATAAGATACCTAAATAGCACTTTTCTTTATGGAGAAAGTGGAACAGGGAAAACAACATTTGGAAAATATATTGCTTATAAATTAAAAATGCCTTTTGCATATCTGAATTTTTCTTATTGTATAGATAGCCATTTAGGAGAAACAAGTAAAAATATAAACAAGGTATTTGACTATGTTTCAAACCAAAAATGTGTATTATTACTTGATGAAATAGATGCAATAGGAATTAAAAGAGGCAAAGAAGATTTGGGAGAAATGGCAAGAATAGTAATAGGACTTATGCAAGCATTCGATTTATTAGAAAATGATCTTATTGTAATAGGTGCTACTAATCGTAAAGATATGATAGACGAAGCATTAATACGCAGATTTTCTATACATCATGAAGTAAAAGCCCTAAATCAATATGAAGTATCCTTTTTAATTCAAAAAATATTACAAGATTTAAAAATAGAATATGATATTGAGGATATACAAAAATATTCAAAGGAACATAATAAACAAAGTGAAATAGTAAATGACATTACAAAGGCAATAGTAAAAATGTTAAATGAAAAAGAAAAATTTACATTGAGTTATAAAAGAAAGAAGGCTGTACATGAAAAAGAATAGAAAAAAAATTTTAGAAGAGGTTGCATATTTAAGAGAAGTAAACGAAGAACGCAAGAAGATAAATGCAAAATTAAATAATGAATTAACACATTTAATAAGGCAAGGAGAAAAATTAATTAATTATGAATTATGGGTAAATGAAAAATGCGAAATATTTGTACAACCTATGTTTATAATTGAAACTAAAAATAAAAATATGGAAGAAGCGGGATTCGCAACAGATACTGTTTATGTAATTATGAAAAAACCATAAGAAGCGGGGAAAATATAAAATGAAACAAATTAATTATGAAAATGTGACAATAGCAGATATACAGAGCCTATATAAAACAGGTTATATAACAGAAATTACATTTGACGCAGATAATAAGAAAATAAGCATAAAAGAAGATGAATATTTAAAAATAGAGAGTGTTTTTAATCAATTAATAGAAAGTATGAAACTTGTTGTAAATGCAATAGTTGAAGTAGGTAAAAAAATGGTTAACACTTTCAATTCAATATTTCAATATCTTAATATTTACCTAAATAAAAAAATGACAAAGAAAAAGTTTATAAAATTATTACAGAGTGAAGGAATACAACGAAATACAATAAATGAAATTGTAAAAGGCAATAAAGAACCATATACATACGCAAGGTATTATCAAATACTAAAAAATACCAAAGAATGAAAGGAGTGCAATTATGTATGAAAAATGCGAAATAGAATCAATGCTAAAGGAATATTTAAAAAGTAAATCTCAATTAGAGGAATTAGAAAGTAAAATTGCTAAAAATAAAGTTTTATTAAAATACAATGGAAAGAAAATGCAAGAAAGCGAAGAAGAGGTAATAGAAGGAATGAGTCTTAATTCGCCTACTATATCAGATATGCCAAGAGGAAAGACAAATAAAATAAATAGACCAACGGAAGATATTGCATTAACTTATAAAGGAAAATTAACATACATAAATAAAGCAGATAAAATAAAACTCATGAATGAAAACTATATATATAATGAAAAAGCAGAACCACTAAGGGATTTAGTAGGAAAAGTAGATAGAATGTTAAAAGCTTTAAATAATGAGCAAAAATTAATAATACAAACCTACTATATGTATGAGCCTAAATGGAATTATGTAGCAACAACTTATGTACAAGTTTATAATGAGCCTAGAACAGTAAATCAATTAAAAAATATTAGAGATAAAGCACTAGAAATTATGTTAGAAGTAATAAATATATAAAAAATCAAAAAAAATCGTTGATACTGTAAGTAAATACGATTTTTTATTTTTTTATTAAGTTTATTACTTAATAAAAAAATCATAAGAAAAAGAGAGGCTACTTTTTTAATTTAAGATATTTCAATATTTCAGCAGTCTCAAAAAAGAAGGAGGAATAAAAAAATGAACACAAAAAAGAAAAACGCAAGAGGAATCACGCTAATAGCATTAGTAATAACAATAATTGTACTATTAATATTAGCAGGAATAACAATTAATGCATTAAGTGGAGAAAACGGAATAATAACAAAATCGAAAGAAGCCAAAATAAAAACAGAAAAATCAAAAACAATAGAGAAAATAAACTTGGCAATACTAACAGCAATGACAAAAGGAGACGGAGACATAGATAACGCAACACTAAGGGAAGAATTAGAAAAAGAAGGACTAACAGTAAAAACAGAAGGAAACAACCTACCATGGGACGTATCAGATGGTAAATATATTTATAGAATAAATGAAGATTACACAGTAGAAGAAGTAGAAGGAATAAATTTATCAAAAAAAGAGATAAAACTAGCAAGTGGAGAAAATGAAACAATAACAGCAACACTAACAGAAGGAACAACAGGAAAAATAACATGGGAAAGTTCAGCACCAGACATAGTAAAAGTAGAAAATGGAAAAATAACAGCAGTAGGAGAAAGCGGAACAGCAACAATAACAGCAAAAGTAGAAGGAACAGAATATCAAGCAACATGTACAGTAAAAATAATCCAAAAAATAACAACAATTACAGCAGGAAATATAGAAATGAATATAGGAGACACACAAAAAATAAATGTAACAACAACACCAACAGAAGGATTAATAGAAGATTTAGAATATACATCAGGAAGTCCAGCAATAGCAACAGTAGGAGCAGACGGAAACGTAAAAGGAATAGCAGAAGGAACAGCAGTAATAACAATAAGAGGTAAAAATTCAGGAGTATCAACAACATGTACAATAAAAGTAACACCAAAAGTAACAAAAATAACAAAAATCACAGCAAGTGATTTAACACTTGAACCAGGAAAAACAGGAAAACTAAGTGTAACAATAGAACCAACAAATCAAACAGAAGGAGTAACATACACATCAGGAACCCAATCAGTGGCAACAGTAGGAGAAGATGGAACAGTAAATGCACTAACAGAAGGAACAACAATAATAACAGTAAAAGGAAAAGTTTCAGGAGTATCAACAACATGTAGAGTAACAGTAAAATCAAATAAAATAAATGGAGCAATAGAAGTAGGAGAATATGAAAAATATTACGGAAAGAAAGTAACAAATTATACAGCAGGAGGAAAAACATATAGAATATTCTATATAGATACAGAAGGAAAATTCGGAGACAAAAATACAGTATATCTAAAAGCAGACTGGACAGCGAATGATACTACATTATCAAGTTATACAAGCTACACACCAAGTGGAACAGATTTAGCAACATATAAGAAATTAAATCCAAGTTGGGCAGCCAAAAGAGGAAGTAGCACATCTAGCTGGAATTCTAATGAAAAAGCAGCAGCATGGTTATGTTCACCAAGTAAATGGACAACATATTGTGATACATCAAAAGCAAATTATGCAATAGGATCACCAACAGCAGAGATGTATGTAGCATCATATAACCAAGTATCACATACAACAGGAAATTATAAATTAGGAGCAACTTATAGAGCAACAAGTTATCCAGGATATATGTATACAGTAAATGGAACACTGCAAAACGGTGGATGTTTAACAGATAACAATACATTAGATTATACAAGATATAACAGTATGTATTGTGGAAAAAACGGTTCTAAAGAAGGTTACTGGTGGCTCGCTTCTCCGTCATCTGAATACTATAACGCTATATGCGTTGTGGACGGTGAACACGCTAACTTGACCAACGGACCCCGTAGCGGCACGTACGGCGTTTGTCCGCTAGTTTCTCTAAAATCCGACTTTGAAATAGAAATAACACTACCATCTACAATAGATGCAGAAACAATAGCAGAAAACCCAGGTGCATTTTACGGACAAAAAGTAACGAATTACACAGCAGGAGGAAAAACATACAGAATATTCTATGTAGATACAGAAGGAAAATTTGGAGATAAAAACACAATATATCTAAAAGCAGACTGGACAGCAAATGATACTACATTATCAAATTATACAGGCTATACACCAAGTGGAACAGATTTAACAACTTATAAGAAATTAAATCCAAGTTGGGCAGCCAAAAGAGGAAGTAGCACATCTAGCTGGAATTCTAATGAAAAAGCAGCAGCATGGTTATGTTCACCAAGTAAATGGACAACATATTGTGATACATCAAAAGCAAATTATGCAATAGGCTCACCAACAGCAGAGATGTATGTGGCATCATATAATCAAGTATCACATACAACAGGAAATTATAAATTAGGAGCAACATATAGAGAAACAAGTGTACCAGGATATATATATACATTAAATGGAAAGCAATCAACTATATCAAATAGTGATTATTGGACAGGAAATAATACATTAGATTATACAGGATATAATAGTATGTATTGTGGAAGAAACGGTTCTACAGGAAATTACTGGTGGTGGCTCGCTTCTCCGTCAGCTAACAGCTCTAGCTATGTGTGCATTGTGAGCAGTGGCAGCGCTTACTTGGGCAACGACATCTATGGCAGCGCGAACGTTGTGTGCCCGCTAGTTTCTCTAAAATCTAGCTTCCAGTTGGAAATAGAACAATAAAAAAAGTGCAAAAATAGATATTGTCTCATATCTGGACAGAATTAATGAAACCTAACTGAGTGAAACCTCGAAAAAATTAAAAAATTTTCTAGGTTTTATTACAATTATATTACGTTTTTAATAAATCTATTGTTAAAATAAAATATTATTGGTATAATTGGAAATAATAAAAAACGAAGGAGGAATGAATATGTTAAAATCAAACGTATCATGGAGTACAAACACAGATAGCTATACACAAGGAAAGGAAGCTGCAAAAAAAGCAGTAGTAGATTTAATACAAACAAAAGTAGCATTTTTATTTACATCAGTAGATTGTAATGTTTCAAAAGTATTGGAAGGTGCAAAAGCAGAATTAGGAACAGCACCAATTATAGGATGTACATCAAGTGCAGGAATCATAACACCAGATGGTTTTATATCAAGTGAGAATGGATTTACAGGAATTTTAGCATTAGGAGATCCAGAATTAACAGTCGGAGTAGCAAGTTCACCAAAAAAAGAAGAAGCAAGATTGACAGGACAAATGGTAGCAAAAGAAGCAATGAAAAAAGCAGGAAGAACAGATAGTCCAGCATATTTCTATATGGTAGCATCACCAGCAGAAGAAGAGGATTATATTAAAGGAATAGAAGATGTTATAGGTAGAGTTCCAATATTTGGAGGAAGTGCTGCTGATAATACAGTAGAGGGAAAATGGAGTATATATACAAATGACCAAGTATTTGCAGATGGAGTTGCTGTAGCATTTTTCTACACAGATAAAAAAATGTCAAATGTATATACAGGTGCATATCATGAAACAATAAATAGTGGAATTATAACAAAAATTAAAGGAAAAAGAACATTAGTAGAAATAGATGGAGAACCAGCAGTTAAAAAATATGCTAAATGGACAGGAAAAAAATTAAAAGATTTAGAAGGAGCAAATCTATTAGCGGAGACAGTTACTGCACCATTAGGTGTAAAAGATAGATTAGGAGATTTAATAGCAATACGTCATCCAATGTTTGCAAATGATGATGGTTCTATGAATATAGGAGCAAATTTAGCTGTAAATACAGCGGTAATTCAAATGGAAGCAAGTGTTGATGAATTGATAAAAGCAACAGGAAAAACAGCAAAAGAAGTAAATAAAGAATTAGAAAATAAAGGAACAGAAGCAGGTGCATATTTATTTATTCACTGTGGAGGTAGAAGACTAGCTATAGGAGAAAGAATAGATGAAGTAGCAGAATTATTAAAGAAAGAGGCTCATGGAGTACCATTTATTGCAGCATTTACATTTGGTGAGTATGGAGTAAAAGATCATGGAGCAAATACAACAGGTGGTTTAATGCTTTCATTTACAGGTTTTTCTAAGTGAAGAGAAGGGGAAAAACCACAAAAGAGAGAAGAATTTAGTTATGAAAATCAATTGAAAATAGAAAGTGAAATTTCTAGAATAAATCAAACTGATTTTGATATTACTAAGAGCTATAGTTTAAAAAAGGAGGGAACTACAGTGAAGAATTTAATAGGATATGAATGGAAAGATGCATCAAATGGGGCAACAATTGAAGTGGTAAATCCAGCCACACAAGAATTAATAGATACAGTTCCAAATGTAACAGAACAAGATGTTGAGGAAGCAGCAAAAGTTGCTGAAATAGAACAAAAAAAATGGGCTAAAACATCAATATATGAAAGAGCTGAAAAATTATATAAATTTGTAGATCTAGTAGAGGAAAATAAAGAAAGATTGGCAACATTGTTGTCAAATGAAACAGGAAAACCAATAAAAGAAGCAAGAGGAGAAATTGCTAATGTACGTATAGGTGTTAGAGGATTTATAGAAAAAGCAAAACATTTATATGATACAAGTATTCCAGTAGGTTCTGAGGCTGGTAATGAAAAAACAATGCAAATAACAAAAAGATATCCAATAGGTGTTATTGCAGCAATTATACCTTTTAATTTTCCAAGTGATTTGTTCTGTCAAAAAGTGCCACCAGCAATATTAATGGGAAATGCAATAATAGTAAAACCATCAAATTATAATCCTTTAACATTAATAGAATATGTAAAATTAATGATAGAGGCTGGAGTACCAGCAGGATGTATACAAGTATTGACAGGTGATGGCCCAGTTGTAGGCCAAGCATTGGCTAGAAATTCAAAAGTACATCTAGTATCACTAACAGGTGGAACAGCTGCAGGTATTCAAACAATGGGAACAGCTTCACAAAATTTGACACATGTAATGCTAGAATTAGGTGGAAATGATGCTTTTATATTCCTAGAGGATGGAGATATGGACTTAGCAGTAAAAGAAACAATATGGGGAAGATTATATAATGGTGGACAAGTATGTTGTGCTAGTAAACGTTTTTTGATTCATAATTCAAGAAAACAAGAATTTATAGACAGAATGAAAGAAGTTATATCAAATCTAAAAGTTGGGGATCCAATGCAAGAAGATACTGATATGGGCCCAATGATTAATATAAATGCTGCTAAAAGAATAGAAGAACAAGTTAATAAAATGGTAGCAGAAGGTGCTACAGTAGTTTGCGGGGGAAAAAGAGAAGATGCTTATTATTATCCAACAATTTTGGATAATGTGACAAAAGATATGGAAGTGGCTAAGGATATGGAAATTTTTGGACCAGTTATTTCTGTTATTGGATTTGAGAGTGAAGAAGAAGCAATAGAGATAGCTAATCAATCTTCTTATGGATTGTGTGGTTGCGTTATTTCTAAAGATTATTCAAGGGCTATGAAAATAGCTGATAAATTAGAATGTGGTGGAGCAATCATTAATGGAGCAAGTTTCTTTAGATCTTTTGAGATGCCTTTTGGTGGTTGGAAACATTCTGGAATTGGAAATGAGGGTGTTGCTACTACATTACAAGAGATGTCTAGGATTAAAACTATTGTTTTAAAAAACATATTATAATTGAAAAAGAATTACAATGCGGTTTAAAATAAAAAGAGAGGAATGAAATAAAATGGCAATTAAATTTGTATTAAATGAAACATCTTATTTTGGAGATAATGCAAGAGAAAATTTAGCATTAGAAATCAAAAAAAGAAATTTTAAAAAAGTTTTTTTAGTAAGTGATAAATCATTAGTAGAAGCTGGTGTAACAGCAAAAGTTGAAAAAATATTAAATGATGCAGGAATTGCATATGATTTATATGATGAGATAAAACCAAATCCAACAATTAAAAATGTAACAGATGGTGTTGCAGCATGCAAAAAATCTGGTGCTGATGTAATAGTTGCAGTTGGTGGAGGTTCAAGCATAGATACTTCAAAGGGAATTTCTATAGTTATGACAAATCCGGATAGAGCAGATATAAAATCATTAAATGGAGCATCAAATACAATAAATAGAGGAATGCCAATAATAGCATTACCAACAACAGCTGGAACAGCTGCTGAAGTAACAATAAATTATGTTATAACAGATGAAGAAAGAAAAATAAAAATGGTATGTGTAGATCCTAATGATATTCCAATTGTTGCAATTGTTGATTCAGAATTAATGGCATCAATGCCAAAATCTTTAGCAGCAGCAACAGGAATGGATGCTTTAACACATGCATTAGAAGGATATATAACAAAAGCACATAATGAAATGTCAGATATGTTCCATATAAAAGCAATTCAATTAATAGTTGCAAATTTAGCAGCAGCTGTTAATGAAAAAGATAAAAAAGCTATAAATATTATGGGAATGGCTCAATATATTGCAGGTATGGGATTCTCAAATGTAGGTTTAGGAATTTGTCATTCAATGGCACATCAATTGGGTGCTGTATATGATACACCACATGGAATAGCAAATGCAATGTTACTACCTACAGTTTTAGAGTTTAATGGTGAGGTATGTTATGAAAGATATCAAGATATATTAAAAGCTCTAGGATATCCAGCAGAAAAATATACTAAAGAGGAAACAATCAAAACTTTAGTTGATATAGTAAGAGATTTGGCAGAACAAGTTGGTATTACACAAACTATTTCTGATTATGGTGCTAAATTGGAAGATTTAGAAATGCTATCTGAAAAAGCTATGGAAGATCCTTGTAAACCAGGTAACCCTAGAGAAGTAGATGTGGAAGGATTTATAAAATTGTACAAAAAAGCTATGTAAACTATTGACAAAAGTGTAGAATGAATATAAAATAATGGTATTATAATATAAAGGCTTTGAAAAAGAGGAGTATATTTGTACTTGTTTAATAACATATAATTTTTATAAGGATAAAATTTTTGTAGTGATGAATTGTTGTTATTAGAGAAAAGAAGTCATAGGCTGGAAACTTCTTAAACAAAAGGCAGATAGAATGTAGCTTTTGAGCTGATATGTAGAAATAATAGTAAACATATTCGGTTGGACCGTTAAAACTAAAAGAGATTATTATAACATTATGAATTTTATTTGTAATGTATAAATAAAATAAGGTGGTACCGCGATAAAACGCCCTTATACGTAGATTATAGTTGATTTATGTATAAGGGTTTTGTTGTATATATGAGAGGATATTATTTTGTATATTAGAATGCTTTAAAAAATTATTGTGGTTAAAACTGGAAAAGGAGGATATTATGGAAAGTACATTAGAGGGAAAATATAACCCAAAAGATTTTGAACAAAAGATATATAATGATTGGGAAGAAAAAGGATATTTTAAACCAAGTATGGATAAACTAAAACCAAGTTATTGTATAATGATGCCACCACCAAATGTAACAGGAAAGTTACACATGGGACATGCATTAGATGGGACAATTCAAGATATTTTAATACGTTTTAAAAGGATGCAAGGATATAACACATTATGGTTACCAGGTTCAGATCATGCTTCAATATCAACAGAGATGAAAGTAGTTCAAAAAATAAAAGCAGAAGGAAAAACAAAACATGAATTAGGAAGAGAAAAGTTTTTAGAAGAAACGTGGGATTGGACACATTTATATGGTGGAACTATACAAGAACAACAAAAACAATTAGGATGTTCATGTGATTGGGATAGACGTAGATTTACACTTGATGAAGGTTTGTCAGAAGCAGTATTAGAGCAATTTGTGAATTTATATAATAAAGGATTAATTTATAAGGGAAAAAGAATGGTAAACTGGTGTACACACTGTAATACAACTATTTCAGATGTTGAAGTTGAATATCATGAAGAGGAAACAAAATTATGGCATATACGTTATAAAATAAAAGAGGATGAAAATGATAAATCATCAAAAGAACGTTATATTATAGTGGCAACAACAAGACCAGAAACAATGTTAGGTGATACAGCAGTAGCAGTACATCCGGATGATGAAAGGTATAAAGATTTAGTTGGAAAAACTTGTATTTTACCAATTATGAATAAGGAAATACCAATTATTGCAGATAGATTTGTAGAAAAAGAATTTGGAACAGGTTGTGTGAAAATAACACCAGCACATGATATGAATGATTATCAAGCAGGTTTAAGACATAACTTGGACATTATAGAAGTATTTGATGAAAACTTTAAAATGGGTGATTTAGTAGAAGAATACAAAGGCATGGAATTACTAGATGCAAGAAAAGCAATAGTTGAAAAATTGAAAGAAATCGGAGCATTAGTAAAAGAAGAGAAATATATTCATAATGTAGGAAAATGTGAAAGATGTAAAAATACAATAGAACCTAAAATATCAGATCAATGGTTTGTAAAAATGGAAGAACTAGCAAAGCCAGCAATAGAAGCAGTAAAAAATGGTGAAATAAAATTCATACCTAAAAAATATGAAAAATTATATTTT
>OGOW01001555.1_pt1 | contig 20762 bp, 14 predicted proteins | sample 1552781 | NCBI WGS metagenome assembly OGOW01 (sample SAMEA2580145, study PRJEB22360) | human gut metagenome | biome: human gut; feature: human-associated habitat; material: faeces | place: Denmark | collected 2008/2010
TCAATTATAAGATGAAAAAATTCTATTATATAACACTAATAGCCATGACTGCAATTACCTGTATACAAATAGGTTACACGAATAACCTATATAATAATTATAAGAAAAAAGAAATAATCATGATAAATAATCATTTACTGATCGCTATTGACGAGGAGCTTCATCTACGAAAATTAGTTCCTAAATCAACTGATAAACGTCTTATAACATATAAAAGATTAGAAGACATGACTCCCCAAGAAAGGGATAGCCTATTAAAGATAACCAAACCAGGGGATACGATCAATATAGATCAAGCCAGAACACAGAATATAGGCACAAGTGTTGGAGAAATGATAGGGCAGCTACGTCAAGATATGGCCTTTAGCGAAGGAAATCCTTTAAACTTAGATACCCTTAACCATATCTTCTCTGATTCTATCCCCCCAAATTTAGCCTATCGTATCGTACAATATGATAAGGATACGTTAGCCATCGATTCTGTCGGGTATAGCGGAAAGAAATCGTGGAATTATGTCTCAGAGCTATTTCCAATAGGAACCAAGGGACATGTATTCTTACAGGTTAAAGCGGCCATTCCCTGGTTTGAATTTGTCTGGCATCAATTATGGGATTTGATCACCTCTTTATGTATCATGTTGGTTACTTTCATATGTTTGGCCATCCAATTGATAGAGATTAAACGGCAGAATGAGCTATTACGTAAGCGAAAAGCTACAATAAACGGTACCATCCACGACTTAAAGTCCCCACTAAATAGCGTGGTCACGATGTTAAGCTGGTTCAAGGCCACCGAGAATGATCCGCAAAAGAGAAAAATGATAGAGACCGGGCTTTCCAGCATAAAGCATCTGGTATATACGATCGAATCGCTGCTGGTAATCGCCCGGAAAGACGAGCACCGGATCGTTCTCAATAAAACGAGGGTGGATGTCCCGAAGCTAGTGGAGAAAAACAAACAGGAATTGGCATTTCTCTATCCGGAGAAATACGAACATATCCATATCATAAATCAATTGCCGGAGGGCTTCACCGTACCGGCCGACAAGATGTACATAGACAACGTCATACGGAACCTGCTGGAGAACGCCTTGAAATACTCGGACGAGGAGGTGGAAGTGACGGTGACAATGGAGACAAAGGAGCAGATACTCGCCGTTTCCGTGAAAGACAATGGCTGGGGAATCGCTCCTCAACACCAGAAAAAGTTGTTCACCCAATTCTACCAAGTTCCTCGCGACGAGGATAAACTCCGAAGAGGATATGGAATCGGCTTGGCGCAAGCCAAATATATTATAGAGGAGCATCAAGGGGAGATAAAGGTAAGCAGCGAGGAAAATAAAGGTAGCCTATTCACCTTTACGGTCCCACTTCAATAAATCAAGAAAAACAATCGATCATGGGAAAAATAAAAGTCTTATTCATCGATGATGATATAGCATTGGGAAATGTCGTTACGGTAGCATTGGATAGTCTTGGCTATGAGACTTATTACCAGACATCCCTTGTAGCCATCCGATCTGTCATTAAAGAATTATGTCCGGATATCCTCATACTGGATGTAGAGATCGGGCAAAAGAATGGTATCGAAGCTACACCCGAATTGAGGCTTATCTTACCGGATATACCCATCCTTTTCGTATCGTCGCATACCGAAAGCTCTTTTGTGACGCAGGCATTGGATGCCGGAGGGATCGCATATCTGAAGAAACCTTTCGAGATTGATGAGTTAGTGGCTTATATCAAGAGACATACAAATACCTCATCGCATGCTTCCTTCCTACAGATAGGACAGCTCACTCTCTATACGCAAGACTATATCCTGATGAAAGGAGAACAAATCGTAAAGAGGCTCACCCTATCTGAGGGTAAATTATTGACACTCCTTGCCAATCATCCGGATGAAACCATCAGCCGACAAGAAATGGAACAGGAACTCTGGGAGGATGGCTATACGAACGAACAGAGCTTGAATAACTTTATAGCGAAACTCCGCAAGTACCTGTCCGAAGACGATACCCTGGAACTAACCACTATACCCAAGGTAGGCTACAGGCTGGCAACAAAACATAAGCCCGGGATTTGAGCATAAGTTCCATAATCCTCGCTAGCCACTCATCGGATAATCGGGAGAAAACGCATCATACATTTTGTATGATACATTTTGTATGATATTTTCGTTATCTTTGTAAGCAAACAAAAGCGTATAAGATATGGCAACTTCTAAAGTAAATCCATTTCCTACAACAGGTTATATGGGGAGAGAATATTTTTGCGACCGGGAAGAGGAACTTTCATCCTTGAGAAAATTCGTGGAAAACGGAATGATATCTATGCGAGTCAGTCCATAAAGGAATTTACGGAAAGTTTGTCACAAGCCATTTTGCAGCAAATCCCGGAACAGAAAAGTATCGGGAAACGCTTTCTGGATCTACTGAAAGGTTTCCATCCGATCCTTTCTTACGATGCGCTAACAGGACAACCGGAAATCAGTTTTGAGTTTACCGAACAAAAAGGCGCCGAGAAAACCTTGGCGGCCATTTTCCAGTTTCTGGAAACCCAAGATCGAAGAATATTGATCGCTATCGACGAGTTTCAACAAATAGCCAACTACCCGGAAACCAATACGGAAGCATTATTACGCTCCTATATCCAGCAACTGAAGAATGTACGGTTTATTTTCAGCGGCAGCAACAAGCATATGATGAACGAACTGTTCAACAGTGCCAAACGCCCGTTCTTCTCCAGTACGCAAATGATGCCGCTAGCCGCCATTCCCAATAACTTTTACGCTACTTTCATCAAGAATAAATTTACAGAGTCAAATCGTGAGATTAGTGACGAAGCCATTCATTTTCTTCTCACGTGGACACGCACTCATACTTATTATACCCAAACATTATGTAATCATTTATATGCGTCTTTCTTAAAACGCATCCAAGAAGAAGATGTAAGAAACATTTGTAGCGACCTCTTGTCTTCCCAACAAGCTACCTATATCCAATACAGACGATTGCTAAGCCCGGTACAATGGCAATTGCTGATAGCCATCGCGAAAGAAGAGCGAGTGTTCCAGCCCCAGTCTAAAGCCTTTCTCGCCAAATACAAGATCGGCACACCCGCTAATTCCAAGCGGGCGCTAGAGGCTTTGTTGGACAAAGAGATGATCTTCAAGGAAGAGGATTTGCGAAATAGCTGGTATCAAGTGTATGACGTATTCTTGTCCCGATGGCTGCAACTGACGTTTTAATCATAGATTAAGCTAAACAACCGTTCCGGAGCGAACACCTCATTCGCCACGTCTAGGATTTGCTCGGCGGTCAGTTTCTCGATCTGGGCAAAAACCTCGGGGAGAGTATCGTAACGGTTGTAATGGAGGTAGCTTTTTCCTAAGCCAAGGAAAAGGCCCTCCCGGTTATCGCCCGACACACCCAGTTGACCGATTACCTGCTTCTTGGCGGCGGCTAATTGAGTGGCGGACAGTTTTACGTCACGTAAACGGGCTAATTCCTTATGCACCAAACGCATCGCTTTCTCACGGTTCTTCGGGTCTGTCCCGAAATAGATACTGGCTAGTCCGGTATCGGTATAAGAGGTTATATTGGATTCTACGTTATAGACCAAGCCATGCTTTTCCCGCAAGGAGACATTCAAGCGGTTATTCATGCCCGGACCACCCAAAATATTATTCAACAAAAATAAAGGAATGCGCTTTTTATCGTGCATACTGAAAGCCCGGCCACCGATCAGTACATGGGCTTGATGGGTATCTTTATGGATCTGGCGTACGCAAGCCTCGATGGGGTCCGGAGCTTTCCGGATCCGTTCAGCCATAGGGAAAGAGATATCGCTTAAAGCGGATTCCGCTGATTTCAAGATCTTCTTGAAGTCTTTTCGTCCCATCGAGAAGAACACCATATTCTCCGGGGCGTAGAAACGACGCATGAAAGAACGACCGGACTCGGAGTCAAAGCGAAGAAGAGATTCCTCATCCCCTAAGATATTATGCCCGAGGGCATGACCCTTATAAAGCAAGTTCTCAAACTCGTCGAATATAAGTTCCGAAGGACTATCCTCATACGAATTGATCTCATCCAAGATGACATCTACCTCCTTCTCGATCTCCTGTTTGGGGAATTGGGAATGGAAAACCAGATCGGTCAATAGCTCAAACGCCCGGCCGAAATCCTCCTCCATAAAAATGGAATAAACAAAGGTCTCTTCCTTCGTAGTATAGGCATTCAACTCCCCTCCTACGTTCTCCATACGGTTCAGGATATGCCACGCTTTCCGTTTCTCCGTACCTTTGAAGATCATGTGTTCAACGAAATGCGCCAAGCCAAACTCATCCTCGTTCTCATCCCGTGTACCGGCGTTCACGGCGAAACCGCAGTAAGAGACCGGGGAATTAACCGGGAGATGTACCATGCGAAGTCCATTCGGCAATGTATGAGCGATATAATCCATTTTCCTTCTTGTTTGTATCAGCCCGCAAAGGTACGAAAGACTTTCCGGAAAAACATGTACGTCTTTTTCAAAAAACATGTACGTGTTTCCGGAAAAAGACGTACGTGTTTTTTTCGATCTATTTGCCTCCTTGGAAAAAATACCTACATTTGTGTAAATTAAACAGATAAGGCTATGGGAAATATCGTCCGAAAATTACCGATAGGCATACAGAGTTTTGACAAACTACGTACAGAGAACTATTTGTATGTTGACAAGACCAAGTTCATTTATCAAATGGCATACCAAGGTGTCCCTTATTTCCTAAGCCGCCCCCGGCGATTCGGGAAAAGCTTGCTGCTATCGACATTCAAGGCTTATTTCGAGGGGAAGAAAGAATTGTTCCGGGGATTAGCCATAGAGAAACTAGAGACCGAGTGGAAAGAGCATCCGGTACTTCATTTCAGAGTTGTACGATAGCCGCAAGGCATTGGAGAATATGCTGGAACGCCAGTTGAGGGAATGGGAAAAAATATATGATACCGGAGGAGAGGGTATCACCTATTCCGGACGGTTCATGACCATCATACGAAGGGCGGCGGAGATAACCGGAAGGAAGGTGGTCGTACTGATCGACGAGTACGATAAGCCATTACTTAGGAACCTGCACAACGAAGAGCTACAGAACGAGTTCCGGGAATTATTGACCGCCTTCTATACGGTCCTCAAAGATGCCGATCCTTGGCTGCGCTTCGTATTCATAACCGGTGTCACCAAGTTCGCGCAAGTCGGTATTTTTAGCAACCTGAATCATTTGAACGACATCAGCCTAGCCCCGCAATACGCGGCCCTTTGTGGCATGACATTGCCCGAGATCGAGGCGACTTTCCAGCCGGAGCTTCATGCCTTGACCGAAGCGAATAAGCTTTCATACGAAGGTACCATCGAGAAAATTACACGCCGGTACGACGGCTACCATTTTGATTTCCGCAGCGGTATCGCCCTTTATAACCCGTTTAGCATATTGAACGTGTTGAGTAAACAGGTCTTTTACGACTATTGGTTTGCTTCCGGTACCCCGACATTCTTGGCGGAGATGTTACGGAAAACGAATTACGATATACGGGAGCTGGACGGGATCGAGGTATCCGAGGTATCCCTTTCGGACGATCGGGCGAACATCAATAACCCGGTTCCCCTGATTTATCAAAGTGGATATTTGACGATTAAAGACTACGACAGAGAATTCCAAAATTATCTATTAGATTTTCCAAACGATGAAGTCCGCTATGGGTTCATGAACTTTCTTGTACCGTTTTATACTCCAATGAAGAACAATGACCAAGGATTTTATATTGGAAAATTCATCCAAGAACTCCGAACTGGTGATTATGAAGCTTTCCTCACCCGTCTCGAAGCCTTCTTCGCAGGTATTCCCTATGAGTTGAACGACCAAACCGAACGTCATTATCAAGTTATCTTCTATTTGGTATTCAAACTAATGGGGCAATTTACAGAAGCCGAAGTCCGCAGTTCGCGTGGGCGTGCCGACGCTGTGGTTAAAACTCCTAAATACATCTATGTATTTGAATTCAAGCTGAATGGAACTGCCGAAGAGGCACTTAAACAAATTGATGAGAAAGGTTATCTAATTCCTTATAAAACAGACCACAGAGAGATAGTAAAAGCAGGTGTAGAGTTTAGTGCTGAAAGCCGGAATTTAAGTCGCTGGCTGGTAGAAATCAATCAATAAATATAAAGCCATTCCGGGAAGAAAAAGCAATCATTACTTACTTCCCGGAATGGTGACTAATACCTTGAAAACAAAGACTTATATTCTAACCTAATGTACTCACTTTAATCCACTTCTTTTGATTTTGCATTCCAAACGAACAAGGCAAACAACACTGAAAGTAGAGCTGAACCAATCCAAAACCAATTGATATACGTGAAATCATAAACGTCAACGCCATTCTGAACCGTCTTTTGACCTTCTATTAATATACCGCTCATCACGTCTTGCAATCCGGCACCGATATAACTGGCAATACCGACTACTCCCAATGCAGCACCCGACGCATTACGGGGAGCAATATCCACTGCCATCAAACCACCCAGAAAACAGATTAGTACTCCGATTCCTAAACCGAAAAGAACCATAGCCAATACATCTATCCAAAAATGTACGCCCGGAACCAAGAGAAACAGACAAAGTGCTATTACATTCATCAACCCAAATACTAAAGCTGGAATATTACGACTGCCGGAAAACATTTTATCGGAAATGATACCGGAAAATACTGTGCCAATGATTCCACAAATAGAACTGATTGATATTATAAAACTGGCATCCAGCGTAGAATATCCCTTTTGAGCTTCCAGATAGAAAACACCCCAACTATTTACCGCATAGCGGCTAATATACATAAATGCACTGGACAGAGCCAAAATCCAAATTGCAGGATTCTTCAAGACAGCCTTTTGTGCTTTGTTGAAATCTTCCGTTTGTTTACCAGACAAAGAATGGGAATCCACAGATGAAGAATTTTTGTTCAACAAGAATCCCTGGCTCTGTGGCGTATCACGCATAAAGACAAGCATCATAAAGAAACCTAATATCCCAATAATGCCAGCTCCAATCATCCCGTACCTCCATCCCATCCAACTGACTAATAAGGCTATGGAAATAAAGGTTAATGCTTCACCCAAATTATGACTAGCAGACCAAAAGCCGTAAAAAGTTCCCCGTTCTTTACTACTGTACCACCGAGTGAGCGAAACCACTCCGGATGCTGCTCCCATCGACTGAAACCAACCATTCAATCCCCAAAGTACGACAAAGGCATAAAATGAACTGGTGAAGCCCAAACACAGATTTATCAAAGCGGAACATAATAATCCCGTAGACATAAAACGCCGAACATTACTACGGTCAGCAAGAAAACCATTCGTCAACTTACCCACTGCATACACAAAAAACAGACAGGAACCGATAATTCCTAATTGCGTTTCGGAAAATACTCCCTCCTCTACAATTGGCTTGCGCACTACGTTCATGCTAAGGCGACAAACATAGTAAATGCCATATCCGGTAGTAGCCGACAAAAATGTAGCCCAACGGATGCGCTTAAAGCGGGAAGAATCTTCTGAATCAGTCTCTCCCCCGGCTAGCGGGGAAGAGATTTTATAAAAATCCAATATTTTAAATGACATAACCGAAGTTTACATATTAATGAAAGGCGTCTATCTTATGCTCATTACGTTTCTTACGGGCTTGCAAGTATTCCAGTAAATAAGCGGTACGATCAGTCTGAATGATTGTTGCTCCAAGTTTATCTATCAAATATCCATATCCTTCATCCGGGTTTTCCAATGATTTGTCGTCATCATGTCCGCCTGCCATCGTATCCCAAAGGGTATTATACCAAATTTTACTTTTTCCTTCCAGCTTCGTCCTCACTTGTTTTGGGAATTGACAAGTATCCGATTCGAACAACAATTCGAAGGCTACCGGGTGAAGTTCTTTCATGAAATCATCTATTTGCTGCATAGCTCCCGGGCGATCCAAATGTACGATTGGCATATATATGATCCGATCTAAATATTTTCCCAAATCCTTTTTCACTTCTGCAACAGGCTTTGACCCCTTCATGATGATCTGTTCAACGGTTCCGGTTTTCTCCAGAATGGGGAAAATCTCATCGAATATCGGATAAGCCTTATCCAAATTTACCATAACGCGCCCTTTAGCCGTCAATAATGCTTCCTCCAATGTAGGCACACGATGTTTGGTTCTCAAAGCAGCGCCATTCTTCAGACGGAGTGTCCGGATAGAATCCAGTGTCCACTCGACAACCTTACCTTTTCCGGTGGTCGTTCTATCCAAGGTCTTATCATGCATAAGGATCAACTGTCCGTCTTTGGTTTTCTGAACGTCCAACTCCACGACGTCGGCTCCCAACCGGATAGAACTCTCTATTGCTGCCAGCGAATTTTCTGGTGCAAAGCGCCAATCCGCCCGGTGGGCGACTACGGTTACTTCTTTATTATCAGGATTCGTAATCTTTGCGTAAATTGCCTTCACCGGTTCATCTGCAAACAAGCGGAAAGGAAACAGCAAAATAATTCCTATTATCAGATAGTTCTTCATATTCATCTTTATCATCTATACTTTGGGGGATTATCTATACTTTTTGGATTTTAAATACTTGGCAGCTAATTCGGCATAATCAGTCTGTACGACATTAATACGTTTGTTTATCATGCCTACCAACCCCGAATAGTTGTCCGACAACATGTTCGTATCATTCGCTCCTACGATATTGGAGAATAAAAGCCAACCTTTGGATTTAATGTCTTCCGTCATCGCTCCCGCAAGAGCATCCGAGGTGGAAAGTTGCATCATCTGCACATTGTCCGTGTAAGATGAAGCAAAATAGGTAATATCATCTGAAGCTTTTGCCATCGGATGCAGTAACAGAGTGCTGTTCGCCGCTTTCAAATCGTATGCATAATTACGGTTGTTTGAAACATAAAGCAGGACTTCGTTTTCCATGTCGAGTTTTTTAAGTAATGCCACCATTGTCGCTACGGCAACGTTTTTGTTGACTATATCCAAGTTAAAATAAACCTTTCCTTTGCCTTTCTTCAATGCGTCCTCTAAAGTGGGGATTCGTTCGTTTGTCAGATTCCCTGCTGCATCTTTAAGATAGAGTTGCTGTAATTGCTGATAAGAATAATCTCCTACCGCACCGCTTCCGTTAGTGGTTCTGTCGATCGTATTATCGTGCATCAGCACCAATATTCCGTCAGAGGTGGGACGTGCATCAAGTTCGATCATTTCTACTCCTGCATTGATTGCATACTCTATGGAAGTTAATGAATTCTCCGGTATGCCATCGGCTATACCTTTCTGCGTGTTCGCCCGATGGGCACAAAGCCAGACCTTATAGGAACTATCATCAAATAAATTCTTTAAATCGGTCTTCAGATTTCCTGTAATAGGCAATTGTCCGCCCGGTTCGCCTCCCGGATTCTCTCCCGAGCCTCCCAACTGTGCACTGGTGTGGCGGCTGTCTTTCCCTTTCATCGGCCATGCCGAAGCTGCACATCCGGTTATACCTTCATCTTCCAAAGCTACCAGGACACTCTTCGACGGATCTACCGTGTGAGTAACGCCAATATAGATCGTTCCATCCGGTCCGATTGTAGGCGAACTCCAGATTTTTCCGATACCCGCTTCCCAGTTATCTTTTAAAGGAGAATCGCTCTCGCTAATCAGTGCAGCCAAGTCTTTTTTCAAGATTAGCTGTTCTTCCGAGGATTCGGGTTTAATGATATAATAATTACCGGATTGCGTTCCAAAATGAATATTTCCGGCCTGATCGATTGCCGCACATCCACTGACGTCTTCCGGCACACCGTAATGCCATTGAACAACTCCATTAGGAGATAATGCAACGATTCCTCCTGTGGCTTCACCCGGAGCACGTTTTACCGTTACAATGATACTTCCGTCCAAGCCTATCACAACACCCCCTTGGTCTAGTGTTCCTACATTTCCTAACGAAGTACGCCATTTCTCAACCCCGTCGCTTCCAATAGCAAACGCACTGCTTCCTATACTCGGGAAGGTGGCAATTCCGTATATAGTGCCGGTTGCGTCCACAGCTACGGAAGCATTCATGTTTTCTGAAGGCTTATCATTTCCCGAACTATATATTTGCCATGCCCACATCACATTACCACCTGTATTCAGTGCAGACGCCGACGCGCCGAATAAGCCGTTCTTTCCACCAGCCCAAATTAATGTGTTGTTCGCCAATGCTATTCCGGCAGATACTCCCCCCGACGGGCCTCCGGAATTGTCTGCGTTTGCCACATAACCTACTCTGTAACCGGTATTCTTATCGACAGCAAGCACAGATCCCGTAGAGCCGCCGTTACCCATATAGATATGATTCTCTCCAATCGCACAAGTCAGATAATTAATACGAGGCTTTGAAGCCTGTCCTTTATTCCAAAATCCTTTTTCAGCATCTCCGGCAACGACCCATTTCTTTGTTCCATCGGGATTGATGGCATATACGCGCCCTATTTTGCCACTTGTGTCGCCTGTTCCTACATACACAGTACCGTCCGTATCAATGCTCGGAGTGGTATGCGTATTACCGGACGGAGAATCACCGTCAGCCGATGTCCATAAGTCGAACTCCCACAATTGTTCACCGGTAGTGGCCGAGAATTTCCGCAAATAATGGTCATTGGAAGTCATATATACATTATTATCATCACTGACTGCCGGAGCCGTAGAACGTATTTCGCCCAACACGTGGGCACCTACCCATTTCAGTTTCACATTGCCGACTTCGGGCAGAGGTTCAGCTTCAATCGTCAATAATTTATGAGCCATTGCATAATTTCCTTTACTGTCTTTCACATGCAAAGTCACTGTATATGCTCCATTCGTTTCGTAAGTCACTTTAGGAGCAACTTCTGTTGAAGTCTCTCCATTCCCTAAATCCCATTGGCAGGTATAATTACCTTCTCCGCCTACTGTCTCATTCGTGATACAGACTTCTTCGCCTACATAGTAGGTTGTCTTGTCAAAAGTAAATTTAGCTGTCAGCGCATTTTCCTTCCAATCATCCGAGCATGCTGAAAGTAGCAGCAAGCAGATAAAAAACGTTGTTACTATTTTTATATTCTTCATACTTTGTTCTTTCTAAGATAATTAATAGCCTTCATTTTGAGGGTAATTTTCCTCTCCCGCCAAATCGCGTTCCGACTGGGGAACAGGATAATACATCAGGTAGTTTCTACCGTTCAAGGAAGAAAACAAGTCCAAACGGTTGGTTCGCTTCAAATCATACCATCGTTGACCTTCTGCATACAACTCGCGGTGACGCTCATCAAGTATTTGATTCTGAAACTCTATATCAGTCATATTTGAAGGCAACAAGACGGTTGCGTAGCGTTTGTTCATAAATTCTTTTAATGTAGCCAACCCATTGACTGCTCCCAATGCTTCCGCTTTAATCAGATACATTTCCGCCACACGGGTAACCACAATCGGGGTTTGTGACGGTTGTTCATTGGTAACAAACTGACCGGTACTTCCATTCGGGAATTTAATAATACGGCTATTATCTGCACCAAATACTGCCTTTGCCCGTATATCCTTTGACTTTACGGCGGTATCATCATAAAGATGGCTGTAACATTCGGTAGAAGGAGAGTAATCCCAAGTCGGATCAATGTCATTGACCGTTTGGTAAAATAACAGCAAACTTGTACTACGCTTGTTGGCTAACGCAAAGACCAGTTCTTTGCTACTGCTATTAGAGACAAACGCCTGAGCATACTCAACTGATGTAGTACTCAATGCGAAATTTGACTTTGTAATCACTTTGTCGGCATAAGCTGCCGCATTTGTATAGTCTTTCAAGGACAAACATACTTTGGCGTGAAGCGCATCACAAGCACTAAGAGACACATAAAAACGATCGGTGAAATCAGACAGTAATCCTTCCGCTTTAGCCAAGTCTTCTTTTATAAAACTCCACACTTCGGTTTCGGGGGAAATGGGAACGACGTCGTAAGTGCGCTTACGCAAGATAGGAACTCCTCCCCAGCGAGTGACCAGATGATAATAAATCAAAGCTCTGAAGTAGTATCCGGTCCCTCCTGTCTGCTTCACAACCTGACTCTCTTTATTAGATGACGCTTCGTATGTTTCGACCAAGAAATTAACTTGCTTCAAGGCTGTGAAACATTTTTGCCACTGGCTCAAAACTTCTTTAGAACTAGGAGCCATCAACATGGGGTCGTTCATGGAAAATCCGGGACCTGCCTTGAAATTCTCGCCTTTTACATCACCATCCATATAAAATTTGAATACCAGTTCTTCCATTTCGGCATACACTCCATTCAATAACTTTTCCAAATCGGATTCGCTCAACATATCTTGAGGTATCTGATCTTTAGGTCGCATATCGTCCAGTATACCTGAACAACCCGTCATCCACAAAAGGCAAATGCTACATAGCAAATAGTTGATTATAGTATAGTATCGTTTCATACATCTATATTTTTAAAAGTTTAGATTCAGACCAAAAATAAATGTTCGCAATACAGGTTGCAATCCGAAGTCAACTCCATAATTTGAGTCTCCCGGGCTACCGGAAAATGATGTTTCGGGATCATAACCGGAATACTTGGTGAGAGTGAGTAGATTATCAGCCGAAACGTAGACTCTTAATGAGTTCACGCGGAGTTTCTTAACGACTGATTCCGGCAAAGTGTAACCCAAAGTCACAGTTTTCAGTTTAAAATAGGAAGCATCTTCCAAATAACGTGTTGAAGTTTGCACGTTATAGTCATAATCATACCCGGTATGTACTCCTATTCTTACAGGACGAGGAATCGTGTTGCTTGTGCCCTCTCCACGCCAATATCCGTTGGCCACTTCTTTGCTTACATTAAAGTATTGCTCGACAGATTCGCCACGGTCATTTACTTTTACATTGGATAGCGCCAATCCTAAATGGTCAGTACCTTCGGAACCGTTCACTCCCCGCCATGCCGACATCACTTTACCACCTACCGAAAATTGTCCGAACAATGACAAATCGAAACCTTTGTAAGAGAAGTTGGAAGTAATACCACCGTAAAAATCAGGAATGGCTTTTCCTACATTCATTCGGTCGGCGTCAGATATATCTCCGTCTTCATTATAATCGAAATATTTCACGTCACCGGCACGGACTCCTTTTGCATACAGTTTCGCAGGCACTTCGTCGTCACGCTGGTAGATACCTTCCATCTTTAACATATAGAATGTACTGATAGGCTGTCCGTTAATCAACGCATGCATCGAACCTCCTAAAAGGTTACTACCGCTGCTGGGAACAATATACATATCATTTCCTTCGATGAGGGAAAGCAATTTGTTCTTTACAAAAGAAATGTTACCACCCAAATCCCATTTAAACTTTCCGGTGAAGATTTTACCATTCAAAGCCAACTCAAGTCCTTTATTCTCTAATGAGCCGATATTGGACTGTAATGTGGTATATCCGGTGGTTGCATTGACTGGTTTCTTAAACAGCAGGTCGGTAGTCTTTTGATAGAACATATCTATGTTTAAAGTCAGGCGAGACTGAAACATTTCTATATCAAATCCGATATTAAACTGGCTGGCTTTCTCCCAAGTCAAAGCACGGGCATCCTGCGAAATCTGGAATCCGGCAGAACCGTTGTAAGAAGCACCACCCGCACTAATCAGTGATAACGGAGCATAATTACTCACTCCTGCCATGCTACCTGTCATACCCCAGCTTAATCTTAACTTTGCATCATTGACGTATTTATTTTTTGGGAAAAATTCCTCATTGGAGGCACGCCACGCAAAAGAAGCAGAAGGGAAATAACCATATCTCTTGTTCTTCGCAAAGCGGGAAGAACCATCACTACGCAAAGAAGCATTCAGTATATATTTATTGTCCCAATTCAAAGCGATTCGTCCGAAATAGGATTCTAAGGCATAAGATGTATAACTAATATTTCCGGCGTAAATATTAGGGCCTGCATTGATTAAATCAAAGTTTGAGGAAGGAAATGCACCGTTAGCATAGTTATCACTCTTTGCCCCGAATTGTTCATAAGTGTATTTCTCAAACGAATGTCCCAACATGACGGAGTAGATTAGTTTATTCCATTCATTGTTGTAAGAGAATATATTATCTATCACATAGCGGAAACTCTGGTCTTTTTGTTCGGCTAATGCTCCCCAACCACTACTATTTTTACGGGCATCATGCTTGTCCGACAATTTTTTAGATGTGTTGTCCAAAATACCATATACGCTTACTGTTGGTGTGTACTTAAACCCTTTGAAAGGAGTTACGTCTACGCTGAACACACCGGATAGTTGATATTTCTTAGCTACCCAGTCTTCTTCATTAATCAGCATCACCGGATTGTGGCGCAAAATATCTGTCCCGTTCACTTTATAAGATGTTCCGTCTTCTTTATAAGGTGAATACCAGGGCTGCTCCTCACGAGCTGTACGAAGTACTTTCAAGCTGGTACTCGTTTCTTCCAATAAGTCCGAACGGCTGGCCGAACCTGCCATATTCATATTCAGCTTGAACAGGTTGTTTATTTTATGTGTGAATTTGGCACGCATATTATACTGGTCATAGCTGCTCTTATTCAAATATCCTTCTTGAGTATTAGCGCCTAAAGAAGCAAAGAAGGTGGTCTTTTCATTTCCACCGGAAATGCTGATAGAGCCGGTACCTGTTTTCGAGTTTTTTCTTGATATTTCTTTCACCCAATTGGTTTCCTGAATTTGAGAAGGAACATACAATTGAAGGTTAGCTCCCATTTGCACATTGTAATTATCAATAGCGGCTTGCATCGTATTCATATATTCCATCGAATTGGCCATTTCAATGTCGCTAGCCAGATAAGCGAATCCGTAACGACCGGACACCTCTATCTTCGTCTTACCTTGCTGACCTGATTTGGTCGTTATCAATACAACTCCGGCATTGGCACGCGAACCATAGATAGCGGCCGCAGACGCATCTTTCAAAACTTCCATGCTCTCAATGTCATTCGGATTCAGGTTGGGATATTTTTCGCTGGGGATACCATCGACCACATAAAGCGGCGAGCTTCCCCCACTAACGGAACCGATACCACGAACGGTAACATTCGGTGCTTCTCCCGGAGTTCCTGATGCAGAGGAGATATTCACACCCGCTACACGTCCTTGCAGCATTTTAATCGGATTATAGTCATTACCCTGATCTATATTTTCCATCTTTACTTTACTGATAGAAGTAGTGACTAGCTTTTGTGACTGGACTCCGTATCCGACAACAACGACCTCGTCTATCATTTTACTGTCTTCCTGAAGTACAACTTTTACGAATGTCTGCCCTGCGGCAGAAAGGTCAACTGTTTTATAACCGATATAAGAGACGGTCAATATTCCCTTTTCCGGTACGTCTGCTAATGTGAACTTTCCATCAAAATCTGTAATCGTTCCGTGCGACTCACCTTTTATCACAATACTGGCACCAATGACTGGTTCGCCTTTTTCATCGACAACAGTACCCGTTATTTTTTTAGTTATCGATTTGTCCTGGGCTTTGCGAATCAATACAATCACATTGTCTTGTTCTTTCTTATACGCTAAGTCCATTCCTCCCAAAAGTTGTTGCATGGTTTGTTCAATCGTTGCATCTTTCACATTCAACGATACTTTTCGGTTTAACTCCGGCAGACTCTCATTGTAGAAGAATTTGTAATTGCTTACTTGCTCGATTTTCTTTAAAGAGGCTCTCAAAGAGATGTCTTTCACATTCACTGTTATTTGGGAATAAGCGGTGAAAGAGACGCTTAAAAACAATAGCAGACAGATAGCCCGCAGTGTTTTCCAGTTCTTACTTCTCCCTGTATTTGCTTGAGGGAGCTTTTCAAAGGTTGTTTTGTGCTTCATATATCAAAACTTTTAAGTTGTTTGATAGGTATACAGACTTCTATCCCTGCTCGTCCAATCGCCTATCAGACTTTAACTCTCGTTAACTTATTCAATTCAGAGAACAAAAAAACCATTCCTAAGTAGTGGGCTTCGGAATGGCTCTATTCTATATTTTACTCAATAAACGATTATATTACTTTGTATTCACCAATATTACGTTCTTCAGCATTAAAGGAAACTCCCACTTTTACTAGCTCACGCCCGTCTGTCCGGTAAGGTAACAAATATCCTTTTTCATCTATTTGTTTCAGAGCTTCGTCTACTGTTCCTTCCAATTTAAACTCAAAAACATAAATACGGTCTTTCGTTTTCACCACGGCATCGGCACGACCTTTTGCGCTACGGACTTCTGCATCTACATATTGTCCCATCAACTTAAAGACGAGATAAAAGATAACCTGATAATGACGTTCGGTCTTTGTGTTCAATTCGTAAGGTATGTCGGCAAAGAATGATTTCATACGTTCCATAAAGGAATGAACGTCGCCCGACTGAAGTTCACGGACAAACTTAACTGCATTAAAATCCGTTTCATCAGAAGAGATGGGTGTATAATAGGGGATCAGGAATTTAAGAAAGCCATATTTTACCTCATCATTCGGAAAACCTAGCGTATATAGGTTCAATGATTTATCAAAGTTTTTAATGGTCAGATAACCGCTTTGGTAAATCATCGGAAGGGGATTTTTTGTCTCTGCACGGTATTCGGCAAATCCGGAACTTCCTACTTCCAAGCCATCTATCAGCAAACGTAAATCATAATCACTTTGTTTCAGCAGGTCTACAAGATAGGTAGGAGTACCGGTCTGGAACCAGTAATTATCAAACATTAATCCATCAAAGACATTGAGGACACTGAAGGGATTAAACAATCCATCTTCGCTATATGTAAAGTGATATCCATCGTACATTGCCGTCATTTTATCGACAGTATCTTCAAAAGACATCTCCTGCACTTCTGCCAACCGCTCCAACTCGGGAGTAAATGTGGATACTAATTCTTTTTTAGTAATACCACAGATATTGGCGTATGGAATCTTCATGCTAATATCATTCAGTTGATTCAAATCACTGAACACACTTACTTGGGCAAATTTTGTGACTCCTGTCAAGAATATAAACCGAAGATAGCGGTCGGAACTTTTCAGTACACCATAAAAGGCTTTCAGAATACGACGGTATTCATCCAACAGGTTCTCATCTAAAAGGGCTTGCAGCAAAGGTTTATCATACTCATCAACCAATACCACAACTCCTTTTCCTGTTTTCAGGTAGGCTTGCTCAATGATATAACTAAAACGTTCTTCAGGACTACGGTCTTTCTTCTCATCACCATATACGGCTTCCCATTTCTCCAAATACTGGTTTAGCATGGCGACCAAATCTGCCGCCGTCTCATATTTCTTCGCATTCAAATCAAGATGCAGAACCGGATATTGCTCCCACTTCGTCTCTAACTTTTCAATTGCCAAGCCTTCAAAAAGGTCTTTACGACCCTGAAAGTAGGCTTCAAAAGTGGAAATTAGCAGACTTTTGCCAAAACGACGGGGACGACTAAGAAAATAAGGCACTTTAGTAGCTACTATCTGATATATAATGGCTGTTTTATCCACATACAAACACCCCTCTGCACGCATCTTTTCAAATGTCTGTATCCCTATCGGCAATTTACGTTCCAATGTATTCATTGCATCTTCAAATTAGTGTACCACAAATATAGACGTTATTCGATGAATAAACAAAGATACTCTATGAAAGTTCCACTTATTTCTCTTTCAAAACAATCACCGAACCGTCCATTTCATAATAGAAAGGTGAAGTAAGCATCAGGATATTCAATGCATTCTGTATGCCACCTCCCGGAATGGTTCCGGTGAAATATTCATTAGGTAGTTTATTGGAGTCGAAACGAATCTCTACGTCATAGATGCGTGAAAGGGTTTTCATTATATTCTCCAAAGATTCTTTCTCGAAATAGATATTTCCTTTCGTCCATTCAATGTAGTCACTCGGGTGTACTTGAGTGGCTGTTATCTTATGAGTGGCTTTATTATATTCTATTTTGTCGCCGGGCTTCATGATATGCGATGTTTTCTGCGCATAGACTCCAACTTTTCCTTCCAAAAGAACGACTGTCACGTCTTTAGCATCTTCATAGGCAGATACATTAAAAGAAGTACCGAGTACTTTCACTTCCAAATCGCCTACCTGTACAATAAAGGCGCACTTTTCATCATGAGCTACTTTGAAATAGGCTTCACCATTCAGTTGCACACGACGCCCATTTTCTCCGAAGTTATTCAGATAGCTTAATTGCGAAGCAGAATTGAGAACGACATTCGTTCCGTCCGGCAATTCGATGGTTGCTTTATCTCCTTTATCAGCTTTTACTATAAAGGGCGCTCCCACTGTTTGGGAAGAATCTACAAGATAGTAGGTGAAGAAGGCAATACAAATGGGTAAAACGATGGCGGCAGCCCATTTCCAAGGATTCATACGAATAGTTCTTGGGTTCTCTTTTCCCTGTGTTTCTTCTTTTCCCTGCGTCTGTTCTTTGATTCGGGCAAATAGTTTATCGCGCAGTACCGGATTAATGCCGGCATCCGATTTGGAAAATTCTTCTTCCCACCAGTTCTGTAAATGGCGGTCGTTCTTTATCCAATCGGAGAGCTTTTTTATTTCAGCATCCGTTATATTTCCATCGAAATACTTTTCAATCAGTTCTTTATAATATATCTTATCCATCTTCTTTCCTGCTTATTTACAAGTATACATTTTCATCCTATCTACTATCCAAAAACGTGTATTACAATTACATTTCATTAACAAAAAAGGCAATCAGAAGCGCAATTACCTTATCGTAATGCTTCATCAACTGTTCACGCATAAATTTCACCGCCAAAGATAATTGCGTGGCGACTGTACTTTCAGAAATACCCATCATTTCAGCAATTTCCTTATTCGTATAGTTCTGACGCTTACTTAAGATAAAGATTTTCTTTCGCTGTGCCGGCAATTCTTCCGCTAATGAGTCGATATAATCGTTCAAGAAACGAAGATCAATAGTATCTTCCGTCTGTGAATCATGGTCTAGTCCGCTTTTCAGCAGATATTCATTGTAAACATATTCAACGGTCTGACGCTGGTACATATTCATCAGTAAATTTTTGGCTATCGTACAAAGAAAAGAAATAAATGAAGCGTTCGTATCGACTTTCTCACGTACTTCCCATATACGGATAAAAGTGGATTGCACCACTTCTTCAGCCATATATTGATTGCCGGAAGAAAGCCGCATAATGAAATTGTACAGTTTACCGCTGTACATATTATACAATCTTTCAAATGCTTGAAAAGAACCGTCTTTTAAATCGATTAATAAATGTTTTTCATCTGTAAAATTCACCATAGCTTAGAATTTTGCAACAAAGGTATGCAACCATAGACCATTAACAGGTGACAATATTATTAATATTTTCTCAATTATCCGATTTTTATGAGGAAAAAGATACTAATATCAGGATAGTGACGCCATCCGGTCAAGATAGTGACGCTATCTAATCAGGATAGTGACGCTATCTTGAACGGATACCGTCACTATGTTCAGTAAGGTAGTTCGCATTAATAAGTCAAGCGGATACCAGCCTGTATATTGAAGTTAAACGGATTCTCTTTACGTATGGTCTGTATATCCGAACCGTCATCAAAATAATAAGCAACACCGGGTTCTACATAGATACCCAGACGTTTCGTTGCGTTCACCTGTGCACCTACCGCACCGGATACCGAGAATTGCAGAGGTTTCACCGTTTCTTTCTCGGAACCGAGCTTTCCATAAACACATTTTTCCACCATACCTCCACCGGAGACGTAGAGAGTGATGAGTTTTTTATCAAGGAAATTCCAGTTGGCACGCAGCGGAATACCGACATAATGAAGTTTTTGTTCTATCTGCTGATCTTCACCCGCCAGTTTCGCATCCGAAGAAAGCAATGTGTAAGTCAATCCCGTTTCGAGAGAGAATCCTTTGGCCAGTCCTTTACGGACAGACAATCCGAAAGAAATAGGTTGATGGTGCTTAATGTCGACCACTTGTTTTGCCTGACGCAGATAAGGCACTCCATCTTCAAAAACCAATGTCTGATCGTTAGGTATCTCCATCAGACCGTTGGAAACAGAAAGCATACTCACACGAGACATATAAGCATGAGAGCCGGCACCGACTTCTGTGGATGCTCCGCCCGAATTTCCGACCGAGAGTCCCATGGACCATGTTCCTTTTTGAGATGCTCTTTTTTCTGCCGGAATATGCAGCTTGTCTCTGCCGGAAGGGCGACGCGGCCTGTTGTTCGGCCGTTTGGTATCCTGTGACTGTGTAGCCTGACCCACATTTTCACTGTCAACCTGACTTGCTTCATTTTTCGTCTGTTCCGTCTCACCTTTGAGCATCTGGTCTTCCTCAATTACAGGATTATTTTCATTCCCTGTTACAGGTTCGTTGTTATTTTCTATTGCAGATTGACCTGCATTTGTTTTCTGTTCTGTAAGATTCTTATCAATTTTCGCCAAACGGTCTTCACGAGCCACTGGTCGCAAGACGGGGTCTACGGAAGTGCCCTGCACATCCGGTTGTTGCACACCCGGCAACGCATCGGGTGTAGATGCCAATACCGGAGTTTTTATATGACGTATTTCATCCGCGGCCGGTGTCCCCAGAAAATATAGACTTACCGACGAAACGACGGCTAACAATATAACAGCT
>OGOW01001563.1_pt1 | contig 20637 bp, 17 predicted proteins | sample 1552781 | NCBI WGS metagenome assembly OGOW01 (sample SAMEA2580145, study PRJEB22360) | human gut metagenome | biome: human gut; feature: human-associated habitat; material: faeces | place: Denmark | collected 2008/2010
CTCGCGCCTGCGGCGGTCGCTTGCGATATCTACCTTATACGCCGCAGTGTTCATTCTTGCGGAGCGTTTTTTGCTTTACAGGAAAACAATTTCCTGTAGAACAAAAAAAATGTTTCACGTGAAACATGAAACATTTCCTTTCATAATATAGTAGACTTATTTTTTTATTCATACTAAATCTTGTATCTATTTTATGTTTCACGGACGTTTTTTTACTAATGTTTCACGTGAAACATTTTATCAAAATACCTCTATTTTGTTGTATATCAATTACTATTTATTCTAACTTATCTTATTTCGAATAGCGAATACAGCAGCCTGTGTTCTATCTTCCACATCTATTTTTCTAAATATATGGGAAATATGATTTTTTACTGTTCGTTCACTAATTGTCAACTCATCAGATATTTTCTTATTGCTACATCCTTTTGAAATTAATCGAAGTACATCTAGCTCTCTTTTAGTCAGCCATTCTATTTTTTCTTTATCTAAAGCATAATCTTCCATACTTTCATTTAATGCAGGAAGAAGACTTGGTTGAATATAAGTATTTCCAGAAATAATAACATCAATTGCTTCTTTTAATTCATCATAACTGGAATCCTTTAATAAATATCCATCAATGCCGATATCAACAGCTTTCAATAAATATTCGACTTCATTATGTACTGTTAATATCAATACCTTTACTGGAATTTTATTCTGTTTAATATATTCTAATACTTCAATGCCATTTTTCTTAGGCATATTTATATCTAATAAAAGTATATCTGGATGAATCTTCTTATTTAATAAATTCAGACATTCTTCACCATCATTTGCCTCTGCAATTACTTTCATCGTACCATCCAGTTCCAGTAATTGTTTCAAGCCTTCCCGAATCATCATATGATCATCTGCTATGATTATTTCTATTTTATCTTTCACTTTACTCATTTTCTTCCTCCTCGACAAAGTTTGGTACACGAATACTTATTGTAGTACCCTTTCCTTCTTCACTTTTTATCTGAATCTCACCTGATAAAAGATGAACTCTTTCTTTCATAATAGATAAACCAAAACCGGAATTTTTTGTTTTTGCAACTTTCTTTTTTGTATTAAATCCAATACCATCATCTTCAATTACAAGTGAAATATCATTTTCAGTATATTCTAATACAACACATATTTCTTTTGCATCAGCATACTTCAATGCATTCGTACATGCCTCCTGCATAATTCTTAATAAAGACAATGCAACAACAGGTTTCACGTGAAACGGTTTTCCTATTATAATATATTCTATCTTCCGGTTCCACTCCTGCTCTATTTTTGCAATAGCATGTTTCAGTGTTACATCTATTCCTATATCATCTACTGACATTGGTCTGAGGTTATATATCATTTTTCTTGTATTGCTTATCACATTGCGAATATTATCAAGTACATTTGATAATTCCATTTTACAACGCTGCGAATCCATATCCATTACACGCATAGAAAGTTCTATCTTATGAAGCATACTGGTAAGATCCTGTACTGTAGAATCATGTAAATCTCTTGCAATGCGCTGTCGCTCCATTTCCTGTGCTTCTAATAACTGAATCTTATATTCTGCATTATCTTCTTCCTGATATTGCTGGGCAATTGTCTCCTTTTCCCTCTCACATTGAATAATAGATTGACACTCTTCCAAACGACGTTGTACATCATATAACTTGTTCTGTAATTCAGACTTTTCTTTGATAATATTTTTCTGCTGTACTTTCAGCTCATTAATTTTTTCCTTATTACGGGCATTCACTGTTCTTGGAGTAAACGCTTCATAATTTGGATCATTTATTTCATCCAGAAGTTCAATAAATTTTATATTTTCTTTTTCTGTATTTTCTAAAGAAATAATTTTCTTTTCTGTCTCTCTCTTTTGATCTATCAGTTCCTTCTGAATTTTCTCCAGATATTCTCTAATCATAGCCCCTCCTAGAACATATGTTCTTATGTGGTATACATAATAATTGTAAACTATTTTTTTCTATCTGAAAAGTCTTATTCTATGATTTTAATTGTAAAGCAGCATATTTTTGTTTATAATAAAAGTATCATAAACTTTAGGGAGGAATTACGATGAACAGGAATCTGAAAAAAGTAATCGGCATCACTACTACTGCTGTTACCGGCATGTATATTATAAATCGAATTGTAGATTATACTGCAGGACAAAAAAATCTTTTAACTACCGAAGAAGGAAATATATATCACTGGAAAAATGGTGACATCTTCTATACTGTTTCCGGTAAAGGAACTCCGGTTATTCTGATTCATGAACTGAATCCTGCTTCTTCCTCCAAAGAATGGAGTAAGATTGTACACCGTCTGGAAAAGAAACATACCGTCTACACGATCGACCTGCTTGGCTGCGGTCGTTCTGAAAAACCGGGTATTACCTATACCAACTTCCTATACGTACAATTAATTAATAATTTTATCCACGACATTGTAAAAGAAGCGGCAAATATAGTCGTAACTGGTATTTCTTCTTCTTTTGTCATTATGGCACAGACAATGGAGCCGGATAACTTTAAAAAAATTATTCTGGTTAATCCATCTGACATCAATATCATCAAGGAAATGCCTACGAAAGAGACAAAGGCTGCCAAAACTATTTTAGAGATTCCAATTCTTGGTACCTTTATCTATAACCTGATTATGCATCACAAGAGAATCCTCAATTACATTGAAAGTAAATATATCTTCAAGAAAACATTCCTTTCATCCAAATTAGAAGATACTTACTTTGAATCTGCACACAAAGGAAACAGTGCCGGAAAATATCTGCTTGCCAGCACCAAAGGAAATTATGTCAATATTGATATCACCAATGCTGTGAAAAAAGCAGACAATCTCTACATCATTTCCAGTAGAGAAAGAAATAATGCCGTAGCTATTACAGAAAAATATCTTCACTTAAATAAGAATATTGAAGCAACCTACATTTCCAATTCCAGATATCTTCCCCAGCTTGAAACGCCGGATAAATTTAAAGATATTGTTTTAATGTTCTTACAATAATAAAACCAGTCATTGAAAACAACGTATAAATCTTTAAAGGATAACAAACAAAAATTTGTTATCCTTTTTATTTACGCGAGTAGCGAGAAAAATCGCATGCTTGCATGCAGATTTGGCGAGCACCGCGATAACTCGAGAAACTCGCAAAGCGTGTTTCTCGTAGTTTACGCAACTAGCGAGAAAAATTATGATAGAAAAGAAGGAACCAAACATGTTTCCAGTAGTTTAATCTAATTTTAATTTTTACTTTAAAGGGTTTTTTGATGGAGTTCCAGCCTTACGTGGATATGCTTTTGGTGTCGCATGAACCTTATTAATTACCACAAAAGAACGTTTAATGTCACTATCCGGCAGTGTAAAGTGAATTACATCCTCTATCTCGCCGCCCAGCACGAAAACTGCCTTCTTTGCATCCTTCAGCTCATCTTCCACCTCTCCAGACTTATAAGAAATAAATTTGCCGCTTGTGTGGATAAATGGTAGGCAATATTCACTTAATGTGGATAAATTAGCAACTGCTCTGGAAACACATAAATCAAAGGATTCCCGATAATCTTTTCTTTTAGAAAGCTCCTCTGCTCTTCCATGAACCGTTTTAATATCCTTCAGATTAAGTGCTTCCATAACTTCATTTAAGAATAATAACCTTTTATTCAAGGAATCCGCCAAAGTAATCTTAAGCTCCGGAAACATAATCTTAAGTGGGATTCCAGGAAAACCGGCTCCGGTTCCCAAATCCAATAAAGTAAGCGGCTTCTTTAAGTCCATCACCTGGCAAAGAGAAATACTGTCTAAAAAATGTTTCTCCACAACATCCTCAAATTCTGTGATTGCAGTAAGATTCATTACTTTATTCTTTTCTACCAGCATTTCATAGAAAGTCAGGAACTGTTGCTCTTTCTCTGCAGTAAGTTCTAAATTCCAATCTGATAGAATATTTCTCATTTTTGTAAAATCATATGCCATAAGATATCCTCATTCTTCTTCCTATTTTTTTACCTGTTCCATATAGACTAACAACATCGTAATATCTGCAGGTGATACACCGGAGATTCTTGAAGCCTGTCCAATGGAAACCGGACGATAAAGCTTTAACTTCTGTCTTGCTTCGATACGAAGGCTGTCTACTGCATCATAATCAAAATCATCCGGAATTTTCTTATTTTCTAATTTTTTAAAATGCTCCACCTGTTTAATCTGACGTTTGATATATCCATCATACTTAATATTAATATTAACCTGTTCCTGTACTTCTTCCGGAAGCTCCGGTCTGCCTTCATCAATTGGAGCCAGTTTTTCATAATCCAGTTCCGGTCTGCGAATCAGTTCGGTAAGACGGGTTCCGGTATTCAAAGGAGTACTTCCATATTTCTCTAATAGCTTCTGCACATTCTCTTTAGCACCGATTGTTACTGACTCTACCCGATTTATTTCATCCTGAATTAATTTTTCTTTTTTTACTACCCAGTCATATCTTTCCTGAGAAATGAGTCCGACCTGATAACCATATTTACTAAGACGAAGGTCTGCATTATCCTGACGCAGTAATAAACGATACTCGGCACGGGATGTCATCATCCGATATGGCTCATGATTCTCCTTAGTAACCAGATCATCAATTAACACTCCGATATAGGACTCGGAACGATGCAATACAAGCTGTTCCTTCTCTTTTACATATAAAGCTGCATTGATTCCAGCAACAATACCCTGGGCTGCAGCTTCTTCATAGCCGGAACTTCCGTTAAACTGGCCGCCGCTGAACAATCCCTTGATATTCTTAAACTCCAGCGTAGGTAACAACTGGTTTGGATTGATACAGTCGTACTCAATAGCATATGCATTTCTTACAATCTTCGCATGCTCCAGTCCCGGAACCGTATGATACATTTCATATTGAACATCCTCTGGCAGGGAACTGCTCATTCCACCGACATACATTTCATTGGTATTTAAGCCTTCCGGCTCCAAAAATACCTGATGTCTTTCCTTATCGGCGAATTTTACCACTTTATCCTCAATGGAGGGGCAATATCTAGGACCCGTTCCTTCAATAACTCCAGCATAGATTGGTGAACGGTCGAGATTTGCACGGATAATCTCATGAGTTTTTGGATTTGTATAGGTAAGCCAGCAAGATGCCTGCTCTATCTGAACACTTTCCGGGTCTGTAGTAAAGGAAAATGGTACTACTCTCTCATCACCGGTCTGCTCGGTCATTTTACTGAAATCAATACTATTCTTATCCATTCTTGCCGGAGTTCCTGTCTTAAAGCGGAACATTTCTACTCCATGGGCTTTTAAAGAATCTGTAAGATGATTAGCAGGCTGTAACCCATTCGGTCCTGTATAATTAATCACATCTCCATAGAGACATCTTGCCCGAAGATAAGTTCCGGTACACAATACAACAGCCTTACTGTGATAAATTGCTCCGGAAAATGTTTTAATGCCGGCAATCTTATTATCTTCTGTGATAATTTCAGATACTTCCGCCTGTCTTATGGTAAGATGTTCAGTAGACTGCAGCGTTTTCCGCATTTCCATACTATAAGATGCCTTATCTGCCTGGGCACGAAGAGAATGCACTGCAGGACCCTTAGATTTATTTAACATCTTCGACTGAATAAATGTTTTATCAATATTAATTCCCATTTGTCCACCCAAAGCATCAATTTCACGAACCAGATGTCCCTTGGAGCTTCCACCAATGTTAGGATTACAAGGCATCATCGCAATACTGTCTACACTTACTGTAAATATAATGGTTTCAAGTCCCATTCTGGCACAGGCAAGTGCTGCTTCACAACCTGCATGGCCTGCTCCAACCACACACACATCATATGTCTCTTCGATTACCGACATTTCGTTATCCTTCTTTCTATCTAAATATAATTATTTACCCATACAGAATTTACTGAAAATCTCATTAACCAGATCATCTTCTACTGCTTCTCCGATAATAGTACCCAGTTCTTCATAAGCATTCATAAGATCAATGGAATAAAAATCTTCCGGCATTCCATTTTCTACACTCTGTTTTACTAACTTTAAGCTCTCTACTGCCTGAATCAATGCGTTTTTATGTCTAATATTAGTAATATATACTTCATCGTTAAATGAAATCGTTCCATGGAAAAACATTTCCGTAATGGTTTCTTCTAATACATCAATTCCAAGATTTTCTTTTGCAGAAATAGCTATCATCTTATGATCTGCACCGGATAATTTTTCTTTGATCTCATCTTCTCCGGTTACCTGGATTAAATCAGATTTGTTCAATAAAATGATGGCTTTCTTCTCCCGGATGGCATCTATAATCTTTTCGTCATTTTCATCCAATGCAGTAGAAGTATCCACTACATAGATAATAAAATCAGCTTTATCCACAAGGGATAGTGCTTTATCCACACCAATCTTCTCTACCACATCCTCAGTACTTCTGATTCCAGCGGTATCCATGATATTAAGCGTAATGCCATTTAAATTAATCTGCTCTTCCAATACATCACGGGTAGTTCCAGCAATATCCGTTACAATTGCCCGCTCTCTTCCTACCAGCGCATTTAATAAAGAAGATTTTCCGGCATTCGGCTTTCCGACGATTACTGTATTAATACCTTCCTTTAAAAGGCTACCATTTTCCGAAGATGCAATCATCTGATTCATCTTCTGCATCAATTTTTCTATTATAATAAGAAGATTCTCTCCATATCCATCAATACTGATATGCTCCGGATCATCTAAAGCAGACTCAATAAATGCAATCTCATGTATGATTTTACCACGAATTTCTTTGATTTTCCCTGTAAGAGCTCCGTTTAACTGCTGCATGGAGCTTTTCAATGCAAAATCATTTTTTGAAGAAATGACATCCATGACAGATTCTGCCTGGCTTAAATCAATACGACCATTCAAAAATGCACGCTTGGTAAACTCTCCCGGTTCTGCCGGTCTTGCTCCATTTTTCAGCACTACTTCTAAAATACGCCGCATCACAAGTGTTCCACCATGGCAGTCAATTTCTACTGTATCTTCTCTGGTATAACTGTTCGGTGCCCGCATCAGAAGAACCATTACTTCATCTATTATTTCATCTTCATCATAAATATGGCCATAATGAATCGTATGACTCTTGCACTTTGATAATAGCTTGTTTCCTTTTTGTGACCGGTATATCTTATCAATTACATCAAAAGCATCTTCTCCACTGATACGGATAATTCCAATTCCTGAATTCGTCATGGCGGAAGCAATTGCTGCAATAGTCTCTGTTTTCATAGAAATCTCCTTAATATAAGAATTCTTATATTATCTGTGTAATATATAAGAGTTATAAAACGGTATAATTATATCATTTTATAACTCTTATGAAATCATTTTCTTATAAAATTTTTAAATTATTTTTTTAGTGTAACAACTACATGACGGAAAGGTTCTTCTCCCTCGCTGTGGGTTTCTACATATCTGTCACCCTGCAATGCAGAATGAATCACTCTTCTTTCAAATGGATTCATTGGCTCTAAAGATACCGGACGTTTTGTTCTCTTAACCTTATATGCAATATTCTTTGCAAGATTTTCCAGAGTATCTTTTCTTCTCTGGCGGTAATCTTCGGTATCAAGCTTAACTTTGATATATCCATCCGAATGTTTATTAACAGCAAGATTTGTAAGATACTGAAGAGAATCTAAAGTCTGTCCTCTCTTGCCAATCAGCAGTCCCATTTCTTTGCCGCTTAATTCTACTTCATAGACCTTATCATCTTCTGCTTTCTTAATGTCAATGGTAACTTCCATATTCATAGCAGAAAATACATTTTCCAAAAACTCACGGATATTATCTACCGTATCATTCTTCTTCCTTGCCTTGATGATTGCAGGTTTACTCTTGATACCAAGAAATCCGGTAGAGCCCTTCTCAATAACTTCTACCTCAATCTTATCACTGGTAGTTCCAAGCTTAATCGAAGCCTCTGTAATTGCATCATCCACTGTTTTTGCTGAAACTTCAATAAATTCCATTGTATATTACCCCCTCTATTTATTGTTTCTTTCATTGAATTCACGTACTCTGTTAGCTTTTGAGGCGAGGCTTCCTGCTTTTGCATTGCTTCTTACCTCTGCTGCATGCTCTAAAGCTTCTTCCTTTTCTTCTTTTGTCATAGTACCTGATTCAATAACATTTGCTTTTGTACTCATCTTTGCTGCATTAGCAATCTGATTTTCAATCAGACCCATTTTCTTTTCACGCTTTGCTTTCGCTTTTTCCTGATTAGCTTTCATAATAGCATCCCAGTCCATCTTATCAAGACGTTTGTTAATACCCCACTGCTGGATACTACGAACCAAAGCACTGGCAATCCAGTAAATACCAAGACCAACCGGTACAGTGAAACACATTACAAATGAAAATAACGGCATCATAAGATTCATGGTTTTCATCTGCTGTGCCATTGCATCATTTTCACCGGTAGAAGCGGTAGGCATTAATTTAATATTTAATCTCTGTGTCAGAAAAGAAATAACCGGAATCAGTAATGCACCGATTGCAAGTAAATAAGCTCCTGACTTAAAGCCTGTTGTCATAATATTCCATGGGCTGTTTGAAATGTTAAGACCAAGGAAATAGTTTAACTTCTCTAAGGATTTCTCAGTTGCATCCAGATTAGTAAGATTACCAAATACGTTTTTTAACTCACTCCATCCGGAAGTATTCATCTTATATAAAACATCAACAATATAATTATGAAGAACATTTGTATCCGTTGCAGTAAAATCAACAGATAATCCTGCAATTTTAATTTTATCAACAAAGCTTGTCATCTTATCTGCAAAGCCGTCGATAGACATAATCTCTGTAACAAGAACAGAAAACTTCTCTTTTACAGCCGGTACATATGCCGGTACATTTAAGAATACACGATATAAAGCAAACAGAATCGGCATCTGGATTAACATCTGGATACAGCTTCCGGTCGGTGAAACACCATATTTCTGGTAAACCATCTGTGTCTCTTCCTGCATCTTCTGCATGGATACCTGGTCTCTCTTGTTTTTATATTTTTTCTGGATAGCTTGAAGTTCTGGATTCATTTTCTGTGAAAGCTTTGAAAACTTCTGCTGTTTATAGGTTAATGGAAAAAGACATGCATAAATAATCAAAGTTAAGATAATGATGCAAAGTCCGATATTTTCTATTCCAAACAAACTGTTCAGCACATAATAGATTCCATTCATAATCCATCCTAAGACCTTCGCAATCGGTCCGAGAATCTTACCATTGTACTGAGTTAAAATGATTTCTGACACTTAACGTACCTCCTAATCATGGAACCGGGTCATATCCGCCTTTTGAAAAAGGATTACATCTTAATATCCTCCAGAGAGCCAGTGCTCCCCCCTTTACTGCACCATACTTTTCCACGGCAATCAGACCATAAGTAGAACAGGTCGGGCAATAAGGGCACTTTGTTGTTTTCATTGGTGAAAGATATTTTCTATAAAATTTAATGATTGCAATTAAAATTTTTTTCAAAATCATTCCATCTTCTTTTCGATATTATCTTTAAATAATTCCATGAAGATTCGAAAGATGCAGCAATGAACTCTTTAACTTGTGATAACCTTCATTTTTTGCTGACACCCTTACGATGACTACAATGTCCCAACCACTATGAAACATCTCTTCGTGCAGTCTGTAACTTTCTCTTAATAATCTCGTCAGATGATGTCTTACTACACTATTTCCTACTTTTTTACTGACGGAGATTCCAATTCGATTCGATTCCAAACCATTTTCCAGAACATACATCACCAGATACTTGTCCGCATAAGACTTACCATTGCGATATACATTCTGGAAATCTTTGTTTTTCTTCAATGAGTCCATTTTTCAATCCTTAAAAAAGTCTTGTAATAAGAAGAAAAAGACCACAAAAGTTGTGGCCTATGCTGATAATTTCTTTCTTCCTTTTAATCTTCTTGCAGCCAATACTTTTCTTCCGCCTGCTGTACTCATTCTTTTACGAAAACCATGAACTTTATTTCTCTGTCTGTTTTTTGGCTGAAATGTCATCTTACCTTTATGCATAATAATCCACCTCCTCTATGCTAGAAAACATCAGTACAATTATAACAAAAAAACCTGTCAAGTCAAGTAAAACCTGCATTTTTCGGTAATTAATTTTTATACTACTATATATATAAGGAAGAAACTATTTTTAATCTATATCTAGTATCCATTTTCTTCCTTCCATACCATAAAATTTATATATCAAAATTTTATGCACAGGTTATCCACAATTGTTTATAACCTGTGCATAACCTGTAGATAATTTAATGATAACTTGTTGTTAAAATGACCCTGCCTTAATTTTGAATAGCTTTTTCCGCTAAAATAAAGGCTTTTTTATCCACTTTATTCACATTAGGCTTATCACCTATACCTTTAAAAGTTCTCATTGATAATTTGCCCCATTTAGTTTATTATTAAAAGAGTAGGATTCTATATAATGCTATAAATATGAGAAGCTTTAAAAAGCTTAAATAATAGAAACATGGAGATTTTTATGGAACAGATCATTGAAAAATGGGAAGAAATTTTAAGAACTGTCAAGGAAGAGCATGAACTTACTGACATTTCTTTTAAAACCTGGTTAGAACCACTTAAGGTATTTGATGTCAAAGACAATACTTTATACATACTGGTACCGGACGAGCAGATGGGGCTTAACTACATTACCAAGAAATACACTCTTCCTATTAAAGTAGCAGTCGCTGAAATTATTGGAAAGGATTACGAAATCGAATTTGTACTGCCGGAGCAGGCAAAATCCATGCGTACACCGAAACCGATGGCTTTCGTAAATACAGAAAGTATTGACAAATCCAGTTTGAATCCAAACTATACCTTCGATACTTTTGTTGTTGGAAATAATAACAAACTGGCTCATGCAGCTTCACTGGCTGTTGCAGAATCTCCGGGAGAAGTCTATAACCCACTCTTTTTATATGGAGGCGTAGGACTTGGTAAAACGCATTTGATGCATTCCATCGCACATTTTATCCAGTCCAATAATCCAGATGTGAAGATTTTATACGTTTCTTCGGAAACTTTTACCAATGAACTGATTGAAGCCATCCGAAATGGCAATAATACAGCTATGACAAAATTCCGTGAGAAATATCGTAATATCGATGTACTTTTAATCGACGATATCCAGTTTATTATAGGAAAAGAAAGTACACAGGAAGAATTTTTCCATACCTTTAATGAGCTTTATCTTGCTAAGAAGCAGATTGTTATTTCTTCTGATAAGCCGCCAAAGGATATGGAAACATTAGAAGAACGTATCCGCTCCCGTTTTGAATGCGGTCTGACTGCTGACATCGGTTCTCCGGATTATGAAACCAGAATGGCAATTCTGCGAAGAAAAGAAGAAATGGATAATTTCCATTTAGATGATGAAATTTTAAAATACATTGCTACTAATATTAAGTCTAATATCAGGGAACTGGAAGGTGCTTTAAATAAACTGCTTGCCTACTCCAATCTCGAAAAGACTGAGATTACCATGGAAGTAGCCATGAAAGAGCTTCAGAATATTATTTCTCCGGACAAGCCGAGGGAGATTACTCCACAGCTTATTATTGATGTGGTATGCGAACATTTCCATATTACAAAAGAGCAGATGATTTCTAAAAGCCGCAGCAACGATATTGCAAAGCCGAGACAGATTGCCATGTATCTTTGCAAAAATATGACTGGGGTTTCCTTAGAAAATATTGGAGAACTCTTAGGAGGAAGAGATCATTCTACCGTAATTCATGGTATTAATAAGGTAGAAGCTGAATTACAGACGAATGAAGCAACCGTAAATCTATTAAATACCATTAAGAAAAAAATTAACCCAAATTAATTTATGCACAGGGTTCTGTTTATAATTTGTGAACTAGCTGTGGAATGGCTTTGGATAACTAATTATGTTAACTTTACATAAAAATTTATTCACTTTTTATTAAGACACAATCCGCAGTCATTTAAACAGGTTATACAGTAACAAAATTCTTTTAAATGCTTATGAATTAAGGGTTGCAGAGGTTATTCACTTATTAACATCCCCTAAGAATAAGACGTTTAATTTCTTTTTAAATATTATATTTATATATGTCGAAAGGAGTTATGAACAACATGAAAATCATCTGTTCAAAATCAAATTTACTTTATGGTGTAAACATTGTTTCCAAAGCCGTACCAACCAGAACTACTATGGCTATCTTAGAATGTATCTTAATAGATGCTTCTGCCGGCGAGATTAAATTAACTGCCAATGATATGGAACTTGGAATCGAAACAAAAATAGAAGGAGAGATTGAAGAAAGAGGAATTATCGCATTGGATGCAAAAGTTTTTTCTGATATCGTAAGAAAGCTTCCTGACAATGAAGTTGTAATCGAAACAGACTCTTCCTTTAAGACAACCATTACCTGTGAAAAAGCAAAATTCAATATCATTGGAAAATCCGGTGAAGATTTTTCTTATATTCCATATATTGAAAGAAATGAAGAAATCAGCATTTCACAGTTTACTTTAAAAGAAGTAATCCGCCAGACAATCTTTTCTATTGCAGATAATGACAATAATAAGCTGATGACAGGAGAATTATTTGAAATTAATGAGAACAGTTTAAAAGTTGTATCACTGGATGGCCACCGTATTTCAATCCGTAATATAGAACTGAAAAATAATTATGAGCATAAGAAAGTGGTTGTTCCTGGAAAGACTTTACAGGAAATCAGCAAGATTCTCCCGGGAAATGCTGACGAAGATGTCAGCATGTATTTATCAGACAACCATATTGTATTTGAATTTGGCAATACCACCGTTGTTTCCCGTCTGATTGAAGGCGAGTATTTTAAGATTGAACAGATGCTTTCTTCTGATTATGAGACAAAGGTTAAGATTAACAAACGTGAATTATTAGACTGTATCGACCGTGCTACCCTTTTAGTAAAAGAGGGAGATAAAAAGCCGATTATCATGAATATAACAGATGATAAGATGGAATTAAAAATCAATTCTTTCATTGGTTCCATGAATGAAGAAATTGATATTACCAAAGATGGAAAAGATATTTTAATTGGATTCAATCCGAAATTCTTTATCGATGCCCTTCGTGTCATTGATGAAGAAGAAGTAACTCTTTATATGGTAAATCCAAAGGCACCATGTTTTATCCGGGATGAAAATGAGACCTTTATCTATCTGATTCTTCCGGTAAACTTTAATGCAACTGCAAACTAGGATTTGCAGAGGCAGGAAGAGAGGCAATCATGCAGGAAATTAAGCTGCGGGATGAATATATTAAGTTGGGACAGGCGTTAAAAGCCGCCGGAGTCGTAGACTCCGGAGTCACTGCCAAGCTTGTAATATTAGATGAAAAAGTTAAGGTAAATGGCGAAGTTGAAGTACAGCGTGGCAAGAAATTATATGATGGAGATGTAGTGGAAGCTTTGGGCGAAACCATAAAGATTGTAAAATGATAATAAAGTCCATTGAACTTAAGAATTTCCGTAATTATGAAGAGTTAAATCTGAATCTTGACGGTGGAACCAATATTTTATATGGGGACAATGCCCAGGGAAAGACCAATATATTAGAATCCATTTATGTCAGCGGAACAACGAAATCCCATAAGGGAAGCCGCGATAAAGAAATGATTCGTTTTGGTGAAAATGAGGCACATATCCGTACTATGGTAGAAAAAAATCAGATGAGTTATCAGATTGATATGCATCTGAAGAAGAACCGTTCCAAGGGAATTGCCATTAATGGTGTGCCAATCCGCAAGGCAAGTGAGCTTTTCGGTGTGCTGAATATGGTATTTTTCTCACCGGAGGATTTAAATATTATCAAAAATGGTCCTTCCGAGCGCAGAAGATTTTTAGATTCGGAAATCTGCCAGCTGGATAAAATTTATCTTTCTGATTTAACCAAGTATAATAAAGTTTTAAATCAGCGCAATAAGCTGTTAAAAGATATGGTATTTCATCCGGATTTGGAAAGTACGTTATCCGTGTGGGATATGCAGCTCATTTCTTACGGCAGGCGGATTATCAGCCGGCGCCGGAGATTTGTAGAAGAATTAAATGAAATTGTCCGGGGCATCCATGAAAGCATTTCCGGTGGCAGGGAGCAGCTGACGCTGACGTATGAGCCGGATATCGAAGAAGCTTTTTTTGAAGATGAATTAAACCGGGCGAAGGAAAAGGACAGAAAATACTGCAGTACCTCCGTGGGACCCCACAGAGATGATATTTCCTTTTTTATCGGAGATATCGATATCCGTAAATTCGGTTCCCAGGGACAGCAGAGAACTTCTGCTTTATCACTGAAATTATCAGAGATAGAGCTGGTGAAAAGATGTATCCATGATACACCGGTACTTCTTTTAGATGATGTGCTTTCCGAACTGGACAGTAACAGGCAGAATTATCTGCTTAACAGTATACATGATATTCAGACGGTCATTACCTGTACCGGTCTGGATGAATTTGTAAGAAACCGCTTCCAGATTGATAAAATATTTGAAGTCATAAGCGGAACAGTAAGTGAAAAAAATGAAATGTAAAATAATCCGTGAATAGGAGGAATACAGATGAGTACGGAATACGGAGCAGACCAAATTCAGATTTTGGAAGGTTTGGAAGCAGTAAGAAAGAGACCTGGAATGTATATTGGAAGTACCTCTGTGAGAGGACTTCACCATCTGGTATATGAAATTGTGGATAACTCTGTCGACGAAGCACTGGCAGGTTATTGTACCCATATTATCGTTACGATTAATAAAGACAATTCCATTACCGTAGAAGATGATGGACGTGGAATTCCGGTAGGAATTAACCACAAAGCAGGTATTCCTGCGGTAGAAGTAGTATTTACTGTATTGCATGCCGGCGGAAAATTCGGCGGTGGAGGATATAAGGTATCCGGTGGATTACATGGTGTAGGAGCATCCGTTGTAAATGCACTTTCTAACTGGCTGGAAGTACAGATTTTCCACGATGGAAAGATTTATAAACAACGTTATGAACGTGGACATACTATGTATCCACTGAAGGAAGTCGGAAAATGTGATATAAATAAAACCGGTACTACTGTAACCTTTTCTCCGGACGGAAGCATTTTCGAAGAAACCGTATATGATTTTGATACATTAAAGCAGCGTTTAAGAGAGACTGCATTCCTGACAAAGAATCTTAGGATTACACTTCGTGATGACAGGGAAGAGCCTGTAAAAGAACGGGTATTCCATTATGAAGGCGGTATTAAGGAATTTGTAACTTACTTAAATAAGAGCAAGGAAGCATTGTATCCGGAGGTTATTTATTGTGAAGGTGAGAAAAACGGGGTTCTTGTTGAAGTTGCTATGCAGCATAACGATGCATATAACGAAGCTACGTACAGCTTTGTCAATAACATCATCACGCCGGAGGGTGGAACACATCTGGCAGGTTTCCGTAATGCGCTTACCAAAACTTTTAATGAATATGCGCGGGCGAATAAGATTTTAAAGGATTCTGAGCCGGCACTTTCCGGTGATGATATCCGTGAAGGTTTAACTGCTATTGTAAGTATTAAGATTGAAGAGCCTCAGTTTGAGGGACAGACCAAGCAGAAGCTTGGTAACAGTGAAGCAAGAGGAGCCGTAGACAGCGTAGTAAGTGAGCAGCTTACATACTTTTTAGAGCAGAATCCTCAGGTTGCAAAGACCATTTGTGAAAAATCACTTCTGGCACAGCGTGCAAGAGAGGCAGCAAGAAAAGCAAGAGATTTAACCAGAAGAAAGACTGCATTAGAAGGAACTTCACTTCCTGGAAAATTAGCAGACTGTTCTGATAAAGATCCGAAAAACTGCGAAATTTTCATCGTCGAGGGAGATTCCGCCGGCGGTTCCGCAAAGACTGCAAGAAGCCGTGCAACCCAGGCAATTCTTCCACTTCGTGGAAAGATTTTGAATGTAGAGAAAGCAAGACTTGATAAAATTTACGGAAATGCTGAGATTAAAGCCATGATTACAGCATTTGGTACCGGTATTCATGAAGATTTTGATATCAGTAAATTAAGATATCATAAGATTATTATTATGACCGATGCCGATGTGGATGGTGCACATATCAGTACCCTGATGCTTACTTTCATTTATCGTTTCATGCCGGAATTAATCAAACAGGGCTATGTATATCTGGCACAGCCGCCACTTTATAAGATTGAGAAAAATAAAAATGTCTGGTATGCCTACAGCGATGAACAGCTCAACAATATCTTAAAAGAGATTGGACGAGACGGTAATAATAAGATTCAGCGATACAAAGGATTAGGAGAAATGGATGCCGAGCAGCTTTGGGAGACAACCATGGATCCTGAGAAGAGAATCTTACGTCGTGTTGTAATGGATGAAGAAGAAGCATCTGAAATTGATGTAACATTCAACACCTTAATGGGTGATAAAGTAGAACCAAGACGTGATTTTATTGAAGCAAATGCGAAGTATGTCCAGAACCTGGATATCTAGGAGGAAGAATAGATGGATGACAAGATATTTGACCAGATACATGACGTAGACTTAAAGAAAACGATGGAAACATCCTATATAGACTATGCCATGAGTGTAATTGCAGCCCGGGCTTTGCCGGATGTAAGGGATGGTCTGAAACCGGTACAGAGACGTGTACTGTTTTCCATGATAGAGTTGAACAACGGTCCGGATAAGCCACATAGAAAATGTGCCCGTATTGTCGGAGATACCATGGGTAAATATCACCCACACGGAGACAGCTCAATCTATGGAGCATTGGTAAATATGGCACAGGACTGGTCTACCAGATATCCATTGGTAGATGGTCATGGTAACTTCGGTTCCGTAGACGGTGACGGAGCTGCAGCAATGCGATATACTGAAGCAAGACTTTCTAAGATTTCCATGGAAATGCTTGCTGATATTAATAAAGATACCGTTGATTTCATGCCAAACTTTGATGAGACCGAGAAAGAGCCTGTTGTACTGCCATCAAGATTTCCAAATCTTTTAGTAAATGGTACAACTGGTATTGCGGTAGGTATGGCAACCAATATTCCGCCACATAACTTAAGAGAAGTTATCAATGCAGTAGTAAAAATCATTGATAATGAAGTAGAGCAGAATCGTGGAACTGATATTGAAGAGTTATTAGATATTGTAAAAGGACCTGATTTTCCAACCGGTGGAATGATTCTTGGTACAACCGGAATCAACGAAGCATACCGTACCGGCCGTGGAAAGATTCGTGTCCGTGCAGTTACCAATATTGAGCCGATGAACAATGGAAAGAACCGTATTATTGTGACAGAGCTTCCATATATGGTAAATAAAGCCAGACTCATCGAAAAGATTGCAGAGCTGGTAAGAGATAAGAAAATTGACGGAATCACAGATTTACGTGATGAATCAGACCGTCAGGGTATGAGAATCTGTATTGAGCTGCGTCGTGATGTAAATCCAAACGTAGTATTAAATCTGTTATATAAACATACCCAGTTACAGGACACCTTTGGTGTTATTATGCTGGCACTGGTAAATAATCAGCCAAAAGTCTTAAATCTTCTTGATATGTTAAACTACTATCTGATGCATCAGAAGGAAGTTGTAACAAGAAGAACGAAATATGATTTAAACAAGGCAGAAGAAAGAGCTCATCTGTTAGAGGGTTTACTGATTGCCTTAGACCATATTGATGAAGTAATTTCCATTATCCGTGGAAGTAAGACAACACCGGAAGCAAAAGAAAAATTAATGAACCGCTTCGGACTCAGCGATGCACAGGCACAGGCTATTGTAGATATGCGTCTGCGTGCACTGACAGGTCTCGAACGCGAGAAAATTGAAAATGAATATAAGGAATTATTAGCAAGAATCGCAGAATTAAAAGCAATCCTTGCAGATGAGAAGAAGCTTCTTGGTGTTATCAGAGAAGAAATTCTTCTGATTGCAGATAAGTATGGAGACGAAAGAAGAACATCTATCGGATTTGACGAATATGACATTTCCATGGAAGATCTGATTCCGGTAACCAATACGGTAATCACCATGACAAAATTAGGATATATCAAGCGCATGAGCGTAGATAATTTCCGCAGCCAGCATCGTGGTGGTAAAGGAATTAAGGGAATGGAGACCATTGAGAACGATTATATCGAAGAACTTCTCATGACAACTTCACATCATTATCTGATGTTCTTTACAAACAGCGGAAAAGTATATCGTATGAAAGCATACGAAATTCCGGAGGCAGGAAGAACAGCAAGAGGTATGGCAATTGTAAACTTATTGCAGTTACAGCCTGGCGAAAAGATTTCTGCAATGGTACAGATGAAAGAATTTGAAGAAGACAAGTACCTTATTATGGCAACAAAGAAAGGTACTATTAAGAAAACACCTATAATGGCATATACAAATATTAGAAAGAGTGGTATTCAGGCTATTACTTTACGTGAAGACGATGAGTTAATAGATGTAAATATCTCAGATAACAATGATAATATTATGCTTATTACAAAGAAAGGTCAGGGAATTAAGTTCCGTGAAACAGATGTCCGTGAAACAGGACGTTCAGCAATGGGTGTTAGAGGTATTGAATTAAATCAGGATGATGAAGTAATTTCAATGCAGTTAGAATCACATGGCGAATGTGTTCTTATTGTATCAGCTAATGGTATGGGTAAACGTACACCATTTACAGACTTTAAGTTACAGAACCGTGGCGGTAAGGGTGTAAAATGCTATAAGATATCCGATAAGACAGGAGAGGTTGTAGGAGCTAAGGCAGTAAATGATGGAAACGAAATTATGATGATTACAAACGAGGGTATTGTAATTAGAATGTTCGTTGACGACATCTCAATTCTTGGAAGAGTAACACTTGGTGTTAAATTAATGAATACAGGTGACAAGGATGATATTGTTGTTGCAAGTATAACAAAAGTTAAGGAAAGTGTTACAGAAGCAGATGCATTAGAAGCAGCAAGATTATCAGAAGAAAATGAAACATTAGCCGAAGGTAGTGAAGAACTATCAGAAGATTCAGATTCTGAAGATAATTAATAATTACTAAAAGGTGACTACATGGTCGCCTTTTACTTTATAAAAATGCCGGAAGGATAAAAGTAAAATGAGAAACATAGATTCAAGTGAAATTACAAGAAACATAAAAGAAATGTGCATAGAAGCAAATCATTTTCTAGCACCGGATATGGAAAGAGTATTTAAAAAAGCAAAGGAAAATGAAGAGTCAAAATTAGGATGCCAGATACTTGAGCAGTTAGATGAAAATTTGAAAATAGCTGCAGAAGATATGATACCAATTTGTCAGGACACAGGAATGGCAGTAGTTTTTATTGAAATAGGTCAGGACGTACATATAGAAGGCGAAAACTTAGAAGATGCAATAAACGAAGGTGTTCGTCAGGGATATGTTGATGGCTACCTTAGAAAGTCAGTAGTAAGTGATCCTATAATAAGAAAAAACACAAAAGACAATACTCCGGCAGTAATACATTATAGTATAGTTCCGGGCGAAAATATAAAAATAACAGTAGCTCCAAAAGGATTTGGCAGTGAAAATATGAGTAAGGTATTTATGTTAAAACCTGCAGATGGAATAGAAGGCGTAAAAGATGCAGTATTAACAGCAGTAAAAGAGGCCGGTCCTAACGCATGCCCTCCAATGGTAGTAGGTGTTGGAATAGGTGGAACATTTGAAAAATGTGCAATACTTGCAAAAAAAGCTTTGGCAAGGCCTGCAGACAGCAATTCAGAAATTCCATATGTAAAAGAATTAGAGGAAGAACTTTTAACTAAAATAAATAAATTAGGAATAGGACCGGGAGGCTTAGGCGGAACACAGACAGCATTATCCGTTAATGTAGAAACATATCCTACACATATAGCAGGCTTACCTGTAGCAATAAATATCTGTTGTCATGTTAACAGACATATAAGCAGAACATTATAAGGAGAACCATAATGAATAGAAACATAACAGCACCATTATCAGATGAAGTAGCAAAAGAATTAAAAAGCGGTGATTATGTATATATAACAGGTACAATATATACTGCAAGAGATGCAGCCCATAAAAGAATGTGGGAAGCATTAGAAAAAGGTGAAGAACTTCCTATAGAAATGAAAAACAACATAATCTATTATATGGGACCATCACCTGCAAGAGAAGGAAGACCAATCGGTTCAGCCGGACCTACAACTGCAAGCAGAATGGATAAGTATGCTCCAAAGCTTCTTGACTTAGGCTTAAAAGGCATGATAGGAAAAGGAAAAAGAAGTGAACAGGTAAAAGAAGCCATCGTAAGAAATGGAAGCGTATATTTTGCTGCAGTAGGAGGAGCAGGAGCAATATTATCAAAAGCAATTAAAAAAAGTGAAGTAATTGCATATGATGACCTTGGCACAGAAGCAATAAGAAAGTTATATGTAGAAGACTTTCCTGCAATAGTTGTAATAGACAGCCAGGGAAACAACCTATACGAAACAGC
>OGOW01001572.1_pt1 | contig 20558 bp, 11 predicted proteins | sample 1552781 | NCBI WGS metagenome assembly OGOW01 (sample SAMEA2580145, study PRJEB22360) | human gut metagenome | biome: human gut; feature: human-associated habitat; material: faeces | place: Denmark | collected 2008/2010
TGACGCTACAAGAATCTAAGGAATCCCACGGTTTTAACCGTGGGAGTATGTCAAGCTAGTAATCTGATGGCTCGGCCAAATCTCATTCAAATATAACAAGACCTTTTCCTCTAACGTCTGAACAGCCAACTCTATTTTTGCCATCATCGACAATTTATCTGCCATCTGTGCCATGACAAATTTTAAAAATACGTGATCTCTCTCTAACATCGTTCGATTGCTGTCAAAAGGAATCGCAAGGCAAAGCACCATTTCCGTCGCTTCCGTAAAAAACGGGCTAAATTCATCCTTACAAAATTCCACATCGCCAAGCAAGGTTCCCTCTTTTGACAGTGTGATGCTATAGGTTCGACTCGTTTCATCCATCCCGAAAATCTGAACCGTCCCACTTACAATCAAGAGAAACTGCCGTAACGGCATAAGAGGCTGCGTCAATAATTCTCCTTTTTCATATTGTAGCAAGTGGACTGATTGCGGTCTTTTTTGAAAGTGCTTACTTTCCTGCCTTAAAATAGACTCTATTCGTTTTTCATCATGAATTTCTTGCATACTATCCCCTCTTATTTTTCTTTATTGTGCCATATGTCACAAACAAATGCAAGCAAATTTGTTATACTAATTTGCGGAATTTTTGAATTATTTTTTAGAAAGGATATTTTTATGGATACGATTTTTGATACGAAACATCTTTACCGAACCTACTTTAAAATGGCGCTTCCTGTCGTTCTCGGTTTGGTTGTGACACTCATTTACAATCTTGCCGACACCTTCTTTATTGCACAGACAAAAGACACCGCACTAATTGCCGGTGTCTCTATCTGTTCTCCTGTTTTTACCACACTGATGGCATTTGGCAATATATATGGTCAGGGTGGAAGCTCCCTAATCTCACGTCTTCTTGGTCAAAATAATCTTGAGGGAACCAAGCGAGTCAGCTCCTTTTGCTTTTATATTGCGATTGCAACCGGTGTCGTTCTTGCAATTTTAATGATGGCATTTTGCTCCCCTCTACTCACTCTCTTGGGTACAGATAGTGACACATTCTCCCATGCAAGAAACTATTACAGTGTGCTTGCCATCTGCGCACCGATTGTTGTTCTTAGCTTCATTCATTCCAATTTGGTTCGCTGTGAGGGGCTTGCCTCTCAGTCTATGATTGGAAGCGCACTCGGCACTGTTATTAACATTATTTTAGACCCGATTTTGATTTCCGTTTTCCATATGGGTTCCCTTGGTGCCGCAATTGCAACTGTAATCGGCTATTTGTGCAGTGATCTGTATTTTCTTGGACTGCTTCACAAAAAGAGCCACTGTCTGTCTACCTCTTTTGGCTATTGCAAAGTAAGTTCTGAGGAATTAAAGCAAATCCTTGGTGTTGGCATTACAGCAGCGCTGACCAATTTGATGCAAAGCCTCACTGTCATTGTGTTAAATCAATTTCTTCTCTCCTACGGCAGTGATCGAATCGCAGCAATGGGAATTGTTCTAAAAATCAATATGATCGTCCAGCTTGTCATGACTGGATTTGCCTTCGGTGCCGTTCCACTTTTTGGCTATCTGTACGGTGCAAAGCTGCATGGCGAATTGAAGAAACTGATTCGATTTTGCATGAGCTTTTTAACTGTGATCGCCCTTATTTTAACAATTGTCTTGTGCGTAAAATCAGCATTTTTCATGAACATTTTCGTACAAGATTCTGAGCTGATTACACTTGGCTCTCAAATGCTACGCTGGCAGGCAATCAGCTCTGTATTCGTCGGAATTATCCTAATATGTACGGTACTTTTTCAGGCAACCGGAAAAATCATCCCGTCATTTTTACTGTCAATCAGCAGACAGGGAGTTGTCTTTCTTGTCGTGCTTCTGATTTTTTCAGCACTCTTTGGATACAATGGAATTTTGATGGCTCAGGCAATTGCCGATGTGCTAAGTGCTGTACTTGCAATGTTCTTGCTCTACCGAATAAAGCTAATCTCATCTATTGCTTAATTTGTTTCATTGATTTGGGAGTAAACCACTGTGGACAATCAATAAGCCAAAAACAATGTCATTAAGATAAGACACTGTAGGCCAAAATAATCGTCCCCTTGTCATTCATAATCACAAAGGACAGGGATATGTTTTCCCTGTCCTCTACTGTTTTTATTTTTGATATTTATATGATTCTTCAATTGCGTGAATCAGATCTACAATTAGCCTATTATATGGTGCTGCTACATTATAGAGCTTTGCCTGCTCTACAATTGCACCGTTGATTGCATCAATCTCTGTTTTCCTACAGTTCATGACATCCTGTGACATGGAAGAGTAACCTTTTCCTGCATCCTCACATACGTGATGCACCATATTTAACACTTCCATGTAAGAAAAATGTGTACCATCTGCTTCTGCAACATCAACTGCCTCACAGATCATTTTTTCAGCAAAATCCCACGCGTAATGGTTATCGATCATGGAACGGATCGGAGAACGTGTGATTGCTGTGAAAGTATTTATAGACAGGTTCACAAAAAGCTTACTCCATATAATACGCTGAATATCATCAGAAATTTCTACTGCAAATCCACTTTCCTCAAGCAGATTTGAAATAATCTGCAGATTGCTGTTTTCTTTTAGATTGCTGCCTATAGTTGTTGCACCTGTTCCGCTGTGACGCACATGACCGTTTCCATTGTTAACAGAATTATGCTTGCTTGTTCCAATAATAATATTTTTCTTCACAACGTACTGTTCGATCTTGCGATCATTTCCTGCTCCATTTTGCAGTGTCATTACAAGCGTATGTTCCCCAAACAACTTGCGATTTGTTTTCAACGCATCTTCCGTATACGTAGACTTGACAAATACAATTACAAGATCTGCATCTTCCTTGTACTCACCAGATAAGCAGGCGCGAACTGATGAGAAATGCTGCTCTGTTCCATCCTCTTCTAACACTGTAATTCCATTCTTATTAATTGCGTCTACCTGTGGCTGGTAGCTATCAAGCATAATGACCTCATTGTGTCGGCTTAAATAAGCACCATAGAGGCATCCCATAGCTCCTGCACCAATAATTACAATCTTCATATTTCATTACCTCCCATTTTTGACCGTATGTTATATTTTCAAAAACACCCTCACGGGCTGCTGCACAGAGAAATTTGTTTGGTTTTCCATTCCCTCTGCGCGGTTTTTACGTTTGTGAGTGTGTGCCACTGGGGACACGAATTGAGCTAGCGGCCCCCGATAAAAGGCCAACGGACCTGTCCCCCTGGTTACTTCAATTTGATCAGAAACTGATACGTAACACCTTCTTCAAGCTTGAATGTATCGCCTGCACAAACAACTGCTTCATTATCGGAGGCATAGTACATACAGTCAATCAATTTACTGCTATTCATGGAATAAATGCCAGTAATACTTGGTGTTGACTGCACCATAACCCACTTATTTCCTTCTACTATCACAGTCGTCATTTCTTCTGTTTTGATGCTGACAGGTTCTTCTTTTCCAAAGTCAACACTCTGAGTGGCCTCATACGTGTTTCCAGTAGAAAGTTCTGTCACTCTGACACGATATGTTCTTGTAATAATACCCTCTTCTTTCGTTTCATCTTCATGCTCTATCGACCATGTATAACGTGTATCTGCTTTATCAAGCATTTTTTCTGTATTATCTGAATACACAAGTGTCAGTGAATATCCATCCACATTCAGTTCATCAAGATATGGCAAAAATGCGACAGGAACTGTCTCTAAATCCTGATCAATATTAAGCTTGACCATAGTAAGCATCTGTCTTTCTTTCTCTGTCTCGCTCTGTGATTCTGTTGTCTGTTCAGCAGATTCCAAAGCTGACTCAGTTGAAGAAGGCTCAGTTTCTTCTTCTCTTGCACTAGATGATTCAGCCTCACTAAATGTCTCTGGTATAGTTTCAGCAGACGTTTCAACTGTCTCTGGCATCACGGTTTCCGTTGTCTGCGCAGTCTCTGTTTGCTCTGTACTTTCTTCTGGAATATTTTCTGTGCATGGCACAGTCGTTTTTTCTTCAAGTGGTGCCTCCATTTCTTCTGATGAAATGACATTCTCCGTTTCCAAAACAACTGGTGCAGCAGCCTGCTCTTCTGTATATTCTGCTGTATCTATAAATTCCGAAGATCCTTCTACACCTTCAAATGCTGCAAAAGCCACTTTTGATGTATTTCTATCTACACCTATCATTACCAAACCAACAGCTGCCAACGCAGCAGTCAATTGAATAATTGTTTTTCTCTTCACACGCAATCATCTCCTTACCCAATTCCTGTAGCCAAACTAACACTTTTTTTACTCTTTGTCAAGAATGATTAACCTGCCATAAGGTAGATCATATCGGTCTCCTTATTGTTCTGTACATTTTCATCCCATAAAATACGAAGAATATAATAATTAACGTAGTATGTAGTGTCATCTTGTTTTTCTGGAAGTGTTTCTTGATTGGTTGTCTTCCAATAAAGAGGCTCCGCAGATTTTTGAACATAACTCTTTGTATAGTTGCCATACGTTTCCTTATGATATGCATCTGTGGCATAACGGTTATTTGCATCTATATTTAGATAGCCGCCGGGAAGTGGAGCACCCTTCTTATACTTTTTGCCCAGACACTCAACCACGTCTGTGGATGCATTTGAGTCTGCCAGTGTGGCTGTATAGATTTCATAAGTAAACCCGATATTTGTGGTATGCACCAGCTGCAGATCATAGCTTTTGGATGGCTTTTCACTGTATACACAGAACACCACATCCTTAGATTTTGACGCTGAAACATCAATATTGCTCAGCTGCAGCTGTTGGATCGGTTTGGCATCTCCGGCTCCGATGAGCAGCGCATATGGCATATTTACCTTTGTTATTGTCTCCATGCTTCTTTGCATGTACAGCCATGCAAACACCGGCAGTACCACCAGCGCAAGCGCGGCTGCTGCCACAGCTGCTATGGCGCGCTTTTTTCGTCCAGACCATCTGGTTGTGTCTTTCTGTGTTCGATTCTGCTGTTCCATATCATCACCACCTTTTTGTTACTGTGCATCTAATGTCAATTTGGCATACTGGACATTTCTTCCCAGATATTGGTCTGCCATATTATAATAAGAAGCAATCGTTCCATAGACAGCCGGATTAAAATTAGACCGCATCAAAGAAAGTCTGTCCACTGTAACGGTACTCTGAAACGTAGTCTGATCTGACCAGAGAAAATACCGGTTTGAGCCACTGCCTGAATCAGCTGTTCCCTTAACACTGCACATCTTTGTAAAAAGATCTTTCGGAAGTGCACTCAAACTGGTATCTGCAGAACCAGACGCTGTCTGAACGGTCGATTTTGCTGAATCTGCCGAGTCTGTCGGAAACAGCAGCGGATATTTTTTGGTATAGCCTTGTGGTGTTCTGATATATGATTCGAGTACTTCCGGCCAGATCCAGTAAATCGTCACCGGATAAGCAGCCTCCTTGATCGCCTGATCAATCTGCCATGTCAGGCTTCCATCCTCATTTCTCATAAGGGAAGGTGCGCTGTTTGAAGCAGTTTTTACTGCATTGCCTCCGGCGTTTTCTGTATCATTTCCTGCGGTACTGTCCTTGAGACAGGTATTTGTCAGCGTCATAGTCCAAGGCTCTGCGTCCTCTGAAATCCACGCCTTGTATGAACTGTAGGAAACCGTGGAATTTGAGTCTGGCTTATCGCATCCGGCAAATAGCAGCACATGGCCTTCTAATAGCTGTTGGGCAGTTGAATCGGCTTCCTTTAATGACTGAACTGTCACAGTCGACGTATCGTCTGCTCCTTTTTTTGTCGCTGCCGATGGATCCCATCCCTCTACCTGATATCCAGTCAGTGTCAGATTCAATTTTACACTCAGCGGACCATCCTTATGGGAAATAATATAGAAAGTCATACTTCCGCTAGAGCCCGGCTCGATTCCCTGATCTGTTTTATTTTGCATGTTGCTGTCATTTGTGATCGCCCAGCTGATAGACGTATTGCTTCCCCCAGTAGACAACAATTTCTTATCTTGTTTGGTCACTTCGCTTCCCTCAGGTACCGTCAGCAGACTGGCATATGCACCGGCACTGCTGACTGCAGGATTGGCGGCAGCGAGGTCAAACTCACTGCCTGCGGCACTGATCTGGACTCCTGTCGCATCTACCTTTGTGTTGCTGACGAACCACGCAATACTAAGAGCAATCATCACAATAGCAGCTGCTATTACAATGGGACCTGTTCGAAAAAAAGTCTTCCACTGATTTTTCAGTTCCTGTATCTGCTCATTTGCTTTTTTTTGGTAATCCTCAGGCGTCCGATCTTCTTTCTTTTTGTTCCAATGCATCCCATTTCACCTCAATTCTGCTGTAATTGCTTTGTTTACTGTCGTTACTGCAGTTACTATTACTGTTGCTGCTGCATAATTTCCTGACTGATACGTGCATTCGTATAGATGATATAATCCGTTGCCTTCGTACCATCCAGTTCGTTTCCTTTCTCATCCAGCAATACTGCCGTTAGACGTACCCTATAATTGGCGTAGGTATAGCCTTTTTTTTCAAATGCTTCTCCCGTAAGTGGTGCATACTGGAAACGGGCGATCTGATGTCTGCCATCATCTGATTTAAAGCTCTCTTCCCACTGGTATACAGTACCTGTTCCAGAAGTTTCAGAAGATCCTGCAAGAGGAGCCTCTGTACTGCCATTCTCTTTGACGGTATTCTGAAGATAGTCTTTGATTGGCAATGGTTTTGTTTCATCATATGAGCCTGTCGCATTTTTCTGGAACAGTTCCATCTTGTAGCGAATCTTATTTGCATTATTCAGAACAGTTGCATCTACATTGGAATAGTCATAATCTGCTCTTGTGTAGATCATATCAGAACGATTATTGACCGTATCCCATGGATTGATGCCAAGCTGCTGTGTCGTATCACTAGTCACATTTGGATCTACGTTTACACTTGAATACGTCAGTTTTGCCTTCGACGGATTGGTAACGTAGTAACGGTTTTGATTCTCTTCGGTTTTCTTATTTTCTGTAATTGGCAGCTGCGTCAATGTATTTGCGATACGTGATACACCCACCACCGAAGTACCGCTGTTATCGCTAGTAACTGCCGTATCTCTTACCGGAAACTTGTCTGCTCCATCATAAGTAAGCGTGATGACCGCCGTGACAGTTACGGCACTATTTTCAGCTTTCGCTGACTCCAATGCCTTTTTCAGCCCGACACTGCCATATTGAAGCGTCAGGGTGTCCTTTCCGGCGATGCCAGAAAGACTACCTTCTTCCGTAAAGATCGTTTCGTTATTTGATTTTGCAACGGTATATGTATAAGTAATATTTTCTGTACCGATCACATCCGATATTCCGACTGCCTCTTTCAGATATTTTTTCAGACTGACATCAAACTCATGGTAAACCTCGGAAGGTCCAAGTGATTGAAACTGACTTTTACCTGCTTCAGTTAGCCAAAGTTTACCAGTCAGACTGATTTTGATACCATCTCCATTTTCCATCGCGGTGTCACCCATATAGGCTCCATTATGGATACGGATGGTGGAAATAGTAAGCAACTGCTGAACTCCATTGTATACTACATAGGCAGAACTGTCTGTATCTTTGTCTGATTTAATGACAGCCGGAAGTGTACCCTCTTTACGTGACATTGTCGCTGCATATAATCGATTATTTACAATGGAAAGATCATTGGTATCAGGAATCTGGATCGTCAGGTAATAGCTCTCCGTTCGTTCCTTCACGATTGGTTTACCATTCTCACTTGGAACCGTGATTTTATATTTCGTGGCTTTGCTGTCTTTGACCTCCTCATCCGTTGCCTTTCTGTAATAATCCGCGCCTACTCTGACGGTAGCTTTTGAAGGATCTGTCTCCTGCACATAATAAGTTGCTCCATCTGTCTGGTTTAATTCCTCTTCGGCTTTTAACTCTAGTAAATCACAGATGAAAACCGGAGCAAATGGCGAGGCGCTATCTGTGCCTGGTGCAGTCATATCTGTAAGCTTAAAGTTATGAAAATCTTCCTCTCCTGTTGTCGTATAAGTGTAGTACTGCATCGTCTGTCTGTCTACTAACGTCAGGCGTGTTCCTGCCGGAAGCAGGGTCGTACCTGTTGCAGACGTACTTCCTGATGCCAGATCCAGAATCTTATCATAATACCACAGCAAATTTTCGCCATTATCCAGCATGGACTGCCAGTCTGTTTCTTTCTCATAACGGTATTCCATATACGCCGTCACTGGCTCATTGAAACCTGCAGTTGCGTAATGATGAGTGCTCGTATCTGTCATTGGATAATCAGATGCACAGTAATCCGTTCCTGCCAGAAATCTTGTTTTGAAATTGATATACAAAACCTTCTTCACCAATACCGGAACATACAAATGGAAGACATGCGTACTGTCCGTTGGATCTGCATAGGTAACATCCAGTAAGGTAAACTGGCTGCTCTGGTTATCATAAGCATTCGGTGTGATAGAGATTTTCTTGCTTGAGCTTACGGTAAGGCTGGCTTTGTCCTGAGCAATAAAGGTTGAGTTGGTATTATCGGTATCGATGGTATTGTTCCATTTATAGGTAGTTGCCGTGATATCCTTTACCTGTTCTTTTGCCGTCTCGCCATTCTTGACATTTATCATGGTTGCAATGAAGTTCCAAAGCAGCGTATCCACCTCAGCAGAGTTGTTAACAACAAGTACCGGGAAGTCAACGTTTTCACTTACTGTTGTAGTTGCGCTTTCCTCTGCTCTGTAGGTCGTAAGGTAGGCATCATTTGTGGAATCTAATAACTTTGCAACATCGTCTTTCGTGCTATTGTCCACATTCCAGTAGTAAGCTGAAGCATGAGATGTCTTGCCTAGTTCGGTTAAAATTGCACTGGCTGTACCAGTTTCAGTTTTTCCAGCTCCAACTGCATTGCCTGTCATAACCGTGCCATCCGCAAAAGGAACATCGCTCTTTGGATTTACATCTAGCCATGGGTTAGCTGATGGAGATGGCTTTGAGGCTGGGTCAGTTGGATTGTAATTCTTGCCTGCGACGGCATCGGCGTAGATGATGGTAGCCGAACCACCTTGTGTACCGATATCTTTCTGTGGGACGACAGTCCCACAGGCGGAGACTGCGTTTAGGTTGATGGTATCTTTAGGACCACTTACTCCAATCCAGAAACCTGCAGTTTCCATTGCTTTAATCTCTGCTGTTAATAAAGTACTTGCTTCTTTTGCATCAACAAGTCCCACTTTACATGACTGTGCAAGAATGTTATATCCTTTCACACTAATATTTTTCTTATTAATATAAGTAGATCCGGTCAATAAACCTGTATTTCTCGGTGCCTTTTGCTTTGTAGCTACTATTACATTCTGAAATTCTATATTTGATGCCTGCATATCGCCATCCGCAGCCCCAACAAGACCACCCACATATCGACCAAGAACCTTAACATTTTCCTGCTGACAGTTTGTGAATTTAGCATTTTTACCTAAATGTCCAATAAAACCGCCTACCCAGTTTTTAGTATCACTCTTAACAGATACATTTTTTTCTGAACAATCGGCAATACTAACATCTGCATTTGATTCGCCCACAAAACCACCAGTATATTGCTGTCCGTTAATCGTTGAATCTTTGTCTAGCGTTACAGATTTAATAGTTAATTGGCCATCATGATATCCAATGATGCCTCCTGTGCGACACTCTGTTGAGTCACTTGGAGCGTTCACATTTGCAGCATGTAAAACACAGTTTTCTACAGAAACATTTTTGCCAGTTCCGTTTCTTTTTCCTGCAATCAAACCACCTATATCTCTCACTCGTTCTCCGGTAATTATCAGATTTTTTGCATTCACATTACTAATATTCACATTAGAAAAGTCACATGCTCCAACAAGACCTCCCGCTGCGGCCTGTATTGGTTTATCTTTATATTTTTTCTCCTTCTCATCATAATATTGGACTCTTTCCGAATATGTAGCGACACTAAGATTAGTAACATTCTCACTACATGTTTCGCTCTTGTTTTCCCCTGTAATGACTACACTTCCATAACCAATATTCCATCCAACTAATCCACCTGCGCTGCCATCATTATCAACCCATTTTGATACATTTACCTTCTCAATAGACCAGTTGTTAAAAGTTACATTTCTCTGAACAGTATTATTATATCCATCAATATACCCAATGGCTCCTCCTGTCATTGTGCCGCCATATACATTCATGGTATCCAGAGCAAAATTATTAAAGGTGACAATACCTGTGGAATTGGCAGTCCTTGCAGCAAATCCCCCTACACCAACAGCATGACCGCTTACTTTGTTCATGTAAGTTAAGGAGTTATCATTAAATAATCCCAACTTTACATTACCGGATATTATAAGATTATTTACTGTACATTTAGCAGTGAAGTGGAAATCAACAAACAATCCAGCTCCCTGACTGCACCATGAACCGTTTGTACGTTCACTGTCGTAACTGCTCTGGTTCATGTTTAATGTAATGGTCGTAGCACTTGTCTTCTTATCATTGATACTATTTATCAGAAGACTTCTCCGATATACTTTGGGGATACTGCAATCGGTATTCCAAACTTCCTTGTTCTCCCCATAACTGCATCCAATTCCACGGAATCCATTGCCATAATCTCTCATATCAATGCTGTCTGCACTGAATGTGAGATTAACTGGGAAGTTCGTAGTTGTATTTGCATCACTGCTCTTTCCTGCCAGCCGTGCTGCGGTTGTATCTGTCGTATAGTTCTTTACAAGATAAGAAACTCTGGCTTTTGCATCGTCACTTCCGGCGGTACTGGCATTTCCACCCCAGTATTTTTCATCTGCAAGCAGTGTGGTTGCATCTGTTCCTTCAGCTGCTCCGATGCCTTCATAAGACGCGGTGCGTGGCTTGCCATACTGATAGGCGTTAACCATCTGACTGTCTACATCTGTATAACTGCCCGCAACATCCATGGCTCCTGCACCACTATTTACGATTGCAGACAGCAGCCATAATCCCTGAGCAGAAGTTACTGTAACGTCTAATGCGCCACTGTTCTCTGATACTGTCAGGTCTGTTGTTCCTGCCTGTAAGTTTGGAATAGTGTAATTCTTGTCAGTATTGTCTACTGTACAGTTTTCTGCACATGCATAGCCATCCAGCACACGGCCAACATAAGGATTACGGTAGAAGTAGCTGCCGCCATCTGTAGTTGACTTACCAGCTTTGTTGTTGGCATCTACATCCTCCATATTTACCGTCTTGTTTTCAGCGGCTGCTTCCGCACATACTGTCGTAAAGGTATTGGTTGTTCCAGTCATATCGCGGAATACCACACCGCCGCCGGTTTTTTCGTAATCAGACTTTTCTGTTACGTTAGTTGCTCCACCAACCAAACCGACATATCCACCGGCTGCAATTAACTCTTTATATGTACCGTCAAATGATACTGTACTTGCACTGTAATTCACCGACACATGATCAATGATGGTATCACCACCCATACAGTAACCAACTACACCACCAAAGAACGGATTTTTCTCCGTTCCTGGACATTTTTCTGCGTTCATCTGAATGTCTGCCTGTGAATAATCTACAGTCAGATCTTTTACCACACTTCCGCGGCTGTATGCGATCAGACCGCCAAAACTGTCTTTATTTGCATTTGTTTTTGTAATATGAACAGTAATGGGCTGGTTGGCATCAGATGTATTACCTCCAATGATAACACCACTAAATGGATTTGTTAACGTTCCCAGTCCGCCGAAAGTTTCTGCTGAAATCGTAATGTCATTTTCAATTTTATAATACGCATTTAACAGATACTTGGTTGCGGTTTCCGTATCTATGCCACTTACTGCACCATCTGCACTCTCTGTTGCATTATCTGTTGTTTCCGCCTTTTTCCATTCATTATTCTGCCATGTATATATGATATCTGTACCTGTTGCATTCTGTGTATGGTAGCTCTCTGCCGTCTGTTGCTGACTTTTCAGTACTTCTGAATTAAACACTGCCTGAAATTTTGAAACACTGCCCGGAGTACTAATGTATGCTGCCAGTGAACTTAGCTGAAGAGCATTCTCAATAATGTACGGATCTCCATATGTACCGCAGCCTTTCAAGAGGCCGGTTGACCTCTGGTTGATATCAAGTTCGTATTTGCTATTGTTAGTATCCTGTACTACATAGACATAACGCAGGAAAGTGTCTTCCTTATATCTCCCTTTTACATAAGCCTCATCCACAGTTTTATTCTGCTCATCTGTAATATAGATATCAGCGTCATAGTACTGGTACTGCTTATCTGGATTTCGTCCACTAGTGCCCGCATTTGTCAATTCCACACCGTAAGTAACCTTGCTATCGGTACTGTTAAAATTATAAGTACCGGAACCATCAGAAGAATACATAAAGAACTCCATAAGAGTTGCTCTGGTAAATATCGTATGGGTTGTGTTATATTCTACCTTAGTTTTCCCATTATTCTGCACAGATGTGGATTTTGCTGTGTCCTCACTCACACGTCCATCCAGTGCAATGTTAGAAAACGAAAGAGTCAGTTTAGATGCTGTATTGCTGCCGACGGAACCGATCAGGCTCGTTGCTGCATACATAGTTGTTTTACTAAGATCTTCACCTTCCGTATACTTACCACTGGTAGAAAGATTATTTACAATCAGTGTCACTGCTTTTGCGATTCTATTGATCAGAAGTGGTGCATAGGTGTCTTTGCCTTTCTCCAAACCTGTCACCCTGATTCCATCCAATGTCACATTTTTCAGAGTAATTCCAACAATGTTGCTGATCGGATTACCGATAACACTGCCATAAATCAGTGCGCCAGAATTATATTGTGTTTCTGTTCCGTCTGCTTTTTTTATTAGTTCTTTTCCTACAACACCAGCAAAAGCTGTCTGGTTTACCAGAATACCATGAGAAGTATTATAGAGCAGACCATGCTGCATCAGGTAATGCTGATGATCTGAATCCGAAAACTGTTTATTTGTTCCTTCTATCGTATTCATTGTATCGTAGGCAAAGGTCAGTGTTGTCTTATTTTCAGTATCATTTTCATTTTCCGAACCAATATGTACTATTGTGAGCGGCGTGACCGGATAGTAAGAATATCCGTCCAGATTTAAGTCTCTAGATATGCTTGTTATAAAAGGATTCTCTGGTGTACTGATAATCTCCTTCCTGAAACATGTTCTGATATTTTCTGCAGCATACTGAGCAGCACTCCATAAAACCAAATCTTCTACTGTGTTGATTGTTTTAAGGTCTGTTGTATACTTGCCTTTCCTGTAACTGTCCAGATTGTAGTAATATCTTGTCCTTCCATTTTTATAATTTTTATTGTCCAGCTGACCAGTGTAGGTGTTCGTGTTCGTGCCTTTATCAATGCAGACTGCTTTTCCATTACTGTCACGTACTGCCAGAGAAACTACCGCATTGTTGTTGCCTGCATTATCAGATATCGTGATACCAACCAGTTCATCAAAGTACTCTAAGCCACTGATGCCAAGCGTAACTGCACCATCGTTAATTTTGTAAGCCGCATCAAACACATTTCCCCAAGTACCTACCTCAAGATAAAGAGCAGCTGTAGTTGTATTAGTTTCTTTCGTTTCTGTAATCAGCCCTGTTCCTACAAGCAAACCACTTGGAGTGTCTTGAACTGATTTTCCTGTGAAAGTATTGACATTAGTGCCTGTTTGTTGCGTATCACTCGCGTTGTCGCTAGCTACTGTAAATACGATGCTGTTCTTTGCTGTTGCATTCCAATATCCCGTTGCCTGATAGACAAGGCCTCCAAACTGAGCGGTATTTGCATTTAATGTTGAACCATATATGGTTACTCCCGATTGTGCTGCACTAGTGCCTGCGTCAGCGTTTCCTGTGCTGCCTGCCATTGCAAATACCACATTCGTATTTTTCCACTGATAGCCTAATAAACCGCCACTGGTTGTGGCTGCTGATGTAGTGACTTTTTCACCATTTACCTGCAAATTTGAAATGTTGATAGTACTGGGTTTAGAATTATTATTTGAATCTTCTCCACGGCTGACTGCAATCAGACCACCGACATTGGCATTGGCTGTTGATTTAGACGTAATAGAACCGCTTAAGGTGCAGTCCTTCACGGTAACGGTACTTCCACCCATTACCTCTGCTGCCAAACCACCGATTCTGTGATTATCAGTATTGCGTTCATCGTCAAGACTTGCACTATCTTTCCATGTACAATTCGTGAAACTCAGTATATTGCCTTCACATCGAGCCAGAAAACCACCCTGCCATGTCAGAAGCTTCTTTGCATCTGATTCTTCTTCTACAGATACTTTCGTGTTCACTATTGCAGAATTAAATTTTGTTTTGCCACTTGCACAGCCAATCGCTGATGCTACAAATGCTGGATATTTGATTTCTTTTTCTTCCTGATTTACAGTCTTTGGTATTTTGCAATTGACGTTTCCAGCTATTGTGAGATTGGAGATTGTCACATCACCTGCAAACGGAATCAGTGCAAGACTATAGTGCATATCTCGCTGGTCGCTTCGTTTTGCATAGAGCTGGCCTGCTGCGTTATTATTTCTATCGGAAATGCCATTTCCATATGGTGTTCCGATATCTAATGTAATTGTGTTACCACCACCATCTAGTGTTCCCGTAAACTTCTGTGCAGACTTATCTTTCTCTATGTTATCCTTACCAATGCCAATAATACCAGTACCAGTAAGATCTACATTACCAGTAAGTGTCACCGTCTGTTTAGCCTCTCGATTCACAACTGTCTTGACTTTCAGGGCTTCTGTCTTTCCTGTGTCGGTCTTTGCGAATACAAATGCCAGTGCATATGCTGCAAAAGCATTTGTATCTTTTATAGTTCCATCATTTCCATTATTTACTGTAACTGTATGTGCTTGATCGTCAAAAGTTAATGCTCCATCATTACCTTCCTTCAACTTATCCCCAAGACGCACAACTGCCCCCCAGTTACCTATATCTGAACCGCCTCTATCCGCACCTGAATAACGAGTCAGGCTCCATCCACTACCATTTGAATCTAAGTTATTTCCGTTACCAAGCGCATAAATCAGACCATTTTCGTTAAATCCTACAATCTGGCCTACATGGTTATACGCTGTTGTGATCTTCTGTCCACTTAAATTTGTTTCTCCATGAAGACGCAATACACCCTTTACCAAATGTCCAACAAGGCCGCCATGACCCTCCACATTATCTGCGCCAGGTGCATTTTTTTCATCTGCTTTTCCAAGGTCGTTATCGTCTGTTGTTGCAAGCTTCACGCTGCCTACATTAAGAAAACCATCATTCATTTTTCCGACAAGGCCACCAACACTTGTCTTATTGCTATTTTTCATATCTGCTATAGAGGCGGATACATTTTCGATTTCGACATAACTGCTGCCGGACACTGCACCAATCACACCGCCATAAGTAATGTTTGCTTTGCTTCCGCCTGTGGTAACTGCCGCAATGAACGAACCATCTGTGTTGGACTCTCCTTTTATGGCCAAGGTGTTTTTCATGACTTCTGCACTAGTGGTATCTGTACTTTTTACAGTGTCATATGTTCCAATCAATCCGCCCAGATTTGTTACATCATTTTCATTGGGCACATTTGTCGTGATAGCAGATGTTGTCTTTCCTGAGACAGTTACCGTGGCAGAAATTGTACTGGTATTTTTAAGCGCACCAAATAAACCGCCGACATCTTTGCCGCCAGTAACTGTAATACGTTTAAACTGATATTGAGAAAGGTCGAAATTAATTGGAGTACCATTTTTCGCACTTGTAACTGAATATGCTCCAATCAGTCCACCAACCGCTTTCTCGCTGCCTGCACTTAAGGTAAGCACATCTGCAAATTTAAATGTGGTCGGATCATTTGTCCCTTCTGCTGCTGTTTCTGTTTTTAAACTGATGGTTCCATCTGTTGCGCTTCCAACGATACCTCCTGCATTTCCTGATGCAGCACTAACCTGATCTACGGAAGTTCCGGCAATTGTTAAACTAGTATTTGTCTCCATATGACCAACAAAACCGCCGGCATCGTTATCTGACAAAGTCGTTTTAACGCTGATGTTCTCGGCACCTGAATCCTTTGTGTAGGTTGCTGTCAGCGAAGCTCCTGATTCCATCGTGTTGCAGAACAGACCTACATGGCTTGTTCCGCTTACATTCAGTTTCTTTGAAAATTGATTTGTGAATGTGATATCTGCACTTGTATTTGCTTCCATTGTGCCAATTAAGCCACCAATTGTTGGTTCTGATGATATGCCTTCTGCATTTATATTTCTCAATGCAATATTACATTTCAAAGTAGTTTTCGTACTCTGATCACCTGCACTATCACTGATTCCTGCCTTCAGCGCTGCAGCCAAAAGTGGTTCTGTCGATGTATAATTCTCCTTATCGATACTAAACGGAATCATATTTTCCAATGTTGCTTTTGTAGAAAGTGCATTAAACAATGATCTTGTTGTCGATATTGAATAATTGTTTGCAGATGTGTTCTTATCAAACATAAACTTACCCTCGTAAGGGTTAGCAGTGTCTCCCAGGCCAAGGAAATGATACTGTATTCCTGCCACTTCGCCTGTTCCATCTGTACCTGTTGTTCCAGATGTTTCATTCGCTTTTGTTGGTGTGACTGGTGTAGTAAGATTCCATCCTGATGTTGTTACTAATTTAATAGTACAGTTTTTATAGTATTCCGGTTTCACATTCGACAGCATAATCAAACCTTCGCCATCTGTTACTTCAATCGTCTTCGTACCACTCTCAGAAGTATTATCACTAACCTTCAATTTACCTGACAATTTATCTGCTGCCTCAAGAGTTAAACTAGGCTTCGTGGTATCTGCTTCCACAGCTACTAACTGCAGTGACAGCTGTACCTCTTCTTTGGATAGCTCTTCCGCTGCTGTGCTGTCCTGATTATTGATCTCGCCCTGGTTATTGATTTCTTTCTGATGGTTCGTCTCTTCCTGATTACTTATCTCACTCTGATTATTCGTCTCGGCAGCAACCGTGCTGTCTGCTGTGAATGCTGCCGTCACCGTCTCGTTTTGTTCTATATTTATAGTATTCTCAGCCAATACCGACAGTGGAGTCGTAACTGCCATGCTAGCGGCCAGACCCACTGCTGCTGCGCGTTTGATCCATCCCGTTTTCAAGTTTTTATTCCATTTTTTCTCCCAATTTTTTCTCCAACTTTGATTTTTACCTGTTTGTTGTCTCATTTCCATCTATCCTATCTATCCTTATAAACCTGTAAAAATATGGGGGGCTCCCAAATGTACTGTCTTTGTGTTTAATTGGCTGCTGAAGTTTCCGCCGCCTGATTTTCTGTAAATGTAACCGTGACTGAGCTTTCAAGTGCATCCCATGTTTTTTCTAACGCATCTAATTTCACCGGATTCTTGTAAAACTGGAACTGAACCGCTGTGGTCGAGCCATCGACTGTAAATGTATAAGAAGATGTGCTATTTTCGCCATTTTCCACCTGTTTGCCATCTTTTATAACCCATTCACTAAGCAAAAGACTGTCTGGCCATGTAATCGTCACTGTTCCAGCACCATTTCCAGATATCTCGTAGTTATATGCATCATACTGTTCAGGTGTCTTGTCCTTCTCTTTGGAGTCAATAAAATGACCTGTCCAGTTTTTTGTCGCCTCGTAATCAGCAAAGGAAAGAATCGCCCCCAATTTCTGGTTGTTGACGGCATCTGCCGAAATATTCTCCGGCACTGCCTCGATTTTGATCTTAATTTTATCTTTCAGATCTTTCGGAATCACAATCGAATAAGACTTTGTTTGTGCACTTCCCGTAGCCAGAGATCGACTTTCCAAAGTCAATGCTCCATCTTTACCAAAAGTTTGTCCTCCCATTTTGATATCAGTGCAGTTATCCGGCAGTTTTCCGCCATCCATCGATATCAGCTTTGCCGTCACTTTGTATGCAATGTCTTTCGGATTATACAGCGTCGGATCGCCCCACACATAATTGCAAACCTGTACTGTAAATGTATAATTATTATCATTTCCTGCAAGTGAAATTCTCTTGACTGGAATGCTTGTATCGTTTAAATTCATCAGCGACAAATAATTTGAACCAAACATGGTATCACTTTGCGTTCCTGTCGATACGACTCGTTTAACACTGTTAAAGTTAGTATACGCAGCAAAGCTTCCATATACCGCAAGCAGCATTGCTCCTGCTAAAAGAAGAATCGCTGCCGCTTTACTTTGTGGTGTTAGTATATAAGTGTAGACAGAAAAAGTTGAACAGCCTATACTATAAAAAGAAAGAGCAAAGGAGATGTTCAACATGGCGAAAAATCAAAAATCGTATACTCCGGAATTCAAGCAGCAGATCGTCGATCTCTACAATGCCGGAGGTACCTCATATCCTCAACTGGAACATGAATATGGCGTAAGTAAGAGTACTCTCAGCACTTGGGTAAAGCAATTATCACCCATCAAAATCTCTGAGGAACAAACTGTCACTCTCAAAGAATATAAAGCGCTCCAAAAAGAAAATCAACGCCTTAAGATTGAGAATGAGATATTAAAAAAAGCCACCGCCATATTCGCAAAAGAACAATAGCTGAGATTGTTTCTTTCATCCGGCATAACCTTGAATATTACACGGTATCACAGCTTTGCAGTGCCCTGAAGTTTCCAAGAAGCACCTATTACAAAGCTTTGGTTCGTGTACCCTCAAACAGGCAGGAGGAATATGAGAAATTCAGCCATAAGGTGAAACAGGTTTATGATGATTCAAAACAGCGGTATGGTGCTGTTAAAATATGTCATATCCTCAATAGCAGCGGAATTCCCTGCAGTGTCAAGCGCGTCCAAAGGCATATGGCCAACCAGGGGCTGAGGTCTGTCGTGGTAAAAAAGTATAACCACCATGCGAACCACGGAACTGTCCCTAATGATAAGGCCAATATCCTGGGACGTGATTTTGAGGCCGAGACGATTCATCAGAAATGGTGTACGGATATTACCTACATTCATGTTCTGAAAGAAGGCTGGACCTATCTGGCTTGTGTGATGGACTTGTACAGCCGTAAGATTATCGGATATGCTTATGGTTTGTCCATGACGGCAGAACTGGCAGTGGAGGCAGTAAAAAATGCCTGTCTGAATGTGAAGAAGACGCAGGGAATCCTCGTCCATAGTGATTTGGGAAGCCAGTACACAAGCCAGGCCTTTGAGAGATACCTGAACAGCCGGGGGATGATACATTCCTTCAGCCGGAAAGGGAATCCCTATGACAATGCCTGTATAGAATCGTTCCATTCTGTATTGAAAAAAGAAGAGATCCACCTTCACACATATCAAGATTCCAAAGAGGCTCGGAGAGCAATCTTTGAGTACATAGAGGGCTGGTATAACCGCAAAAGGATTCATAGTGCCATTGGCTATATGACACCACAACAAAAGGAAGATGAAGAATTAAAAAAATCCGCATAGCCTTTCAACTTTTTGTGTTCAAAGTATTGACATAGATCCAAGATTTCCTCCCTGCGGGGTGCCCATCTCTGTTTCCTCTACTTGTGTTCCAACCATAACTCCGCTTACCATAAGCTTTCGAATCAATGACAATATCTTTCCGTCTTTGATTTCTTTATTCAAGATAGATATAAGTTTATCATGGTTTACTGTATCGAAGAATTTCTCTAGGTCAATATCGACAATCCAGTTACATCCCTCGTTCATGTATTCTACTGCTTTCAGTACCGCTTGTTGCGCGCTTTTCTGAGGGCGAAATCCATAACTGTTATCATGGAACTTTTCCTCATAAATAGGCGTTAGTACTTGCGCTGCTGCTTGTTGTATTGTACGATCTGTTACGGTCGGGATACCTAGTTTACGCTTACTTCCATCTTCTTTTGGTATTTCTACCCGTTTTACTGGCATCGGCTTATAGGTTTGATTTCTTATACTTTCTTTGATTCGCTCCCCGTTTTTCCTCAAATGAGAGAGCAGGGCTTTATATTCCATCCCATCTACTCCAGCTGCCCCCTTATTCCTTACTACTTGTAAATAAGCGTTATTTAGGTTGTCTTTCGATAGGATGTTTTCTATAAGCGTACTTTGCTTCATGCGTTGTTTCCTTTCCTTTTCGTGAGTTCCGAACACTCAGTACCTATGTACCCCTTTCGGCTAGTGTATTATCAGGACTCTCAATTGGGATTTACTCCAACTGATTAACTGTTTGGTCCTTCGCTCCAGTGAGTTTCCTCACCTTCTCAGCTACTATGACCGCTGCTGACTTCCTGTAATTCGTTGTTACTATGGCTAATGAAACCACTTACAGGATCTCCCCGGTTAAAACTCGTTATCTTTCCCATCATCTATTCGCCATGTCTACTCACAGCCTTTTGTTAGCATTTGGACTTTAACTTGATCAGCAGTCTTATCCAGACTGTAAGCCTTATACATGATTTCTGTCCGTCGAACCGATGGTTTGCCGCAGACTTCCTTCAGATT
>OGOW01001583.1_pt1 | contig 20491 bp, 19 predicted proteins | sample 1552781 | NCBI WGS metagenome assembly OGOW01 (sample SAMEA2580145, study PRJEB22360) | human gut metagenome | biome: human gut; feature: human-associated habitat; material: faeces | place: Denmark | collected 2008/2010
TCAGGGTCAAAAGGTCAAAAAGCCGTTCGTGCTTGCACGATTAGGCTTTTGAACTCGGGACCCGCAAAACATGAGAAAGCAGCGATTTACGCAGTTAATATTCAAAAATAACAACGGAGTATAAATTATCAATGAACAAAACACATGAGACACCGGCACATGACATTGAAGCACCTGGCATCACACCTGTCTACAAGAAAGCTCATATCTGGCAGATAGGCTTTTTCTCGCTCAACACATGTGCAACAAATCTATATCTGGCTATGATGGCATACGTGTCCTACTATGCAAACGGCATTGCCGGAATATCTGTTATCATGATTTCCATGCTGCTCACAGTCATGCGTGTCTTCAATGGCATAACTGACCCTATTGTAGGCTATATCATCGACAAGACACATGGACGTTTCGGAAAATTCCGTCCATTTATGATAATAGGCAACACACTTCTCGCCATAAGCTGCATCCTTTTATATTTTACAACCCATCATATGCCTGTATTTTTGAGAATACCTTATTTCATATTGGTGTATGGATTATTCATAGTGGCCTTCACATTCCAGACTGCCGTGACAAAATCAGCCCAGTCGATAATAACCAACGACCCTAAGCAGCGTCCTATATGCACTTTTTTTGATTCCACATTCATAAGCGCTGCCTACGGCGGAGTTGCCCTGTATGTATCGGAACGTCTTATACCATGCTATGGCTCGTTCAACAACCCTAAGCTGTTTGCGGAATTCATAATTGTGACTGTGATGCTGTCAATGCTCTGCACTCTTTTAGCGATAGTCGGAATATGGAGCAAGGACAAGGATGAGAACTTTGTCCTGCCACAAGGCCCTGAACACGAAAATGCAGTGACCATCCACGCATACCTTGATGTACTCCGCCATAACAGACCTATCCAGATGCTTGTGATTGCAGCCTCCACGGACAAATTTGCCTCTGTAGTATATTCACATGCCGCCGTGACTGTAATGATGTACGGTATAATCATGAACAACTATTCAATATATGGACTTATCGGAATAATTACCGCTGTTCCGTCACTGTTCATCGTTGTGTTCGGTATCTCTCTTGCAAGACATTTCGGGCAGAGAAAGGTCCTTATATTATTCACATGGGCTTCAATTATATTTCAGACAATCATAGGACTTTTACTTCTTTCAGACAATATAAGTACAGTATCTTTAAAGCATGTTAACTTTATAACAATCCTGTTTTTTACTGTGTTCGCAATTCTCAACGGCTGTAAATCAATAACCAACAATATGGTTATACCAATGATTGCCGACTGTACCGACTATGAGCTGTACAGAAGCGGACGCTTCGTTCCCGGACTTATGGGTGCGCTGTTCTCGTTTGTCGACAATTTCGTATCCTCTCTTGGAACCGCCTTTGTAGGTATAATGCTAAGCATCATCGGTTTTGGAAACAGCTTCCCCCAGGTTGGTGACGCTATGACACCACTTATACTTTGGAGCACAATATTCTTTTACTGCGTCACGCCGATAATCGGCTGGATTATATCGCTGATATCCATGCAATATTACAGGCTTGACAAAAAGAGCATGGAGGACATTGTACTTACACTCAACAAAACACACAAATAGCTTCTGATTTTGTTACAGCCAAAAAAGCCGGTATACTTTAGAACCCTTATCTAATCGGTTTCTAAAATATACCGGCTATTATTATTTTCACAGCATGATTATCTTACAATGCAAACATCTCATCAAGAAGCTTTTTTCCTGCTTCTGACTTAAATATATGTTCCTTTACATTCCGTATATTTTCCTCTGGAAGTCCTTCTTCAAATGCGTTAACAAGGAAATCCGCTTCAATGAGAAGCTGATAGTCCATGCCTGTGACACCTGTATAGGTGTGATGATGTCCAATCAGGTAACACACTCTGCCGACAAATGCTTCATCCGCATTGGAGCCTAATATGTTCTCAAGTATAGCTTTAGCTACTGCCGGTCCTTCAATCTCCTGATTACGCCCATCGCAGCTGCCATACTTCTGTTCACATATGTGAATACCGATATCATGAAGAACAGCCGCCACTTCAAGCACCTGCTGCTCTTTTTCCGATATTCCTTCCATCCGCCCCATCAATGCCGCAAATTCATACACTTTAACTGCATGCTGAATCCGCCTTGCATCTCCACGGTTATATTCAATCATCGAGTTCATTACCTTATCTGTCAAGTTCAAGTCATTCATGCCAAATCTCCAATCCACAGACGCTTTCTGACTAAAAGAAAAATAAGCCCGCAAAGCAATTATTCTGCTGTATCTGCATCATTCTCTTCAAGCTGTTCCTCCGTAAGTGCAACAAAGCCCTGTCTCTTACGAGCCATCTCATCGCTCTCAAGATACTCATCATATGTTGTAATCTTATCAATCATCTTACCGCCAACGAATTCCATGATACGGTTCGCTGTAGTCTGTACAAACTGATGGTCATGTGAAGCAAAAATCATAGCTCCCGGGAACTTGATAAGTCCGTTGTTGAGCGCTGTAATCGACTCCATGTCAAGATGGTTAGTAGGCTGGTCAAGTAAAAGCACGTTAGCACCCATAATCATCATCTTAGAAAGCATAACTCTTACCTTCTCACCACCGGATAGTACTTTAACCTTCTTAACGCCGTCATCACCAGCAAATAACATTCTTCCGAGGAAGCCTCTTACATAAGTCACATCCTTCTCAGGTGAGAACTGCATAAGCCACTCGACAATTGTATCGTCACAGTCAAAATCCTTAGTGTTATCCTTAGGAAAATAAGCTGTGCTGGTTGTTATGCCCCACTTATAGCTTCCTTCATCCGGTTCAAGCTCACCGGCAAGAATCTTAAAAAGTGTAGTCTTTGCAAGCTCATCGCTTCCGACAAGCGCAATCTTGTCCTCTCTGCCAACGATAAATGATACATTGTCAAGAACCTTGATTCCGTCAACTGTCTTAGAAAGATTAGTCACTGTAAGAACCTCATTTCCAATCTCTCTTGCAGGGCGAAAATCAATATAAGGATACTTTCTGCTTGAAGGTCTGATATCATCAAGCTCAATCTTTTCAAGGGCTCTCTTACGGGATGTAGCCTGCTTAGACTTAGAAGCATTAGCAGAGAATCTCTGAATGAACTCCTGCAACTCCTTAATCTTCTCTTCCTTCTTCTTATTGGCTTCCTTCATCTGCTTAACCATGAGCTGGCTTGACTCATACCAGAAATCATAGTTACCTGCATACAGCTGAATCTTAGAATAATCTATATCTGCAATCTGTGTACATACTTTATTGAGGAAATAACGGTCATGGGATACAACGATAACCGTATTCTCAAAGTTGATTAAGAACTCCTCAAGCCATGCTATGGCATCAAGGTCAAGGTGGTTAGTAGGCTCATCGAGAAGCAGTATGTCCGGATTACCGAACAATGCCTTGGCAAGAAGAACCTTCACCTTCTCGCTGCCGTTTAACTCGCTCATCTGCTTATAATGAAGCTCTGTATCAATTCCAAGACCGTTTAAAAGAGTAGCTGCATCGCTCTCAGCCTCCCAGCCGTTCATCGTTGCAAATTCGCCTTCAAGCTCACTCGCCTTGATTCCGTCCTCCTCAGTGAAATCCTCTTTGGCGTATATAGCTTCCTTCTCCTTCATAATCTGGTAAAGACGCTCATTTCCCATAATAACGGTATCAAGTACATTATAAGCATCATACTTGAAGTGATCCTGCTCCAAGAAGGATAATCTCTCACCCGGAGAAATCGTTACATCACCCTTAGAAGGTTCAAGCTGTCCGGACAAAATCTTTAAGAATGTAGATTTTCCTGCACCATTGGCACCAATAAGACCATAGCAGTTTCCCGGTGTAAACTTGATATTTACATCCTCAAAAAGAGCCTTCTTACCGATTCGTAATGTTACATTGTTAGCACTAATCATTTTTATAAATCCTTTCCAAGCCGATTTGCCCGGCTTCACCCAAAATGGCATACTTAGAATATATTATAGCGTAAATTGCGGAATTTTCAAGAACTATATTTCAAAACAGGATAAAATGTGCTATCATTCATTGTGGCTGTATGTCAAAATCGGGTATTTAACTGTTAAACTGTTGATGCTTTTGTGTTACAATTTACAAAAAAATTAAGTTTTATTTAAAAGGAGATATAGGCTTATGGAACTTACTGATTTACATGTACATTCTACTGCATCGGACGGAACATTTACACCTTCGCAGCTGGTTTTGGAGGCTAAGAGGGTCGGACTTAAGGCATTCGCACTTACAGACCATGATACGGTTGCGGGAGTTGAGGAAGCAATTAATGCCGGAGTTGAAGCCGGAATTGAAGTTATACCGGGAATTGAGATAAGCACGAAATATAACAGTACTTACATCAAGGATAAGGAAATCCATGTTGTTGGACTTTATATTGATTATACGAATGAGCATTTCCTGTCGGAGATAGCAGGCTTTCGTGATAACCGCGATGGCAGGAATGACAAGCTTATTGAGCTGATGAACGAAGCTGGAATGCCGATTTCTCTTGAAACAATGCGTGATATGTTCGGAGATGATACTGTACTTACAAGAGCACATTTTGCACGCTATATGGTAAACAAGGGCTATGTATCAAGCACCAACGAAGCTTTCGACAGGTATCTTGGTGAAGGCAAGCCTTTTTATGTATCGAGACAGATGCCCGACCCTGCAAGAGCTGCCACGCTGATACGCGAAGCAGGCGGTGTTGCTGTGCTTGCGCATCCTATACTCTATAGAATGTCGGACAGTGAGCTTACCAAGCTCTGTCAATATCTTAAACGCCATGGTCTTTCCGGAATTGAAGGTATATATTCCACATACAGAAGCGGAGATGAAACCACGATAAGGCGTATTGCAGGTGAATGTGGACTTCTCATATCCGGCGGAAGCGATTTTCATGGTGCAAACAAGCCCGATATCAAGCTTGGAGTAGGAAAAGGCAACCTAAAAATCCCTTATGAGCTTGCACTAAATCTCAAAAAAGAGGCACGCTGAAAATTTAACTAAAACTAAAACATGCTTAATGGATTTTCTTATTTGCGATATACACATTAAAATGATATCAGGGTCAAAAGGTCAAAAAGCCGTTCGTGCTTGCACGATTAGGCTTTTAAACCTGGGACCCGCAAAACATGAGGAATCAACGGATTCCGAATGTTTTAGAATTGCGGGAGCTGTTTTACAGCGGAGCAATCTATGCCGTAGCTCTCACCATAGCAAAGCTTGATTCTCTGGTTGATATTGGACATTCCTATACTTGAATGCTTGGATATGCTGTCCTGCGTCATGCTGTTTTTTACGTTCTCAAGCTGATCCGGTGTCATTCCGTTTCCGTTATCAGTCACATCTATTATAAGACATTTTCCTGTGCTGTTCTCACCGTTACTTTCATTTTGTGAAATATGTGTATTTTCATAAATGTGTATGCATATATGACCTGTTCCGTCAACACCTTCAAGCCCGTGAACATCCGCATTCTCGACAATAGGCTGTAAAAGCAGCGACAGAAGCATATACTTTTGTGTGTCAATGCCTTCGTCAATCTCTAAATCATAATTGACTCTGTCATCAAACCGTATCTTCTGTATCCTTATGTATGTCTCGATGTGTTCAAGCTCATTTGCAAGCGTAGTGTATGCGGTTCCGATGTTGACAAGCACATACCGTAACATCTTGCCTAGAAGCTTTATTCCTGTTGCCACTTCCCTGTCACCTGCTGTAAATGCCTTCATTCTCAAGGTTTCAAGTGTATTGTAGAGAAAATGAGGATTAATCTGGCTTGCCAACATCTTAAATTCCATTTCCTGCTGCTCGTTCTGAAGCTGCTTTTCATTTAACATTGCCTCATACATTGCCACTTTCTGCTGTTCTATCGTATCTACCATGATAAGCAAATCATCATACGCCTGCTGAAGCTCAAAACTTCCGGAAAAATTCTTTATGATATCATAATCTTCATTGCTCGCTTTGTGCATCTCATCGCGCAGGGTATTTACCTGACTCACAAATGAATGTGAAAATTTTATCATGAACACTGCGGTAACTATAAGTGCTACCACTACTGTCGATACAGCCACAAGAAGAGTTTTTACAATGCTCCACAATGCATTCTTATCAATCGTTGCTATGTATAAATACTTGCCGGAATAATACTCCTCGTCATAGTCGACCTCAAACGGCAGCTTTGTCCCGTAATAATTCCGCCTTGAACTGTAAAAAATTTCTTTATCATCAAACGAAACCAATATTATGTAATCGCTGTCACCTATACCACTACAAAGGCTGACGCATATGGAGTGGTTGTGTATATTGTTATGCTTCCAATCTGGCTGTAATTTTCGATAAAATTATCGATAAGTGTGTAATTTCTTGCCGCATTGCGAAACTCTCTTTCGTTTTCGTATTCCCCTCCAAGCATCTCTATTGTCCTGCTATCGTAAGCTATGCTGTCCGAAATATTGTAAATCTGGTCACTAATCTCCTTCATAATCTTCTTTGATGAATTGTTGCTTCCATGAATCAGATCCCTGTGGTGCGTCAAAAGCATGCTGTAGGTGTTTATCACAAGAAACACTCCAAGTGCCAGCACCGGAATAACAACCGCACATACATAGACTATGTTAAACTGTTTTTCTATCTTCATCCTGCTAAAGCTGCTCATACAATCTGCTCTCCAATCCCATATAATCAAAGCTGTCTATGATATTAACATTTTCCCTGCTCAAATAAAATCGATGCTTCATTTTTCTTTTACTTTTATAAACGTAATATCATTTATCCTTAAATTATTTTCACATTCTGTTTTAATATATCATATCGGAAATCAATGATATAACATGCAAAAACATGGTATATAAATCAAAAAAATATAGTAGTTATTTTTATATGTCTTTTATATAATGATATCAGAATTCATGGTCAAAAAGGCTTATCTCGCAGCACAGACAGCTTTTGACCATGAATTTATAGTATCTAATGAAGGATTTTTTCATCTTTATATCATGCTACTTTATAAAATATAGCATGAATAGCCATAAAATCATACATGCTGAAAGGGGATTAAAAAATGAAATTTTCAAATGGCTGCTGGCTTGAGAAGGAAGGCTGTTCCTGTTTTTCTCCTCAGGAAGTATATTTTTCCAAAATTGAAAAGAACAAGGTAACTTTATGTGCACCTACGATAAGAATAATCACAAGAGGCGATACTCTAGGAAGCAACAACCTCACAGTTGTTGTAACTTCTCCTGCTAAGGGCGTGATAAGAGTTCAGACATATCATCATGCAGGCATGGCATTAAAGGCTCCTCATTTTGAGCTTAACACAAGTGAAGATAATATGAGTGTGACGGAGACTGACGAGCTTATAACCATAACAAGCGGCGATTTATCCCTGGAGATTACCAAGCTTCCTTGGGGCATGACATATAAGCACAAGGGAAAAGTTCTTTCAAAGAGTGCAAGAAAGGATCTTGCGCTTATGAAAACCGACTGGAAGGGTTACGCATACGACAAGGGCGACTATACAGATACATATATCAGACAGCAGCTCTCAATGAGTGTCGGTGAGCTTCTGTACGGCTTTGGCGAGCGCTTCACGCCTTTTGTCAAAAATGGACAGTCGATAGATATATTCAATCAGGACGGTGGTACAAGCACTGAGCAGTCCTACAAAAATATTCCATTCTATGTATCTAACAAGGGCTACGGCGTGTTCGTAAACCATCCTGAGAAGGTGTCCTTTGAGGTCGGAACCGAGATGGTCACAAGAGCTGAATTTTCAGTCGAGGGAAGTTATCTTGACTACTTCTTTATCGATGGACCATCGATGAAGGATGTACTTGTAAAGTACACTGACCTCACCGGTAAGCCTTCTCTTCCTGCTCCGTGGACATTCGGACTGTGGCTTTCGACATCCTTTACAACCAACTATGATGAAAAGACTGTTATGAGCTTTATCGATGGCATGCTTGACCGCGGTATTCCTCTTAGAGTGTTCCATTTCGACTGCTTCTGGATGAAAGAATTCCACTGGTCCGACTTTGTCTGGGATGAGCGTGTGTTCCCTGATCCTGAAGGAATGTTAAAGAGAATAAAGGCAAAGGGACTCAATATCTGTGTATGGATTAATTCTTATATAGGACAGGAATCCGTACTCTTTGCTGAAGGTGTTGACAATGGCTATTTCGTAAAGAGAACCAATGGTGATGTATGGCAATGGGATATGTGGCAGCCGGGAATGGCACTTGTCGACTTTACAAATCCTGACGCATGCAAATGGTTCCAGAGCAGGCTTGAAGTGCTCCTCGATATGGGTGTCGACTGCTTCAAGACCGATTTCGGAGAGCGGATACCTACCGAGAATGTCGTGTACTTCGACGGTTCAGACCCTAAGAAAATGCACAACTACTATACATATCTCTACAACAAGTGCGTATATGAGCTTCTTGAGAGAAAACGTGGCAAGGGTGAAGCTGTTCTTTTTGCCCGCTCCGCTACCGCAGGCGGACAGAAGTTCCCTGTCCACTGGGGCGGTGACTGCTGGTCCGACTATGAGTCCATGGAGGAGAGCCTTCGCGGCGGTCTTTCACTGTGCATGTCCGGCTTCGGTTTCTGGAGCCATGATATAGGCGGCTTTGAGAGCACATCGACGCCTGATGTCTATAAAAGATGGGCAGCTTTCGGTCTTTTAAGCTCCCACTCCCGTCTTCACGGAAGCTCCTCCTACCGTGTACCATGGGCATATGATGAGGAAGCCGTTGACGTTGTCCGCACCTTCACACTGTTAAAAGCTTCACTCATGCCATATCTGTACCGCAATGCAATCTATGCATCACAGACCGGTATTCCTATGATGAGAAGCATGGTACTTGAATTTGGTGATGACCGCAACTGTTCATATCTTGACAAGCAGTATATGATTGGCGACAGTCTCCTCGTTGCACCGGTTTTCAACGATGAGAGCATTGCGGAATACTACCTTCCTGCCGGAACATGGACTAACTACTTAACCGGAAAGAAATACACCGGCGGCTGCTGGTATTCAGATAAATGCGGCTACCTTGAGATTCCTCTTTTCGTCAGGGAGAACTCCATCGTGGCAGTCAATACTGCCGCTGACCGTCCTGACTATGACTATGCTGACAATGTAACCTTCCGTGTATACGAGCCATCAAACTGCGAAACAACAGTCTATGACATGAAGGCAAATGCCGGCACTACAATAAGCATCAAAAAATCCGGCAGCAACCTCACAATAGTCATCACCGGAACAAAAAAATGCAATGTTGAATTAGTCAACCTGGCAACCGAGACCGACCTCACAGGGCTTACCGCCGGAACATATACTGTTACGGTTAAATAATTACAGTTATACAGTTAAATAAACAGATTCATTTTAGCAGGCGATATCTTCCGGTATCTGCCCAGCAAATGAAATAATGTGCTCAAGGGCAGAGAAAACATCCGTATATCGTGACATTCTCTGCCCTTACTTGTTAAAAAAATAGTTTTAGGCAGAGAAAAATAATAGTTTTTCTATAAAACAGCCATTTTTCTCAGTCCAAAGTATAAATTATCAGATGTTTTGGCAGACACAATAACCAGGTCAAATAAAAAATTCTGCCCTTGGGGCAGGAATTTCCTGTCAAGGGCAGAATTTATACTCCCGCTATTCATTCAAGCTTTCCAGCATATTTTCTATATACTCCTCCACCTCCTCAAGCGTTGTTGCATTGTATATGCTCTTATAGACATCCCTGTCAAACACAAGCCCTGCATTTGTCTCAAGAAATACATACCGCTCACCATCCGCAAAGCCGTAGTCTGCCAGCTCCCTCTTGTCTAACTCTGCTCCGTTTTCCATCCACCGAGAGCTCTTATCATCATACTCAATAGGCATGAATATTCCTGTCATACCCGCTTTCATGTCTGTGATGATATCGCTTCCTGTCACCATGACGATTGGCGTTATGGCACACGGAAGCAGCACCGAAACCGTCTCACCTTCCTTACATGTACCACGATAGACCTTTTCGACCTTGATTTCCGCTATCGCGCGGTATTCCCTTTCGCCGTTAAAGTTCACCACTATATTTCTTATCTGTGCTATTGTTCCCTTAAGAATCGCCGTGTCAAACTCCGTGAAAAGCTCCTCCTCCGTCAGACTTGTTAGACATCCTGAGCTTGCTGCACCAAAAAACATAAAAGGATTGCTTGTATAGTATGCCGTCACATTTGACGATTTATCTGAAAGCGGTATCCTGTTTAGCTGCCTGTTCACAACGGATATACCTGTTAGAAGCGCTATAATGCATGCCGCTGCCACAGCCACCCGGGCAACACGTACCCTGACTGTTTTCTTTCGCAGAAATGTCCTATTAGGCTTATCTGTATATGCAATATTCCTTCGTGCTATGACTGTTGTCTCCACTGTGTCTGCCAGATTACCAGTACTTCCATGTATTGTGCCATCTTCGGTTGCTATGTCCGCAGCACTTGTGCTCACTGTTGCGTCCACACTCCTGTAGCATAGCACCTCCTCAATATATCTGTCATCAAGCTCGCTCATTGCATCCGAAAAGATTTTTGCGTTCATACAATCACCCCTCTCTCAATCAGGTATTGTCTCAGATTTTTCCTCATGCGTGTAAGTCTTACAGAAACATTTTTCTCTGTGAGCCCCACATATCCGGCTATGTCATCCAGACTGTCCGCAAAATAGTAGCGCCTCATAAATATAACGCGGTTTTCCACGGTAAGCGCATACAGAAAAGCCTCTATCATGCGTGCCAACTCTCCTGCCTCAATTTCATCCTCGACGCTTTTCTTATCCGCTATGCAATCCTCAATCTCCTCCATGGCAACCGTGTAGCGGCTGTCCCTCTTGTCCGCTGTCATTTTGCGGTAGCATTTGAGTGAAACATTCCTCACTATTCTGGCTATGTACGCAAACAACGGACTAGGATGTGCCGGTGGTATTGCGTTCCACGCGCCCAGGTAAGCGTCATTGACACATTCCTTTGCATCCTGCATGTTATTCACAATATTATACGCCAGCGCGTGACAAGCTTTTCCGTACTTATCATCTAACTCACGTATGCCCTGCTCAGACCGCGCAAAAAACAGCTCTATTATCCTTTCGTCATCCATATCGCACCTCCGCATTTTCGTTCTCATACATATACTACGATTCTGTGAGCGGATACTACACTTTTTTATACAATATTTCGGATGTCAGAACATGTTATATATACTTAGCTGTGTATAACGTATTATACACTCTGAGATTAAATGGACATGTTTTGACATCCGAACCCTAAGTTATAAAAAATAGGAGAAGATTCTCATAAATCTTCTCCTGTTAGATTCCCACAGCCTATTTTCTGCTCCACACATAACAGAACGCCTGTGTTCTGGCTGCGAACTTGTATTTCTTTAAAAGCTCCCTGACCTCAGCCTTGGTGTACCATCCCGGCGTAATCTCCTCAAAGGTGGAGGTGCTCTCCTTGAACTCTCCTCTTGCCTTTCCTACTATGCACACATTAGTCTCATTTGAAAAGCCCACCGCACTGTAGCTTGTCCCAATCATATCGTCAACTCTGTAAAGCTCCAGTCCTGTCTCCTCAAGCAGCTCCCTGCATGCGCTCTGCTGCGGCTCCTCACCCGGGTCGATAAGTCCGGCAGGGAAATTGTATACCCAGTCACCGACAGCCATGCGGAATTCCTTGTTGAGCACAATCCTCTCGTCAGCCTCATCTGTGGCGATAATAACCACCGCATCAGCCACCTTGCCGTGCAGCTTGTCATAATCAGTTATATCGTCACTACGGCTTATCATCTCATATATCTTCTGCTTGCCGTCCACCGTCTCATATTCCACATCATAGCGTGTTATAAATCTGCCTTCCTCGCGCTTTGTTATACCTTTAAATTCCATTTTTATACCCCTGCATACTGCAAGCATTGCTTGCAGTACTGCCACCAATAAGTAGTTTGAAAGTTTTTCTTTCAAACTTATGCTCCTGTATACTGCAAGGCAGTACTGCCAACAATAAATAGTTTGAAAATTTCATTTTCAAACTTAGCCTCTATTCTTATATTTGATTCTGAAATTACAAAACACAGCTTTGAAGCTAATCAATCGTATAAATTCCAGATTTTCGCAATTATAAAATTATATATTTTGTATCTATAAATTGCATTAGGGTAATTTATAAATTAATCATCACCGTCTGTCTTATATCCTCAACGCTCATTCCAAGACTTATGATATATTCGCCATGTTCGTATGTAAAAGCAGACTTGCTCTCGTCATAGTATGAGAAAGCCTTCTTGTCAAGCTCAAAGCGCACATGCTTTTTCTCACCCGGAGCAAGCTTTACCTTTTCAAAGCCCTTAAGCTCCTTAACAGGTCTTTCAACACTTCCCTTCGGAGGTGTGACATAGAGCTGGACAGTCTCCATTCCTGTCATTTTTCCTGTGTTGGCAAGCTCAGCACTTACTACGATTCTGTCATTTTTGTCCCACTTGTCCTTGTGGCTGTCATGCACAGCCTTCTCACCCTCCATCTTTACATGCTTAAGTGAGAAATCCGTATACGAAAGACCATGTCCAAAGCAGAAATTCGTGTCAACCTTGTTACTCACATAGTAGCGGTAGCCGACAAAGACGCCATCCCTATACTCAAGCCTGTCCTCCTTGCCAAACTCACCAAGCTTGACAGAATATATGTCCTCCGTGTGCTTAGGGAATGTCTCCGGAAGCTTTCCTGAAGGATTAACCTTGCCTGTAAGCACATCGGCAACCGCCATCGCACCCTCAAGCCCGGAATAATAATACCATACAACCGCCTTCGCCTTTTCAAGCCATGGCATTTCAACAGGTGCACCGCCCATAATGACCACTATCGTATCAGGGTTGGCATCAAGGACAGCCTCTATGAGCTCATCCTGATGATACGGAAGCTTCAGGGTGCTTTTATCACGGCCCTCAATATCATAATCATGGTTAAGCCCGGCAAAGATAATCGTCTGCCTGTTCTCCCTTGCGAGCTTTACAGCTCTTTGTCTATACTCATCTATCCGTGCCATAAGTGTCTCATCCACGCTCTCTTCCTTACGGCTGCCAGCATTTTCAAGAGAAGTCTCCTGCCAGCTCTCATCCTGTGCGTCATCCTTGTCCGGCAGTACATAACCCGGCTCATACACAAAACGCGTGTCACCACCGCACACATTCATAAGCGCCCTCAAAGGTGTGACCTCATAGATAGCCTTAATCTCAGCACTGCCTCCGCCATTAGAATGGACTGCAGTCGCATTACGGCCAATCACTGCGACCTGTGAATCAAGTTTTAACGGAAGAAGCGTCTTATCATTCTTGAGAAGAATAACCGATTCCTCTGCGGTCTTTCTCGCAGCCTTTATATGTTCAAAGCTATGGAAACAGCCTTTCTTCCTCTCCCCTGTGCCCGGAAGCATCTTAAGCCTGTACATAAGCCTTAACAGATTGGCAACCTTCTTATCAATATGCTTTTCCTTTACTTTTCCATCCTCCACAGCTTTCTTTAGCGGATTAGCCATACAGTAATCGTCAAAATTAAAGGTTATAGACATCTCAAGGTCAAGCTCACTCTCCGCTGCCGCCACCGTGTCATGCACACCACCCCAGTCACTTATTACTGCGCCGTCATAGCCCCATTCCTTTCTGAGGATATCACCAAGCAGATATCTGTTCTCGCAGCAGTGCTGACCATTTAACAGATTATAGGCACCCATTATAGAGTATGAATGCGCCCTTTGTACTGCTGCGTCAAATCCCGGAAGATACATCTCATGCAGAGTTCTCTTGTCAACAATAGTGTCGACCCACAGTCTGTTCGTCTCCTGACCATTTACCGCAAAATGCTTCACACAGGCAGCTACATCCGCCTTCTGTATTCCCTTTATAAGCGGAACCGTCATCTCCGATACAAGATATGGGTCCTCACTCATATATTCAAAATTACGCCCGCACAGCGGTGTCCTCTTGATATTGATACCCGGCGCAAGAATAACATCCTTGCCTCTGCCACGCGCTTCTGTGCCAAGAACCTCACCACATTCTTTTGCCCTCTTAGGGTTCCAGGTAGCTGCTATTGCACTGTTAGACGGAAGATAGGTCACAGTATCATCACTGTCATATACATTCTTCCAGTCATTATCGACAAACTCCTGACGCACTCCCATCGGACCGTCCGACATGTGAAGCTCCGGTATTCCAAGGCGCGGCACAGCTGCCGTCCTGAACAGACCTGCGCCATGTATCATTCCAATCTTCTCATCCAAGGTCATCTGATTTACAAGTGACATTATATATTTTTCTCTTTCCTTTACAGTCCTTTTCCTGCTGCCTTCTGCACCCGCTTTTGCCATAAGAATCCTCTTTCCGAACATATTCCGGATATGTTCATGTTATTTTTTCATTATGTATGTTCAACAGACCTGATACCATCTGCAAAAATGCCTTTATACCTGTCTTACCTTAAAATTCCTTAATCCTGTCATTGCTGTCATCGGTAGTCTTATCAATCTTCTTAATCTGAACATAATAGCTCACATTATCGTTGACAACAACCTCTACTCTGTCTCCGACCTTATGTCCCATGATAGCCTTGCCTATAGGAGATTCAATACTTATATAATTGTTCATGGAGTCACCTCTTATGCTTGTGACAAGCTTGTATGTCTCCGTCTCATCATCATCCTCGAAGTACACATCCACAGTATTATTCATTCCGACTTCATCATCCTTGGATGTATCATCGACTATCGTGGCATATTTTAACATCTTCTCCAGATAACGGATACGTCCGTCATTTCTGTTTTTCTCCTTCTTAGCTGCATAGTACTCGAAGTTCTCGCTCAAATCTCCCTGTGCTCTTGCTTCCTTAACATCATTAAGTATTCTCTTTCTCTCCACAAGGCGGCGGTATTCTATCTCCTCCTCAATCTTCTTAACATCGCTCGCCGTTAATCTCTCTCCCATATTCTCTTCCTCTCTGCTGCAATATATTTTATTATGGTCAATGTCCTTTAAAGACCGTAAAGCATCAGTCACCCTGCCGCTTTATCTACTTAAAACCTCCTTATACCATCTTCCCGAATCTGACAGTTCTCCATCCTCAAACCCTGACAGCTTGCCACATCCGCTCGATATGAGCGCACAAGTCTCAGATTTATTTGAAAGATTCCAGATAAAATAACTGACATTATAATCATTCATTGCATCTATCCACTTATTGCCCTCATCATAATTGTTGCTGCCGCTTCCCGAAGCATCACATATTCCAAATTCCGATACAATAACAGGAAGTCCGCTGTCAATAGCAGCCTTCATCCTGTCTCTTAAATAATCCCTGTGTGTATCTGCATAAAAATGAAGCGCATACATTATATTGTCATATCCTGTTATCGGGTCTGACGCTGCTTTGTCGACATCCTGTGACCATGTAGGTGTTCCGACTATTATGATAGCATCAGGTGCATTCTCACGGATTACAGGGATTATCTTCTCAGCGTAAGACTTGACGCTGCTCCAGTCAGGACCACTGTTCGGCTCATTGCATATCTCATAAATCACATTGCCGTAATCCTTATATTTTTCCGACATCTCAGCAAAGAACTTCTCTGCCTCATCTGCATATGTCCAAGGGTCATGGTCATTTAGAACATGCCAGTCTATAATCACATACATTCCAAGATTTGTCGCAGCCTGCACACCGGTATCGATAAGCGTCTTAAGCTTATCCTTATTGGCATCATCGCTCTCGCAGTAGCCGCCCTCCGCTGTATACATGGCAAGTCTCACTGCATTGACTCCCCAGTCTCTAAGTTCTGCAAACGTATCCTCATTAACATATTGTGGGAACCAGCCTATGCCATGTGTACTCACACCCTGAAGCCTGAATGCATCACCATGTTCATCTGTGAGTGTCGTTTTGTTGACACTAAGTCTTCCATGCTGTGAATATGGTGTGTCGTCCGCCATAACTGTCTCTTCAGAGCTGTCTGACTCCGACTCGTTCTGTGTTTCCTCAGAAGATGACTGCTCAGTCTTCGATGCAGTCCCACCCTGCACATCGCTCTGCGGCGCATTCTCCTCATATGTCGTATTTTCAGATTCTATTGTCATATTCTGTGCTGTATTTTCTTCACCTGATGCATCACTCTGCCTCTGTGATTCAGACTGCGCCGATTCTGTATCGGATATGCCCGGCGCACTATCCGCTTTCTTAGAACATGCCGCACATAATCCTAATACAAAAATGATGCTCACAGACAATATTAATAGCCTTCTTAATTTTCTCATAATCTCTGCCCTTTCATTTGTGATTTACATCCGGACAATACAAGCTGCCTTCTTCATAGCAGTAAGCATGTTTTGACATCCGAATGCAAATATTTTAAGCATTGAAAATCACATATCAGCTATATAATTTTATCATTGATTATGTTAAATATCAAGTAGGACACATGCCCCTGTTCCACCGCTAAAAAACCCTCATGCGGCATATCAGTGCCACATGAGGGTTTCATATTTTCTATTTCTTTACATGTTCTATTACATTGCCTGATGTGAAAGCAGAACTTTCCATCAGATATACTTTTCACATATTTCATTACATTGCCTGATGAAAAGTTCTGCTTATAACCTCATCCTGCTGCTCCTTGGTGAGCTTAATAAAGTTTACTGCGTAGCCGGATACACGGATGGTAAGCTGTGGATATTTCTCCGGATGCTTCTGTGCATCTACAAGAGTCTCCCTGTTAAGTACATTGACATTAAGATGATGTCCACCTTTCTCTGCATATCCATCCAATAATGAAATAAGGTTGTCAACCTGTGCTGTACTTGCTGTCATAGCAATTACCTCCTTCCTTTTGATGCTCACAATATAGCACCATATAGAAAGTAATTATGTCACATTTGCAACATTTTTCCAAATTTATTCTTTTTTAATGAATTAATATTGATAAACCCAACGCATAAGCAGATTCAACCGTAAGCAGTTCTTTTTCAAGTTATGTTTACTCTTATAATTTCTTTTTAATGCTCTATTGTTTATGAACATTTCCGCACCTGCATGCATCAATGCCATATACATTATAATTACTTTTCTATTCCTCAAAAAGCTCCTCGAATAACTCAGGATTTTCTATCCTTATCACACGTTTATGAATAGATATGATTCCATCATCCTGCATCTGAGTAAGAGTTCTTGACAGTGAAGGGCGCGCCGCTCCCAGATAATCGGCAAGCTCCTCCCTTGTCATATCAAGCTTAATCTCATTCTTCTCATTTATACGGTCATTCATCCACAGCCCCAGCTTCTGCTTGAGTGTGGTGCCCGTGACTATATGAAGCTTTTTCATCATTTGCAGATTACATCTTGATTGTATGTCGAGAAGATTATGTACAAGCTGCTTGTGATGTTCACATACATTAGAACAAAATCCATATATAAATGAGTAAGGAATAATCAGTACCTTGGAATTTTTCACTGCCACCGCATCGCACCAATAATACTCTTCTTCGCCAAAAAAGAAAATTTCACCAAAAACATCCCCCGGCTCAACCGTCATAAGAATATCTCTTCTCCCCGATGGCAGATATTTGGTAATTATTACCTGACCTTCAAGAAGAAGATATATGAACACCGGCTTATCATCCTGATTAAATACAGCTTCACCGCTGTCAATCTGTTTTTGTGATGCCATGGAACACTTCAACATTTTCTCTATATCCGGTTCATTTATCTTTTTGAACAAAAGACTCTTAGTGTAATCAAACATAAATACCTCATAGCAAACGCCGTCATTATTTTTTAGGTTCCGCTCCAAAACCTGCAAGCTTCATATCCGTATCGAACATCATTGTATATGTAAGCTCATTGTTATCGTATTCGACCTTATATACCGTCATCGCATAGTATACATCCGACTGCTTTACCTCAAAGCCTTCCTTGCTGGATATCTCCACACGCGCTCCTAAATCACCGCCAAAACTGTCAAAAGCCTTTGCAATCACATCATCTGTCATCTTTCCCGCAAGCTCTTCATTGCAATACTGCTCTCTTAACTCATCAAACTGTGAATTTTCAAACAGCTCTATCACTTTTTCCGAAGCTTCATATACTTTTTCAGCAGCAAACAGCTTAGAATCGGCAAGGTCAGCCGTCTTTGGTGCTCGCACATACATAAACACAAAGCTTCCGACAATGACAACTGCAAGAGTGATTATAAAAATCACAAGTATTCTATGCATTGTACCTTTCATTTTTTCATTAACTTTTTGTTGATTAACCATGAATTATTACTACCTCCAACATTTTCCTAATTTAAGCTTTTGCAAAACGCATGGTTGATATCCATACACCATGCAATCACCTATATCTTATTTATCTATGCCTTTTCCGACATCACAATATTTCTCTTAAGTACTCAGTTAAAACGTCCGCTGCTGCCTGATGTGACATGACACCGGGATGGCTGTTTGCACCCATCCATTCAGTTTTAAGATCGGGAAGCTGTAAATATGAAACCTTATCATCACAATGCTCAGCCCTGTACCTGTTAAGCGCATCAAGTATATAAGCCTCCATCGTTCTTCCTATCATGCCATAAAGCCATACAATATGTGCATGTGGGTTATCTCTTCGCAGCACAACCAGAAAATTATACACTGCATCTTCAAATCTTGCAAGTGATTCCGCCTCATAGCTTCCGTCCGGGTTCAACTTCTGCTCAAAGGTTTCTCCTGTGCCCTCATCAACCCAGGCCTTGCTCTGGAAAGCAAATGCATCATTAGTTCCTAAATTAACTAAAACTGCATCCGGCTGCCATGACGTAAAATCGTTCTTATCACCGGCACCTGCTTCAAGCTGTGTCTTTCCGCTAAGCAGTCCGCATACCTGCTCATAATACTTAGGCAGCACACGTCTTGGGTCATTATCCCAGCTTGAACACACACCCCATCCACTCTGGGATATTATTCTGTAATCGGCATCTAACCTGTCAGCGGTTGTAACCGCATAATGTCCAAGCGTTGAAAAGATTGCACAATTCCACTCAGTAATGCCCTTTGCTCCCGCAAGTCCCTCGCCGGATGTTATACTGTCACCAATAAATTCAAGCTTATATCTCTTCTCTTCAAGCGGCATAAGCTGTCCATCACTGTGTATGGCATCCACAACAAGAAATCCCTGTCTGTCAGCCATCATTGGCTGGACTTCCTTTACAATCCGTATCCTTCTTTTGTTATCTGCGTTCATATTGCGGTATATGTTTAGTGTACTCCTACCTTTAGGAAGTGAGGTTCTTATCATATTAAATCCATCCACCTCGACCCTTATCCATTGCTCATATATTTCATAATCTGTTATAAAATCTATGGACAACTCACTTCCGTCTATTAAAAATTCGACTCCACTTCCGGTCCAAAACAAAACCGGCTTTTGCAGATTTGCAACCCGCCCAAATACATGTATATTGCTATCAACACCCGGAATAAATGTACCCATAATGCTTCTCCCTTCGCACAAAATCACTTTATTTTAACAGATTAGCTCTTCCATAACAATACTTGCAGACATTATTATAACATATCAAATCTAAAATTTTTATAACCTGACATTAAACAGCTTATATTATCTTGCCATTTTACTGTAAAATGTATAAAATGATATGAGTGCCAAAACCTATGTAACCTCAGCACTTATTTTTATGCGGACTACACTGCTGCTTCACAGTCAAAGTAATCCAAATACATCCCTGAAAGGAAAAAATCATGAACAATAACAAAGAATTTCTGGCAACCGAGCCGATAGGCAGATTGCTTGTCAAGCTTGCAGTACCTACTGTTGCCGCTCAGATGATTAACATGCTCTATAACATAGTCGACCGAATATATATCGGGCATATTCCCGGAACCGGTTCGCTCGCACTGACAGGTGTCGGCGTATGCATGCCTCTCATTATGATAATATCTGCCTTCGCTGCGCTTGTCGGAAACGGCGGTGCTCCGCGCGCATCCATATTGATGGGAAAAGGAGACAAGGAAAAGGCAGAAAAGATTCTTGGCAACTGCTTCACGACACAGCTTATCATATCGGTTATACTTACATTTGTTATGTACCTTTTTAACCGTCCGCTGCTTCTTGCCTTCGGCGCAAGCGAAAATACTATTGAATATGCCGTAAGCTATATGAACATATATGCACTTGGCACACTGTTCGTACAGCTCACTCTTGGCATGAATACATTCATAACTGCGCAGGGCTTTGCCAAAACAGGAATGCTGTCCGTTCTTATCGGTGCCATTGTAAACATAGCTCTCGACCCAATATTTATATTCGCATTTAATATGGGAGCTGCCGGAGCAGCTATGGCTAACACTCTTAAGTCCCTGC
>OGOW01001621.1_pt1 | contig 20124 bp, 13 predicted proteins | sample 1552781 | NCBI WGS metagenome assembly OGOW01 (sample SAMEA2580145, study PRJEB22360) | human gut metagenome | biome: human gut; feature: human-associated habitat; material: faeces | place: Denmark | collected 2008/2010
GCACCTTCAATCCGGATAATGAACACAACACGCTCCCCTTTAATCCATGCTACATCACTACTGTCCCGTAAAAGCGGGCAAGTCGGTCTTTGAAATAGTTGAAACATAGTCTATTAGAAGTAATTTTTCATGTGCGACGATTTGAATTTGTAATTTTGCAGCCCATAAAGGGACTGCTCTATGAACAAAGACAAATATGTATTCGCTCAATTGGTTGCATTTCTCGACAACAACAAGTTCCGTCACCTGGTTGACAAGTATGATGGGAACAGGTATGTCAAGAACTTCACCTGCTGGAATCAGCTCATGGCACTCATGTTCGGACAACTCTGTAACCGTGAGAGCCTGCGTGATGTTGTCGTTGCATTGGAGACTCACCAATCCAAATGTTATCACCTTGGAATGGGGCGTAATCCAATAGCGAAAACGACATTTGCCACAGCGAATCAGAATCGTGACTACAGGATCTTTGAAGACTTTGCCTTCTTCATGATGGAACAGGCTCGCAAGAAACGAGCAACCGACATCTTCAAGCTGAAGGGGAATGTTTATGCATTTGATTCAACAACGATTCCGCACTGCTTGTCAGTATTCTGGTGGGCAAAGTTCCGCAAGAAGAAAGGAGGCGTTAAGGCGCATGTCCTTTATGATCTGGAGTCCCAAGTTTCTGCTTTCTTCCATATTACGACTGCATCGGTACACGATTCAAAGGCAATGAAGGAGATTCCCTATGAATCAGGTTCTTACTACGTATTTGACCGTGGTTACAATGCATTCAAGGAACTCTACAAGATTTGTCTTAATGAATCATACTTCGTGGTTCGGGCGAAGAAGAACTTACAGTACAAGTGTACGAAATGGAAACGTAGATTGCCTAAGAATGTGCTTTCTGATTCCGTTATTGAACTCACGGATGTGAACACACAGAAGAAGTTTCCTGAGAGGCTGCGACTTGTGAGATTTCACGATGACGAGCAAGACAGAGACTTCGCATTTTTGACGAATGCATTCCATCTTACCGCTCTCGAAATTGCTAATCTCTACAAGAACCGATGGCAGATTGAGTTGTTCTTCAAGTGGCTCAAGCAGCACCTCAAGATTAAGAAATTCTGGGGCACTACAGAGAACGCTGTCAGAATACAAATTTGCTCTGCAATCATAACTTATTGCCTTGTCGCCATCGTCCAACACGACATGCGACTAAAGCGGTCAACTTATGAGGTCCTGCAGATTTTGAGCATCTCACTAACGGATAAGACTCCACTGAGAGATCTCTTCGAAAAGACTAATTTCAACGATGTCAAAGAACTCGATTATCCCCTCTTGGAGGGACTATTTGATTAATATTAACTTCGTCCCAATTTTAACGGGACACTAATGAAAATCGTGTAACACACGAATCGCATTTTGTTGCTTGCGTAATCCGTAAAGATTATGACAATCAACGTCGTATGTCGCAGAGACGCTATCAACAGAAACCGTTTAGCCCCTCTTGCTCTTGTCTTTACCCATGACCGCCGCCGTAAGTTCGTCGGTCTGGGCATTTCGGAAGCTTTGGTGCATTGGGATTTCGACAAGCAACAACCTACCGCCGACTGCCCCGATAGAGCAGAAATACAGTTTCAAATAACCTCCAAGATACGTGAATACGAGAAGAAAATCAAAAAGTTGGAGGTGCTGGAAATTCCCGTTACATTCGATACGCTGTTTGAACAGAACGGCAAACGAATCAACTGCACGGTCGGGGAGTACTTCAAACAGATTATCGAACGCTTGGAAAAAGTCGAAAAGTACAGTTCCGCCAGCAAACATAAGGTAACGTTGGTCCTTGTGTCGCAATTCCGCTCGGTCAATATGCGTTTTGATGAATTGGATTTGACGTATTTAAGGGAGTTTGAAATCTTCTTGAGTCAAAAGGGTAATGTAAACAACAGTTGCAATTATGCAGCATTCCAATACTGCCGGTTGTATCTTATTGAAATTCTACATCAAACCACAACACACTGCAAATGTATACAATTTACTTTATGTTGTATCTTATCGAAATTCTACATCAAACCACAACCAAATCCGGGGACTGCGTAAAGAGCCGGTCGTTGTATCTTATCGAAATTCTACATCAAACCACAACAGAATCGAGTGTACTGCGAAGTCTGCTAAAGTTGTATCTTATCGAAATTCTACATCAAACCACAACTCTAAGGTAACTGCTACTGTAAATATTCCAGTTGTATCTTATCGAAATTCTACATCAAACCACAACAATGGAACAGATAAGATTGTAGCTGGTCAGGTTGTATCTTATCGAAATTCTACATCAAACCACAACGCGAGTACGCCACAAACTCGGTCACTCCTGTTGTATCTTATCGAAATTCTACATCAAACCACAACAAGTCACCTTCTCTCCACTGCCTTCATATGTTGTATCTTATCGAAATTCTACATCAAACCACAACTGTGCGGTGCTCCGTCTTTTTCCGTACATAGTTGTATCTTATCGAAATTCTACATCAAACCACAACAGCGAGTACGCCACAAACTCGGTCACTCCGTTGTATCTTATCGAAATTCTACATCAAACCACAACCGGCCATTGCTAATGTTTCTGCTGCCGCTGGTTGTATCTTATCGAAATTCTACATCAAACCACAACGAAATCCCTGGTGGCATGCAGGAACTTGCTGTTGTATCTTATCGAAATTCTACATCAAACCACAACTCGGGAGGCTCGCCCGTCGCTCCTGGGGGTGTTGTATCTTATCGAAATTCTACATCAAACCACAACATGAATGCCCGCCGTCAGTGGAGATTTCAGTTGTATCTTATCGAAATTCTACATCAAACCACAACCAGGCGGCTCTCCGGTTACTCCCGGTGGCGTTGTATCTTATCGAAATTCTACATCAAACCACAACGTCCTGCCCTCAAGGTTGACCTCGCCCAGAGTTGTATCTTATCGAAATTCTACATCAAACCACAACATCGTAACGCACGAGGACCATTGATTTGCTGTTGTATCTTATCGAAATTCTACATCAAACCACAACGGGAGGCGCTGGAGGATCAAAGCGTTTTGAAGTTGTATCTTATCGAAATTCTACATCAAACCACAACAATCGAGGTAATACAAATCGTGCCGTTCGTGTTGTATCTTATCGAAATTCTACATCAAACCACAACGATGTCGTATTCCGGTAATACACCGTCTTTGTTGTATCTTATCGAAATTCTACATCAAACCACAACCCATACCGTCGTCCCCTCTTTTTCCAGTAGTTGTATCTTATCGAAATTCTACATCAAACCACAACAATGCGATGTACAATGACATCCGGAAGGCTGTTGTATCTTATCGAAATTCTACATCAAACCACAACCTCCATTATGGACTTCTGGTACCGCCTGTTGTTGTATCTTATCGAAATTCTACATCAAACCACAACAGTTGACCGGAGTGAAATGTTTTTACCTTGTTGTATCTTATCGAAATTCTACATCAAACCACAACGGCATGGGGTATATGAAATTCCAGCTCCTGGTTGTATCTTATCGAAATTCTACATCAAACCACAACACTGGTCGAAGTCCTTGAAGTTCGACACCAGTTGTATCTTATCGAAATTCTACATCAAACCACAACAAGTCCGCCAAAATCATAATCCCCGCAAAGTTGTATCTTATCGAAATTCTACATCAAACCACAACACTGGGTCCCTCAATGTATTTACCTCTTGCGTTGTATCTTATCGAAATTCTACATCAAACCACAACTATGGCCGAAGCAGAAGGCGACCAGGTACCGTTGTATCTTATCGAAATTCTACATCAAACCACAACTTTAACGATATTTTTGTAAATGGGGCTATGGTTGTATCTTATCGAAATTCTACATCAAACCACAACTCCCGGAGAGTCATGATGACATTGTCCAACGTTGTATCTTATCGAAATTCTACATCAAACCACAACTATACTTGGCCAGAGCCTTCATGAGCCGGTGTTGTATCTTATCGAAATTCTACATCAAACCACAACGTCTAGCGGAGCCCGGGTTTTTGTGTTCCCGTTGTATCTTATCGAAATTCTACATCAAACCACAACCCTCAATGACCTCAAATGGGACGGGGTCCAAGTTGTATCTTATCGAAATTCTACATCAAACCACAACAGGCCGGGGGATAGACCGGCATGGGCAAGGTTGTATCTTATCGAAATTCTACATCAAACCACAACGGTGCTTGGTGGCAATACCGCTCTTGTTGAGTTGTATCTTATCGAAATTCTACATCAAACCACAACGGACGATAACGGCGACCCTACTACGAGCCGTTGTATCTTATCGAAATTCTACATCAAACCACAACAAAACGGGGTAAGTGCAAGGCAAAAACATTGTTGTATCTTATCGAAATTCTACATCAAACCACAACTGAAAGGAAACTCTACAAGGCAGCTCAGGAGTTGTATCTTATCGAAATTCTACATCAAACCACAACGTACAGGACAACTGCCTCAGCCCATATCTGGTTGTATCTTATCGAAATTCTACATCAAACCACAACTTTCACTCCTGACAACAATATGGACCACGGGTTGTATCTTATCGAAATTCTACATCAAACCACAACCATTGGTTTTATATAAATTCCCTCCCTCAGTTGTATCTTATCGAAATTCTACATCAAACCACAACTGACCGGCCGCACGTTAAACGGGTTCGACGGTTGTATCTTATCGAAATTCTACATCAAACCACAACTTCTCGACGGACGAACCTATCGCCACGGAGTTGTATCTTATCGAAATTCTACATCAAACCACAACGTTGGGCCTCATATTGATTGATAAAGTGTTACTTACGGGCTGTCTGCCACTATAAAAATACGATCGGGTGTTCCGACGAAGCCAGTTTGATGCATTTTCCGTATTTCAAAGAACGAAAATAACGATTTATCAGAAAAATTCCAATTGTTGCGGAATTTCCGGTTTTGCTCGTTCGCTTTTACCCCAAAAATTTAATATGTCTCCATACTGTTTGTCCGTTACAGCAAGAATACTTGTAAATCCTGTCGGAGGCATCGATCGTCGAACCCGCTTAATGTGAACCTGCATATTCTCCTTCGATGCACAATGGCGCACATAGACTGAATACTGCATCATTGTGAAACCATCTTTTTCCAACGCCTTGCGAAATTGCACCGCATGACGTCGTTCCGTTTTTGTATTGGTTGGCAAATCAAAAAAGACAAACAACCACATGATTCGATAAGCATTCAAGCGTACTTCTGACATTCGACTACTCCAACAAAGGATATGCAATCTTTTTTTGGGTTCCAGCAAAGCATTTAGCCAGGGAAGAGGCTGAAAACATAAGTCCTACTTCGAGAGGTCGCACAACCTTGTCGAAACGAGTATCGACAAACAGGAGCCGCAACAGTTCGCCTTTCACCTTCTTGGTCAGTTGTGTATTCCCGTTTCTGTAAAGTTGGTAGACCAATTCGTCGACATACGGTCGATAGGGTTCCATTACGTCATCGGCCAGCGGAAAGGAGTTGTAACGATTCCGATGGAAGATCCCGAATGCAGGGAACAGTCCGGAACCCATGATCGCACGGGCCACGGCGGCTCGCAGGATCGTATAGCCGTAATTGAGCAGGTTGTTGGGCGGCGAACCTTCGCGGGAACGGTAAAATTCGGCACCGAACAGTTCTGACCAGTAGATTCTCGCTGCTATGCCCTCCCGGTTGTCGGCATCGGCGCTCTTGACATTCATGTAGCAGGGTTTCAGTTTGTCTCCGTCGTACCCCAGCTTCCGCAGCAAGGCAGCCTGGTTGCGGATTTTGGTTTCGACGATCTGTTTCCAAAGGCCCTTCTTCAGCGGTTCGGATGCAGCGATCTGCATCCGATAATGTTCACCTTGCGTTCTGTTTGAATCCAAATTCGTCAACATGGCGTTCGGCATTCGGTTCTCTCCGCACAGGATAACTGCCACGTTGTTGTCCGACAGTGCATTGAGCAACGGCAGGGTGATTGAGGTTTGTTGGTCCTCCAGCACCACGAAGCCGATATCCTCGATCGGGATGCTTTTCCGTTGGTCGGGGGCCTCGCGCGTGTGGATGATCATCTGGCCGTTGCGCAGGCTCAAACAGTAGGGTGTCGAAAAAAACAAGGTTCGTTTCAGCATGGCCGGTCATCTTTGAATTTTATCTCGCCCGTTACGGTCAGTTCGAAATCATAACCTTCCACCAACATGTTAAAATTGGAAACGCTGAGGCGCAATTTCGGTGATGGATTGGATTGGCAGAATTGAGAGGTCCCAGCTCCATATAAGGAGGTAAGTGTTTTCTGATCTCGGGCCTCCTGATGAAAGAGGAACTGTACCCGTCCTTCTGCAGCCATTGCTGTTACCTTGTAGAGTCGTTTTACCAACTCCTTGCGGGTACATTCATAAAGTTCTGCCGGGGTATTTTCATAAAACAGGACCATGGTCCCCGTTTTTAAGATGTATTTCAAGGGGAAACCGTTCGTGTCGGTCTGCGGTACCAGATCGGGGCGGGCTTCCCGGTCAGCGCTGGCTTTGAAATATTGGGCAGCTTCGAGGTTGCTGACGAGTTCAAAGGTGCGTTTCGTTTTGCCCTTTTTGTCCTGGCCCTCATAGATGACCGTGCAATAGTTCCCCTCATTTACGACATGATAATCCCGCTTGTACTCTTTTGCAGATAGGTCGCGCTGTTTTTTTAGCGCGATCGGATGTTTGACACTCGGTGTGAAGATCCGCACCTTGCGGATGGGAATGCCCTTTTCCCGGTTCATCCAGATCGTGTATTCATCGGGATTCATCGCCGTCTTGAATCCGACCTCGTCGATTGCCTCCCGTACGCGATCCCGGACTGCATCGTCGATAATCTTGTCGATGTCCGTCGGCTGTAACTGCGCGAGCGATTTGCGGATGACATAGTGGATCTCTCCATCCTGCTTAATAGCGCCGTAGAAGGTATCCTGATGCAACCGGCAGCGAGCCGTGTCTCCTTGCTGGTAGATTGGTTCCCCATCGGCATTCAGCTTTATCCGGCCGCGAACCCGTAACTTCCTGCGCGTCTGTTTGGCCATGTTGTCGGGCGTGTGGTGGGCAACGAGCAGTTCTTCGGCCACGGCCTTGACATCCTCGGTAAAGGTCGGCCAGGGTTTCTCGAAGCGGGGTTTGCCGCTTTCGCCGTAGCCGTATCGCTCCTCGTCGGCGACGTATTGCGCCCAGCGGTCGTACTCCCGGCGGCCGATACAGGCGATCGTGATGGCGTCGATGCAGTGGTGGACGTGGTTCGTGCGCTCCTTGCGGGCATACTCCTCCTGCAGTCCCCACATCTTGCGGAACGCGGCGGTCGTGGAACCCTTGACCGTATAGATTCGGTCAAAAACCGTCTTCAGATAGAGCCGTGCATATTTTCCGATGATGCCGATGTCAACACCCTGCCGATTGCTGAATCCTTCGGGAATCTCGGCCATGGTGAAGCGTTCGTATTTCCCGCGCCAGTAGTCGAGCTGCATCTGCAAATAGTGGCGGCGCTGAATGGCGTCGTCCTTTTCGGATTTAATCGCTGCGCTTTTGCTCCTGCGAACCTGGGCTTCAATCTGCTTTTGCAGACTCTCCATTTTTTCCCGCCAGCCAAACGATTCGATCCGCTCCATGATCTCGACATGATTGGACAACTCGGCCGGCAGTTTCGCCCGTTTTGTCTCCCGGTTGAACCGGTTTTCGCAGAGCGTCTTGTTCATCTGCGAGTCATCGCCGCCGCGAGCCTGCGGGAGCGTGTGCTCGATGTCGAAATCCGGAGCCGACCCGACGAAGTCCGAAATGCGGATTTGCCGCCCGGTATAGGGACAAACGTGCTGCTGTTCTTCCCACAGCCGGTATTTCAGCACTTCGTCGTCCGAGGGTTTTATCTCGCGGCCGGTTTCGGCGGCATACTGGCTGTGGATCTCTTCGGCATATTTCCGATTCTCAACCTCCCGTTCCCGCTGATACTGCTCGATGGCCTTCCGCCTGTTCGCATCATTGAGTCCGCGGGCGAATTCAATCCGGATCTTCGTGTCTCGGTCGATCCTGCCTTCGCGTAACAGTGTGTTTATCAGGTTGCGCAATCGGAACAGGGCCCGCATGGCCATCGGGTTGCGAATGGTCGCAGTACGTGGAGAGCCGAGTTGCAGAATGCCATTTGCCTTGGGTTGCGCATCCGGATAGGTCTCGATTTTCGAGGGATGATAAAGACGGATCAGACGAGAGGCATCCAATCCATGATCGCTGAAATAGTCGGCAATGCGGTGCTCCTTTGAATCGAACTTGTTATACGGATTTCGCTTGTAGTCAAGCAGCAGCGAGGCGATGTCCTGTTCGATTTCATGCCGACGGCTTTCGTCGGCATAGACCTCCTTCGGAAGTGCCGCCCGCAGGTTGGCCAGGAATACCGCCTCGTCGTACCGATAGCCACAGCGCAGATAGACCAGAATCTTGCCGATGGCATTTAGGCTCAACGCCGCGTAATCCTGCGGGAGTTTGATGGCTGCAAACGCTTTGGCTTGTTCATCCGTGAGTTGCAATTTTTCGCAGGCCCAGCTACGCAGCCGACCTTCGTCGTTGAACGAAAAGAGGGCGTGCCATACGTCATTCAACATCTGGTCCTCGTTTTTTCCTGCTCCAAGCAGGTAAAGGCTGCGAATCTCCGTAATCCAGTCGTCTCCGAAGATCGCTTGCAGCGATGCCGTGACGGGGCATCCCGATACGGTGGCCGTGCGGGCGAAATTGAAACGATATGGAGCTTCTGTACGCTCCTCTTTGCAGGCATATTTCCCTTTGCCGGCGATTCTGCGGGCGATCTCTTCGAAATCGAAATAAGGCTTGCTTTTCCGGAAGAAGAGCGAACGAATCGTCTCGAACTCTTCCTGTGTCAAAGGTCGTGGAGCATTGTCGCCCGGTCCTGTAATCCGGATGTTGTTGACGAACGACAGCATCCGGAACTCCTCAAAACGGGGATGCGAAACGGGGCACCGACTCTTCGTCGGCTCGAAGGTGCATCGGCCGACTGACCCCTTCTGCGATTTGAGGTCGCGCTGGAAAAAGATTGCCCGATGCAGTGCCTTACGCCATTCGTCGGGCAATTGCTGCCGGTCGCAGATGGCATTGAACTCGGCCAGGTAGTGTTCGTTGCGCGAGGTGTATTTGTCGCGGATCCGTTCCTTGTGTTGGTACAGTCCGTAGAAATATTCTCCGAGGTACCGACACCCTGCCGCTGCTATTTCAGCCGACAGATTTTTGATACACTCCTTGATCGTACCGTCTTCTTTCTCATTTCCTGCTTCCTTGCGATTACTGAGGAATCCGCGTCGCTGTGCCAAATGATAAAGCGCCCGGCCAAGCAGCCAGCGTTGTGTGCGATTCCCGAGATCGAGCCGCTCGGACAGGGCTACATAACGATCGTGGTAAGGATTTCGATCCCCATTGTCGTCGGTTCGCTGCCAACGGAGGAATTCATTGTCCTGCGGGTAACGTTTCTCTTTTTGCCAGGCGGTCAACAGCTCCTCGGGCAACGGCGGGCAAAGGTCGTAACGGATGAGTATTTTGAGCAGTTCGATTTTTCGCAGACGCCGCCGGAAATAGTGGCGGCGCAGTGCCCGGGCGCTCGTCCGATCCTGAACGGCAGGTTTTTCATTGTTTTTGTCGCGGGCAACTCCCTCCTGGAAAATGTCTACACCTTTGTCAATCAGCGTATATTCGTTCTCCGATTCATCGACAAGGGCCCATCCCAGTGAGTTGGTGCCAAGGTCCAAACCCAATACTTTTGCCATATGAAGAAAGTGTTTTCTGTAAAATTAAATAAAAAATTGCAGAAATTCATCTTTTTTTTACTATATTTGTGGTGTAAGAATTCTACATCTTATCACAATAAGGCTATATGCCGAAGGTTTTCAACCTATTGTCTCCGCGTACTCCGTGGAGACTTTTTTATATTTCGTGAATAATTTAAAAACCGTCGGTTGCTATTGCGGAGTGTGCCGGCGCTGTGGCTTTTTGCCTTCGGGAGTTCATGGTGCCGAAAACAGAAGGTCGCATGTCGGACCGTCCGCCACTCGCCGTGCGACGCACCGACATGAAGCATCTCCAATTGCAGCGTTCATCAAGGGCATATCGTTGGAATATGCAGGAATACTTTATATCGAGACTCTGAAACCGGGAAAACACGCGAATGGAAATTCAGCGATGCCTTCTGTTTCCGGGCGCATTCGCGCACGAGGCTCTGCCGCGGGCGGACGATGACGAACCGGATAAAAAGCGCACCCCGAAATCCTTTTCCGGATTTTCGGGGTGCGCTTCATTCGGGCGGGCGGCTGTCCGGCGCGTTATCGGGCGGGATGTTCCGGGCGTTTGCTGAAAATGGCCTTGATCCGGTCCATGTCGAACTTGGCCGAGCGGTCGTAGCAATAGATGCCGTTCTGTTCCTGTTCCACGTCCGTGAGCTGGGTGTAGCAATAGCCCCACACCTGTCCGGAGAGCGAGAGCAGCGCGTCTACCTGGCCTTCGAGCCGCGTGTAGAACTCTTCGAGCGTACGGGGCGCCTGTCCGTAACCCCACGATTCGGTCTGGGAATCCGTGGCCTGCTTCTCCTGGTCCTTCACCCATTTGATGCCGCCGAATTCATCGACCAGGTAGGGGCACGAGCCATCGTACTGCGGCCAGGCGTAGTTTGCGGTCGCCTTCACCTCGTTGAATCCGATGTTGCGCGTCTGGTCGCGGGTCGTCCGCAGGCGGGGATGGAAGAACGTGCCGTCGCTGAAGATTTTCTCTTTCAGTTTGGCCGGGTTCTGCTCGTAATTGTGGACGGCCCAGATGTCGGTCCTGACGACGGCGCCGCCGCTGACGGTGTTGACGGGGCGCGTCGGGTCGAGGCGTCCCGTCAGGTCGTAGACGTCGGAGGCGAAGCGCGGGAACTGCGTGTTGTCGGGCCACCACTCCTCGTTCATCGGCGTCCACGTCAGCAGCGAGGGGTGGTTCCGGTCGCGGACCACGCATTCGGCCCATTCGGAGAGGAAGTTGCGGGCCGTCTCCACGTCGTTGGCATCCATTCCCCAGCTGGGGCTTTCGCCCCAGGTGATGTAGCCGAGTCTGTCGGCCCAGTAATAGTAGCGTTCCTCGAAAACCTTCTGATGCAGGCGCGCGCCGTTGAACCCGGCGGCCAGTCCCAGCTCGATGTCGCGGCGCAGGGCGTCGTCCGACGGGGCGGTCCAGATACCGTCGGGGTAGAAACCCTGGTCGAGCACCAGCCGCTGGTAATAGGGTTCGTTGTTGAGGTAGATTTTGTTGCCTTCGATGTGGACCTTGCGCATCCCGACATAGGATTTCACGGCGTCGAGCACCTGGCCGTCGGGGGCGACCACCTCGTAGGTCAGGTCGTAGAGGAACGGGTCTTCGGGACTCCAGAGCCGGGCCTTTTTGACCGGGATGACGACGACGCTGCTGTTCGACGCCCGGACCTGCCGCGTGCCGACGACCTTGCCGCCGTCCCGAAGGGTCACCCGGAGCGTGTTCGGGCTTTCCCGGAAGAACTGCGGGGCGACGATCAGCTGCTGCTGGTCGATGTCGGTCGTCATTTGGACGCGTGCGAGGGCTTCGGGAGCCACGGCCTCCATCCACACCGTCTGCCAGATGCCTGTCGTGCGGGTGTAGTCGCAACTGTGCGAGGCGTATTGCAGCGACTGTTTGCCGGCAGTCTGTTTGCCGCTGCGCAGGTCGCTCGTGGCGAAGACGACCAGACTGTGGCTGCCGCCCGGCTTCACGAATGCGGTGATGTCGTAGGAGAACGACGTGCTGCCTCCGAAGTGGCGTCCGACGAAGCGGCCGTCGACATACACCTCGGAGGTGTAGTACACGGCTCCGAAGTTGAGCATCACGTTGCGTCCCGACCAGTCTGCCGGAATGTCGATCGTACGCTGGTACCAGATGCGGCCGATGAAGTCCGTGTGGCCGACGCCCGAGAGCTTGCTCTCCGGGGCGAACGGCACGATGATTTTGCCGTCGAATCCCTTCGAGCCGGCGTAGCCGCGTTCCAGGCCGCTTGCGCCGAAATCGAACGTGTAGGTCCATTCGCCGTTCAGGTTGATCCAGTCCGTCCGCTCGAACTGCGGGCGGGGATATTCCGGGCGGGGGATCTGCGAAAACAGACACGCGGCCTGAAGCAGGAAAAAGAGGGTGATTGCGGTTTTCTTCATGGTTGTTTTTGGTTGGTTTGCATGTTTTCGGGGTGGTTATTCCGGTGCGATGTCGAACCGGTCGGGCGGCTCCGTGCGCTGCGCCCCGGCGAGCGGCGGCAGCATGCCGCAAGGGAGCAGCAGCAGGATGTGCGCATGTTTCATGGCTTCGTCTATGGGTTTGCTGTGCCGAAGTTACGAAACTTTTTCGGAATACGGAGCGGGTCAGAGGTTAATTTTGCAGGGGGACAGGCTGAAGACCCGAAAAAAATAGACTATATTCGTACGATCAAAACTGCCCGACTGATAGGAAAAAGAGACTCTTGCACTGTTGGGGACCCTGCACCTTCGTCGGAGCGCAGGTCCCGTGGCCGACGCTTTTCAACGGCCGGAACCTGAAAGGCTGGAAGACGGTCGGCGGGACGGAATCGTTTTTGTGTTATATTTACGGATAAAACGAATGCGGTTATGGAACGGGAGAACGTCTTTCATATCAAAAACATGGTTTGCAACCGCTGCATTCTGGTCGTCACCCGGCTGCTCGAAAAAGCGGGGTTCACGCCCCTCGATGTCGGACTGGGAACGGTCGTCGTGCAGGAGAAGCCCGGCCGGGAGCAGCGGGAGGCGTTCCGCAAACTGCTCGAAGCCTACGGGTTCGAACTGATCGACGACAGCCGGATGCGCCTCATCGAGCAGATCCGGACGGCCGTGATCGAATTGGTGCATTACAGCGAAGATACCTCGAAAGTCAACCTGTCGGATTACCTGCGCGAACGCTGTCACCGTGATTACAGTGCGTTGAGCAAGCTCTTTTCGGAGGTCAACGGCATCAGCATCGAGAAATACTTCCTCGCCCAGCGGATCGAGCGGGTCAAGGAACTGCTGGCCTACGGCGACCTGACCGTCAGCGAGATCGCCGACAAACTCCGTTATTCGAGCGTGGCGCACCTCAGCGCCCAGTTCCGCGCCCAGACCGGGATGTCGCCCACTGAATTCCGCCGGCTGAAAGGACGCGGCCTGAAACCGCTGGATGAAGTGTAGGTATAAATCATATCCATAATTCTGTAACACCCGGAGCGTGTCGGGACCTTACCTTTGTTCCCATGGAAAAGAGTAAGATCGTCACGAATACGTTCCCGGTCGCAGGCATGAGCTGCGCTTCGTGCGCAGTCCGGGTCGATAAGGCGCTCAACGGCCTGCCGGGCGTCGAGTCTGCGCATGTGAACTACGCTTCCGCTACGGCGCGGGTGGCCTACCGTCCGGGGGAGTGCTCTCCCGGGACGCTGAAGCGGGCCGTGCAGGCGGCCGGTTACGACCTGCTGACCGACGCGGAAGGCCCGGCGGAGGACGAGGCGGCGCACGTCCGTGCGGCGCATTACCGGGCGCTCAAACGGCGGACTCTTTGGGCGGCGGGGCTTTGTCTTCCGATCGTGGCCGGAGGCATGCTGTTCATGGACGCTCCGGCCGTGAAATACGCCGTGTGGGCGCTCTCCACCCCGGTCGTTTTCGGACTGGGACGGGAGTTCTTCGTCAACGCCTGGAAACAGCTCCGCCACGGGGCGGCCAACATGGATACGCTGGTTGCCGTCAGTGCCGGAATCGCCTATCTGTTCAGCCTTTTCAACCTGTTTTTCCCGGAATTCTGGCTGTCGAGGGGCATCGAGCCGCACGTCTATTTCGAGTCGGCGGCCGTCATCGTCGCCTTCATCCTGCTGGGGCGGCTGCTTGAGGAGCGGGCGAAGCGCGGCACGACGACGGCCATCGCGAAACTGATGGGCCTGCAACCGAAAACCGTCACGGTGATCACCCCTTCGGGCGAACGCTCCGTGCCCGTTGCGGAGCTTCGCGCCGGGGATCTGGTCGCCGTGCATCCCGGCGAACGCATCGCCGTGGACGGCACGGTGGCCGAAGGCGCGTCGTATGTCGACGAGAGCATGCTCAGCGGGGAACCGCTCCCCGTCTGCAAACAGGAGGGTGCGGCGGTGTTCGCCGGAACGATGAATGGCAACGGTGCGTTCCGTTTCCGGGCCGACAGGGTGGGGCAGGACACGGTGCTGGCCCGGATCATCCGCATGGTGCGGGATGCGCAGGGCAGCAAGGCCCCCGTGCAGCGGACCGTCGACCGGATCGCCGGCGTTTTCGTTCCCGCCATCATCGTCCTCGCCGTGCTGACCTTCGCGGCGTGGATGCTCTTCGCGCCGGAAGAGGGCTTCACCCGCGGGCTGCTGGCGCTGGTGACCGTGCTGATCATCGCGTGCCCCTGTGCGCTGGGGCTGGCTACGCCCACGGCCCTCATGGTCGGGATCGGCAAGGGCGCCGGACAGGGCATCCTCGTCAAGGACGCTGCGAGCCTGGAGGTGGCCCGGAAGGTCGACACCGTGGTGCTGGACAAGACCGGAACGCTCACCGAAGGCCGTCCGTCGGTCGTGGACGCTGCGTGGGCCGAAGGGTCGGAGACAGCGCGGCGGATTCTGTTCAGCCTCGAAAAACGCTCGGGGCATCCGCTTTCGCAGGCCGTCGTCGAATCGCTCGGCGGGGAGCGGGACGTTCCCGTGACCGGGTTCGAAAGCATTCCCGGGCAGGGTGTCCGGGGCGTCGCGGAGGGGCGGACCTGGTATGCCGGGAACGACGCTCTGCTGTCCCGCCACGGCATCGTGCCCGACGTCCGCCTGCAACGGCTGGCCGAAGGGTGGATGCAGGAGGCGAAGACCGTGGTTTGGTTCGCCGACGAGGAGCGGACGCTCGCCGTGCTCGCCCTTGCCGATGCGCTGAAACCCTCGTCGGCCGGGGCCGTCGCCCGGCTGCACGCGCTGGGAATCACGGTCTGGATGCTGACGGGCGACAACGCCGGTTCGGCGCGCGAAACGGCCCGGAAAGCCGGGATCACCCGTTTCCGGGCGGGCGTCCTGCCGCACGAAAAGGCCGGATTCGTCCGGCAGTTGCAGTCCGAAGGCCGGACGGTGGCCATGGCCGGCGACGGGATCAACGACAGCGCGGCTCTCGCGCAGGCCGATTTGAGCGTCGCCATGGGGCGGGGGAGCGACATTGCGATGGATACCGCGATGGTGACGATCCTCTCGTCGGACCTCCGGAAAATCCCGGAGATGATCCGGCTGTCGCAGCTCACCGTGCGGACGATTCGCCAGAACCTCTTCTGGGCCTTCATTTACAACCTCGTCGCCATTCCCGTAGCGGCCGGGGCGCTCTATCCCCTCTGGGGGTTTCTGCTCGACCCGATGATCGGCGGGGCGGCCATGGCCTTGAGCAGCGTGAGCGTCATGGCCAACAGCTTGCGGCTGAAACGCCGGCGGATCGGCGATGAGTATGAACATGACGAACCGGTTGAAACCGAAGAAAAGATGAAAAAGGAATTTATCGTGGACGGCATGACGTGCAATCATTGCCGGATGCATGTGGAACATGCGCTGAACGCCCTCGACGGCGTGAAGGCGGTCGTGACGCTGGACCCTCCGGTGGCCGCCGTGGAGTTCTCCGGGCCGGAAATCGGCCTCGGGGAGTTGCAGAAGGCCGTTACGGAGCGGGCCGGGGAGTATACCCTGCGGGCGCGGTGACGACGGACGCCCCTGCGCAGGGGCGTTTTTTTTCGTGCCGGGCCGCATCTTTTCGGCGAATATCCGGCGGAAAATGCGTTTTAGCATTAACTTTGCTGTCGGATTGTGTAAAGTATGCTGATGGAGACTCTTTCCCGTTGGATCGGCGGCGTGAACGACGTGCTGTGGACCTATGTGCTGGTCGCGGCGCTCTTGGGGTGTGCCGTGTGGTTCACCCTGCGCACGCGGGGCGTGCAGTTCCGCCTGCTGGGCGAGATGATGCGCGTGCTGGGCGAGTCGGCCGGAAGCGGCCCGAAGGGCGAGCGGCACGTCTCGTCGTTCCAGGCTTTCGCCGTGTCGCTGGCCAGCCGCGTCGGCACGGGGAATCTCGCGGGCGTCGCCACGGCCATCGTCGTCGGGGGACCCGGCGCGGTCTTCTGGATGTGGGTCATCGCCCTTGTGGGCGCCGCGAGCGCTTTCGTCGAGTCGACCCTCGCGCAGCTTTACAAACGCCGCGGCAGGGACTCTTTCATCGGCGGCCCGGCCTACTACATGGAACGCGGTCTCGGGCGGAGGTGGATGGGCGTGCTGTTCGCCGTGCTGATCTCCGTGACCTTCGGATTCGCCTTCAACTCGGTGCAGAGCAACACGATCTGCGCCGCGTGGGAGGGAGCTTTCGGCGCCGATCGTGTGTGGGTGGGCGTCGTGCTCACGGCGCTGACGCTGCTCATCATCTTCGGCGGCATACGGCGCATTGCGCGTGTCAGCGGCGTGATCGTCCCGATTCTGGCGCTGGGGTACATCGTGCTGGCGCTGGGCGTCGTGCTGTTCAACCTCGGGCGGCTGCCCGAAGTGCTGGAACTGATCGTCGCCGACGCTTTCGGCTGGGAGCAGACGCTGGGAGGCGCGGTCGGCGCGGCGTTGATGCAGGGCATCAAGCGGGGACTTTTCAGCAACGAGGCCGGTATGGGTTCGGCTCCGAACGTCGCCGCCACGGCCCACGTTTCGCATCCCGTGAAGCAGGGGCTTATCCAGACCTTCGGGGTCTTCACCGATACGCTCGTCATCTGCACCTGCACGGCCTTCATCATCCTGTTCGGGGGCGTTCCCGACGCTTCGCTCAACGGCATTCAGCTGACGCAGGCGGCTCTGGAGAGCGAGATCGGTCCTGCGGGCGGGGTGTTCGTCGCCGTGGCGATCTTCCTGTTCGCCTTTTCGTCGATCATCGGCAATTATTACTACGGCGAAGCCAACATCCGCTTCATCACTCCGCGGCCGTGGGCGCTGACGCTCTACCGGCTGCTGGTCGGCGCGATGGTGCTGTTCGGAGCCTTGGCGACGCTCGATCTGGCATGGAGCCTGGCCGATGTGACGATGGCGCTGATGACGCTGTGCAATCTGGCGGCGATCGTGCTGCTGGGCCGTCAGGCCTTCCTGCTGCTGGCCGACTACACGGCCCAGAAGCGGCAGGGCATCAAAAATCCGGTCTTCACGAAAGACCGGATTCCCGAATTGAAAGACAAGGCCGAGTGCTGGTAGCGCATTACTCCACCAGCCGGCGCGTCACGCTCCACCGCTGCATCAGCCGCACCACCGCCCAGCTCACGGCGAAGGCTCCGCAGGCGATCAGCGCGATGCGCGCCAGTGCGGGAAGTCCCGGAATCCGCTGCACGAGGTCGTAGCCGGCCTGAACGAAGATGAAGTGGCAGAGATAGATGCCGAACGTCGCGCCCGCCAGCCGCGAGAGCCATGCGCGGGGCCGTGCGGCGGCCTTCTGCACGAGGATGAAGACCGGGGCGGTCATCATAAAGACGTTGATGCCGGCGAAATACCAGACGATTTCGAGGTAGGCGTAGTTGCCCGGGAAATGCTTCTGCATGGTGATGAAGCCCAGTCCCGTGATGAGGTAGCCGATGATGAAGGACGGGATGCAGATGGCCAGCGTCCTGCGCCAGCTCCACGCGGGCGGGAATTTCACGAGGTAGAAGGCCAGCACGAGATAACCGGCGAAGCCCGAGACGTAGTGGAACGTGCCGAACTCGTTCCAGTCGCAGACGCCGTAAAGCCCCGTGTTGCCGTAATTGCCCGTGTAGCCCAGCGCCGGGGCCAGCATCTTCACGTAGGGCAGCAGTAGCGTCACGCCCCAGATCGCGAGGACGCTCTGCAACTCGCGCCGCGAGGCCCGTTCGAGCCACGGGCTGATCAGCGGCATGATCAGATAAAGTCCTATCAGCATATAGAGATACCAGAGCGGCGTGGTGTCGTAGCAGAAGTTGAAGACGAAGGTCCACATCTTGTGCAGCGTCGCTTCGCCGGTGAACAGCGCGGGGTCGATCGACGGACTGGAGGTCCCGACGTAGCGCATATACAGGTAGTAGAGCACGGGCAGCGTCAGCGACCAGAAGACCAGTGCCAGGAGGACGCGGCCGATCCGCTTGCGGTAGAAAGCCCCCGTTCCGGTCCGCACGGGCAGCAGCAGCACGCCCGACATCATCACGAACAGCGGCACGCAGGCCCGGACGAAACTGCCTGCCAACGCTCCTTGCAGGAAGGTGGCGCGGTCGCTGTCGAACACGGCGACGAAGGCGTCGCAGCTGTGGGAGAAGACCACCAGAAAGCAGGCGATCACGCGCAGGAGGTCCACCCAGCCGATGCGTTCGCGGGCCGGGACGTTCAGGTCGGGAAGTCGGTTCTTCATTGTCGCAGAAATGGATTTCCGGCGAAGGTACGAAAAAAATCCGGGACCGCCGTGCGTTTTCGCCGCGGCGTCCCGGATTTTTCGTTGTCCGCACTCCCTCCGGCGGACGTCCCCTTCGGGTCAGTTGACCACCACCGTCGGGAAGTATTCGCGCAGCAGGGCCGCGGCGCGGTCGAGCTGTTCGGGGGTGTTCTCCCGCACGTCGCGGAGTTTGTACTCCAGCCCCATCGCCTCGTACTTATGCACTCCGAGGGTGTGGTAGGGGAGCAGTTCGACCCGCTCGACCGACTTGTAGCCGCCGAGGCGTTCGCCCAGCGCACGGATGTCGGCTTCGGCGTCGCTGATGCCCGGAACCAGCACGTAGCGTAGCCAGAAGGGTTTTCCGTGGGCTTCGAGCCAGGCGGCCGTGCGGAGCGTCTGCGCGTTTTCGCGTCCGGTGAGGGCGCGGTGGCGTTCGGGATCGGCCTGCTTCACGTCCAGCAGCACCAGGTCGACCAGCCCCAGCAGCTCCTCGACGGCCGGGTTCCACACCCCGCCGTTCGAGTCGATGCAGACGTGGATGCCGGCCTCCTTCAACGACTTTACGAGCGGAACAAGTTCCGCGGCCTGGAAGGTGGGTTCCCCGCCCGAGAAGGTCACGCCGCCGCGCCGCCCGAAGAAGGGCTTCTGGTCGACGGCCATGCGCAGGATCTCCGCAGGGTCGGTCAATGTGCCCGCTCCGGCCTCGATCGTGTCGGGGTTGGCGCAGTAGAGACAGCGGAAATTGCAGCCTTGGAGGAAAACGACGAGCCGGAGTCCCGGCCCGTCGAATGTTCCCATGGATTCGTAAGAATGTACACGAAGCATGATTGTTCCTTGTTTTTGAATAAGGGGGTTCGGGCGCAAACCGGGTTCCGGTATGCAAATCCTGCGCCCGCCCCTAAAAGCGGCTTTTCAAGCCGTTACATCCTTTCGTGGAAGCTGCGGCTGATGACTTCGAGCTGGTGTTCGCGGCTCAACTTGGTGAAGTTCACGGCGTAGCCCGAGACGCGGATCGTCAGCTGCGGATATTTCTCGGGGTGCTCCATGGCGTCTTCGAGCATCTCGCGGTTCAGCACGTTGACGTTCAGGTGGTGTGCGCCCTTGGTGAAATAGCCGTCGAGCATCGTCACGAGGTTCTCGATACGCTCTCCGGCCGTCGGGCCGAGCGATTTGGGCACGATCGAGAAGGTGTTCGAAATACCGTCCTGCGAGTCGCGGTAACGCATCTTGGCCACCGAGGCGAGCGAAGCGATGGCGCCGCTCTTGTCGCGGCCGTGCATCGGGTTGGCTCCCGGGGCGAAGGCCACGCCCTTGAGGCGTCCGTCGGGCGTTGCGCCGGTCTTCTTGCCGTACATCACGTTCGAGGTGATCGTCAGCAGCGACAGCGTCGGGCGGGCGTTCTTGTAGACGGGCAGCTTCTTCAGCTCCTCGCTGAAGTAGTAGACGAGGTCCACGCCCAGGTGGTCGACACGGTCGTCGTTGTTGCCGTAGCAGGGGAATTCACCCTCGATGTCGAAGGCTTCGGTGAGACCCTCGGCGTTGCGGCGGGGCGTCACGCGGGCGTATTTGATGGCCGAGAGCGAGTCGAGGGCGATCGAGAGACCGGCCACGCCG